>Ga0265798_10011415_pt1 | contig 10823 bp, 11 predicted proteins | sample P3T30metagenome_FD_192430 | JGI IMG/M metagenome (GOLD analysis project Ga0265798, IMG submission 192430) | Plant litter microbial communities from East Loma Ridge, Irvine, California - P3 T30 | ecosystem: Environmental > Terrestrial > Plant litter > Unclassified | place: USA: California... | reverse complement strand
CTGAAGTCGAACATGCAGGAAGTGCGCGCCCGCGGCGGCCAGCTCTACGTCTTCGCCGACGTCGACTCGCGCATTACCTCGGGTGACGGCGTGCACGTGATCCGCCTGCCGGAACACTATGGCGAGCTGTCGCCGATCCTGCACGTGGCCGCGCTGCAGCTGCTGGCTTATCACACCGCGCTGGCGCGTGGGACTGACGTGGACAAGCCGCGCAACCTGGCGAAATCGGTGACGGTGGAGTAAGACCCGTCGCATTCGACGAACGGCGGCGGTGTGAACTACAAATAAAGTCTGACACAAACAAATAAAGTTTGACTCAAACAAATTAAGTTTGTCACAACGATGGGCCTCGACACTTTGTGTTGAGGCCTTTTTTCTGGCTCTCTCAAATTGATGGGATGAGCTGGACCTTGAGGACTGCGATGCTCGCTGGTTGCACTCGGTGTACCAGTGAGGGGTGATTCAGTTGAGAGCTGACACCATAGGAGTACGAGGCCCGTTGTTCATACGCCTCGATAACGGCAAGCAATCGGCTCATTTCCTCACCGAACTGCTTAGCAGCACAGCTTTCCCATACGCGGTCAAACTCGCTGACAGCTGCCACGTACTCGGCATGAGTAGGACTATCTCTCATTGCCAGGTCGCCCAGCTTTACATACCCGTCGCGCCAACAGTGCGCTTCGCAAATATGTCTTTGAAGACCGGCATGGCAGAGAACACATTCGGCCAGCCTGCGTAGAAGGCCAGCTGGGTAAGCATCTCGGAGGCCTGCTTTTCGGTAAGGCCGCTATCCATTGCCCGGTTCAGGTGGTAAGTGATTTGCGCCACCTGGCCAGAAGCGACAAGCGCGCTCACAGTGACCATGCTCCGGTCGCGTGGCGCCAAGCCAGGGCGCAGCCAGAGGTCACGGAACAAGGCATCGGTCGTGTACTGGACTACTCCCGGCGCTACCTTGCCGAAATTTTCATCGACCGACTTGGCGCGCTTGTCGTCCGCCTCTTTATCAAGCGGCAGCAATTGCACTTTCGCCGATGGCAACTGTTTGCTGGTGATCTTGCGTTTCGCGAAGACGGGCCTGGTTGCGCTGACGGCCGCCATGGCGTTCGGCCAGCCGGAATAGAAAGCCAGGTGCGTGATGATTTCCGAGATCTCCCCAGGAGTCACGCCATTGTCGAGCGCCCGGTTCAGGTAGAACGGCAGCTCCAAAGGCTGGTTCCTGGCGATCAGCACCGCGAGTGTGACAATGCTCCGGTCTCGTGGCGACAAGTCGGGACGCACCCAGACGTCGCCGAGCAGCAGGACTTGGGTGTAGCTTTCGAGTGCGGGAGCAACCATTTGCATTTCCTTTGATGAGAATGAGGGACTGCTGGCCGGCTTGAGCGCCTGTGCGGCTGCATCGCCTGGCAAAGCAAATATCGACAAGCCGCACAGCGCGACGCCACTGGCCATTGCCCACATTGATGGGGCGCGCTTATTTCCCGTATTGTTCATCGCTGACTTTCTCCATCCATTCGACATTCTTGCCATTTGCGCTCTCCTGAATGGCAATGTGTGTGACTGCGGTCGTTGGCGCGGCGCCATGCCAGTGCTTGACGCCAGGCGGCGTCCAGATGACGTCTCCCGGACGGATCTGGTCTACTACACCGCCCCACTGCTGTATACGACCCGCACCTGCAGTCACGATCAGTACCTGTCCCATCGGGTGCGTATGCCAGGCCGAACGTGCACCCGGTTCAAAGCTCACCGCACCGCCAGACACGCTCGACGGTGCGCGCACGCCAAACAGTGGATCAACACGCACACTTCCCGTGAAGTTCTGCGCGGGTCCTTTGGTCGACGCCTGGCTACCCGCCCGGGCAATGACCATTTGGGCCGGGTTGCCGTTCGCATTGCCAGGAGCAGTGTTGGCCGGTGCCGTTCCCGTCGTTCCGGTTTGGGCAAGCGCCGATGCACCCAGCATGAGCGACATTACTGCCGCGACAATCATCTTCATGTCTATCCCTTCAAGTCTGGCCCGACATCGCGTGTCGAGCCGACACGTTAATGGCGTTCCGAATCGACTGCGTTCTCAAACGACATCTGGCAGCCGGTCGAGGAACTTGTCCAAGGTGATGGGGTAATTGTGCACACGCACCCCCGTCGCGTTATAGACGGCATTTGCGACTGCGGCAGCGACGCCGCTGATGCCGAGTTCGCCTACACCTTTGGCTTTGAGTGGCGATCCGGCCGGATCGACCTCATCGAGAAAGATGACTTCCTGGTGCGGAATATCGGCGTGGACCGGGACTTCGTAGCCGGCCAGATCGTGATTGACGAAGAAGCCGACGCGCTTGTCGACGACGAGCTCCTCCATCAATGCCGCACCGACGCCCATGGTCATGCCCCCAATCACCTGGCTGCGCGCCGCCTTGGGGTTCAGGATGCGGCCTGCCGCGCAAACTGCGAGCATCCGTCGCACGCGGATCTCTCCAGTAGCCGCATGGACCCCGACTTCGACAAAATGCGCGCCGAAGGTCTGTACCGCATAACGCTTGGTGAGATCGCCGAATTCCATGACATCCTCGGCTTCCAGGTCGCGCCATCGCGAAGCATGTGTCAGCGGCACAGTACGGCTCCCGGCGCGCACCATGCCATCGGCGAATTCGGCGCTTGCCGGATCCATGTCGAGTTGCCGCGCCACGGCTTCACGCAGCTTCACGCAGGCGGCATATACGCCGGCCGTCGAGGAAGCCGCCCCCCATTGCCCGCCCGAGCCGGCGGACTCGGGAAAGCGCGAGTCGCCGAGTTTCACGTTCACCCTGTCTACGCCGATGCCCATCATCTCGGCGGCGGTCTGGGCGATGATGGTGTAGGTACCGGTGCCGATATCGGTCATGTCGGTCTCGACGGTCACGATGCCGCGATTGTCGAGACGAACACGGGCAGCAGACTTCATCACGGGCGCGCCGCGGATGGCCGCGGCCATCCCCATCCCGACCAGCCAGCGGCCGTCGCGCCGGCTGCCGGGACGTGCCGGGCGTTCGCTCCAGCCAAAACGCTTTGCGCCCGTCTGCAGGCATTCGACCAACTGGCGCTTCGAAAACGGACGCTTTGGATCCTCGGGATCGACTTGGGTGTCGTTGAGCACACGGAACGCGACCGGATCCATGCCGAGCTTCTCGGCCATCTCGTCCATGGCGATTTCGAGTGCCATCATGCCTGGCGCCTCGCCCGGCGCGCGCATCGCACTCCCTTCCGGGAGATCAAGGTGCGCCAGCCGCAGGCGCGTCATCCGGTGCGGACCGGCATACAACAGGCGTGTTGCGGCGGTGGCTGCCTCGGGCCTGCCGTCGGCGATATTCCCCGACCAGCTCTCGTGCCCAATCGCCGAGATTCTGCCATTGCTGTCGGCCCCGATACGAACGCGCTGGATCGTGGCCGGGCGGTGTGTCACGTTGTTAAACATGAGCGCGCGCTGCAGGGCCACCTTGACCGGACGCCCCACCTTGCGCGCCGCCACGGCCGCCAAGACGGCATCCGACAGGATCGTGCCTTTGCCGCCGAAACCGCCGCCAATATAAGGCGAAACGATCCGGACATTCTCCTTGGCGATGCCGAGTGTCTTTGCAATGTCCCGAACGCCCCAGTTGACCTGCTGGATGGCGGTCCAGAGCGTAAGCTTGCCGTCGTCCCATGCCGCGATCGTCGCGTGCGGCTCCATCATCGCGTGCGACTGGTCCGGGGTGGTGAAGCTGGCGTCGAGCTTCACGGCCGCGCTAGCATAGCCGCCTTCGAAATCCCCGGCGGTGGTTTCGGGCGGCGGCGAGAACGGGGCCACTTTCGACGGCGGCGCGCCATCCTTCGCCGCCGCCAGGTCGAATGCTCCCTTGGTACGGGTATAGCGCACTCGCACCAGTTGTGCGGCGGCGCGCGCCTGTTCGAAGGTCTGCGCCACGACAATCGCTACTGCCTGGTGGTAATGATCGACTTCCGGCCCGGCGAGCGCGCGCGCCGCATAGAACGCACCCTTGTCGAGTTTGCCCGCATTCCCGGCGGTGACGACGGTAAGCACGCCGGGGGCACGGCTGGCGAGTCTCGTATCGATCGACTCGATCCGCCCTTTGGCGATGGCGGCGCCGACGATGTACCCATACGCCGCATTCGGCGCAGCGGCATTCTGCTCGTAGGCGTAGGTGGCGGTACCGGTGGTCTTGAGCGCCCCCTCGACGCGGTCGGTGGGCTTGCCGACGACCTTGAGCTGGTCGATTGGGTTGGTGGTGGCTGGGGTGTCGAATCTCATGACATCATACTCCGTGCTTGGGCGAGCACCGAACCGAGCGTGCGCTCGACAAGGGTCAGTTTGAATGCGTTCTCGTGCGTGGTCTTCGCGCCCCAGAGCAGTCGCGCGGTCACGGCCTTCGCGCCTTGCGGCATCGCACGTTCGGCTTCCTCGATCCGCCACGGCATGTGGGCTACGCCCCCCAGGGCCACGCGTCCGCTGCCGTCGGGTTGGACGATAACGCCGACCGAAATCAGTGCGAATGCATACGACGCGCGGTCGCGCACCTTGTGATAGATGTGGGAGCCGCCGATTGGACGGGGCAAGCTGACTGCGGTGATCAGTTCGCCACGCTGCAGCGTGGTTTCCCGCTGGGGTGTATCACCCGGCAGGCGGTAGAAATCGGCAATCGGGATCCGGCGCGTTGCGCCATCGGCCTTCACCGTCTCGACGGTGGCGTCAAGGGCCCGCATCGCCACCGCCATGTCGCTTGGATGCGTCGCAATGCACGCGTCGCTGGCGCCGATGACCGCATGCAGGCGACTGAAACCGCCTATCGCGCCGCAACCACTGCCAGGCCGGCGCTTGTTACACGGCTGGTTCGTGTCGTAGAAGTAAGGGCAGCGTGTCCGCTGCAGCAGGTTGCCCGCCGTTGTAGCCTTGTTGCGCAGTTGACCGGACGCGCCGGCAAGCAAGGCACGCGATAACAGGCTGTAATCGCGGCGCACCTGCTGGTCCGCGGCGAGATCGGTATTGCGCACCAGTGCGCCGATGCGTAAGCCGCCCTCCGGGGTCTGCTCGATCTTGTCCAGGCCAAGGGCGTTCACGTCCACCAGATGGGCTGGCGTCTCGATCTCGAGTTTCATCAGGTCGAGCAGGTTCGTGCCACCAGCAATGAATTTTGCGTCGGGGTTGCGCTCGATAGCTGCTGCGGCCTGCGCCGGGGATTGGGCGCGTTCATAGGTAAAGGCTTTCATGGCATGCCTTTCATGCCGCTCGTACCGGCTACTTCAGTGATCGCATCGATGATGTTCGAGTAGGCGCCGCAACGGCAGATGTTTCCGCTCATGCGTTCGCGGAGCTCACCGGCACTCAGCATCGGCTGGGCCGTAAGATTCTCGCTGACGTAGCTTGGGATGCCCGCCTTGATCTCGCCGAGTACTGCCACCGCCGAACAAATTTGTCCCGGTGTGCAGTAGCCGCACTGGTAGCCATCGTGCTTGACGAAAGCCGCCTGCATGGCATGCATGCGCTCAGGTGTGCCCAGGCCTTCGATCGTGGTAATGCTGTCGCCCTCATGCATGATGGCCAGCGTCAAGCAGGAATTGATGCGGCGTCCGTTAACGAGAACAGTGCACGCACCGCATTGCCCCTGGTCGCATCCCTTTTTCGTGCCAGTGAAGTGCAGGTGCTCGCGCAGGGCGTCCAGCAGGGTCGTGCGTGTGTCGATCTGGAGCTCATGGGATTGGCCATTCACCTTGAGCGTGAGTTTTGCCACAGCGCCCTGCTCGGCAGCAGGTGTCTGTGCGGCGGCGCCGAGTGGCATAACGCTGGCGGCCGCTGCGGCCGATCCGGTAAGTAGGAATTCCCGTCGCGACAATTCGAGACTATCTGGACTATTCATGCGTGCATCTCCAATCAATTACTGTTGCTGAGGTGAGCTGTGCGGAAGAGCTGTCAACACTTTGCGCTCGTCGGGGGAACGGCACTAAGGCCTGATCGAAGCTGCGTTGACTAGTGGCTAGGAGGAGTGACGGTTCCCTCGACGATGTACACGCGCGAGGTAGTCGATTTATGGCGCAAGGGCATGATCTTCCGGTAGGCTGGGGATTCGTACCAGGCCTGCGCCTGTTCCTTGCTGTCAAACTCGATGATGACCATGCCTCCCTTCGGACCATCGCCCTCGAGCATGTTGATGTTTCCGCCACGGACGATGTACCGTCCGCCAAATGGAAGGAAGGTCGATTCGACTTGGGCGCTGTAAGGTTTGATGCCCGCACGATCGGTTACAACGAATTCCGAGATGTAGAACGCCCGCGGCTTAGCTGTAGCGGCCTCCTGCGCGTGGAGACCGACCGTGGCAAACATGCCGATCATGGTTGCCGAGAGCCAGCGCCGCATGCCGGGTTTGATCTTCATGTGCTTTCCTTTGACAAGATTGAGTTGCGTTTCAGCAGATGCGACAAGCTTGCGGCCAGCACGATTGGAGCGGTATCCTCATCCTGTCGATTCATTGCCTGATCCTCTGGACGCGTCACAATTCCATTTGCATCCGTCACATCTCGTCTTATCCTTGTGCTGGAAATGGAGACCGATACCGTGCACCAGACTTCCCATACCGCATTGCCGTTTTCTCTGTCCGTGCCCGATCGGCGCGAAGAATTGCGAATGCAACTGGTCAGCCGCGTGGGCGCCTTGATTGGCTCTGCGGCGAGCCTGCAGACGTCGATTCCAGGGGTGACGTTGTATCGCTATTGCGCGCCGACGCTTCCTGATGCGGCGACCTATGAACCAAGCGTGGCCATGGTCATACAGGGAAGAAAGCGCGTCATCTTAGGCCAGACGAGTTTCGACTATGACCCTTCCCAATTTCTTTTGACCTCATTGGATCTGCCTGTGACAAGTCAGGTTGTCGAGGCCAGCCGGGAAGATCCTTACCTGTGCATGCGACTAAAGCTGGACATTGCGATGGTTCGTGAACTGCTCGGCCGTGAAACGGAACAGGCGGCGCCGGCTCACACAAGCAAACCGGCGATGACTACTGCGGAGACGACTGCGGAATTCCTCGACGCGTTCTGCCGCCTCCTGGATCTTCAACATGCTCCACAAGACATCGACTTCATGAGTGGGCTGATCAAGCGTGAAATCGTCTATCGCATCCTTCAAAGCGCAGCCGGGCAACGTCTTCGTTCGATCGCAACGATAGGTGAGAACAGCCAGCGGGCAGCCAAGGCTGTCGAATGGATCAGGGACAACTACACAAAGCCACTGCGTGTGGAAATGCTGGCCGAGGTCGCATGCATGGGCGTTTCGACACTTCACCACCATTTCCGTGCCCTGACATCCATGAGCCCGCTTCAGTATCAGAAACAGTTGCGCCTGCATGAGGCGCGGCGGCGCATGCTCATGGACGGCCTGGATGCTGCCCATGCGGCCTTCGAGGTCGGCTACGAAAGTGCCAGCCAGTTCAACCGCGAATACAGCCGGTTCTTTGGCCAGTCCCCAATGCGCGACGTTCGTGCACTACGCGTGGTGGGCGATGACGAAGGTAGCTAGGACGCCGCAACGACGTTACTACCGTTTACAAACAAACGAGGGAGTCATGAATGACTGACTGGAAAGACAAACCGATGGAGTTACAAAAAACTCAGGGCCGCCCATTTTCGAACCCGATCCGAAAATTCGTTGCAGTGGTAGCCACTACTTTTCTTCTCAGTGGCATCGACGTCGCGCATGCGCAAGACCAGGGAATGATGGTACGGATTTCGGAAATTGAAGTGGAGGCAAAGTACCTCGAACAGTACAAGGCAATCCTTAAAGACGAAGCGGAAGCTTCGGTAAGACTGGAGCCTGGTGTGATTGCCATTTTCCCGATGTCTCAACGAGAAAAGGATACGGAGTTCAGAATCCTTGAGATGTATGCGAGCCGCGCCGCATATGAGGCGCACCTCAAGACCCCTCATTTTCAGAAATACAAATCCGGGACACTCCACATGGTCAAATCGCTGAAGTTAGTCGATATGCATACGCTCGATGCCCCAACCATGACGAGGATTTTCAAGAAGTTGAAAGGTGATCAAGAAGCGCGAGCACGTTGACCTTCCCAAGTCCTATGCCAGACAAACCAGCTGTTGGTTAAGAGTGAGCCCGCTCGTGACACCTTTGTTTTGTCATAACGCCGGATGCACAATCCCTTGCCGATTCATGAAACAGCGTCATAAGCCCATGTAAGTTCAGCGCGGCTTCGCTTGGGTGTCTACGGCTATCATGCTCGGCTCTGCTTATGCCCGTTCCTGATGGGCAGGCTACGGTCACGATAAGGTCGGTTGCAGGAAAGTAGATGAACTTCGTTATACAACGCCGTTTGGTAGGACTACTAGCTACTTGTCCTCTCGCTTTGCTGGCTGTTATGCCAGGCGAGACGATAGCGCAACCGAGCGGCAGAACAGGATCTGTGCAAGTGGAAGCAGGTTTAAAAATCCGAATCGATGTGGACGGTACACGGGTCATTGTTTACCTCGACGACAATAAGACGGCACGCGATTTCATATCGCTTCTGCCGCTTACACTGACATTGGAAGATTACGCTGCGACCGAAAAAATAGGCTACCTGCCCCGAAAGCTTTCGAGCAGTGACGCGTCCGCCGGGATAAGTCCACGCACGGGAGATGTGACCTATTACGCTCCATGGGGAAATCTTGCGATCTTTCACAAGGACTTCAGGTACTCGCCCGGGCTGGTCAAGTTGGGAAGCATCCGCGACGGTATCGATGTTTTAAGGCGGAATGGACGATTCTCCGTGACGATCAGTTTGGCCGACGAGTGAGCAGTGTAAGCGCGGTTTGATCTACGACGTCAACTGCGTACGGATACGCGCCTTTCCAGTCACGCTCGACAAGCCTCCGCAGCAGATACCGATCGCCGCAAGAGCAACGCGACGCTGGCCGCATTCGGCTCCTGCGCGCTGCGGTACGGAATAATCATGTATGACATGGGCCAGCAAGTGCTGGAAACCACCGCCCGCTGGGCAGTTGAAGGATTTCGATTCGCCGTGATCACGGTTGTGCGCACATGGGGCTCCGCTCCACGTCCCCCCGGTTCGTGGATGGCCTTGCGCGAAGACGGCCAGGTGGCTGGCTCAGTATCCGGTGGTTGCATCGAAGACGATCTGCTCGACAAAATGCGGGGCGGGGAGATGCGCTCCTCATTGCCCTACCTGCTGACCTATGGCGTCACCCAGGACGACGCGCCTCTCGCGAGAACAGGTCGAGCGTCTGTATGGGCCGGTTGGGATGCCGATCGGCAGCGATACGCCACCCGAAATCGCGGTTGCGATCCTCGCAGAGATGACCGCCGTCAAAAACGGGATGTGGAGCTGTACTCAAGTGGGGCTGCGGCTTTAAACAGTTGAAACGCTGTGTCAAACTTTATTAGTGCAGAATTTTCGATCAACTGCCGAACAAGCTCTTGTGTCACACTTTATTTTTGTCGAAATATAGCACTGCAGTCGCTAAGTTATTGATTTGCATAAGTGCTCAGCGTCCTCTTCCTGCCCCGAACCGTCCTGTTGACCGTGCTCGTATCTGACAGGCGTGACTGTGCCGCCTCCCCCCAGCAAAATGCCGGCGGCAGTGCCTTACGTTGCCGTCAGACTCGCCACGGGTAGCGCCGTTGTTGCTGTGAGAGCGTCGGTGGCGAACCGTGTTCCGACTACCAGCTTCTCACTTACCTGTATGCCATGCACATTCATCATTCTCATCTCCGTCGCTTGGTTTTCGCGGTATAGCTGAGTCATTTCGATGGTGCACCTACATACCAACTTACGTACCGTGAGACACCAAAGCCATGCTGAGAGTTCCGCTCCCACTTGCCGCCGTTCAGGTAGAGCTGGCCGAGGCTTATCTTTGCTCAAAGTTCCATCATGTAGCGCCGGGAGTCGGTTGACTTACCCGTCGAACAAAATTACCGTCATTTCGTCGATTGGCGAGGCAAACGCTCGCGTTTCCCGCAGGTTCCCGGCTATCGATGGGAGGACGGATGAATGTGCTGATGATTGGTGCTGGCAACGCCGGGTGTGCGCTCGGCGCCATCCTCGCGCAGGATGGTCACCGGGTAGTGCTGTTCAAGACCTCGCATTCGCTGCACGACGAGAACTTCGAGCACATCCGCGCAACGCGCAGCATTCAGGTCGTTAGCAACCCCAACGGCGGTGCAAGCAGCAGCGCCTCACTGGCCCTGGCCACCCGCGACGTCGGGGAAGCCTTTGCGGTCACACCCGACACCATCATCATCACTACCCAGACCCAGTGCCACGCCGAGATCGCCGCCCTGATCGGGCCCTTCCTGCAGGCGCACCAGCTGGTTCTAATGGCGCCCGGCTACATGGGCTCCTGCTATTTCCTGCCCTACCAGGAGCGGGAAGCCTTCCTGCTGGCCGAAGGCGAAAGCCTGCCCTACGACGCGCGCATCACCGAGCCCGGGGTCGTCAACCTGCTGTTCAAGAATACCCGCAACGCCCTGGCCTTCCTGCCGCGCGAGCGTGCCGCCGAAGGGCTGGAGCGCGCCGCGCGCCTGTTCCCGACCTATGTCGCGGTCCGCAGCAACGTGCTCGAATCGGCCATGCACAACCCGAACCTGATCGTGCACACGGTCGGCTCGCTGATGTCGGCCAGCCGCATCGAGTACGCTCAAGGCGAATTCTGGATGTACCGCGAAGCATTCACGCCATGCGTGCTGAACCTGCTATACAAGCTCGACGCGGAAAAGAACGCCGTCATCGACGCCACCGGCGGCAAGCCCTCGCCCTACTTCGACGAGTGCAAGTTCCGCAACGAGGAAGACCTGT
>Ga0265798_10011413_pt1 | contig 10824 bp, 22 predicted proteins | sample P3T30metagenome_FD_192430 | JGI IMG/M metagenome (GOLD analysis project Ga0265798, IMG submission 192430) | Plant litter microbial communities from East Loma Ridge, Irvine, California - P3 T30 | ecosystem: Environmental > Terrestrial > Plant litter > Unclassified | place: USA: California... | reverse complement strand
CCGCACGCACGTAGTCGATTGAGATGGTCTCCTGCAGCGGCCACATCAGTTGGCTGTCGAGGGTGGCCTTGTCGATCTCGGTCAGGAGCATTTCGCCCAGGCGAGGGAGCAGGTGGCACTTGATGGCCGAGGCCCCGGTTTTCTTGCGTTTTACCGACAAGTTGCGATCGCGAGACATGCGCGCCGCGTACCAGTCGAGAAGCTCGCCGACGGTGCTCCACTTGGAAAGCGTTGACCCGCTGCCAGCGGCCAGGCGCAGGCGAATGTCCGGCAGCGCGGCCAGCACCTGCTTGGTGGTCAGGTCCGGATAGTTGCCGATACGATTCCAAGTCCGCCCCGACACCAGGTACCACGATGCACGGGCGCGGGCCCGAGTGAACCGCAGGTACAGGCCTTTGTTCTCGATGTCGCGCAGGTCGCGAACAGTGCCGGCGGCCTGACGCTTGATTTCGGCGTCGCTGATCTTCACGGCGGCGGTGCTGGTCATGCGGGCACCACCTGAGACTTTTCGTTCGCGGGAGCAACATCGCCACGCATAGGAACCAGCCATTTCTCCCAGGCGATGCAGCCTGGCTCGCAGAAGAACTCAGACATAACAACCCAAACAGGATCACCACCTTCGACCTCATAGACACCCGGGTCCATTGGGTTGTGGCGATCAACCGGCCCTACCAGATGCCTGGATACCAGCTCGACGCAACGACCGATCGCCTCGGGGAACGTGTGATGGATGATGAGTGCCAGATCGCCTGCCTTGAATTGATGGCTCATGCTGCGACCCTCGTCAGTGGAAGCATCAGGTAGGCCCGCAGCTGCTCCATGGCATCGAAATGCCCACGGCACACGATCGCCAGATAGCCCTGCTCGGTCAGCGCCTGGATGTAGGCATCTTGGCTGGGCGATACAGCGGCATCAAAAGGCGGCGTGGCCTTGAACTCGATGTACAGACCGAAGTAGCCACCACGGGCCATCGGCAAGACGAGGTCTGGAATGCCTGCCTTGACGCCCTGCTCTTTCAGCTTGACCGCCACCGCCTTGTGCCGATGGCCGCCGTTGGGCACGTGATAGATCAGCTTCGCGGCGACCGGGTGGCGGAACGCAACCTCACGCAGCAGCGCCGCCTGCTCGAGTCCTTCACGGTCAACAGACGGTGCACGCGCCGCTCGTGGCTTGATGACCTTCGGAGCGAATGGCTTCATCACAGACGGCTCCACCGGGCGGCCTGCTCGGCCATCGCTACATCCACTTCAGTATCCAGATCATGGACCCAGCGGCGGGCGGTCGAGACGATTTGAAGAGAGTGATCCCGGAACCACCGATACCGCTCAGCATCCTTGCGCAGCGGCGCGCTCTCCATCGTGAGCTTATCCACCGCCACCAAGACCTCAGCCCAAGATTCGAAACCTTGAGCCTCACGCATTTCTGTCATGTGCTGCTTGAATTCGCGGAGCGCTTCAATTTCAGCCTCTTGATCAACCCGCGAATCCGCCCAGCAGTCCATGTAGTTCTGCGTGACCCGGCTCACATACGAGCCGGATTCAGCACGGGCCAGATGCATGGCCATGCCTTTGGTTGCAGCCCAGGCTTCGAATTCTTCACGAATCTTGTCGTTGCTCATGGGAACACCTCATCAGCAGGACGGTTGTCACCAGGCTGGCACCAGATCACTGCCTGGCCGTGGACCGTGGTCGTCAAGCAAGTGATATCTGCGGTTGGCGAGTAGAAAACGCCTGCTTCGCCTTCGTACGCGAAGCGGCTATACAGGTTGATCACCAGCAGCGCTACACCCATGCCCAGTACGACAGGCCAGAAGGCCCAGTTGAATGCTTTGGTTGCTCTGTTCATGCTACGGATGCCTCCGGCCAGATACTGCGAGCCGTGGCCAGGGCCTCGGCGTAATCCATGTCAGAGCCGCCCATGGTGAAAGGTCGGTAGCCAGGTACGGTTACCTGCCAGCTGCGCTTCTTCACAGGCGGACGCTCCACTTACAGGCTCTTCAGCAGGGACTGAAGCTGCTTGAGTTTGCCCAGCGCTTCGGCGTTGCCTTCACGCTCAACCGACAAGGCAACCTCTTCGATCCGCCCGGCCAAACGCTTCATGCGCTCACCGATATAGTCCGAAAGCTCCACGACCTCTGCGGACAGGCCGGCCAGCGCATCAAGCGCCTGGACTTCCGGCCGCTTGATGGCGACGACGGTTTCTTTGGCTACAACGGGCATGGCAATTTCCTTGACTGTTTTTTGTGAGTAAGCGTCGCGCTGAAACTTGCCGCCCGTGGGCTCACGGATGATCCCGGCGTCTTTCATTTCGTTGAGAGCACGGCGCACAGCGTGGACGGCGACAGAGGTGGCATTCGCCGCAAGAGCAGCGATCTGGATATCGTGGGCACTCCAGCTTTCCTGGATGGGCACATGCGGGAACACCTTGCGGGCTGTCGAAGATTGGCCAGCCAGAAGCTGGACTACTCGCGATTCGGACATAGCCATCAAGCCACCACCCCTTCACGGATCAGAATGTCCTGGGTGCGCATTACGCCCTCGGCGTGCCAGTGGCGTGCAGTCGGCCGGTCATACTCACGGCGGTTGTGGCTGCGGCCATCCACATAGTCATGACAGGCCGAGCACGCCCAGGCGCCTTGGAAGTCATTGGGTTTGCAGCCCATGCCGCTGGTGTCCGCAAGGCGGTAGTGCGCCAGTACGGTGGTCTCCGGATTTCCGTTGCACACGCCTGGCACACGCACCTGGCAATCGCGGCCGCGGGCGGCCTTGGTCAACTTAGTCTGTCGAATATCCATCACTTCACCTCGGCCAACGGCCAGATTGAACGGGCCGTGGCCAGTGCCTCGGCGTTATCCATGGGCTCACCACCCATGCGGAAAGGGCTATAGCCCGGAACGACCACCTGCCAGCTACGCTTGACCATGAGCGGCACCTTGGATCTTCGCAGCAGCGATGGCAGCTCGGGCCTGGCGCTTCCGGAGGTACACGCGCACTCGCTCGGCCTGCCCGCGTTTGAATGCGGCGCGTCTGCGCTGGACCTTGTTGGCATCGATGATTTTCCGGACCTCTGCCAGCTTCTTTGCCACCTCCGGCGAGGCTTCCCGCACTTCCCCAGAGAGCAGGCCGGCAACAGCTAGCCCGTCTTGGGTGGCCGGGGTAATTCGCAAGTCGGCGAGGTAGTCTGCTGCCTGCTCCTGGCTGATTAGCTTCATGCGCTGGGCGGTCTCGATTGCGCGCAGACGACGGTTAGGGTCGAACCCCAGGGACACGGACCAACGGACCGGGACGGCAGCAGCGCGGGCCTGGATGACGAGGCGTTCGTACGCACTGATGAAAGCCATGCGGGCACCGACCTTGTCGCCCATAGCCAGGATCGGTGCCGAGGCTGTCATGGCCTGCTGGATTTCGGCGGTCATAACGACAGTCTCCGACTCGTCGCTCCCCGACAGCGCGATCGACCAGGCCTCATCTTTGCCCGGCCGCCCATCGGCGCCGTCGGCGTGCTTGATGATGGACGCGACGGTGAGCCGACCACCCTCGCGGCGGCAAGCCTTCAGCGCCTGCGCGAGCACCGGCTCCGTGTAGCCGACCAGATCGTCGACCATGATCAGCGCGGCACCCTGCGTCAGCTGCTGGCCCATCGACTCGGCGGTGGCGAACAACGACACCAGCAGGCCGTCTTGTTGATGATCACTGAGCATTGGCTGCTCTCCGCTCACGCTGTGCGGCCAAAGCCAGTTCCAACGCCGACAGGTTGGCCTGCGTATTTTCAGTCTGCCGAGCACTGGCGCCGGTCATTTGGGTTTGGGTGGCCCATTGGGTGTGGTAGGACTCGGCGTTGGCCAGTAGCTCACCCAGTGGATGACACTTCCGAAGCAGTACCGCGTCGTTGATGCTGACGTAGTACGCAGCCACGCTGTGAGCCACGTCGACGCCAAGGCGGCCGATCAGCAGACCGAGCTGGCCGCCAACCTTGCTGTTCCACACCGGCCAGGCCTTGTACCGCTTCCGGTAGGACATGGCGTAGTTCGCCCAAGTCTTGAAGGTTTTGCAGCACTGATCCTTCGGGCCGGGCATGTCGTCGGGGATGGCAACCTTCGGCGGTTCGATGCCGCTGACCAGCACCAGGGCGCCGGTTTGGTTCGGCAGCGCCGAGCCCTCCGGCAAGTCCTGACTTGTACCCTGATTGGTATCCTGATGATTGGTATCCTGATTTGTCGGAGATTTTTCCGACCCTCGTTCGGATTTTTTTCCGATCTTGCCCGGAGATTTATCCGAGGTAGATCGGATTTTTTTCCGACCTTCGCTTTTGGGTGGGGTCGGATATTTTTCCGACCCGTCCAGCTTCTGGTTCCAGGTCTTGGATTTCTCGGTCAGGCGGAACAGGGTGATGTTCGACGTACTCGAGAGCTCAATCAAACCGGCTTCGTCCAGCGCCTTCAGCATGCGGTAGGCCGTGTCCGGCTTGTCGGTCAGCAGGGGCAGCTCTTCTGTGATCTTGGCCTTGCTGAGCGCGTAGAACACGCCGGCGTCGGTGGTGATCGGCTTGGTCCAGCTCGGGCATCCGTAGATGAAGGCGAACAGCAGGGCTTGCTGGGAGTTCAACCCCCACTCGAGCGCCTTCACCTGATTAATGGTAATGGTGAACTGCATTTCAGACCTTCCCGGCCGGCGACAAGCCGGTGACTTTTTCAGCGAGCACAACGAGACCGCGGCGGGTGACCATCACCTGCTCGACGATCTTCAGCTCTTCGGTTTCATTGCGGTTGACGCGCACCATCTTGTGCTCCAGCAATCCGCCGGTGATGCGAGGCTGATATGCGGACCAATTGGCAGAGGGCGAGCGCCGGTAGATCCAGCGGTGGGCGTGTAACCAGGTGATCAGCTTCAGAGGGCCCATGCCCAGGTGCTTCGCGGCATCAGTGAGAGAAACAGAGCCAGGGGTCTTGGCCAATCGCTGCAGGGCTGCGACTTTTGGGGCTTGTTCCTGAATGACCTGTTGGAGCTGCAGGTTCTTTTTGGCTTGGTCGGCTGCTACCTGAAGTGCTTCGGCAAAGGTCGTCGGGATGCGATGGCGAGCAGCTTCCAGCTCCTCCAGAGCCTGCCACCGGTCGATGATCCGTGCACGCAGCTCGACGCTATAACCGGAGACCACAACCATGCTGTCGCGGTAGTCGAGAAGGAATTCGGGATATGCCTGGCCGTTCTGCGGATGCTTGTACGGGGTCTCGTTCGTAGAAACGACACCCTTTCTGATGAGCAAACGGACTGTTTTGAGCACGTTGTCGTGAGTACTTCCGGTCAGGTCCGCAATCTCACGCGAGGACATAAGCTGACGCATCGCAGATTGCGAATGCATCAGCGCTGATGCTCCAGCCTCGCTATTGCCTGGGTGGATCGTACTGTGCATAATCGACCTCACAAGTTGTTGTTGAAGAAGCCGCCCTGCCAGGCGGTTTTTTTTCGTCTGCGGTGTCTGGTACTGGATGAAATAACAGCTCTTTAATCCCACTACCGATGCGGTTCCGGCGGGTACAGAATTGGTACCAGTCAGGCCACTGCCTTCGATGGGGGGAAAACCTCATCAAGTGTTACCTCTGCACCGCGTGTGTTCAGCGCTGCAACGATCCGACGGCATTCATCGAGCCCAGGCTTGCGACGATCGTTTTCGTAATGGGCAATCGCGCCCTGCGTGAGGCCGACAGCTTCAGCCAAGGCGGACTGCGTCATGTCAACCTGCTCGCGAATTGTCTTCATGTTGGACATATGGAGTCTCCGTGCGTGTCCGGGGATATTACATTCAGTAATTATCACAGGCAAGGAAGTATTACGCTATGTCACTTGAAGCTGTAAATACAGAGCGTAATGATGCGTGCATGAAAACTTGGTATGAGCTGGCGAAAGCCAGGATGAAAGAACTCAAGATCACTCAAGAAGGGCTGGCTGAGCGCGTAGGCGTAACTCAGGGCGCGATTGCGCATTGGCTTGGTGGTCGACGCGAACCTCCTTTGGACATGATCCAAAAGGTGCTCAAAGAGCTGGGCCTGCCAAGAATGGACGTTGGCGCCAACCCTGAGCACAGTAACGTGGCCGCCACGATCCAGCCAAAAATGTCTTTCAGATACCCGGTCATCAGCTGGGTATCCGCGGGCGCCTGGGCCGAAGCTGTCGAGCCTTTCCCACCTGGCTTCTCTGACAGATACGAGATTTCGGATTACGACTCAAAAGGCGCTGCGTTCTGGCTTGACGTGAAGGGAGATTCAATGACGGCATCTACCGGAACGAGTGTGCCTGAAGGAATGATGATCCTGGTCGATACAGAAGCTGACGTGAAGCCTGGCAAGCTGGTTATCGCTAAACTGCCGTCGAGCAACGAAGCTACTTTTAAAAAGCTGGTTGAAGATGGTGGGATCCGCTATCTAAAACCACTCAACCCAGCTTACAAGATGGTTGAGTGCGGCGAAGATTGTCGAATCATCGGCGTAGCAGTTCGAGTCATGGGGAAGCTGTAGGAGCTGCCCAAGTACGTACGCAAGGACTACCGTCATGGACGATTTTCTATGAAATTTCTGTTACTTATCCCCTTCTCATCGCTTGCGCTAGCCTGTGCTATAGCCGCCCCGACCGCCAGCGCGCAGACTGTTTTCAAGTGCGTTGACGCCGCAGGAAAGATCACCTTTACGGCAAATGCCAACTGCCCCTCGCAGCACGCGCTTGATGATGTTGTATCGGCATACAACCCAACTATGAGTAGAAGCGGCGAAGAAACAACTATGGCGCAACCCAAGGTCAGGCCCAGCGCAGGAGGTAGCTATCGCACGACTACAACAGCGGCGTCTGCACCCCAAGGATCCACAGCAATGCAGTCAGGCTGCTCTACCGGGCTTGACGATCAAGATCTACGCAAAGCCAAAGTCCAAGGTGTTGTACAGCCAGGAATGACAAGAGCGCAGGTAGAAAGCATCTACGGAAACGCCACAGACAAGCGATCTGCCGGGGCCGGGAGCTCAACCTACTGGAGCGATCATTACAAGCAGGCGTTTAACGTGAACTTTGATCGGAATGGCTGTGTTCGCTCCACTAACGCTTCGGGTTACAAGCCTTGAGACGTTGCTAAACCTTCCGTAAGCCGGCCCGCCAAAAGCGGGCTTTTTTATGCCCGCGCTAATTCGCGCGGCTTTCCCTTGCCTTTGGAGCGCCGTAAATCTACTGTATATATATACAGCAAACCAAGGAGGCATCCAGTGGCAAAGACCAAACGCGAGATCATTACCCCATCCAGCTACACCGCCATGTGCATGCGAATTACGAGGCTCATCAACTCTCCCGCAGCTCAGAAATCTCGAGAACTCAGCATCTCAATCGCGGAAGGTGAAAGTGCGGAGGACTGGGCGCGGTTCCGTAGCGACATTGCTGAACAGGAAGGCGTGAGCGTTACGCAGAGCAATGATTGCATCGTACGAATTGCCTGGGCAGCACCTACCGAAACCAACATCTGAACGCTTCATGAATTTTTATTACGTGGTGTATTGACCATGATAATTACATGCTGTAATTTTATCCCATCGCCGACGTATAGGCGGGAGCCTGCGGGCCGATCGCTCTTTAACAATCCGCGCTACAAGACAAAAGACCGCATTGCCTCTACCGGCGACCGGCGTTCAGACAGCCCCGAAAGGCTGCCCACGACAGGGAACACCCTGTACGGCTGATCGAGAGCGAGTGCTCAAACCGTCAAGCCCAGTAGGCACGAAAGACCCGGCAAGCAATGCGCCCCGCCAATCCCAGCGGCAGAAGGGAGAGACACCGATTCGAATTAGCGCCCCCAATAGCTTCGGCTGGGAGCGCCGGACCTCATGCACCCTGCCCCACTTTTCCGGGCAAACGAGCTGCAGCATGCATGTTGTATAGGCCCGCGATCCAAGGCGAACAGATGTTGATTGACGCCCTGGGGAGGAAGCTCACCGCCCAAACCATCGACGACTCACGGCCTGCAATCAACAGCGGGCACGGAGCGGCGCCAGTGCCGAGGACTGGATGACAGCCGGGAATAGACCGGCACCTGATTTCACTGGCTGGCCTCGGAGACAGGGCCAGACGGGAAATCAACTCGGAGATACCGAAATGACCAACCGTGAAGCGCTCCGCAATGCAAACCGTCAGTACGACCTGGCTCAGGCTGAATCCCGCCGCTTGCAGTGCAAGGCACAGGTGGGTGGCTGCGAAGGCGACTGGAACATGCACGCAGCGGCTCAGCAGGATGTTTTGCACTGGGCGACACAGGCCCAGCGCTATGACCGGGCAATTGAAGCTGGGCGTCCCTAACCTACCCATTGGCATTCGCAAGAGTGCCCATCGGGGTGTGCTCTGCCTGCACCTTAAGACATATGCCGCCCCCGGGAGGCAGGTGATATAGCAGGTTTCGACCGGCAATCCGGACAGGCTACCCCGGACGGCAGATCACACCACCGATGCGGACGATTCTGCACCGCGCAACGTGGCCCCCTGCATCAACCCTCCCCCAACCCATACGACCGCATCAGCAGATGCCAGGCCACCATTCACGGTGGGTCTGGTCGCCCGCGCCTGGCATCTGACTAATGCGGTTGCACTACCGAGGACGCCAGCATGGCCAAGCGAATGGAGCAACAGCCGCGCCGCGGTTCAAGCCACGCCTGGCCACGGTCTGCTGTTCGGTATTGTTTCAGCCTGGCCCACGGCCATATCGCGGACGCAAGGCGGTTCAGGGAGCGGAGTAACCACAAGTACGCAGAAATGTCGCTAGCCGATGCCGCACACGCTCACGAGTTGGCGCGCCAGCTGATTCGCAGCATCCGCTCATAACACCATTTCCCAGCCAACATATCGCCGCGGCGTGCACCGCCCAGGCCCAGTCACATCAGAGGCATCAGCATGGACACCATCATCAGCGGCGAATGGAAAGGCCACCTCGGGCGCGGCCTGGCGCCGAAAGAACTGCAGTACTGCATGTCCGTCGCCGCTGGCATGACGGCCAAGGAAATCGCCAAGGTGTTCGGCATCTCGCCCGGCACGGTGAAGAAGCGCCTGGACGTGGCCATGTTCAAGCTCGGTGTGCACCGCCGGGCCGCGCTGGTGGCCGAGGCGATGAAGCGTCAGATCATCTCGCCTTTGTGCTTTGTGCTGGCAGCTCTCATCGCGATGCACGCGGTGGCCGATGATCAGTCAATCCGCCGCGACCGCCGCGCGCCGGATCGCCGAGTTGCAGAGATGCGGGTAGCGCGCCGGGCGGAGGGTTACGCATATGCGATTTAAGCGAGTGGCGCACCTTGTGGCCAATAGGCAGATCGACGCCTCACGAGCACTTCCTATTGCTCAGTTCGCCTCGAGTCTTCTGCGGATCGCTACCACAACGATCCTTTTGGCCATTCACGTGGCATCGCTTCTGCTGACGGCCGGAAGCTCCAAATAAACCTGTTGGTGCTGCTGCCAATTCACAGCAGCGTACGGATGGAGGGTTGAGCCATGAAGCCATAAATCAGCGCCCGCCCAGGGCAGCACACACCGCTCTCGTAGGGTGGTACCACTTGAGCGCAAAGCCCGGCATGTCCGGGCTTTTCTTTGCCCGTCGATATGAGCCAGCACCCTGCCCCAGGGTCCTGACCAATGCCTTCAGACAAGGAGAAAGACATGCACGCAGCCATGCATCAGCGCGTAACCGTCCTTGAGGCGTGTCGCGCTCGAATGAACACCACCACCGTCGACCTCTACAACCGCATCGGGAGACGCTCACCAGTGCAGCAGTTGCGCTATCAGATCGTGGGCAAGGGCCCAGGCGCCTACCAAGTAACCGAGCGCAAGACCGGCCAGGTAGCTGGCGAGAGGGACACTTGGAAGGAAGCGAGCAAATTCGCTGAGGAGATGGAATTGAAAGCTGACGCCAGGGCGCTGATCGAAGGCTCTGGGTTCGAATCTTGAAGCGCCTCACCAAAAGAGTAAGTCAGCGACGACGTCTGGCTTGGCTGGACATACCTGCGAGCGGACTGCATGCAAAAGATCACTCGAAACCACACGAATCATCGCTGCGGTGCCAGCCACCAGCGGGCAAAGCTCACCACTGAACAAGTATCCGCCATGCGCGCCGAGTACGAAGCGGGCGTTGGTGGTTACGAATATCTGGCGGCCAAGTACGGCTGCGGTGTTTCCACTGCTCGGGACATCGTGAAGTACCGCACTCGCTGGGCTAGCTGAACATCATCGCCTGGAGACACGTAATGCCTACACCCACAGATACCGCCGAGTTCCTCGAGGAATTGAACGGCGGCGCTTTTGCCAGTCAGATCGGCCATGCCCTGTCCGAAGTCGCCTCGGGCGTCGTCGATCACGGCAAGGCCGGGAAACTGGTCATCACCCTGGACTTCAGCCAGATCGGCGAATCCCACCAGGTGAAGATCAAGCACAAGCTCGACTACAAGGTGCCCACCAAGCGCGGCACGCGCAGTGAGAACACCAGCTTGGACACCCCGATGTACGTCGGCTCCGGCGGCCGCATCAGCCTCTTCCAAGAGAAGCACGACCAGTTGTTCAGTCGTGATGAAGCCCCTATCAAACCCCGCACCTGATCTCGAACCCCACCACCAGGAATAGAAGAATGTCCCTGACCAAAGATGCAATCCAGCAGATTACCGAGACCGCACTGTCGGCCGCCGGCAAGATGCTGCCCACCAACACGCCAGTCGCGCTGATACCAGACGCCGTGAGCGTAGCCGACCTTGAGCGCTACATGGCCGGGCGTAGCCGCTTCCGCGGCACCTTCTCTACCCACTCGCTGGCTGACTTCGTTGGC
>Ga0265798_10011412_pt1 | contig 10825 bp, 7 predicted proteins | sample P3T30metagenome_FD_192430 | JGI IMG/M metagenome (GOLD analysis project Ga0265798, IMG submission 192430) | Plant litter microbial communities from East Loma Ridge, Irvine, California - P3 T30 | ecosystem: Environmental > Terrestrial > Plant litter > Unclassified | place: USA: California... | reverse complement strand
GTCTGATCCACTTCACTTTCCGCTCCTTCATGGGACAGACCATTTGGCATGGAGTGCTACCAGCGTCAACCAAAATTATCCCAACCTATCTGCCCCACGAGAGGCGCTGTTAAGACGTCTGACCGATATGGACTGTATTCAGCATTATCTAGCCACAACTGCAATTCTATCCACATATCTCGCTGACATGGAGCTGGCCCACGATTATCCAAAAGCGCGTCTCCAGTAGTCACTCAGCACTCAAGCAGACACAGCATCATTCTCGACTTCGTGCGCTTTTTGGCAGTCCGTCAATGCTTCTTGCCCTTGCCCTTGCCCTTGCCATTTTCCTTGGTTTTCGTTGCAGCCCCATCGGCCGGTGTTCCCTTTCGCAACCTCTCATCATCTCTCTGCTTTTCTTGGATTTTTGCGTGTTCACTCATCACGTGCTGAAGCCAGAACTCTGCGCCCTTCATGTCTTTTTCGAGGTGCGCGGACACCGTGTTGGCTTGGAAGATGGCAACCGCGGTCAGAATCTCGGTTATCAAGCGCGGGCCTTCTGTCACATCGACATTGTCTCGAGCAAATTTTCCCATGACCGCTGGGGGGCTTTAGCACTGGGTCTGTGGTAGAGACCGAAGAAAGTATCGTGCTGCTCGGGTGTCATCTCTTTCACTGCTCCCACGAGATGACTCAAGTTCATCTCCGCGCCACGGCTGTGTGGTGGTATTTTTATCAGCGGTGCTTCTTCGATTATGCGGGTCCCACGCGCGATGTTGCTTGCGGCGAAGAGTCCAAGCCCTTTGCCTTGAGCGATTGCCAGCTCGAAGAGAGGTGCTGGGAACTCTGTCAGCAATTGCACACGATCAGCCGGAAGACGAGTGCAACCTACGCTTCGCCAGGGTGTCGGAGCTGAGCAGCTTTTGCATCTCACCGGTCAGTTCATCCGCCATAATTTAGACGACTTATTGCTGCTTTTGCGTTTCTTGTAGGCTGTCGGTGCATCGCGAAGCAACTCTTATGGAAGCGCTTCGTTTGCACAAATCCAGACCAGGACTAGCGTGACAAACGGGAGTGAATGCAGACGAACGGACACCTACTGTCACTTACTCTCGGTCCTGTAGCAGTGTCTGAGCTGTACAATGCAAGGTATGACCATCTAGCTTCTGGAGCTTTGTTTGAGGACTAACCGTTGAGAGCGAGCAAGCTACATGTCAGTTCAAGCCATACGCGTTTGTTCCAAGGCATTGTGACATCCATTTCTTGTTTGTCGTCTTGGAGCCTAGTAATGGGCAAACAGACCTATGTGCCGAATGAGTGAAGTATAAGTTCTCTATGCCATCCGCGTGCTCAGACAGGAGAGCCTTTCCGGCATGCAAGATTGACATCATCCCAAACATGTCCCAATAATGTAATCAACCAGCTGGCATTGTGTTCATCTTTTCGAAAACGCTATCCAGGGAAAGAATGGGAACTGGTCGATGGTAGTGGCAACGTATAACAGCTTACTATCGGAAGGCCTCTCAGGGGACAGATTAATAGGGACAGATTATGCGACGCTGGTAGCACTCTGTCCTGAATGATTTGACACACGAAGAAGGTGTGTATGTATACTGACACCGGATAGATAGGGTTGGTCAAAATGATGGAAATGAGTGGAGTGACATGTGATAGGAGTGAAGTGAACCTAGTGATCTGTGCGGCGTTTGAAGCAAACGGAAGTCGTTGGAAAAGCTGGCTGCGCGTGCTGCATTAAAAAAGTGGAAGGTATGAATCACACGTCAGTCTTCAGGTCGCTCGCCGCCAGGGCTGCCCCACTACGGTCACTCGCAAGGAAGCATTCTTCCTCCCATTGGGCTCGCATTGCACCTCGACAACACCTCTACAGGATACCAACAGACTTCCCTCGAAGATACACAACCATGGCTTCCATTCACATCGACGACAAGGTCAAGGCCCTGATCATCGCCTCCTACCCTCAGGCCCAGGACGCCGGCGACGACCCCCACAAGCTCTCTACCATCGCATACCCTCACGTCGAATACACCCAGCCTGAGAAGGCCGAGATTGAGCAATGGCTAATCACTTCTTCTCACGTCGCCACGGCCACCGAGGACCCTGCGAAGACTGCTGAGCGCCTGTCTTCTCTGAACACCCACCTCTCAACCCGCTCCACCCTCCTCGGCAACAAGCCTTCTATTGCTGATGTTGGCATGTACGCCCGCCTGGCGCCCATCGTCAAGCTTTGGACTCCCGAGGAGCGCACTGGCGAGCAGGGCTACCACCACATCGTCCGCCACCTGGACTTTGTTCAGAACTCTCCCATGTTCAGCCTGAAGATCGCAGAGGGCGAGAAGGTCCCCGTCGAGCTCGACCAGATCGTCGCGCCTGTGAAGACCTTCGATGCCAAGGCCGAGAAGGAAAAGAAGAAGAAGGAGAAGGCCGCTGCTGCTGCCGGTGGAGAAGCTCCAGCTGAGCAGGCAGACAAGCCCGTCAAGGAGAAGGCCAAGGAGACCGGCGAGAAGGCAAAAGAAACTGGCGAGAAGATCGCAGGCGCTGTTGCTGCCAAGGTTCCGGGCGTCAAGAAGGAGAAGAAGGAGAAGCAACCCAAGCCTCCCAAGGCGGCCGCTGTCGAGAAGCCTCTTTCGCCTGCCCTCATTGACCTGCGTGTCGGACACATCCTCAAGTGTGAGAGGCACCCGAATGCTGACTCGCTTTACGTCAGTACTATCAACTGCGGCGACGCACCTGGCACAGACAACACCTCCGAGTACGAGGGCAAGATTGTCCGCACCGTGTGCTCTGGTCTTAACGGTCTCGTGCCCCTCGAGGACATGCAAGACCGCCGCGTCGTCACAGTCTGCAACCTGAAGCCCGTCACCATGCGCGGCATTAAGTCCTGCGCCATGGTTCTCGCCGCATCTCCTCGTCTCGCCCCTGGTGTCGAGGATAACCACGCCGGTCCCGTTGAGCTTGTCAACCCGCCTGTGGGCGCTGAAGCTGGCGACCGCGTGTTCTTCGAGGGCTGGGAGGGTGAGCCTGAGCCTGTCCTGAACCCCAAGAAGAAGGTTTGGGACATGTGCCAGGTCGGTTTCACTACAACCGAGACCAAGGAGATCGCCTTCGATGTGGCAGCTGTTGAGCAGCTGAAGGACAGTGGCAAGACTGGCCTCGCGACTCTCAAGACCAAGTCTGGTGTCTGCACTGTCCCCACCCTCTCCGGTGCCATCGTAAGGTAAATCACGAGATTAGACAGTAACAAATGATATCATAGAAATGCGAAATGAAAGCAATACGAGATGGCTATAAAGCTATTAACAGATGCTTGCTAGTCACGAGACTTCTCATCATATCATAGTGTGGATTGCTGGTGATACCAGAGCCAAGTTAGGTGAAATCGCCACCCTGTAAAGCTCATCAGCTCCCAGTGACTAATTGCTGTACACTGCTTCGTCTCCTCCGATTGACTGGGGGTCCCATTGCTCCTGCTCACACTCCTCGTCAAATTTCGCAAGTCTGTCTCAGGCACGAGCACAGCGCTCGAAGTTCAAACCGCCTCACGTGTGCACTTCAGCGTGTGCAACTGTCTTGTGTCCGTGTAATTGACCTTTCTGGGAGACGTCTCCGGCACCATGTCATCGCTGTAAGGTACTTCGATCGAAGCATGGAATCGGGAGCCAGACTTTTTGCGAAGTACAATCGGCCCCTGGAACGACAAGTCAAGTTGATCTTTCGCAGCACTGAAGTAATGGCTTTGTTCAACTTCGATCGTGCTGTTGCGTCGGGTGTTTGATGCAGTACTTTCCGGTCTGTTGCTTTTGCTTGGGACGTAGGGTGTGCTGTTCCTCAAGATCGATCTGGTCCGAAGGCTTTCAACACGGGGGTTTTGGACTATACTTGGACGGCTTGAGGCGCGCTCGACATACGGATGGATGCGATTGTCGGAGTTCGAAGCTTCAACCATCATAACCGATCCGGCATGTGTGCCGCTCATGGTTTCATCGATCTCATGTTGGTTGTCTAGAAGCATGTCGTCGAATCGATAGTCGTTGTCGATTATTTCGTTAACCTCGTTCAGACGCATGACCCCTGTTGGAGTGGACCGACGATGGGACCCAGGAAGATGGCTGGCCGGAATGGATCTATCCGACGTCGACGGCGCCCGAAAGAGGTGAGATCCATTTCTTGAGAAAACCTTGAGCTCCGGGCTAAAGTTTAGTGAGGGATACATCATTCCGTGACGGCCGAGTTCTGGACAGTCTTCATCGGGTGCGGGTTCGTTTTCGTCAACATTTTCGTCTGCTTCCTCGTCGTCGTCATCGCCCTCGTCGTCGCCTTCATCTCCGTCATCGCTGCCACACTCAAGCGAGACACTTCTTTCTCTTCTCGGCGCAGATACTGATGCAAGCTGGGCCGAAATGTCGCGGTCAACATCACTCTTGAACTCGACCCTTCTGCTTGACAATCTATCAAGGCTGCGTGATGAAGTCGTCGCTATTGCTAGATCTTGTGAAAAATAGCCATGATGACGATTGGGGTTATCTTCAAGATCCAATTGGCTCGAACTCGTAAACACCACGTTGGGAAGCGGCCCAGAGACTAGACTTAGCGCTTGCAAATCTGGCAAAAGAGGTCCATGGACGTTGCGTTTGTATTCGGTCGCATACCGAGACCGAGGAATGGCAGTGAGTTCTGAATGATCGAAACCGTCGCCCACAATTCGCCGAAGCTGACTACCAGTAGGTGTGATTTGAGAAGCATGGTATTTCCTTCTCAGGGTCTTGAGAGACTTATACTTCGATGATGGCGTACGGAGGCGTTTCCTAATAGTGCTCAGTGGCACGTTGGCCTTGCGCTTCGCCGGTGTCGAGTCTGAGCCGTCGGAACATACCAGGTCCAACATGTATTGCGCTGAGGATGATATAGGGTCTTTCGGCGGCTTTTTCCTGCCCCTCTTCGGCAGCCTGCGTTCTTGAGGGCTCAGGTCAGGGATCAGAACTAGCTCGTTGAGTGGAAGACGACTCCTCATAATGCCCAATGGTTTGCGCTTGCTCTTCTTGTGGGTCGACAACGCTGCACGTCCTGATCTAATGCCGGCGGCCTTCGGTGAGTCTGACGAGGCTCCATTCTCTCCAGCACGCGAACAGCCATCAGATACATCGCCATTTTTCAGCCTGTGTAGTCGCGACATGGACTTATCGACAGTGGGTAATGAGACTCGTCTCGTTCGAGTCGAACTCGAGGTTGAATTGTGCGTTCTTGCAATTGGTTCGGCGTCAGACAAAGGCGAATCTTCAGCATCGGACGAATGTTGGTTTGTCGCAGAAATGATGGCATTCGAAGCCGCCAATCTCTTTCTATCATTGACCGCGTCGATCGCATTGCTGTGGAAAAATTGGATCCCAGTCAATGGCAAAATATTGTTCTTGTGTTTGCCATAAGTGAGTTTCGGCGCACTAGTTGCCATTCTTGCCAGAGCACTCGCCCGGCTTTCGTTGCGCGTGGCTGATTTGGGCCCAAATGCGTGGTGTCCTTCGCTGTGAAAGTGCGCACTGAGGGCCATGGCGATGCTGGTGTTGTCGCATCTAGAAAGCGTTCGTTTGACGTTTATGAGTAGGGTGAGTCTTAAGCGGTGAGGTTCAACTTAGCTCGTGCCAACTGAAGAAGGCACGTTTCAGCGGAAGCCGCATGTTGCGCCTGCCGTCAATATCAGCAACCACAAGATGACGCCCCATCCATTCCCAATTCATGTTGACCATGAGACAGCTGTGGCGAGTGAAGTCAATGCGAGCGATATTAAGAGTAATATGGACTGAACTGAAATGGGCGGATGTCGCGCAATTGGTATCTCGTGATAAAGTCAGCAACAAACGCCCGCACATGCCACCATTGTAACATTGCAACATCAACAATACTCTCCGATTTCCAGGCCGCTAAGACACATACTCTTCACATCCTCCTGATCTCCGTCTCGCCCTTGTACTTCTCCAGACCGCCGTTCAGGTGGTCCCACCACTCAAACAACATGCTCTCGCAAATGAGCTTGAACCAAGGTGTGAACTTGAGTGACTCGTCCTTGAACATTTCCTTCAGTTCATCCGCCGCAACGTACTTCGAGTCGCGCACCTCGTTCGGGTTGATGTTCAGATCGACGTCCGCTTTGATGAACAAGATGTAATCGATCTCGTGCTCGCCCCACTTGCCATCACTGGGCGCTTTGTAGTGTATCCTTGTAAGGAAGTCAAACTTCTCGATCGGCACTTGCTCAGCCTTGATACCAAGCTCCTGGTCGAGCTTGCGCTGCGCCGCGCGCTTGACGCCTTCGATTGCTAGCGGCAAGGTGGCGCCAGTCTCAGTGGGGATACCCAGAGGGTGGGAGCAGCAGGTGTTGGTCCAGAGGTCGGGGAATGTGATTTTCTCGGAGGCTCTTTGTTGAAGGAGCAAGCGGTCTTGGGAGTCGAAGAGGAAGACTGAGAATGCGCGGTGAAGAAGGCCTTTGTTGATGTTCTCCATGAGATGGCAGACCTTCTTGCTGGCGCTGCCAATAGGCACATCGTTCTCGTCCAGAACGATGCAGACCTCGTCCATCAGCCGAATCTGTTCCTCATCGTATCCCTCAAGGTCATTGTCCTGGGCGGCAGCGGCCTGTGTCTGCGCAGCGAGCTGGGTGTTGATCTCGGGGAATAAGCGAAGGATGTTGCTCGCGTTCTCAGACTGCGTCTGCGTTACAGTGGTGGTGGCGCTCATGCTGAATGTAGTGACTGTGTTGCTTTCTGCTGTGCCTTGGGCCGACTCTCCACGCTTCAAGGGGAAAATGGGCTAAGTTGAATGTTGCCCCTCGGTTTTAGAAATTAGTGGTTCGACGATCAAAGCCACCAGGGTCCGAGAATCGTCCCGTCCTTACACCTGCATCCACTTTAAGCGCACGCGTTTGGTGACAAAGGGGACGCGGCTCGCGTTTTGTTTTCCCGACAACCAAACAGCCCCGCAAGAGTTGCGTCGCAAGACCATTACAACACCATATACCTCTCGCAAAACTCGAACCACTTCTTCACGGACCAAACGCTGTCATGTCGTCAATGATCGATGGCTATGCGCCAACACCCGCGGGACCACGCAGCGATGCACCTTCGCAAGCACCTTCATATGCCCCCTCTTCGCGATCAAGACGGCAGGGCCGTTCTTCGTCTCGTCCGCGAGCAGCCAATTCGATCATGGGCACTCCAGCTGCGTTCAGTGATGCGCCATTCGCAGATGATGAGATTGTAGGCAGAGGGCCGCGGCGACAGGTGCCTGGCACGGATATTCCCAGAGTTGTTGATACCACCGGAGAGAGCTTGTCAGACCGCTTCCAGGAGTTCTTAGAGCAGTATGCGTGATCCTAACAGGCATTCAGAGCTTTTCTGACGGATACAGATTCACTGAGGATCCTACACCTTCTAATGCGCCCACTTCGAGCGCCGTGACGACGAACAGATACTACATCGCACAGATCCACGGCCTTGCGCAGTTTCAGCTCTCAACACTTTACATTGACTTCACCCACATAATGAACTTTGGAGAGGGCATCCTGGCAGGTGCCATCCAAGGCGATTTCTACAGATACCAGCCGTACATGCTGAGAGCCTTGCACAACCTCATTGCGAAGTACGAGCCGCAGTACTTTAGGGAGCACAGACAGCCTGGATCCACCACCGCGCGGACAGATACCTCTCTGGCGAACAACAGCATGAGCGAGGAAGACGACTTGCACAAGAAGACGCCCAATCAGCAGACAGACAAGATCTTTGCGCTTGCGTTCTACAACCTACCCCTTGTGTCGAGAGTACGACAACTGCGTACTGAGCAAATCGGTAAACTGGTGTCGATGTCTGGTACTGTTACAAGGACATCTGAGGTCCGACCCGAGCTGCATCTCGCGACCTTCATCTGTGAAATGTGTAACAACGTTGTACCGGACGTTGAGCAGATTTTCAAGTACACAGAGCCTACTCAATGTCCGAACGCAACCTGCATGAACCGCCTAGGCTGGAGACTGGACATCCGACAAAGCACATTCATCGATTGGCAGAAAGTCCGCATTCAGGAAAACAGCTCTGAAATCCCAACAGGAAGCATGCCCAGGACTATGGATGTCATTCTCCGTGGCGAGATGGTCGATAGAGCCAAGGCTGGCGAGAAATGTGTATTCACAGGAACACTGATCGTAGTACCGGACGTCAGCCAGTTCAGAGTACCAGGCAGCCGAGTGCAGGCTGTGCGTGACACACAGGGCGGCAATAACGAAGCCGTCGGCAATGGAGTTGGTGGCCTCAAAGCTTTGGGTGTTCGCGATCTGACCTATCGCATGGCTTTCCTCGCCAACATGGTCACACCTGACATGTCGACCCAAGGCCAGAAGCCAAATCAGAATCTGAAAGGCCAAGCAGGCAACATTCTGACATCGCTCAATCAAATGGTGGACGTCGGTGACGGCACTGGTGACGAGGCTCAGCAGGCATATCTGGACACTTTGACGCCTGCTGAGATCGAGGACTTGAGGAAGATGGTGCAAATGCCCAACATTTTCATGCGACTTGTCGATTCGATTGCTCCCATGATCTATGGTCACACAGTTGTCAAAAAGGGCCTGCTTCTTCAGCTCATGGGTGGTGTGAGCAAGGTCACTCCAGAGGGAATGGCTCTGCGTGGTGACCTGAACATCTGCATCGTGGGTGATCCCAGTACCAGCAAGTCTCAATTCCTGAAGTACATCTGCTCTTTTCTCCCAAGAGCTGTTTACACATCTGGAAAGGCCTCGTCTGCAGCAGGTCTCACAGCTGCGGTGGTCAAAGACGAGGAGACTGGCGAATTCACCATCGAAGCCGGTGCTCTCATGCTTGCGGACAACGGCATTTGCGCGATCGACGAGTTTGACAAGATGGACATCGCCGACCAAGTTGCAATCCACGAAGCCATGGAACAGCAGACCATCTCCATTGCGAAAGCTGGTATTCAGGCTACTCTCAATGCTCGCACCAGCATCCTTGCCGCAGCCAACCCGGTCGGTGGACGCTATAATCGCAAGACTACCCTCAGAGCCAACATCAACATGAGCGCACCCATCATGTCTCGTTTCGATCTGTTCTTCGTCGTACTCGACGAATGCAACGAACAAGTCGACGACCATCTTGCCCGTCACATTGTCGCCATTCACCAGCTGAAGGACGATGCCGTCGAGCCTGAGTTCAGTACCGAGCAGCTGCAGCGTTACATTCGCTTTGCGCGCCTCTTCCAACCCGTCTTCACGGACGAGGCCAAGGTCACGCTTGTGGAGAGGTACAAGGAGTTGCGTTCTGATGACGCGCAAGGCGGTGTGGGCAGAAACTCGTACCGCATCACCGTCAGACAGTTGGAGTCCCTTGTCCGTCTAAGTGAGGCTATTGCGAAAGCCACTTGCGTCGATCAGATCACACCCGAGTTCGTCGACGAAGCCTACAGACTCCTGAAGCAAAGTATTATCAGCGTCGAGAAAGATGACGTCGAGTTTGAAGACGAAGAAGACCCTAATGCTGCAGACGCGGACGATGGCGCAGCTGAGGATGAGGATGACGAAGACTCGCCAATGGCTGAAGAAGAGGAAGCCGGCCCATCTGGCTCCGTGCGAGCATCCGCTACACCTGCACCCGCGCCTAGGCAAAGGACACAGATCAAGTACGACGACTACATCAAGATCCACAACATGCTGCTGCACAGGGTCAACGAGGATCAAAGTGCAGCTGAGGATGGCGTGGATGAGGAAGATCTCTTGGTGTGGTTCTTGGAGCAAAAGGAAGCAGAATTGCAAAGCCAAGAGGACATGGAGTCACAGAGGAGCTTGGCCAGGAAGGTGCTGAAGAAGATGGTCAAGGTACGTTTCGTCTACCTACTTTATTTGCGTCGCAGTGTAGTTTGCTAACATCACTTGTCCAGACCAATGTCCTCCTCCAGATCCGAGGAGAGGGTCTAGCCGATGAGGCCGGCCAAGGCTTGCAAGAAAACAAGACCATGTATGTGGTTCACCCGAACTGTGTGGTTGACGACATTGGAGCATGATGTCGAGACGAGTTTTCGCGATGATCATGATGGGACTTTTGGGTTTGAGATATCCTAGGGCGTTTCGGTGGGTTAGCCTGCAACTGTGGTTTTCGTCGCACTGATGAGAGCTTGAATAACAATACATGTTCTATTGTCACAAAATGGTTGAGAGCATTGCTCATCTTTGCTGCAAGCCGGAAGGAAGGTACTGTATATTACTGACCGTATGTCACCGGAAACTCATAGGTGTTACATGTAAGTGGGTACGATACATTCACAACAACGGAACATCAATCTTCTGATCATGCTAGCTCCATCGAAGCATCAAAGTGAAGTGTGAAGATGCCAGGTAGCACAGTGCCACTGTTTCGTATCATAGATCAGCCGCGACAGTCTCATACACAGCGATGAGTGAATCGGTGGCACTGGCACGGCCACAGTTGGTGAACAATGCTATTCACGCACTTCACTAGATGTCGGTCATCTCAGGTACAGTAAATACTTATATGCAGGCTCTACATAGCCTGTTACACCATCCAACAGCACTGACAATACCAACTGATTCATACAAGCTCATCACACAACCAAGGATACCAACTTACATCTGTCACCACACGGCAAACCAACAACACGAAATCAACATGCCTACCTTACAATATGACTGTTGCTTCTACCTCAAGACCAAAGAAGAGCAATTCGATCAAGTGCAATCCCTCGCTGGCGACGTACTTTGCTCTGAATGCGCACCCACAGTATTCAGCAAGCTCTTCGAAGCCGCTCTTCAACACGA
>Ga0265798_10011411_pt1 | contig 10825 bp, 9 predicted proteins | sample P3T30metagenome_FD_192430 | JGI IMG/M metagenome (GOLD analysis project Ga0265798, IMG submission 192430) | Plant litter microbial communities from East Loma Ridge, Irvine, California - P3 T30 | ecosystem: Environmental > Terrestrial > Plant litter > Unclassified | place: USA: California... | reverse complement strand
TGGGCCGTCAGGGCCAATACCGGCAAATAACCGCCTTGTTCAATTTCCTTCAGGCCCTTCATCACCTGGAAACCGTTCAGGCCGGGCATTTGCAGGTCGAGAAGGATCAAATCGTAGTTGTGTTCGCGATGCAAGGGGCATACCTGCTCCGGCAGCATCGTCGAGCTGACGTCGGTGTAGCCTTCTTCCTTCAATATCTCCTCCATGAGTTCGATATTGTCGGGCGAATCGTCTACAACCAAAATCTTGGCGTTCAGGATGTCTTGGCGGCTGGGCATGCGTACTCTCGTCAAATCAAGGCTGACGGTCCGGACAGTATTGCTCCGGACCCACCTTACTACAACTTTTCACAGTCTAGCAAATGCCAGAGAATTTCTTGTAGGACAGCGCCGCGTGCGTTGGTAGGAACAACAACACACGCTAGCGTGCGCCATTTTGGCCCACGGCAGGGGCCGCCACGCGGTGCATCAGCGGCGCCGTCGGGCCGACGACCGAGCCCACGGTGGCAATCAATTCGCTTGGCTCGACCGGTTTCGAGATGTGCGCCGAGAACCCGGCTTCGAGCGCCCGCAGCCGGTCTTCCGAGCGGGCGAACGCGGTCAGGGCGATGGCGGGCACCTGGCCGCCCTGTTCGCGCGGCAGGTGGCGCACCCAGTCGAGCAGCTCGAAACCGTCGACGTCGGGCATGCCGAGGTCGCTGATCAGGAGATTGGGCGCCGCCTCCTGGAAGCGGGCGAAGGCTTCCCGTGCGCTGGCGGCCACGTGCACGCTGGCGCCGCAATCGGTCAGGATGCGCTTGATCAGTTCGCGGTTGTCGCGGTCGTCGTCGACCACCAGCGCGTCCACGCCGTTGAGGTTGCGCACCGTGATGTCGGGCGTGCCCGGGTTCGGCAGGATCATCGCGGCGCGGGCGGAACGGGCCGGCGCCGGCTGCTGCTTGGTGAGAGGCAATTCGATGGTGAAGCTGGCGCCGCGGCCCTCACCCGGGCTTTCGGCGCGCACTGTCCCGCCGTGCTGCTCGATCAGCTGCTTGACGATGGCCAGGCCCAGGCCCAGGCCGCCGTGGCGGCGCGTCATCGAGGCGTCGGCCTGGCGGAAGCGCTCGAACACGTGGGTGATGAATTCGGGCTTGATGCCGACGCCGTTGTCGCGCACGGTGATGGCCAGGTTGGCGTCGTTGCGCGCCAGGATGACTTCGACCAGGCCGTCGCGCGGGGTGAACTTGATGGCGTTCGACAGCAGGTTCCACACCACCTGCTGCAGGCGCGCCGGATCGCCGGCGACCAGGCCGGGCTCGCCATCGTAATGCTTCTCGATGCGGATATTCTTGGCATCGGCCGCCGGACGTACGGTCTCGACCGCCGCGTCGATGAAGCCGGTCGGGCCGATCACCTGCATGTCGAGCAAAACCTTGCCCGAGGTAATGCGGCTCATGTCCAGCAGGTCTTCGATCAGCTGGGCCTGGGCGCGGGCGTTGCGCTCGATGGTCTGCAGGCCCTTGGCCAGGTCGTTCTGGTCGCGGCCGCCGCGGCGCAGCACCTGGGCCCAGCCGAGAATCGCGGACAAGGGCGTGCGCAGCTCGTGCGACAGCGTGGCCAGGAATTCGTCCTTCATCTGGCTGGTGCGTTCCGCTTCGGCACGTGCCAGGCGCTCGTTCTCGAGCAGCACCTTGCGCTCCTCGGCGGCGCGCTGGGCCGCTTCGTACAGGCGCGCATTGTCGATCGCGACCGCGGCCTGGGCGGCGATGCCGCGCACGATGCGCTCGGTGCGCTCCGTGAAGACGCCGGGTTCCGGGTGGCCGAAGAACATCGTGCCCAGCACCTCGCCGGAGTGCGCGACCACCGGCACCGCCAGGTAGCTGCGCACCGGCGGGTGCCCGGCCGGCAGGCCGAACGGCGAGCGGTTCTGGAAACGCGGATCCCGGGTGACGTCGTCGGCCCGGGTGACTTCCTGGGTCGCCAGGCCCTGGCTCGGCACGCCCGGCCCGAACAGGGCGTTGGGGCCGGGTTCGCCGAAGGGCTCGAACTCGGGCGTGCTGGCGCCGGACACCGTGTACAGCGAAAACATCTTGCCGTCCGTGTCGTCGCGGCCGGCATACAGGAAGGCGCCGTGGCGTGCGCCGGCGATGCCGGTGGCGGCGTCGGTGGCGGCCTGCAGCAGCGCATGCAGTTCGCGCGTCGAGGCGAGGGCGCTGCCAGTGCTGTTCAGCAGCTCCAGCACGTGCGATTCGTCGCGCAGCGCCTGCTCGGCGCGCTTGACCTCGTCGACGTCGGTATTGGTGCCGAACCAGCGCACGACCCGTCCATGACGGTCGCGTACCGGATTGACGCGGGTCAGGAACCAGCGGTATTTACCGTCCGCGCCGCGGATCGGGTATTCCATCTCGAAGGGGTCGCCGCTGCGCACGCTGGCCTGCCAGCGTTCCAGCACCAGCGGCAGCACGCTCGGTTCGCAGGTCGATTGCCAGCCCCAGCCGACCACCTGGTCGGGCGTGGTGCCGGTGTAGTCGAACCAGCGTTCGTTGAACCAGACGATGGCGCCGTCGGCCTGGGCCATCCAGGCCAGCTGCGGAATCGTGTTGGCCAGGGCGCGCAGCACTTCCTCGCTCTGGCGCAGGGTGTCTTCGGCGCTCTTGCGGGCGCTGATGTCCTGTACCACGCCAGTCATGCCGAGCACGCCTTCGCGGCGGTCCGGATCGGCGTAATCGGCGCGTCCGACCAGGGTGATCCAACGGGTTTCGCCGTTGTCGCCCGCCAGGCGGCATTCGAGCTCGAGGTCGCTCTGGCCGGCAAAGGCCTGCAGCACGGCGCGGCGCACGGCTTCGCGGTCGTTCGGGTCGAGGCGGGCGCGCATTTCGGTCCAGGCCAGCGGCGTCTCTGCGGGCAGGCCGAAGATCGCGGCGGCGCGTTCGCCCAGCGTCAGGCGGTCGCTCGCGGCGTCCCAGCGCCAGTCGCCCAGGCCGCCGGCGGCCAGCGTGACCTGCAGGCGGCTGTTGCTGAGCAAGAGGGCCTGCTGGTCGGCCTTGCGGCGGTCGATATCCTGGAAGTAGAGGGTCAGCCCATCGGGCGACGGATGGGCGCGCACTTCGAACCAGCGGCGCAGGGCGGGGTAGAAGAATTCCAGCACCCCGGTGCGGCGGTCCTGCATCGCCTGGCGGTACAGCGCTTCGAGCTGGCTGCCGTGCAGTTCGGGGAAGGCGTCCCACAGGTCGCGTCCGACGAGGTCGGCGCGGGTATGGGCCAGCGGCGCCAGCATGTCCAGCGCGCGGCCGTTGATGTAGGTGATACGCCAGTCGTGGTCGACGGCGCAGAAACCGTCGCTCAGGCTTTCGAGCATGTTTTCCATGCGCTCGTTGGCGCGGCGCAGGGCTTCCCTGGCCTGGCTCAGTTCGTCGCTCATCGCGCCTCCCGTGCTGCGGCCGTGCCGGGCCGGTGCGGCGCGGTGGGACGGTGGGTACTGCCGATGAAAGCGGGTCGAATCATGTTCCGTGGCTGTGGGCGTGCATGAGGGCCTGCTGCGCGGGAAGCGCAGACGGTCCCGCCCTGCGTGCGAGGCAAGCCGTCCATGAATAATAGCCCAGCCCAGGCGGTTTGATGCACACTGTTGCCCGTTCTAGGTACGCGCCTGCTTCTGACCGGACACTTTGTCGAGTGCGGCCTGCAGCTGGTCGAGTTCGTAGGGTTTTTGCAGCGACAGGTAGGGGAACTCGACATGGCGCAGCAGCGTATCACCGTAGCCGGAAGCGAAGATCACCTGCATCGCCGGTGCGTCGGCGACCGCCTTGCGTGCCAGTTCGACGCCCGACATGCCGGGCAGGCTGACGTCGGTGAACAGGACATCGTAGCGGCCGGCCGCCAGGCGGGCCAGCGCATCGTCCGGGTGGCCGACTCCGTCGGCTTCGTGGCCGAAGGCGCGCAGCATCTCGCAGACCAGGTATTGGGAATCGACGTTGTCCTCGACCACCAGGATGCGCAACGGGCCGGCGGCGGTTTCTTCGATGGCGCTGCCCAGGCCGCTCGGCGGCGCGAGGACGCACAGCACCCCGTCCACTCCGCCGCTCGCCGAGCGCAAGGGTGTGAAGTGCAGGTCATGGCTCGCGTCGGGACCGGCGGCCGCGCCGGCAAAGCCGAAGGCGCGGGCGGCGGCAATGGCAGGCTCGCCGTTCCAGGCGCGTTCGAGTTCGCTTGCGGCCACCGCGAGAGGCGGCGGCATCACCGGCGGCACGTTGCCGCCCGGGAGCTTGCCGTAGCCGGGGCCGGCGAGCGCCGCATAGGCCTCGTTGAACACCACGGTCATGTCGCGGCCCCAGACCAGCAGTGCCGGCAGCGGCAGGTTGAACAGTACATCGGCGCCGATCCGCAAGGGCAGGGGCCATAGCCCAGGATCGCCGAGCCGGGTGGCGGACCAGTCGAAGGCGCTGGGGGAACGGACGGATGTACCGGAGTGGATCATGGCAGGATGTAAATGTTGTTATCTAAACGAAAAGAACGAAATCCTACACCAAATCCGCGATGGGAGCCCGCACGCACGCGTGCGGAAACCGGGGCAAAAAAAAAGCCCGCTACGGGAGCGGGCTGAATCTATCCTTGGAGGAGAATAGAGGAGACAGGAGCATCATGCTGCATCGCAAAAAAGAAATCCAATTCATATTTGTAATGACAGTCATTAATGGCTTAAATAGCACAGCAGAGGCTGTTTGAGCATGCTTCCCTCAGCGCACGCTTGGTGCACTCCGGAAAATGCTCTACGATAGCAAGATGATGAAGAGTTTCTCGCAGTCCTTTGCAGTTTCCGAGCCGGCCGAATTGCGTCCCGCCTTGCGTCCTGTCTTGCGTGTCCTTGCGTGATGCACCGTCCTACGAGCGCTTCTCCGCACCACGGCATGCGCCGCCGGCTGGCCGGCTGGGCGCTGCTGTGCGCGGCCGCCCTGTGCGGCGAGCACGGCATGATGACGCCTGCCCATGCCGACAACGCCGCCGCCAGCCAGGGCATCGAGCGGCGCGTGAAGGCGGCCTTCCTCTATAAATTCCTCGGCTACGCCGAATTCCCGCCCGGCGCCTTCGTCGACGGCGCCAGCCCGGTGACGATCGCGGTGATCGGTGCCGACGACCTGGCGGCCGAACTGGCGCGCATCGTCAGCGGCCGCACCGTCAACAACCGGCCCGTGGTCGTGCGCGTCCTGCGCGAAACCGAGCTCGGCACGCCGGTCCACCTGCTGTTCGTCGGCGGCCACGACCCTGGGCGGGTGGGACGCATGGTGCGCGCGGCCGGCAACGCCATGCTGGTGGTGACCGAGTGCGAGGGCGGCCTGCAGCAGGGCAGCGCGATCAATTTCCGCATCGTCGACGAACGCGTGCGCTTCGACGTCGCGCTGGACGCCGCCGAGCGCAACGGCATCAAACTCAGTTCGCGCCTGCTAACGGTAGCGAACCGGGTGCAGAAAGGAGCGCTGCAATGATAGGCGCAATCGCCAAAATGCGCGAAGGCGGCTCGGTTCGCCGCAAACTGATCCTGATGGCGGTCTCCACCACGCTGGCGGCCCTGGTGGCGGCCAGCGTGGCGATGCTGCTGGTCGACCTGCGCGCCTTCCAGCGCTACTGGACCGACGACCTGATGACCCAGGCCGACATCATGGCGCGCGTGACCGCGCCGGCGCTGGCCTTCAACGACGAGGAAACCGCGCGCCAGAACCTGGCGGTGCTGCGGGTGCGTCCGCAGATCCTGGCGGCCGCCATCTATACCAGCAACGGCATCCGCTTCGCCGGCTACCTGGCGCCGGGCGCGGCCGGCAGCGCGACCCAGCTGCCGCTGCGTCCGCAAGCCTCCGGCTACCGCATCGAAGGCAGCGAGATCGTCGTGTTCCGGAACATCGTCGAGAACGGTGACATGGTCGGCACCGTCTACCTGCGCGCCCGCTACGGCCTGTTCGACCGCCTGCTCAGCTACGGCGCCATCCTCGGCGCGGTGATGCTGGGCGCGCTGGCGATCGCCTGGCTGGTGGCCTCGCGCCTGCAGGAAGCGATCACCCGCCCGCTCGAAGCCGTCACCGATGTCGCCCGCCAGGTGATGCAGCGGCGCGACTACGGCCTGCGCGTGCCGGGCAAGGAAAGCGGCGAAATCGGCGTGCTGGTCGACGCCTTCAATGAAATGCTGGCCGAGATCGGGCGCCGCTCGGACGCGCTGCAGGAAGCCAATGCCTCGCTGGAAATCGAGATGCAGGTACGCCAGCGCGCCGAAGGCGCCCTGATCGTGGCCGACCGCCGCAAGGACGAATTCCTCGCGACCCTCGCCCACGAACTGCGCAATCCGCTGGCGCCGATCCGCACCGGCCTCGACATCCTGCGCCTGCGCAGCGGCGACGCCCAGGCGACCCAGCGCGCCACCGACATCATGGAACGCCAGCTGCGCCAGATGGTGCGCCTGGTCGACGACCTGCTGGACGTCTCGCGCATCAATACCGGCAAGTTCACGATCAAGTCCGGCCGCGTCGAGCTGAAGGCGGTCGTCAACGATGCGCTGGAAGTGGTCCGTCCCTACATCGACCTGCACGGCCACGAGCTGCAGATCGACCTGCCGGACCGCCCGGTGTTCCTGAACGGCGACGCGACACGCCTGGCGCAGATCCTGTCGAACCTGCTGAACAACGCCGCCAAGTACACCAACCGCGGCGGCCGCGTCAGCCTGAAGGCGACCGTCGAGGACCGCACCCTGGTCGTGGTGGTGGCGGACACCGGCATCGGCATCGCGCCGGACATGCTGGATACCGTGTTCGAGATGTTCGTGCAGGTCGATTCGACGCTGGAACGCTCGACCGCCGGCCTGGGCGTCGGCCTGTCGCTAGCGCGCAAGCTGGTGGAACTGCACAGCGGCTCCATCGAGGCGCACAGCGCCGGCCTGGGCCACGGCAGCCAGTTCGTGGTGCGCCTGCCGATCGTGGTCGATCCGGAGCTGCCGGCCAAGCCGACCCCGGCGGCCTTCATCGGCGGCGAAACCTACCGCATCCTGCTGGCCGACGACAACGTCGACTTCGTCAACAGCATCGGTGCGCTGCTGACGGCGATGGGGCACAGCGTGGTCATCACGCACAATGGTCCGGACGCGCTGGCGGCAGCCAAGCGCTTCTGCCCGGATTACGCCTTCCTCGACATCGGCCTGCCGCAGATGTCCGGCTACGACCTGGCGCGCGGCATCCGCAACCTGTCCTGCGGGGCGATGACGGTGATGATCGCGGTGACGGGCTGGGGCCAGGAAAAGGACCGCCAGCTGGCCTTCGAGGCGGGCTTCGACCATCACATGGTCAAGCCGGTGCGCTTCGAGCAGATCGAGGAAATCCTCGGCAACCGCAGCCTGATCAAGAAGCTGCGAACATAAAAAAACGGAAGCGCTTGCGCGCCTCCGTTTGCATGCCGTCTGGACGGAACGCTGTGGCTTAAGCCTGGTTTGCAGCCTGCTGCTTGCGGCGGCGGGCCAGGAAGCCCAGGACGCCCAGACCAGCCAGCATCATGCCGTAGGTTTCCGGTTCCGGAACCGGGGCCAGCATGACGGCGCCGCCGAACGAGCCCGCGGTATCCGACACCAGGTTGCCGCTCACCAGCAGGTAGTAGTCGCCAGCCTGCAGGTTGTCGCTGGACAGGGTCCAGACGTCCATCGAGCCGGTCTGCAGCGAGGTACCCGACGTGATCAGCGTGTCGGCGCCGGTGCCGCCGGTGCCGGTGCCGCCGCCGACGCGGTACAGCGACAGGGCGCTGAAGTCGAGGCCGGTGTCAGCGGTGCGGCTGATCGACGAGACGATGGCATCGAAGTTCATCGGCATGGTGCCGGTCACCGAGAAGGTGAAGTGGTCGGCAAAGGTGGCGCCGTTGTTGCCCATGGCGAGCGTGTCGCCAAAGAAGCCGCTGCCATCGGTCAGGTCCAGGACCTGCGGGGTGGTGCCGATGGTAGCAGTGGTGCCGCCACCAGTCTGGGCCATGACGGCCGAAGAACCGAACGTTGCGGTAGCAAACACGATACCAGCGATCAGAGATTTATTCATTTCTTACCTCGCAAAGAAACAGCCGCGTCCTGCAGCTTGGTTTTTCAAGAATCGGGGAACTTCATCGTAGCAAAACGCCGCTAACGTGCGGGAAAAGCGTTGTAAGTGTGCGCTTCTGCGAGGAAAAATGCTGGTGTTCAATAATTTCCGATCGGACTCGGCTTCTACCCGGTCCTCATAGAGGAGATCCGGTATTTTGCGTTGACGAGTAGAAAAGCTTATCAGGCTTGCCAAGAATGCGTAGGATCAGTCCTACTCTACGACGCGTGAAACTCCGTGCTTGAGTTCATTTCCGTTGGCGAACTTTTATTGAACGCTCGGCAAATGTATTGCCGGCTGGGACCGCTCGAAAGGCTGAGCGTATGGATGGGCATACGGAAGACAAAGAAAAATGGCCCAGAAATCGCTTTCTGAGCCATTCGTCATGAAGAAGTTGGTGCGGCTGGCAGGAATCGAACCCACGACCCCTTGGTTCGTAGCCAAGTACTCTATCCAGCTGAGCTACAGCCGCCCGATGCACGTATTATAGCGAAGTTTTGCCAATTGGCAAAGTGGGAAGGATGACAAAACCGCGGGGCAGGGAATAGTCGGATTGGACTGACAGTATGGCCGGGAAACCGGGCCAGAAAAGAAAAATGGCCCAGAAATCGCTTTCTGAGCCATTCGTCCTGAAGAAGTTGGTGCGGCTGGCAGGAATCGAACCCACGACCCCTTGGTTCGTAGCCAAGTACTCTATCCAGCTGAGCTACAGCCGCCCGAGGCACGCATTATAGCAGCGGGTTGGCGATTGGCCAAGTGGGCGCTTCGTATGCGCGGATGTGTTCTGTCCGGAGGCGGCCCTGCCGTACACTGGAGGGCCGGGGCCACGCGCTCTCATATGGAAGACAGGACATGAACGACAAAGGAATAGCGACGCCCGCCGAGTTGGCCTTCGAGCTTGGCAAGGTGACGCGCCGCGCAATCGATCACACCTACGGCAAGGCCAGCCTGCCCGAACTGAGCAAGATTGCGAACAACCTGCTGGAAGCAGGCGATGAGAAAGTGGCGAACGACCTGCTCATGGTATTTGTCGCCGGTTTCGAGGAGGGCGATCCTCCCGAGCGTCGCAGCCATCCGGAAGATCGCTAGCGGGACCATGGGAGGGGTTTACTCGGCCATCGCCCTGATTATGCCATCCAGGAAGCGCTGCCCTTCGTACAGGGATTGGACGCTCAGTCTTTCGTTCAGGCCATGGATGCCGCTGCCGCCGGCGTCCTTGGTCAGTCCGGAGATGCCGTAGGTCGGGATGCCGGCGCTATTCAGGAAACGTCCGTCGGTGGCGCCCACTGTCATGGTTGGGATGATCGGCAGCGCAGGCCAGAGCGCCTGGCTGACGCGCCGTATCTTGCCCATCAATTCTGGATTCAGCGGCGGCGCCGGCGCGATCGTGGCCGTGCCCATGGCGCTCACGGTGATCTGCGGGTCGGCAAACACGCGTTCCAGCGTCTTGCGGACCTCGTCCGGTTGCTCGCCAGGCAGGATGCGGCAGTTGACGACGGCCTGGGCGCGCTGGGGTAGGGCATTCGTCGCATGGCCCGCGTTGACGCTGGTGGCGACGCAGGTGGTGCGCACGCTGGCGTTATAGAAGGGATTGGCCCGGGCAAGCCGCTCCAGCGCTTGCGGATCCGGCACGGGTTGTAGTATCGCCCTTATGTCGGCACCGATCTGGCCGCCGGCCGCCTCGGCGGTACGCTCGAAGTAGGCGCGGGTGGTGTCCGTCAGCCGGAAAGGAAAACTGAACTTTGCCAGGCGCGCCAGGCCTTCCGCCAGATGGTAGATCGCGTTGTCCGGCACCGGCAGGGAACTGTGGCCGTCTTTGTTGCGCACCTCGAGCGTATAACTCTGGAAGGTTTTCTCGCCGGCCTGGATGCCGTGCCCGATCGGCTTGCCGTCCGCTGCGACGGCCACGAAGCCGCCTTCGGCGAATGCCAGGTCCGCATCGATCAGCGCGCGATGGTGCCTGAGCAGATAGTCGACGCCGTCGAACTCGGAAGGGACGGTCTCTTCGTCGCAGGTGAGCGCGAGGATCAGGTCGCGTGCGGGTTTCCAGCCTGCGCGCCGGTAGCCCATCATGTTGGTCACGAAGATGGCGCCCTGGGCCTTGTTGTCGAAAGCGCCCCGGGCATAGAAGTAGCCGTCTTCCTCGATCAGCCTGAAGGGATCGCGCACCCAGTCTTCCCGCCTGGCTTCGACCACGTCGAGATGGGCGACCAGGAGCAAAGGCCGCTTGGCGCCGCTGCCTTTCAGGCGGGTCACCAGCATCCCTTTCTTTGGCCCGCCGGGCGGCACGATCAGCTGCATGTCGGCGTCCGTAAACCGCTCGCCTTCAGATGCCTGGCCATCGCTTGCGCCGCCACGGTGCAGCTGCCGGCCGAGTCGGTCGTATTGATTTCCACCAGCTCTTTATATACCGCGCGCAATTCCTGCTGTCCCGGCGTAAGGGCCTGGGCAAGCGCTTGCTGGCCGAGCAAAGCCGACAGCGCGATCAGGGCAGGACGCAAACATGCAAGCCTGGACATGGCGATGCTCCCGAATGGTCGAGCATGCATCATAGGCTGAAACGGGAGGCGCGAGCATGAAAACAGCGGGAAAACAAAAATGGCCCAGAAAGAAAACTTTCTGAGCCATTCCTGAGGTATTAACTGGTGCGGCTGGCAGGAATCGAACCCACGACCCCTTGGTTCGTAGCCAAGTACTCTATCCAGCTGAGCTACAGCCGCCCGAGGCACGCATTATAGCAGCACTTTCATCTTT
>Ga0265798_10011410_pt1 | contig 10825 bp, 5 predicted proteins | sample P3T30metagenome_FD_192430 | JGI IMG/M metagenome (GOLD analysis project Ga0265798, IMG submission 192430) | Plant litter microbial communities from East Loma Ridge, Irvine, California - P3 T30 | ecosystem: Environmental > Terrestrial > Plant litter > Unclassified | place: USA: California... | reverse complement strand
AGAGCTGGCAGCTGAGAAGGGATACCAAGGCACCCTACGAATACACACTGTTGAACAAGGATGTCAAAGGCGGCTTCTTCTGGTGCATGGACGATAAGCAGAAGATGGACGTACTCGCTGATGTGCTAACCGGTATGGCGCAAGAAGAGCCGGACATGTCAAATCTCTCCAACCTTCCCAACCTGATCAGTGGCAACGGCGGCGCGGAGCTCGTCTACGTGGACTCGGAAAACAATGACATGTTCACGTTCATCAACAACCGCATCACGGAGCACTGCATTCCTGTCACCCTCAAGGTACGCTGAAGCCTCCCCATTCTACGTTGATTTATTTGATAATCGCTTACACTTTACAGGCCGCGGATTGGATCGTGAGATGATCGCCAGGTTTCATTCCGCATGACTCCATTCCCCTCCGACGTCGAAGGTCCTCCACTTGGCTTCGCAGCTTTCCCTCCTGACAACTTCCCTTTTCCGTGTTGCTTTCTTCGCTCTTCCTGTGGTGGTACTTGACTTTGGGTGGTTCACTTGGCGCGCTTTAGTTTCTGGTCGGGTGGCCTTTGGTTGCGGGTTTTTGTTATTTTTACTTTTTGCTTGCGTTCTGTTGTGCTATCTGTACCTGCTCGAATTGACAAGTCTTCTACTTCTTCTTCTACTTCTTCATCGCCTTGATCTTGATGTCTATGGTCTTCTTGCTTGTGTCTCATGTATCGTTTGAGTGACTTTTGTATGCTTCCAGCTACGCTAGCAGTTCGTGCCGATATTCTTATACGTGGTCTCACACCTTCATGAAGCCTTTGGAGTTTTTGTTTCGCGATGGGTGTACAGGTAGGAGGTACGACGAGGTATGGTCTGATTAAAAGTCATCAAGGAGAAAACCCAGATCATTCGATTCTTTTGAAACTATCCCAACGAAGCAGAATAAATAAAAGGGGGGGATATCTCAAGATTAAAAACAGGACAACCAAGAAATGATTCCCCATCTTTTGTCAAGAACCAGTCCGCAGACAATCTCCAAAAAAGAAATCGCCGTCATCAATCATTAAAACCCTGCTACCATGCACAAAGATTCCAGAGACTCATCGCTCTCAAAGTCTCGAACAAAATCGTACAAAAGCAAAAATTTCCGTGTTCGTTCATTTTCGGCAAGATTTCGTGGAAAACGTTAAGAGGCCTGTGCCCCTGGCAAGAAGAAGAAGAAGAAGAAGAAAGAAAGAAATAGGAGAAGCGCTTTCCAAACGCCAGAAAAAATGACAAGGTCTGTTCTGTCCTTTTTGGCTTTTCGTCTCTGGTAGCCGGAAAAAGATGGCGGCGGTCTGTTGCTCGCGCTTCTTCCCGGGAACCGGAAACCCAAGCCACGTGTGTGGCGGGGCGAGAAAATCGTTACACGTGATGGCTTTCGTTTTCTTGCGCGTGCAAGTGAACAAGCAAGCAAAGCCAGTACGTTGAACAGATGGTGTGGAATGCAAAGCGAAAAATTGGAAAAGCCCTTTCGCTTTTTGTTTCTGGGCCGGGGAAGCTTCGTTAGAAGCCGTGGCTCATCAAGCAAATGTGGAAAGGGAATTATCCTCCGAAAGCCTCATCATCATCGGCAGTCGGAAATTTTGTGGTAGATCCAGGCCGTGAAAAGGAGATGAGAGTGAGAATGACAAGTCGTAAATGTGCTGCCGTCAGAACGCCATCGCTGAAATAAAAACATGAGTTGTCTTTCGCAATACTCATCATGACAAGTTCTGCCAGCGACAATGAAAGTTGCGCACTCGGTGCGATTCCTTCAGAGGCGGGGCTCGTATCCGTCATCTTCGGTTTTGGTGTCTCTTCGCCTGCCGCCATGATCGCTTCCGTTGCGTCTTGATCCAACACGGCTACCCGAACTCTTCGACGAGCCGCCATAGTAGCTGTGTTCGCGAGGTGGCGAGCCCGAGCCGATGACCCAGGTTTCGCCTTCCTCTGTCTGGCGAATCTGCAGAGTGGTGTTGGTGGGGATGCTGAAAGTGGTGCCGTCGCGTGTGATCTGGATCGACTCGGTGCCAGTTCTTACGGAGGACGTGGTGCTTTTCCTGCTGGACCCGGACACGTGACTTGCAGGCCTTCGGTGCTCCCGCTGGTTCGTTGTCGACGCGCGCTTGACAGATTCTGCCGTAAGTGTGGGAGGGTGCGTGTTTCCTCGGTGAGTTGCTTGGTAGGCCTCAGCTTCGTCCATGTGTTGTTGTTGTTTCAGGCGTCTGGCTTTCGCTTCCGCCTCTTCACGGGTGTCGTAGAAAGTCTTTCGACCGTTGCCGTCTTCGACAACGTACTGTTGGACCACACGTGATTCTTGAGAGATAGAGGCTGATCTGTGCCGTGTAGATGACTGGTGATGAGAGATGGAAGGCTGGCGGTTGCGCTCGTAACCACGTGTGTGACGCTTGTCGGCAGCATGCTGATCCAAATATTCCGAAGACAAATTCGGAGGCTCAGAATGTCTCGATCTCTCAAGAGGTCCACGAGATTGAGTGCGCTTTGGTTCGGCTGGGGCGGTGCGTGTGTGCGTCAAAGTAGGTCGTCGTCTGCCGGGTTCGCGGGGGACCATTGGTGGCGGCATCAACTTCTTGGCTTCCAAGGCCTTGCGAGTCTCGATTAGTTTTTCTTCACGCCGGCGCAGGCGTCGTGCCTGGCGGGTTCGTTCCTCTTCCTCTGAATCGCTCGACTCCGAGCTTGAGCTTGTATCAGAGGCCGGTCCAAAACTGAGAGGCTCTTTGGGGAAGGAGCCCGGCATGTCAGACCTGCGCCTTGCCGAGATAACGGGCTGGCTAGATTGCGCGCGCTCAGTTGATGGAGTCAACGAGTCATGGCTGGACATGGTGGGAACACCCTGCCGAGCCGAGTACGCGTGAGGCATGCCAGGTCGATAGGGTTGACCGTTTGATGGTATGGGTATACCATGACCTGGCATGTAAAATCCAGATGAGTCATGCGGAGAGCCTGAAGCCATCGGATTTGCTATGCCCGACCAGTCACCACTTGCTGGCGGATGATGGGCCAAATAAGAACGGCTGTGAGTAGATGGTGATGCCTGCAGACCATGATATTGAGCAGGGTAGTTTGCTTGGGGAGGCATGCCATGTTGATAAGATATAGGTACACCTTGGCCCTGAATGTAGCTTGTAGGCCGGCTTCGCGACGTCGACGAGGCATGTGGGCGAGGCTGAGGTGGTTGGCCATAGTTGGGCATCGGTTGGCCATGAGGGACTTGGGCGTAGGGTTGGTTCGGAGCGTGAGAGTACGGCGCGGTGTCCTGAACGGGGAAGTGCGTGGTCTGCGGAAGTTGTGGTGCCTGTTGCGATTGCGGACGAAGCGGCAAAGTATAGCCTCGCTCTGCGTTTCTCTTGCTCGCACAGTTCGGATCATCGCAGTATCTGTCCGTGCAAGGCAGTGGAGGTTTAGATATTGATTCTGATCTGGAAGGTCGTGACTGGTGCCGTTGACTATGACCCCGGTTGATCATTGGCTTGTTGTGGTCTGGAGCGGCATGTTGAGTAGTTGGTGGCGGTGGTGGTCGAAAGTTGGAGGCAGGCTGTGAGTGGGAACTGCTTGACATGGTATTGCTGGTATGCGACGAGTACCCAGAGTCACTGGCGGCATCTCGGTGATTCTTGTGGAAGAGATGCGGCATCAGCTTGGTCGACGAGGGTTGTTTGCCGGCGTCTCTTCGCGTTTCACCATTCTCATCGCTGGTGTAGTCTTCCACAGTCGCGTTTAGATGACGTTCAGGCATGTTTGAAGTGGGGTGGCAGGTGGCAGGGCTGATAAGTTAGAGTGATGTCGGGACAAGGTTGTGTCTCCGCCACGCGAGGGTCGGTCGGGTCAGATTGCGAACAAAGTGCGACGAGGACGACGTCGACGTCGAGAACTCGAGTGGTGAGTATTCCAGAAGGGAGATGCGTCACCGCGCGTGAACAGAGAAGAGGATTGTGAGCATGCGCGAGGTTCTTTTGTTCATTGTCGTGTCTCGGGAGTGCGGTCGTCACAAAGCAGCAGAGAGAAAGTGCAGGCTAGAGAGGGCAGAAAACGGGCGATGACTCTGTTTGTAAGGCCGCTAGAGCGGGTTGGCTTGATGCACGTCTGGCAGAGGGCCGAATTGGGTTGGTCTTGATTGACGAAGACGCATGCGCTGTGAGTTGGTAAGGTAGCTGGTGTTGAGTGTGCAGTGGCCCGACGCGCGGCGAAAGGGACGGTACTGTAGGAGAGTCGCAGGCAGGCAGGCAGACAGACAGCAAGACACTCGCTAGTCAAGAAAGTGAAACATGCTGATGCTGGTTGATGCTGGTGCGGCTGGGTGACAATAATGATAATGTTGATGGAAGCCCAAAAAGTCTGGGGAATCCAACGGCGCGAACAAGGCAATCATTAAGTGGCATCTCTCGTCGGTGGGAGGTCGACTAGGCGAAGGAGCTCTGCATTAGCCTCCGTCGTTGCATGCATGGAGCGACAGACAGACAACCCACCAGCTCCATACTACGAGGCTACCTACGATAGACTATTAGACTAGCAGCTACCTGCCAACCATAGCGGAATAGCGCCATTAGGTATCGCTTGACGAGCATGTGCGAGAGACGAAAGGTGTGGGTGGTAGAATGGTAGAACGGGTTCCAATACCGGTAGATAGTACTATGTAGATAGCATGCTGACGCTTTCGCCACCCTCATCCCAACCTCCCATCCACCACACCTGCCCATTCGTACAGCGTGTCATGTGGTATACAAGAAAGCTGGAAGCGAAGTCTGCTCAATCATCAATCAAACATTGAAGATGGCGCCACTGACTCCATGCTACAGCACCTTACCCGACCACGCCGACCACTCCGAGACCCTACCTAGCCTCCTCCTCCTCCTCCTAAGTATCTTCGACCTCTAGACCCCCGATGCGCATCATACATGTATCGACGTACCGAAAGGGTGGGTACATGTACTGTGAGTAAGTAGTAGTAATAGCAGTGGCATCTCGCCCGCCGTCCTCTCGCCCATGAAGAACATGTAGTCCGTCGGCAACGTGTAGTAACTGGCAGTCGGTGTGCCCTCCGTCTGTGCAAAAAGTCCACCTTCTTACAACCGCGATAATAGCGATACCGTATTCCCGTGATGTTACTGTTACTGCCAGCCAGTCAGCCAGCCAGCTCGGAAGACGACCAGCAAAACGAGAAACGCTACGCCACCCCTGCTTGCCGCTGCCGCCTTGCCTGCGACTGTACGCTGGCATCTGCGCGCACTCACCGGAGACCGCACGCACGCACGCACGCACGCGTGCTGCTGCAGGACATACCATCCATCAAACGCAACGGGCGCGGGAGCTCGGCAGTAGAGTCAGTCAGTAACAGCAACTAAAGCAAGAGAGTTGCGTGGCGAGCTAGCTGACAGGGCCGGGCATTCAGCATGCGGACACGTGCGGTCCCCAAACCCGGAAAGACGAAAACAATAATCCCGTCCACCGTAGTTAGTCTGTGGATGATTTTTGGTGGTAGAGTGTGGCCGGCCCCCGAAGAAAGATCGGCGCCCGCCCGTGAAGGCATCGACCTCACTTCTTCACCGCTCTTCTTTGGCAAGAGTGGATCGCGGAGCTGCTGCTCGCGACCAATTGGCCGGGAGGGAAGCGGGCTTTCCGGTCTCTTCCAGCTCTTCCAGAACGTGTATCCTAGGATTGTCTGTGTGTGGGTGTGGGGGAAGTATCGTGCTGCAACTTATACCCTGCGAATATGAGTACGTGCTGTATGTATGTGTGTGTTGTGTGCGACGCCCAGATTTCGACATGACTACATGTAGGTAGTGCATGTATGGGTGATATAGCCCAGGGAAGAGAGTGAATGTATGTTGTGACATTATTGTTAATCAATCCCGCGGCATTGCCCAACGAAGCCCAAAAACGGTCAAGACATCAGAAAAAGTTTATAGTAAAGCCGTGTCACGACAGCCAACATACCAGTAAAGAGAAAAAAAAACCCAAATCAAAGTCACCGCTTCCTTGATGGCATCCCAATCTCCACCACAGAACTCCACATGCGCATCTCGACCCTCGAGCAAAAAATGGAGCTTTAAGTTTAACCGGGAAAGCGCAAACGCCAGAAAGGGAAAGAGGAAAAGGAAGGAAAAAAATGTTTCGTCGACCTGCGAACCGAGCAGAACGATAATAACAGAATCAGCGATATAGCTTGGGATGGAGCTTTCGGGGCCGACAAAGTGAGGAGGTGAGGTGTGGAGAGTTTTTCGTTTTGTTAGTGCGGCACGCAAGAGAAGGTGAGACAGACCTACCTCCGAGAGATAAGGGGACAGAATGGAGAGGAAGAAGGGTCTTGCGTGCATGAAGAGCTGTGCCGTGTGGTTCAGTGAAGACGACGGGATGGATGAGGGGATGAGAGGGTGGTTGTCAAGAAGTCATATGAATTGGTTGGATTAGTTTCATTGATTGATTGAATTGATTTCCCAATGGGTCGCTGGTTGATGTTTTGGCCTGCCGTTGGAGGTAGCTGCCGGCTATTGGCTGTCGGTCACGCAACAGCTTTCTGATATTACATGTGTGCTGCTGTCTTGCCGTTGCTCGGCAAATGTACTGGATCAGAGAGCTTATCGTCGTTGTCTTTGACCCGAGCATTCGCGGGGAAAGTGTCGTTTACCGGTCCTCCTGGTCCTCCTGGTCCCCCTTGTTTTCTTTTTTTTTCCACTTCCAATGCGTCCATTTACATCCTCTCGACGGGAGTGAGGCCGAGCAGCTTCATGCCGTTGGCCAACACGATCCTGGCGCTCTCGTACAGACCCATGAGAGCGACCTTCTTCTCGGGGCTCTCGGCGTACATGACACTCATGGTCTTTGCGTTCTTGTTGCTGGTGTCCTTGGCGTCGTAGCATGAGCTGAGAGCCTTGGACATCTTGAACAAGTATGTGAGAACGGTGACGGGCTCCTGAGTCTTGAGCGTGTTGGTGAAGACGTCGGGCCACTGTGCGAGGGTGCGGACGAGCTCAATACCCTCCTTGGCTGTAATGAGGCTGAAGTCTGCGTTGGCCAGCTCGGAGTCGTTGAGCTCAGACTTGCGCTTCATGGAGCAGAGACGGGCGTGTGCGTACTGCAAGTAGGGACCAGTGTCACCTTCGAAGGAAGTCATGCGCTCGATGTCGAAGTTGTAGCCGTTGGCCATCTTTCCGCTGAAGTCCTGGACCATGATGGCGGAAATTCCAAGAATATCGGCGGTGGCCTCGGGGTCCTGGACCTGCTTGTACTTATCCTCGTTCTTCTTCATGACATCGTGCATGAAATTGTGCACATCGTCCAAGCTGTCGGCGAGCGAGATGACGGTACCCTTGCGAGTGCTCATGGTCTGACCCTTGGGGTCCTTGACCATGCCGAAAGAAACGTGACCGCACTTGCTGACGATGTCGCTGTATGGTGAGCCCATGAGACGCAGAATCTCAAAGAACTGTGCAACGTGGGTGTCCTGCTGGCAGGCAATAACGTAGATCATCTTGTCGAAGTGGTACTTCTCGTGACGCTCGCTGTTGGCAGCAATGTCGCGAGTGAGGTAGAGCGAAGTACCGTCACGTTTCTTGACTAGAGTCTTGCCGAGTTTAGGCTTGCCGTGCTTGCCAAAGTCGACAAGGATGGCGCCCTCGCTGGGCTCACTCAGGCCTTTCGATTCCATGACCTTGGCGGCACGCTCCATGTTCTCCTCCTTGACAGTCGACTCGCCACTGTAGTCGTCAAAGTAGATGTTGAGGCGAGCGTACATCTCCCTGTACTTCTCAATGGAGTGGTCGCGGAACCTCTGCCAGTTGGCAATAGCCTCAGGCTCACCGTCGACCATGCGCCTGAAGAAGCGACGAGCCTTCTCGTCAATACTGGGCTTGTCTTCGAGCTCCTTCAGCACTGCTTGAAGCTGCTTGACAGTCTCCTCGAGCTCGGCCTCCTGCTCATCAGTCCACTTGTGCTCAGGAGGAGGCTGGGGAGCCTCGCCCTTGGCAGGCTTCTTGGCCTTGGGAGGGACCTTCTGCTTCTTGAGCTCTTCGATCTTGGCCTTGAGGTCGCTGGCAGGCTTCTGCTCGACGTAATTGTCCTGGTTGATCTTGACGTAGACCTCATTGAGATGCTTAACAGCATCCTTCTTGAGGGCCTCCTCGTCACCGTACTTCTCGAAACCTTGCGAAAGAACACCGTACTGCTTGCCCCAGTCACCGAGGTAGTTCATCGAGAGAGTCTTCCAGCCAGCACGCTCGTACAGCTTGACCAAGAAGCCACCGATGATGGTGCTCCTCAAGTGGCCAGTGTGGAACTCCTTGGCGATGTTGGGGCTTGAGTACTCGACGATGACGAGCTTCTGGGGGCTGTTAGGGTCTTTGGGGTCGGTGTGTCCGAGGGAGCTGTTGAAACCATACTGGTCGTTTTGCTTGAGGATAGCGGGACCAGTCAACTGCGCCAGCGCAGTCGGCTCGAAGAAGAAACGGACAAAGCCTTTGTCGCCAGTCGGCTTTTGAATGAGAGGCGAGTCGAACTTTTCAGCAATTTCAGCTGCCAACTCGTCGGGCTTCTTGCCCTTGAACCTGAGTGCGGCAGCGGGCAGAACCAGGTCGCCATGTTTGAGATCCTGAGTCCATGAAAGGGCGTTGTCGATTACTTGGTGGTCCGCGCCAGTGATCTCGTGAACTTGCCTGATGATGTGGGCACGGTAGATATCGACCGGGTTCACGTGGGGAAAGAGCTGGACATTTCCCACTGAAGGGACGTCAGACACGCCCAACTTTTGCAGCTGGGCAGTGATGTGCTGCGTCGCATCTGCGGTTGCGTTCGAGGCGGCCATTTTGTGATATGACGTTGTGGAAAAAGAAAGTTGACGGCTCGGTGTTTTATATCGATGCGACTGTGACCATGCAAGCCTTCCGTGACTCAGGCTTTGAGCAAATCCGGGTGTGAAAAGCTTTCCGACTGATGCGTTGTGCGACAGGGAAACCTTGAAAATAGTTCGAGAAAAGTTCAACGAGGGACGCATACACAATGATGGGAGAGGAGGATGAACTAAGTAATGGCTTGTCTATACAATGCCTGACAAAAATGTTTGCGATGAAGTCGCGTCTGAGTGGTGGCGTAGGACTCGGGCCAGCCCGAAGCCACGTGATCTCGCGTGACATTTCATCGCGCGGACGATACGTCTCTCGTCGACGTACATGTAATGTTTTGCCAATGACAAACTTAAGGTACTGTAACCAAGGACCATCAAATCATTGGATTCATCGATAGCGACTCGAATTGTCAGAGATGTAGACTGCAACATTGATTGTGCGCGAAGCTTGAGGGAGGTGACAGGATTCAACGTTGATTGCATATTGTTCAGCTCGCGTTCACTCCCTTTCATGCGCCTGGAGGTAAGATCGAGGGTCACGTAACGACAATCCATCCCTCGGCCAAGTCACATGATAGCTACTCGGCGCGAGCCATGCATGTAGGCACTCGATGCGATTCCTCGGATAACCGTCATCCATCCTGGAGGAGGACCCAGGTAGGCCTGAAAATACTCAGGTGAGCTTATCATAACTGAAGGTTCCTGTCCATGGCCCAAGGGGCTCTTCGTTCCCACCGCTCACGTCCAGCAATCCGACCCATTGCATGTTGTTCACACGCTGCCTCTCTGTTTGTCCTATCCATCCGTCTTCAGACGGTCTAGCCTCATCGGGAGGCACAGCCATGAGCCGCATGCGCAAGCTGTACGGTGAGAGGGTCGGAGTATCGTCTTCCTTCTTGTCTGCCGACTCCGGGTTGGTAGTGCGGATAGAAAGTGGTTGGGTGGGTCTAAAATATGAAGCCGTGTCAGTGTGCATATCCCAGCAAAATGTGACGGGGCGAATGAAATGAGTAGCAATACGGGTAGTTGGCTCGCAAGCTCTTGGCCACGCATGGCATCAATGAGTTTCTGATGGATGTCTTCCAGCTCTCACAAGAGCTAACATCCAGATGTTTTCCGCTCTTCTTTACCTGCTGCTTTCACCTACGCCCGAAGGCAAGGTCTCCCCACACCTGAACACCTCGTTGATGACCTGGACAATCGCATCCATTTCCTCAGAGCTGAACCTGTCCTCCCAATCCACGACGATGTTCTGTAGAATCTCCACAGCCTGCGGCGCGAGGTTGTAGATCTGCAGCAATTCCACCTCACTCAGTCCCTTAGCCTCCTGCTCCCTCTCCAGCGCCTTGAGCGCATCCTTCTCGCTCTTCTCCCCGCTCTTGATCATCTCCTTGTACTTGTCCTCCAGCGGGCCCAAGATCCTGTCATCCAAGTGCTCGACGAAGACACGCATGCTTGCGACGCGGTTCTCACCGGCGTAGGCGCCCGGGTTGTCGACATAAGGGTATTTGCGGGCGTTGAGTTCGCGCTCGTGTTTACGCAGAGCTCGCTGGTAGTTGTCGGGGAGGAATTGCTTTTTGCGGCCAGCCGCTTTGTCGGACGCCGCATCGGCGGCGGTCTGGGCCTTTTTTTGGTTGAGCCAGTGGAGGACGTCGGCGTTGGAGAGGCGGACGGTGCCTGGGTCGAGGATTGTGGGCATGTTGGGAGATGAGATTCGGAAGACTTGGGTCAGGCAGTTGTGCAGTGCTCGCGACTCGTCCTCGATAACGGACTACTGGCTAGAATGGTAGGTAGGTATCTACGAAGCGTTGCTGTCACATGTGAATCGCGAGTCTTGGAGAAGAGACGGGAGCTTGGGATCTTTTTTGCTAGAGTCGTGGGGTAGCGGGGAAGCATCACACTCGACAACCTCATTCGAGACAACCTCAAGCATGATGTACTTAAAGTAACACGGCGGTAGGTATAGACT
>Ga0265798_10011408_pt1 | contig 10829 bp, 11 predicted proteins | sample P3T30metagenome_FD_192430 | JGI IMG/M metagenome (GOLD analysis project Ga0265798, IMG submission 192430) | Plant litter microbial communities from East Loma Ridge, Irvine, California - P3 T30 | ecosystem: Environmental > Terrestrial > Plant litter > Unclassified | place: USA: California... | reverse complement strand
CCACTCTCCAACGTTGCTGAACCCGCTCCCCACAGCGAACAGCACCTTCGCGACGGCTCCGATTCCCGTAACCATCGGTCTAGACGGGTCTTCTGGCTCCAGCAACGCAACAATCCACAACCTCTACTTAAACGGCACCGTAACTCTCGAAAATAGACGCGCAAGCTTCAAGAAGACCGTCCCCGGCAACATCGCGCAATGCCAAAGCGTCACCACCGACAGCGCCTACTCACCAGGCCAATTTCCCCTCAGCGCCGTCGACGGCGCCATCAGCACAAAATGGCAACCGACCCAGTCCAACATCACTTCAACAATCACCGTCCAGCTCCCGGAACCCTTCGTCCAAATCAGCGAACTCCGCTTCGACTGGGCCCAGGCTCCACCGCGCAGCTACGCCGTCACTTTCTCCAATTCATCATCGCCTCTGCAATCGCAACCCGCTGGTAGCACGGTAAATGTGGCCAGCGACGAGGCTGTGGCTGTCAGCGACGTCTACGATCCCGGGAAAGCGAGTGATATCGTGCCGTATTTGGGGAATACAACTAATGTTACGTTGGCTTCGCCGGTGTGGAGTGGGCGGTTTGCTGTACTGGCTATTAGGGGGAATAGGGCTACGGAAGGGGCGGAAGACGAGTTCAATGGGACGGGTGCGACGGTGGCGGAATGGGCGATTGTGGCTGCTGGTAGTGGGGAAAATGTTGCTGGGAGGGCTTGATGGTGGTACTTTGGTGATTGTGGGTTTCTGTCGGATCTTTCTGGGACCTGTGGGAGCTAAAAGTGTGTTTTGCATGTAAAATGGATCCATGTCACACCCCACGGCCATGTTGTACACTGTACCCATATCGATAGGCGGCCGGTCTCTCATTGAAAAGCGCACTCTCCTCGCAATAATGCTCCGAATAGATATCGTGACATCGTGCGCGTCTTCAGCTCTCTCTCCCTGTAATCATTTCTCAACTATCCCGACTCTGACTGACGATGGGTTTCAGCCGAGATGATATTGACGCCACAATCATAGAACAAGCCCACACATCCGTAGAACCACCGCAGGCGTATCATCTTCGTTGTTGACATCACCCACGAAGCCAACGTTCCCCTCGCCCACGCGAGCAAAAGCTGCAGGCGCTTGAGTCCGATCGCCCACGAGCGATGGCGCAAACACAGCTGATTCGATCCGGGACTCGCTCGAGGGCAAGTACACAGCATTGCTGTGCTGGACGTTTTTGACGTGCACGGCCTTCTGGCTGTAACTTGACGCCATGCCATTCGTGTCGAGAAGTGCCATGGCTGGGTTGAGGGCGCAGGTGGTACGATGGTAATCGCCAACAGCCCATGGCAGATCGAACTTGGAGAAAAGCAGCTCCATGTCCGTGGGTCGCACAAAGCTCGAGAAGAGTCCCATGAAGACGAGGGTGCCGCCAGACCGGACGTAGCTGGCTGCTTCATGGGCAAGGGAGAGGCGGGTGCTGATGGTGAGCGACTCGTCTGCTGAGAGGATGGCGGTTGGCTTGTTGACGCTGCGGTCGAAGAAAGCCCTGGCTTCGTTCGGGGTGGTGGCGTACTCAACAATCGCCTGAGTTTTGAGCAAGGCGTTGAAGTCTGCGAACATGTCGTTGTAGAAGCCTTCTTTGTCGAGTGCGAGAATGACGACCAATGGTCTTGAGTCCTTGTGTTGGGATGCCATCGTGCTGGCGGTGGGTTTGGAGGTGTGTGATGGATGATGAGAACAGGAGGTAAGTGTGTTCCAGTACGCAACTATAAATACAATCACTTACTCTTTCTTAAGTACGGCGCGTCCCGTTACTGGCAACTGCTGATTCTCATCCTGTGTTGTTTGTACACCAAACAAACACCCGCTTTGAGACAGCTTGGCTGGGTTCTTTGAAGTACATGTACATACTAGGTATAGCAAGCTACCAAGGATAAGGTACGGAGTTAGTCCTCTTGTGCCGATTAGGATATGAAAATATATTTATATGCGAGGCAGTAATGTCTTCAAGCAAGCACATACGACTCAGGCCAGTAGCAGCAGTGAGAACTGGACATTGTTGCAGCCAGACAAGGGTTTCGTGTGTCATAAATGAAGATACCTGTCACGTGACATTAGCCACAGCGTTTGCCGAGGCTGAGATCGCCATTTCCACTCCATAATGAAAGTCTTCGCACTTGACTACCTATACCACAACTCCTTTCAGCACATCAATTACTTCGTCGACGAACCCCTGCTGCATGCTAGCAGCAACCTGCACATTGGCTTGATCATCATCATCCCCTAGGCCGAACCCGCGCATTCCCAAGAGACATGTTTTCGTCGCAGCTGCGTAACGCTCGCACATCACTCGTGCAACATGATCGAGAACGCCCAATTCTCCCGCCAAAATCTGCTCCCGGAAAAGATTGATGCTCGTGATCGTGAAGCTGGTATCGCCACCTGCTTCGGTTGGAGCCGATGCTGTTGAGCGGTAAATCTCCGCGAACGGTTGCCAATAGGCAATCTCGATCAGGATGATCCCAAGACTGTACACATCGTACGTCTTCTTGTAACCAAGCTGACGCTTGAAGCCAAGATAATCCGGATGGACATACATGGCCCTCTTCACATCGTCTAGAGTGGGACCGAAGCTGGTGTCCCCTGTAGCAATTCGAGAATACTCAAAGCCTGTGACGAACGCTCTACCGAGATCTTTCGAGCCGGCCTCGGGGAAGAAGAGGATGCTCGCGCTTCGCAACCCCTTGTGCATCCAGTTCACCACGTGGAGGTACATCAACCACTGCGCCAGTTGTTGAGCGACGGCGATCTTGGCCCCCAGAGTGACCGGCTCAGCCGCGAAACATGACAAAAGAGACACCGGTGGCAGCTGTATGTGTTCCACGGGAGGCTCATATACGAGCCCGAACCTGCTTTTTTCGTCTTCTTGGAAATACCCGAGGCAGCGTGGTACACAGAATTGCGTCGGTTTATTCGCGACATGAAGCAGAGTCACGAGCCTCTCGACACGCTGGATGGTGTCTTGCGGTGCGGTTCGCTTGGCGCGACTGACAGGCTCAAATGACTTCCATTCAATCCAAACTTGCTGTCCGGTCGGCATTGTCGCTAGGGTGCGCGTGGAGTCGTCGAAAACAGTGCCGAATATCATCTTGCTGACCGTCTCAGCTGTCATTTTTCTGGAAGTCGTGATATCCGCTCCCCCTTCGGCGATGTCTATGCTGAAACGCGCTGCCTCTTGCCAAAAATCAGATTCATCTGCCTTGGCCACGCCATCCACGAGCGTGAGACCGTCGAGCTCCGTCGTTGCCAGTCTCGGATCACGGATATGACCGGCCCACATCAGTGCTTTTACTTCGGTCATGTCGTTCGTGAGCTGCAGCAACATGAGATTGAATTTGCTTGCACTCTCGACCAGCTGGCTCATCTGATCCCGGGTGAGCATCTCTTTCAGATAGCCGATCAAATCCTTAATTTGATTGAGAGATTTGTCAAATTTCTCGCCATCCCGGACAGCCCACACGAACCTTTTGGGTTGCTTTACCGACTTCGTCACAGCTGTCCAGCCACGCTTGACGATGTTCTCCTTCCTTTCCGGAACGCTGGACTGGACGTCCAGGACGCTACCCACCATTTCACCCGCACTGGGCTCGGCAATGTCTCGAGATTTGTTGTGGACTCCGTGCTGAGGAGTTTGTTGATGTGTCACATGCTCTTCAATGAGAGCATCATACTTCAGCTCCGTCCTTCGCAGGTCTTTGAGGTCCAACCGGATCTGGGTCAAAGCAGCAACCACCAAAGGCCCGTTGTGTTTGAACTGACGTTCGTACGAGGCTGCATTTCTCTTGTCGCTGCCAATTTGCGCAAGTCCGGTCATCTCACTCCATGTGTTTAGCTGATCGTAGTGCATTTTAAGGGCAATCTTATAGTGTTGGAACTGCTTGTCGGCAAGTGCAGCTTGTTCGAAGATATCGAATCCTGGACAAAGCGTTAGAACGACGAAAACGTCGGTTAAACCAGGCAACTCGCCTTTTCGAACACCGTCAAGTGCCTGAATAGCAAGCGAGGCTGCGCCAAGCGCTACTCCTACTGGATCCATGTTGACTGGCAGGAACTCAACGTTGGGTCGATGAAAACAAGTACGCTGGGAGGAATAATATATTTGCCAGCATGGTATCTGCGGAATACCTCAGTTATTGTACCATTCGAATCTCACCTCAGCTGAACAGCCACACGGCTTGGTCATTCAACGTTGGTTCGTTTTAGGAGACGTACCCAGCCGCGTCTGCAGTGTCGCATGCATGGTCGCTTACCTTGACCTATCGACTCGAACAACAATCAATACTGCGCAGTTGTGGCTTTATGTCACGGACCGCACGTGCGATCTGCATTGCAAGATGAGCTGAGGGCATGCCGGTCTTTAAGTCAACCCATGCGGCCATGCCCCTCGTGCGACTTTCGTCTGGCAACTGTTCTGCCTGAGGTTTGGCTTTGCCATCGGCGCATACCCGACAACTCGATAACTAGATCTGCTCAACATACCGCCTTGAACCTACTTCAGAACCCCCGTGGTTCTCAATTCCGGCCTATTCCACCAGAGAAGGGATTTGAGCCACTCGTGTGTGCCTGTCTCGAATGACGGGCCATGAGCGGTATTCTTCGGCCTTTAGCTTCGCAATCAAATGTCTCCGACGTCCACTCATTCGCCTCCCGCTTTTGCACCACCCCATGAGAGCCCCAAGAAAAAGCTTCTTGAAGCAATCTCGCCGCATCTTCCCATCAGGCGACGCTCAACACAACATGGAGAGCCCTCTGATACAAGCTTCAACCACCAAGGTGCCAACAGGCAGGACACTCTGCAATCGCAAGACTCGCAGGCCTCGCAAAAATCTCATATATCAGCGCCTGGGAGACGACAAGCCGCCTACGTTTCCTCTCTATCGTTACCCGAGTACCGCATTCACAAACCCGCCTTCTACTGGCCGCGGAATGGTGGGATAGGACCGTTGGTGCACTCATCAGAGGCTGAAAACAATCCCGACGAAGAACAACAGCATCGTCATTGCATCAACGGCACGCTCAAGTCAGAAATCTTTTCCGTGGTCCTTCTGAAGGATGACGGTCGCGAGGAACACGTCGCACTAAAACTAGTATGGTGTGGAGGCAGTTTTGGGACTCCGGAGTTTGAGGAGAAGTACAATCAGGAATACAGGATACTGGCAGGACTGGAGCACAATCACATCATTGCTACTGTCGGCAGTTTCGTTGAGGGGGAGCCTGGAGATCTGAAATACGGCCTGCTGTTGTTCCCCCTTGCACGTTGGAACCTGGACGACATCATGAAAAGGGTCTCTAAGAACAACGAGGAAAGAGTCTCTGGTGGAACCGGCTGGAAAGTACATGGATGGGCGGGCAACCTGCTGAACTATTTTGCATGCTTATGCAGAGCTGTGCTCTATCTCCACAGCCAAGAAAGTCCATGCAGACACAACGACATCAAGCCTCAGAACATCTTGATTGACAAGTCCAAAACTGTATTACTGGCTGACTTCGACATCGCCAAAAAGTATACGAACAGACTGATGGCCAGTACCTCGAGTGTGACGATGCGCACTGATCTATACGCCCCTGACACCGTGAAGGACGGCAAAGAAAGGAGTTTCGACTGGGACATCTTCTCGCTGGGCTGTGTCTTCTTGGAAATGGCTACCGTGGCGTTTGGCGAAACCCTCGAGACCATGAGAACGCATATGTGCGGGCATGAGGGCGCACAATGCGAATACTCCGTCGCTCTGAAGTTGGGCACATTATTCTCTTGGATTCAACACCTGAAAGACGTCGCCAAGAGTACACCAGGACATTTGCCCATAGAGCGGTTCCAGAATCCCGAGGACAACAGAACGTCGCAGACCGACATATCTGTCGAAATTTTCCTCGACATGATCTCAGTGATGCTCAAAGTCAAAGTAAAGGACAACCACACCGAGATACTCAACACTGCATGGCAGTGTTTCAACAGATTCGCGTCCAGGAACTGCCCAGATTGCTATCCGAAGGTGCGCCTCCATGTCATTGCCCGAAGTTAACATCATAGGCAACAACTGACTTGTAACAGGATGCCGATCAGGGCAACTCGACTGACCGTCTCGCGCCTCCCAAGCCCTCGAGGACAGGCCAAGCAAGATTGCCGACCATTGAATCAGGTTCGGACGGAAGCTCTGATGGCATCGTAAAGGACGCAAGTGAACGCGGTGGCGAACTCACGGGCCCGGAGAAAGAGAGGAAAGCCACTCACGATGCCGCAAAGGCTGTGGCTGACAAAAAGAGGAAGGAGTACCGGGTCCTTGTTCGTGACACCGAATTGCTGAGACAACAACTCCTGGAGCTGGAGGCTCAAATTGTCGACTGCGATAGTGATCTGAGAGAGGCAGACGATCAAGAGCCAAAAGCTCCCCAAACTCACGAAGACAGCTGCCCTCCTCAAGATGACCTGCTTGCGTTCACCAGCCCGCCCTCGGAAGTGACAGCCAACGGACACGACATCACAGCGCCGCAACTCGACCGCGAGAACATAGTCCCAACAACAGAGTATCAGCCAGAATCCAGCGTCAGGTAAGTGGCGAAAATTAATCCCGCGCTTGAGCAATCCGAATAACCCCTATGCAGGGATATCGTAACACCGCGTGTTCTCCATCAGAGTCGAGAGTTCATCTTCGATTCGAGCCTAAATCTGGCTCGCTCGATGTCTGCCCCAGAGATCACGCTTTCACCATACCGAGACAACGATCAGTCAAACGAGGATGCGGACAGCCTTCCCTTGCGCTACAAGTACCTAGGCGAGGCAGCACATACCTCCCCCAAGTCTCCCACGTCTGCCACAAGGTACGATGAATTCCGTAACCGCCACAATGACGAATGTGGTGTTGCAAGAAGGTCCGGAACCCATACTTCCGATTCGCAAATCTCAGATGAATCTCACGTTGCTGCCGATAATGGTCGCCAGCTCGTCCTCTACCAGCCAACAGAACCCCTCGAGTATGCCGATACAAGCCCGCCTATAAAACAGAGCTGTATCCGCGTCCTTACCTTCACGCCACAGGAAAGAATCGGTGTCAGTTGTCGTCAACCTGCCGCAATACGAAACACGAGGCTTCTCATCTACAAGAACGGGCAGGTGACTGTGGAATCCTCCCCAGACAACCCCAATCAGCAATGTAAGATAGATGCGGCCGAGAACATGTGAAAGGATGCTGACGTGATTACAGTTCTCGATGGGGTGTTCTTCGACGTGCCCGCATCATGCAATGTCTGGTATCGTATACCGACGTCGCGGGGTGCTGGTGGGGAGCTCTTTAACCTTCGCGATGTGCTCAGCTATCGGGATCGATGGTCTTGTTTCATCGGCATGCCTAGAATACGGTTAATGTATGTGCCGGGGCATTACACTGATGCCGCTCTGGAGGATTGCTTCCGTTTTTCGTGAGTTGATGCTGCGAGCACGCGGGATGACCATCCAGTGGATCAAGGCTGCTGAGACGCCGTCTAGTAATTAATCGTCAAAGAATAAGTTTGCATACAAGCTAGATTACACCTGCTCCGTCTGGGGACTCAGCCGCTCGCGACTGACCGTAACCATCACAAGCCCGGCATACTTATTCCAACGAGTAGTCTCGGCACGCCTTCTTCTGTGCTTCACGAGACGCTTCGCCCACTTCCGCAAATCTCTATCTACCTGCTCGTTCTTGCAGTAGAGCTTCGCAAGACGTTCGGTTTCTTCAATTCTAGTCTTGGAGTCGCTGGGAGCATGGCCTGCGAGCACTGCATCCGCATCTTCAAACCGCTGGAAATGAAGTCGATGCTCTTTGACCTCGGGAGATGCCAATCTGCCGCTCTGTGTGGGGAGTGAGTTCGACCCGATACACAACAACATTTGGACGTGCGAGTCGTTGCTTTCTTGCACCTCGTTGTATGCTTCAACGGCAGGGTTGAGTATGGTCACACTCGCGTTCCGGAAAGATCCCCCTAGACCGTGAATCTTTACACTCTCAGAAGCAGACGGAGCCGAGAGAGTAGCACGGCAGGCATCCACCAGACTGATTTTGGTGGTATCTTGGGCCGCATTCCGAGACATAGACTTTTCGCTCCGGTGATACGAACGGAGCACGAATGGTCTTTGGAGACCTTTCCGTGCTTTCTGCGTTGTGAAGACAATACTAGCTAGGGGTTAGTTTGCAGTCGCTTGGAGGCGGATCGGAGGTACTCACGTTTGACACATGTCTTTCTCAACACTCAGTGTGTTGGGAAGCGCCTCTGTGGTGAAATCTAGGGGCTTCCGGTGCTCCTTGTCCGGAGCAGCCACTTCGGCGTTTTCTTCGAGGAGCTTCGAGCATAAGTTTTGCTCCAGAAAATTTGAGTTCCTGGCTCTTGTCGAGGACTTGAAGTCTTTTGGCAATCTCGTGTCCAAATCGGTCAGGAGTGCTTTTGTATGCGCGATCACTTCGTCGACGTTGAAACGCATGATCCCCAGCATGATGGCACACGATCCTCCGAGACTTGTGCCGCTGATAAAGTCGAAGTAGTGGCACGGCAGATAACATGAGATGTCCTCATCTGAGGAACCACCTTGTTGACTCTCCCGGAGATCTGGCTGCAGGAGCTCAAAGAGTGGCGACGACTGGCTCGAGAAGACCTGGAGGTCCTTTTCAATTTTGCTGACTCGAACCATGAGCTCTCTCAAGATGTAAAGACCAGAAAGGCCCGCGTATCCGTGTCCATCGAGATGCAAGACGCGTTGGGCAGCCCATACATCTTTGACATTTCTGCCTTCAGGGGCTGTGTCGTCGTTCTTGTGCCATTTAGTCGATGTTGCGGCGAAAGTAGGCATATGTAACAAGACCCGCGAGGTGCACAAGTGAGGCGGATGAGTACTATGTCGTTGTCAAAATTACCAGATGGTGTTCGGGCTGTTGACACTTATACGAATGGGTGGCCTGGCGATACACTCAGCATGGCGAAGGACGCAAAGGGAAGGGCCGGCTGAGTCTATGTACCCTCGAGCACAACATGGCGATTGGTACTCCCACAGCCGCCTAGCATGAGAGGGCATGTGCCGACGGCACCGGACATCGAACGAACCCACTATTCGATGTATACTCATACCCATAACGACTCATCAAGGCGACAGACGCCGCTTTGATCACGTTGAAGCAGCTTGAGCCCAGCCCTCATTCGACGTTGTCGCCTGGTGACCCGACAGTGCGCTGTTAATTGTCACTTCGTCGATGTCTCTGAAGGCAATGAGCCAGTTGCGCTGGAACAGCCGAACAGGCTGGAACAGCAGAGCTGCATGTCAGGCAGGAGGTGGCGTGGCAGGTAAGCGAGATGGCATGATCATGTGGCGAGGTGGGCGCATCTATATCGACAAATGCAGCGCACATACATAGAAAGGTACATGTCGCCGCCACGCGCAGCTTTGGGTGCATGCAGAATAGGTTGCCTGGCTCACGTAGTGTGCGTCGAGTGAATAGTAGTGATGATGAGGCGCGGGGGTACATCGGGGTTTCGTTTGAGCTTCCGCCGCACCTGTACTGGGCTGTGTTCGTAAGTACATATACATGTACATGTACATGTACCTTGATTACACGTATTGTATCTTTCTTATAAGCGCCTTGGGCCTCCCGTCCGATAATAAAACAATCCTACTGAGGCATAGAGGGCCGAGGCATTTCCACTTCTCGTAGTGTTGGTAGGCTAGAGGGCGTCCAAGATCGTACCTTCCAAGGCCGACCCGCGTTTTCACTTCCTAGTGCACGTGCGCGGACGTCGCTGGAAATTATATGATTATATTCGTTTGTGTCAATCAGTAGGTACATACGACCATAGGTCAGTGAAAATTGGGCATCCCGTCCGAAATTACGAGGTTTCAATTGTCTTTACGATTCCAGGAACGAAAATGCGTCTTGTTGAACCTGTCCAGAACTTTGTAATGTGTTTGGTCAGTCTTGGAGTTACTGTCTGTTTAGTGACCGCCTTAGCCTCAATGATGTTTGAGAAATGAGATATCGTTGTAGCTGTCGAATACTGTTTATATAGAATTCTTACATATGTACACGATATCGAACTTGAGTGCCGTTGTCTCCTTGTATTCAACATACTACAATGTGTGATCGTACTCATGGCGCACGTACGAGACCGGACCCTGGAAATGCTGTCAGTGTCTAGATCGCGATACCGGAGCAATTGAACAAGACTCACATCATACTGGTACTTCCCCTTCCAGTGGTAGTAGATTATGCTAAACAAGATCACCACGCCGTAGATCAAGATACCCCAGTTCATGTCTACTGCGTTTGGTGATGGCACAGCCGGGAAGAACAGGAACAAGAACGCGACGCTTAGGAAGCAAATGGCAATGATGTTGTCGACAATTCCGATGGTCCTGGGAATCTCGAAGCGTGAAGCTGGGAATTGCTCGCCGCGGAATTTGCGTGCGAGTACGGTGCCGATGACGACGAGGTAGGAGGTGAAGAGACCAGTGGCCGAGACAGACAGGATGATGTTGAAGGCGGTCTCTGAGCCGATTATAATGAGCGCTAGCACGCAGGTGTACGCAAGCGTGATGTAGACGGAGTTCGTAGGAACACCGTTGCGGTTGACACGGCTAAGGAACTCGTGGTATGGGAGACCCTTGTCGCGGGCGAAGGCGAAAACCTGGCGAGAGTAGCACGTCACTTGGTTGACGGCGCAGAAGAAGTACATGAACATCATAATCAGGATGAGGACAATCGTTGCAGCGCGAGAGCCGGTGATGCGAAGAATCACAGCAACCCAAGGTTGGCCACTG
>Ga0265798_10011406_pt1 | contig 10831 bp, 8 predicted proteins | sample P3T30metagenome_FD_192430 | JGI IMG/M metagenome (GOLD analysis project Ga0265798, IMG submission 192430) | Plant litter microbial communities from East Loma Ridge, Irvine, California - P3 T30 | ecosystem: Environmental > Terrestrial > Plant litter > Unclassified | place: USA: California... | reverse complement strand
TGGTGATGGAATGGCTGCCGATCTCGGCGCCGGCCGAGGCCAGGGCCTCGACCTCGCGCCAGCCCAGGATCCCGCGCGGGCCGGTCCCCGGCCGGTCGAGCCACCCGGAGACAACGAACAGCGTCCACGGAATCCCGTGATCCCGCAGGATCGGCTCCGCGGCGTCCATCACGCTGCGCCAGCCGTCGTCGAAGGTGATCGCGAGGTCACAGGGCTCGCCGTTTCCCTCCGCGATGGCGGCGGCCGGCACGAAGCGGTAGCCGAGGCGCAGGGCCAGCTCGATCTGGTGCCGGAAGCGCTCGGGTGTGACGTCGTTGACGCCGCATTCGGGCTGCCCGAGCGAGTGGTAGCAGAGGATGCGCCCGCCCGGCCGCTCACGGCGCGTCCCGGCAACCGCCAGGGTGGTGCGTTCGTAGGCCATCCGGGCGGCCGCGAACCGCGGACGGGTGAGCCCCACGGTGCGGGCGAGGCTCTTGACCGGTCCGGGGATCATCGCAGGGCGTCGCGCAGGCCGGCGACGACCTGGTCCTGCATCGCGTCGTCCATGCCGGCGTAGAGCGGCAGCAGGATCGCGTGGTCGCGCGCCCGCTCCGATTCCGCCAGGGCGAAAAGCCGGGGCGCCTCGGCGTAGGGCGGCTCCAGGTGGGCGCACATGATGCCCCGGCGGGTGGCGATGCCCTGATCGAGCATCGCCTGCATCACGGCGCCCTGGTCGGCCGTCTCCGGCAGGCGGATGCAGAAGCTCTGCCAGTTGCTGCGCGAGCCCATCGGCTCGGGCGGCGGCGTCACCTCCGGCAGGTCCGCGAGCCGCGCCCGGTAACCGTCCGCGAGGGCGCGCCGACGGGCGATCAGGCCGGGCAGCCGGGTGAGCTGCGCACGGCCGATGGCCGCCTGCACGTCCGTCATCCGGTAATTGAAGCCCGCGACCGTGTATTCCTCGGCCACCACCCGGGCGCTGCCGTGGCGCGCCACGTCGGACACGCTCATCCCGTGCTGGCGCCACAGCCTGAACTTGCGGTCCCATTCGGGATTGGCCGTCGTGATCATGCCGCCGTCGCCGGTGGTCAGGACCTTGCGCGGGTGGAACGAGAAGCAGGCGACGTCGCCTGCGGGTCCGCCGATCGGCCGCCAGACGTCGCCCTGGAGCCGCTCGGAGCCGATCGCGCAGGCCGCGTCCTCGATCACCGGGATGCCGGACCGGCGCCCGAGCGCCACGATGGCCTCGAGGTCGCAGGGCATGCCCATCTGGTGGACGCAGACGATCGCCCTGGTCCGCTCGGTCACCGCCGCGGCGGCGGCCTCCGGGGCCATGTTGAAGGTCGCCGGGTCGATGTCGACGAAGATCGGCGTCGCCCCGCACTGGGCGATGGCGTTGGCGGTGGCGATGAAGCTGTGGCTCACCGTCACCACCTCGTCGCCGGGTCCGACCCCGGCGGCGAGGAGCGCGAGATGCAGCGCGGTGGTGCAGTTCGAGACCGCGCAGGCATGGGGCGCGCCGACGATCGCGGCGAACTCCGCCTCGAAGGCCGCGACCTGCGGCCCCTGGGTCAGCCAGCCGGACCGGACGACGGCGGCGGCGGCCTCCGCTTCCCGCTCGCCGACATCGGGTTTCGCGATCGGGATCATGCCAGCGCCCGCCTCAGGTGATCCGAACCGGCCTCGTCGCTCCACCAGGACACCAGGTCGGCGAGGCCCTCGGCCGCCCCGATCTCGGCCTCGAAGCCGATCAGATCCCGGGCGAGGCTGGTGTCGCACAGGCGCCGGGGCACCGGGTTCACGGCGCGCTCGGCCTCATGGATCAGCGGGGTGCCGTCCCGGCCCATGATCCGGGTGAGATGGCCGGCGAGATCGACCAGGGAGGTCTCCACGCCGGTGCCGACATTCAGCACCACGTCGGTGGCCGGTGCGGTCGCCGACAGGATGTTGGCCCGGGCGATGTCGCGGACATGGACGAGGTCCATGGTCTGCAGGCCGTCACCGAACACGATGGGGGACTGACCCTCGGCCAGGCGCTGCATCCAGCGCACCATCACCTCGGTGTAGCGGCCGGTCAGGTCCATGCGCGGCCCGTAGGCGTTGAAGTAGCGCAGGGCGACGTAGTCCAGGCCGTACATGTCGTTGAACGAGCGCAGCAGGCCCTCGCCGAACGACTTGGCCGCCCCGTAGAGGGTGCGGTTGTCGTATGGGTGGTGCTTCTCCGTGGTCGGGAAGCTCTCGGCCATGCCGTAGACCGACGCGGACGAGGCCATCACCACCTTGGCGACGCCGGCCTCGACGCAGCGCTCCAGCAGGTCGAAGGTCGCGGTCGCCATCACCTCGAAGGCCTGACGCGGCTCGGCGGCGCATTGGGTGATCCGGAGGGCCGCCTGGTGGAACACCACGTCGGTGCCCTTGACCAGGCCGTCCATCAGGGCCCGGTCGCGGATGTCGCCCTGCACCAGCCGGACACGGCCCGAGCCGAGGGCGTCCTTCAGGTTCTCGGGCCGCCCGCGGACCATGTTGTCGACGGCCACGATCTCGTCGCAGCCGGCCTCGACCAGCAGGTCGATGATGTGGGATCCGATGAAGCCGGATCCGCCGGTGACGAGGATCCGGGTCCCGCGCAGGTCGCCGGCGAAGCGGCGTCCCTTGCTGACATCACGCAGCTTTTGCATCGGCGACCTCGCAGTAGCTCGAGACGGCCCGGCAGACGCTGTCGATCTGGCTGGACGTCAGTTCCGGGAACATCGGCAGGGACAGGGTCCGGGCGGCCAGGCGCTCGGTGACCGGCAGGCGGCCGGTCCCGTCGTCGAGGTGGCGGTAGGCGGGCTGCCTGTGGACCGGGACGGGGTAGTGGATCCCGGTGGCGACGCCGGCCTCGGCCAGGTGCTGGCGCAGGCCCTCGCGGTCGGGGGTGCTGACCGCGTAGACGTGGAAGGCGTGGTCGCGTCCGGCCGCGCCCGGCAGGTCGAGCCCGAGGCCTGCGAGCCGCGCGCCGTACTCGGCCGCCACCGCCTGCCGGGCCCGGGTCCAGCCCTCCAGGTAGGGGAGCTTGGTGCCCAGGACCGCGCCCTGGACCCCGTCCATGCGCAGGTTGAAGCCGTGCCGGACGTGGTTGTACTTGCCCTGCTGGCCCCAATCGCGCAGGCACCGCGCCGCCTCGGCGAGGTCGTCCCGGTCGGTGACGATGGCACCGCCCTCGCCGTACGCGCCCAGGTTCTTGCCGGGATAGAAGCTGAAGCAGCCGATATCCCCGATCGTGCCGGCCTTCCGGCCGCCGCGCTCGGCGAGATGCGCCTGCGCGGCGTCCTCCACCAGGGCGAGGCCGTGGCGCCGGGCGATGGCCCCGAGCGCGTCCAGATCGGCCATGCGGCCGTGGAGGTGCACCGGCAGGATCGCCTTGGTGCGGGGCGTGATCGCCGCCTCGACCAGGGCCGGATCCATGGTCCAGGTCACCGGGTCGATGTCGACGAGGACCGGCGTCGCGCCGGCGTAGAGCACCGCCGCGACGGTGGCCACGAAGGTGGCCGAGACCGTGATCACCTCGTCGCCCGGGCCGATATCCAGGGCCAGCAGCGCGAGATGGAGCGCCGCGGTGCCGCTGCTGACGGCGACCGCGTGCTTGGCGCCGCAGGCCTCGGCGAAGGCCGCCTCGAACGCGGTGACCGCCGGTCCGAGGACGAAGTCGCCGCTGCGCAGGACGTTGAGGACGGCGGTCTCGACGTCGCCGCCGATGGCCGCGTATTGCGCCTTGAGGTCGAGAAACGGGATCACGAGGCCCTCGCAAGTGGCATGAGGTCGATCGGGTGGCCGTTCTGGCGCAGGGAGCGCATCGCGGCCTCGAGGAGTTCGACCACGCGCAAGCCGCTGTGGCCGTCGGTCTTCGGCGCCTTGCCGGTCTCGATGCAGTCGACGAAGTGCTCGATCTCGACGACGAGCGCCTCGCGGAAGGAGAGGTGCGGCGACCACATGTCCCCGGTCCGGTAGGAGACCATCAGCTCGGTGATGTCCCCGGAGCCGTCGCCGACGGTGACGCCGCGGTCGTAGACCTTGACCTTCTCGATCGGGTCCAGGTCGTTGTAGACGATCATCTTCTTGCTGCCGCCGATCAGCGTCTGCCGGACCTTCACGGGGGCCAGCCAGTTGACGTTGATCTGCGCGACGACGCCGCGCGGGTAGAAGATCGTCAGGTGGGCCATGTTCTCGGGGCGGCCGCTGAAATGGCCGGTGCCGCTCGCCGAGATCGCCACCGGGGCGAGGTCCAGGACATGGTCGAGGATCGCGAGATCATGGACCGCGAGATCCCAGATCACGTTCACGTCGCGCTGGAACAGGCCGAGGTTCACCCGGGTCGAGTCGTAGTAGAAGACCTCGCCGAGCGCGCCGTCCTTGATCAGGTCGTTGATCTTCTCGACCGCGCCCGTGTAGACGAAGGTGTGGTCGACCATGAGGGTCAGGTTGCGCTTGGCCGCCTCCTCGATCAGCAGCCGCGCCTCGAAGGCCGAGGAGGTGATCGGCTTCTCGATGAAGACGTGCTTGCCGGCCCGGAGCGCGTTGATGGCGATCTCGAAATGCGAGCTCACCGGGGTCGCCACCATGACGGCGTCGATCTCGGGATCCGCGACGAGGTCGCGCCAATCCTGGTGAAGCTGAGCGGCGGGATACCGCTTGCCCGCCCGGGCGAGCGCCGCGCCCGACTGGTCGGCGATGGCCGCGAGCCGGCACTGCTCGGTCTCCGAAGTGCAGCGGGCCAGGTTCGGCCCCCAGTAGCCGTAGCCGACGATTCCGATGGCGATCATGTGCGTGTGTCCCCTCAAGCGATCTGCAGAGGCTCGGCCGCCGCCGGCCGGGACGGCCGTTGGGACCGCGCGCGCTTCTGGCGCGTGTCGCCGATGACCCGGGCGGGGCATCCGGCGACGATGGCGTAGGGTGGGACGTCGCGGGTCACGACCGCGCCTGCGCCGACGAGGGCGCCCTCCCCGATGGTGATGCCGGCCACGATGGTGGCGTTGGAGCCGATCGAGGCGCGATCCCCGACCAGGGTCTCGACGAGCTCCCAGTCGCCGTCGCGCTTCAGGCTGCCGTCCGCGTTCGTGGCCTCCGGATAGCGCTCGTTGGTGAAGACCACGCCGTGCCCGACGAAGACTTCCGCGCCGATCGACACGCCTTCGCAGATGAAGGTGTGCGAGGAGATCTTGCAGCGGGGGCCGATGGTGCTGTTGCGCTGGATCTCGACGAAGGGCCCGATGCGCGACCCGGTCTTTATTGCACATCCGTAAATATTAACGAGATCTGGGTAAAAGATACCCACGTCTCGCTCAATATCCGCATCGGTAATCGGCATCCCCGCAACTCCTTCTGCCGAACTTCTGTGCGGCAAAACTGCGCGGACCTGCGGACGATCGGGAACCCAGGCTTTCGATACCCGTCCCTCCCCCGAAAGGTGCACCGCCCTTCCCCGGGGCGGCGCGGCCCCCGGGGGCCTACCTCGAAAGGCGCAAGGCGCCGCGCCGGAGCGGAACGCCGGCCTCCTTTTGGACGAGTCCCGGCGAACTGCGCCGCTGCGCATCATGCCGGCTGAGCTGTGCCCGAGCATGAAGGGACGACGCGTTGAACACCTGGTCCCATCCGGCCTGCCCCAAAGTCTTCGCGGCCAGTGCGCTTGCCGCCGAAGCGGATACCGGTTCGACGACAGTGCGCGCGTCGAATCACAGACCCAGAGCCGTCCGCAGGGGGGCGTCGCTGCGAAGTGTCTTCGCAACGGGCGCGGCGATCCTGCTGACGCTGGCCGCGCAACCGGCCTTCGCCGAATACCGGATCGCGGCGGGCGATTCCCTCGAGGTGACGGCGCTCAGCATTCCCGGGTTCAAGCAGGAGGCCACGGTCGGGATCGACGGCACCGTCATGGTGCCGCTGCTCGGCGAGGTGCCGGCGGTCGGGCTGACGGTGTCGGAGTTCCGCAAGACCCTGCAGAAGGCGCTGCCGGCCAAGGCGGTGCGGCAGCGCAACGCGGAGGGCAAGGAATCGATCGCCGTGATCGAGCCCGACGAGATCGGGGTGCGGATCGCGAAGTACCAGCCGGTCTACCTGAGCGGCGACGTGACCAAGCAGGGCGAGCACCCGTTCCATCCCGGCATGACCGTCCGGCAGGCGGTGGCGCTGGCGGGCGGCTACAACCTCCTGCGCTTCCGGATGGAGAACCCGGTCGTCGAGAGCGCCAACCTGCGCGCCGAGTACGACAGCGTCTGGGCGAGCATCGCCCGGGAGAGCGCCAACGTCTGGCGGCTCAAGGCGGTCATCGCGGCGGCGCGGGCCGACAAGGCGGCGCCGGCCGGGGCGGACCCGAACGTCCCGCCGGTCCGGGCGAGCGTCGCGCAGAAGCTCGCCGAGCAGCAGCTGCGCGTGCAGATGTCCGACGTCGCCAAGGAGAAGGAGTACCTGCAGCGCTCCCTCACCCGCTCCCAGAACCAGCTGGTCAGCCTGACCGAGCAGCAGGCCAAGGAGAAGGAAGGCGTCACCGCCGACGCGGACGATTACGACGCGGTGCGGGCACTGTTCCAGCGCGGCGCCGTCGTGACGACGCGGCTGACGGATGCCCGGCGGGCGGTACTGCTGTCCTCGACCCGGGCGCTCCAGACCACCGTCCAGGTGGCGCAGCTGGAGCGCGACAAGGGTGAGCTGACCCGCAAGCTCGAACGGGTCGACGACCAGCAGGCCATGGATGCCATGGAGAAGCTGCAGGTTTCGGAAGACAACCTGACCGCGCTCCGCTCGCGCCTGAACAGCATCAACGACAAGCTGGTCTATACCGGCGCGCTGCGCAGCCAGCTCCTGTCCGGCAGCCGCGCCCGGGCGTCGATCGCCGTCTTCCGCCCCAACAGCACCACCCCGAGCGCGGTCGACGCCGCCGAGGACATGGAGCTCCAGCCGGGCGACGTCGTGGAGGTGGTGCTCAAGCCGGACCCCGCCATGCGGGGGATCGGCGACGGCGCCGGCCAGAACTGACGCCACCGGATGCCCATCGCGCCGGACGGCGACCGCCGGCCTTCGGGAAAAAATATTCCAGAACAAACGCTTAGCCCGTCGTTCAGGATCCGGGATCCGAGACGATGCGCAAACCCCGCCCCGGTGAGGGACACGCCATGAACAGACACTCGACCAGCGCGGCCTTCCTGCGGGCCGACCCCGTGGGCACCGGCGCCGGCAGGCCGTGGCGGGACGCGCCGCGGACGCCCGATCCCGATTCCCAGGTCGCGATCCTGACGATCATGCGGCGGAACTGGCGGTCGATCCTGGCGCTTAGCGGCGTCGGGCTGATCGCCGCGATCATCTACGTCGCCACCGCGCCGTCGATCTACACCGCCAGGGCGCGGGTCTACATCGAGAGCCGGTCGAGCCCGGTCACGGCCCGCGACACGCCCGGCGCCGCGACCCCCCTGGAGATCCCCGAGGTCGAGAGCCAGGTCGAGTACATCCGCTCCGAGAAGATCGCCCTGGCCGCGGTGCACCGGCTGGGCCTGGCGCCGACGCAGGACCTGTCGGTGCCGCCGCACCCGCTGGTGGCACGGGTCCGGGAGGGCATCGGCGCGGTCAAGCTGTTCGTCGCCGGCCTGATCGGCCTCTCCCCCGCTCCCAAGCCGGGCGTCGCGGTGGGCCCGGACGAGCGCCAGGCCGCGACCGTGCGGGAGAACCTGGAAGCCGCCCGCATCGGCGCGGCCTACGTCATCGAGGTCGGCTACAGCCTCGACAACCCCACGACCGCGTCCGCCGTCGCCAACGCGGTGGCGGACGCCTACGTGGCCACGCAGTTGGAGAACCGGTCGCAGATCTGGAAGGTCGCCGGCGAGTGGATCCTGCCGCGGCTGAAGGAGATGCAGCAGCGCGCCAGCGCGGCCTCCCGCGAGGCCCAGACCTACAAGGCCGAGCACGCCATCATCGATCTCGGCAAGCGCGGCCTGGTGGGCGAGCAGCAGCTGGAGGAACTCAACACCGCGGTCGCCTCCGCCCGATCCAGGACCGTGGACGCCCGCTCGACCCGCGACCAGATCCGCGCGCTGCTGGCCTCCGATATCGCCGATCCCGGCATCACCGAGGCCTTCAAGGACACGGTGATCATCCAGCTGCGCAAGCAGTACGTCGACCTTGTGCAGCGCGCCGACGACCTGAAGCGCCGCCTCGGCCCCGACCACGACGCGGTCACGGCGATCCAGAAGGACGTGCTGGCGGCCAAGCAATCCCTGCGGGCCGAGCTGGAGCGCCTCGCCGCCTCCCTGGACCGGGACTACGAGGTCGCCAAGGCCCGCGAGGACAGCATGTCGGCGTCCTTCGACGCGCTGATCTCGAAGACGCTCGTGACCAGCGAGGCGCGGGTGAAGGCGAAGGAGCTCGACCGGGCGGCCGAGACCTACGACCAGATCTACACGAACCTGCTCAGCCGCTACATCGACGCGGTCAACCAGCAATCCTACCCGCAGCCCTCCGCGCACGTGATCACCCCGGCGAGCGTCCCCGAGCGCCCGAGCGCGCCGCGCGGCGGCCTGATCGTGATGCTCGGCATGCTGGTCGGGGCCGGCCTCGGCGTCAGCGGCGCCTTCGCGCGGCACTGGTTCGACCGGACCCTGCGGTCGCCCGGGCAGATCACCGGCCAGGGCCTGTCCTGCCTGGCCGCCCTCCCCGAGCTGCGGCGCGAGCCGGGCTACCGGGCCGCCCTGGCGCTGGCGCAGAGCCACGCCGACGAGGCCCTGCGGCCGGCCAGCGTCGAGGCGTTCAAGGCCGGCGCGGTGCGGTACATGCCGCAATCGATCTTCGTGGAGCGGCTGCACAGCCTGAAGTCGCACCTGATCGGCAACGACCGCCGCGGCCCGGTCTTCGCCATCGGGGTGACCTCGGTCGGGGCCGGCACCGGCAAGACCACCTTCGCGAGCAACTTCAGCCAGTTGCTGGCCCGGTCGCGCGCAGCCTCCGCGAGCCGGATCCTGCTGATCGACGCCGACGTGCGGCAGGCGACCCTGTCGCGGCTCAGCCAGGCCTCGGACCAGCGCGGGCTCCTCGACGTCCTCGCCGGCCGCTGCTGCGCCGAGGAGGCCGTCCGGCCCCAGCCCGGGGACGTCCGCCTGCTCGCCTGCGGCAGCCTCCACCCGGGCGACCCGCATTTCAGCGACCTGATGACCCCGGAGGCGATCGCCAGCCTGGTCCGCGACGAGCGCACCAACCTCGACCGCATCGTGGTGGACCTGCCCCCAGCCGACGATCTGCCGACCCTGCGGCCGCTCCTCGATATGCTGGACGGGGTGATCCTCGTGGCCGAGGCGGGCAAGACCAACATCGACGACGTGATCGCGGCCGTCCAGGACCTGGAATCGAGCGGCTGCACCGTCCTGGGCGTCGTGCTCAACAAGACGAACGCCACGCCGGCGGTCCGGCGCGGCACCCTGGTGGACGCCCTGGTCCGCCGCGCCGCGGCGATGCGGCCGTCCGCCCAGCCCCGGGTCGCCCGGTCCTGGCGCCGCCGCCCGGGCGCCGAGGCGACGGATGCAGGAGCCTCCGTGTGACGGCGTTTCGCGCAGCGTCGGGTTCGCGGTCGCAAGGAAGGTTGAATGGGCCGCGCGCCATGACGCCGATTGCGCCGGATGCCGCGTTGCCCGGCGCCGGGCCGGTGGGCCGTGTCGCCTTCTTCGGCCACGACCGGATCGAGCCGACGATCCGGAAGCGGGTCGGCGCCATCCGGGAGACCGGCTGGTCGGTGGTCGAGTACATGTTCGTGCGGGCGCGGGTCGGCCTCGCCGATCCCGGGACCGCCGGCGACGTCGTGCCGCTCGGGCAGACCGTGGATCGGCAGTACGGACGGCGGCTCCCGATGCTGGCGCTCGGGATCGTCCGGGCGCTGGCACGGTGGCGGGACCTGCGCGCCGCGGACGTGGTCTACGTGCGCAACCTCGACATGGCGCTGGTGGCCTGGGCCTCGACCCGGCTCGCGGGCAGCCGGGCGCCTCTGGTCTACGAGGTGCTCGACATCCAGCGCCTGATGGTGCGGCCGGACCGGGTCGGACGGGTCGCCCGGGCGGTGGAGCGCTGGATCCTGGGCCGCAGCGCGCTGCTGGTCGTTAGCGCGCCGGACTTCGTGGGCCGCTACTTCGGGCCGGTCCAGGGTTTTTCGGGCCCCTGGCACCTCCTCGAGAACAAGGTCATGGCGCACCGCCTCGCCGAGGTGGCGCACCGGATCGACCGCGACCGCAGCGCCGGGCCGCCCTGGGTCATCGGCTGGTTCGGCACGCTGCGCTGCCTCCGGAGCCTGACCATCCTGGCGGCGGTGGCGCAGGCGCTGGGCGACGCGGTGCGGGTCGTGATCGCCGGCCGGCTCTCCGAGGAGGATATCGACCCGCAGGCCTTCGCGGAGACGCTGCGCCGGCATCCGAACATGTCGTTCCGCGGCCCCTACGCCAATCCGGAGGAGCTGCCCGACATCTACGGCGGCGTCCACTTCAGCTGGGCGGTCGATTACTTGGATGACGGCCTCAACTCGGACTGGCTGCTGCCGAACCGGCTCTACGAGGGCGGCCTGTGCGGGGCGCTGACGCTCGCGCGCGCCGAGACCGCCACGGGCCGCTACGCGGTGGCCGAGCAGCTCGGGTGGGCCTTCCCGGAACCGCTCGAGGACGCCGTCATCGCGTTCCTGCGCGGCCTCGACGGGGCGACCTACGCGGCGATGCACGGCGGGCTCGCTACCCGGGCGATCACGGACTTCGTCGACGTCCACGGCATGCGCGACCTGCTGGCCCGGGTCGCCTGATTGGTTTTCTCGCGCGGCGCGGCGATTTACGCCGCGCCGCCGGACGCTGGCTGGGGCCGGATT
>Ga0265798_10011405_pt1 | contig 10832 bp, 9 predicted proteins | sample P3T30metagenome_FD_192430 | JGI IMG/M metagenome (GOLD analysis project Ga0265798, IMG submission 192430) | Plant litter microbial communities from East Loma Ridge, Irvine, California - P3 T30 | ecosystem: Environmental > Terrestrial > Plant litter > Unclassified | place: USA: California... | reverse complement strand
AGTACCGATATTGGCTTCACTCACTTCGGCCCTTAAGATCTTCCCACCTTCGGCCTGCGCAATTGCGGTATGAAGAACCGCAGGAAAAAAGTTGCTTAATCCGCTTTTTCCAGGAGCATGAATCCCCAACATATAGCCAAGCGATGTAAAGCCAAATGGCTCATTAAGTACCAGCCAGTGTTTAACCTTATCACCATATTCTTTAGCACAAATACTCACAAAAGAATTGAATGCAGCGTTGATGCTGAAACTGGTCCAGCCGCCTTCATCCTCAAGCGCCTGCGGCAAATCCCAATGGTATAACGTAACATAAGGAACAATCCCTTGTGTGAGGCATTCATCAATCACGTTATGATAAAACCTGATTCCTTCCTGATTAACCTCCCCCCTGCCCGTAGGTAAGATTCTTGTCCATGCAATAGAAAACCTAAACACTTCAAAACCGAGCAGCTTAACAAGTGCAATGTCTTCGTGATATTGATGGTAAAAATCGCAGGCGATATCCAGTTTATGTCCCTTTTTAATTTTGCCACTTCTTGCAGAAAAGGTATCCCAAATGGATGCACCTTTGCCATATAGCTGCGAAGCACCTTCTATCTGCGGTGCAGCAGTCGCTACGCCCCACAAAAAATCTTTTCCAAAATCACTTGCTTTGATCATCTTGTCAATTGATTGACCGTAAGTTGCAAGTTTACTATTAAGAAATCATTAACAATTGAAATTGGATGGAAAGTTTTTCAATGCTTGATCGCTTTAAAACTTATGACAATGATAATCCAATCTCTTTTAGCAAAATAGCGGCATTAAACGTAGAACAAGGACCTTGCTTCAGCTTGTAATCAAACTTCATCTCTCCTGCTGTAATTTGAATATCAAAGTGAAAATTTCGAAGCGTTTTTTCATGATCATTTTTAAGGTCTGCCAACTGCAAATCGTGGGTAGCAAACAAGCCAGGAGTCCTTTCCGCAATCAGTTTTTCTACAAAAACTTTAGATCCTAAATATTTGTCGCGGCTATTCGTTCCCCGCAACATCTCATCAATTAATACAAACGTATCTTTATCATTTACCACATGATCCAGAATCATTTTTAGACGATTCAACTCTGCCTTAAATGTAGATGTACTCTCATTCAGCGAATCTTTAATCCGCATGTAGGTATTAATTGAGAAAACCGAAAGACTCATGGCTTCGGCACATACCGGGGCACCTATGTAAGCCAAAACCATATTTATGCCTAACGTACGTAGAAAGGTGCTTTTGCCCGCCATGTTTGATCCTGTAACAATATCTACTGTTGGTTGGTTCTCCAGGCTGAAGGTATTGTTTACCCGAATATCCGGAGCAATTAATGGATGGCCAATCTCCTTTGTAGTCAGCTTAAATTCGTTAGTAATTTCTGGAAAAACCCAAGCCGGTTCGTTATGCACCAAAGTTGCAAGGGAGATTAATTCCTCAAAATCGCCTAGGTGGTTCAATGCAGAAATCACATCTTTTGATGAGGACTGATACCAGCGATCAAGACTAATACAGCATTTCAGGTCCCATAACAGTAATGCGTTCAGTGCCGTGCCAACCACAATATTCAACCGGGCATCGAAACTTTGAATAATCTTCGAAAGATTTTTGATTTCAACACTTACCGGCATTTTAGATTGAAATAAAGCTAAAATGTAAGGGCTGGTCCATTGCTGTTTTTCCGTCCATAAAATGGCATCTGCATAACCATTAAGCAAGTTTGATCCACCGCCAAAACTATAGAATACCTTATTTATCTTCGAATTTTGCAGTACAATGAAGCCTATATTAATAATTAAATAAAGCGTCAGGATGTTCCAAAACGCACTGTTTATGAAAATTGCAGTCAGAATAATCACGGCAGAGATATATGGTACAACTGCAACATAAAATTTCAGCAACTTATTTCGAACAAAGTTAAGCTGTTCGCCTAGTTGAGACTTCAACTGAAGTTTAATCTGTTCAATTTTATCAACATCATGACCGTGAAGATTTGCCCTAAAATCGAATGTATCCTCAATTTTGGTATGCATTTCCCTTACCGCTTCCTGACGTCCCAGGATTTGATGCTTTGCTAATTTCTCTGCCAGATTTTTTGCCAATAATTCTTTTCCATTTTTGGTATAACACCGATTCAGCAAACCATATAAAGAGGCATGACCAAAAATATCAAGATCTGATGTATAAGGATGTGTTTCCGACTGGAAAGCTTTGCCATGGTTATAACCATTTGCAATGCCATTAAGCACATTCCATTCATTCTGATAAACCCAGAGTAATTGTTTCTGGTAATCAATTTCCCGATCAAGTTTACTTTGCTTTTTTACGATGATCGCAAAAGCAAAAACTGGCAGAATTAATAAAATCTGCACGAGTGTTCTCCATTCATCATCTGCGGAGTTCAGCAGCAGAATAAAAAACAAAATCTCGGCAAGGAATAGTCCTATGCGTGCAAAAGAAAGCTGATCGATCAGTTTTTTAGTTTGATCGATCCGACTATTTACCTCATTAACTTTTTGGCTGTAGCCAGATATTATTTGTGCTTGCGTATTTAACATTATCTTTGAATCGCGGAAAATTCTAAAGATAACAAAATATTAAATGAAGATCACTTTAATAGCCATTGGCAAAACCGAGGATAAGTATTTGATTGAGGGGATTGATAAGTACATTAACCGCCTGAAACATTATATCAATTTCAGTTTTCTGCCAATTCCTGATGTTAAAAATGTAAAAAACCTGAGTGAAGCACAGCAAAAAAATAAAGAGGCAGAGCTTTTGCACAAACAAATTAATAATGGTGATGTTGTAATTTTATTGGATGAAAAGGGCAGAAAGTACAGTTCGGTAGATTTTTCAAACTACTTAAATAAGCAAATGATCGGAAGTGTGCAGCACCTCATTTTTATTATCGGAGGGCCTTACGGTTTCGATGATAGCATTTATAAAAGGGCGAATGGTTTAATCTCATTGTCTGACATGACTTTCTCCCATCAAATGATCAGGTTATTTTTTGTTGAGCAACTGTATCGAGGATTCAGTATTTTAAAGGGCGAACCTTATCATCATGCGTAAGATGGATGAAGGGGAATGGAAGATGGGAAATAGGAAATGGAATTTTGACAATTGATATGGATTTACTATTCATTCATCATCATTAAATAAAAAGATATGTTAGATAAATATAAACGCCAATACCGATATAGAAGTAATCAAAGTGGCAACAACAAAATGTTATGGATTAGCATCATCATTTCACTGGTGATTGTGGTGATTCTTTACTATTTCTTTTAAACAAAAAAACACCAAACAAATTGCTTGGTGTTTTTAAAATTTATTAAAAAAGCTTAAACGCCTTTTTTACTTGTCATACTTGCTTTCTTAGCAGGTGCTGAAGTTTTTGTAGTGGCTTTAGCACTTGCAGAACCTTTAGCACTTGAAGCTTTCTGCTTTTTATCGGCAGCAACTTTTTCTTCAGCTAAGCTTACTTCTGCAGGAGAACCTGGAGTTTCAGGCGTTTCTTCAGTAAATAAAGGCAAATCTTTCAATAAGTTATACCAGGTAATGATCTTCTTCATATCAGAAGCATATACTTTCTCCTGATCGTGGCCAGGTGCAACTTCCAGGAAGTATGAACGTAAATCACCTTTTAAATCTGGTGTACTTCCTTTCTCAGAAATTTTAGTGAAGATATCAGATAATTTAATTTCTTCATCTTCTCCATATACGGTAATATCTTCTAACGAAGCTAATTTCGTATTGGTGATATTGGCTACAACTTTAGTTTTTTGAGCATCTAAACCCTCTAAAATGTAACCAACTTTATTTTGTCCAACCAGTTTAAATAATCCTGGTCTGCCAGATACGGCAACAATTCCTCTTAAGTTCATAATATTTTTTTTGAGATGTGAGATTTTAGAAAAAGAAGTGTTAATCACTTACAATTAATACCCAAATCTATTATCTAATTAATTAAATGAGAAAGAGATTCAAATCGGAGAATAATATCTCAAATCTAATGTCTCACATCTCCATCTTTTTACTAATCTTCGATTATTTCGATTCCTACAATTTTATCTCCCTGACGGATATCGTCTACAAGATCAACATTTTCGATAGCTTTACCAAAAACAGTATGGTTGCGATCTAAGTGCGCAGTGTTTGCTCTGCTATGGCAGATGAAAAACTGAGAACCACCAGTATTGCGACCAGCATGAGCCATTGACAATACACCACGATCGTGATACTGGTTTTCGCCATCCAATTCACAATCGATTTTGTATCCCGGGCCACCGGTACCTGCTAAATGTGCTGTAGCTGGATCTTTTGAATTAGGACAACCCGTTTGAACCATGAAGTTTGGAATTACACGGTGAAAAGTTACACCATTGTAAAAGCCTTCGCTTGCTAATTTTTTGAAGTTTGCAACTGCTTTTGGAGCGTCTTTTTCAAAGAACTCAACAGTCATATCACCTTTTTCGGTTTTTATTATTGCTTTACTCATATCAATTTTGGGTACTAAATTTAAATTTTAACGCCTTAAAGAACAATTCGTTTTTTTAAAGTAAAAGGCAAAAATAACAAAATAGTATTACATCTGATATTATTAAATTTTTCTAAACAGTTTAAATGAGGTATTTTAGTATTTTAAGCAAGGTCATTTTGAGAAAGAAATATTATATCCTGTTGTTTTGTCTGTTTTGTACACTCGGTGTTCGGGCTTCCTCCCTGTTAATTTATATGGATGAAGATCAAAAAAACCACCTTAAAGCATATGGAATTGCCTACTGGACGATCAGTAAACAGGTTGAAGTAGATTGGCTTTTAAACTATCGAGGTGGAAGCTTCCTGATTAAGTACAATAAAAGTGTTGAGGATGAATTAAAAATCAGAGGGGTTTCTTATGAAGTACTGGCTGATGGAAAAGTAGTGAATCTTTTAAACGAGATCAGTGACCCGTCAGTAAACATGGAAATGGTTAAACTGGAGAAAACACCTAAAATCGCAGTGTACTCTCCTAAAAGTAAATTGCCCTGGGATGATGCCGTAACCCTTGTACTCACTTATGCTGAGATTCCTTATGAGGTGATTTACGATGACGATATAATCAACGATAAACTGAGCAAATATGACTGGCTACACCTTCACCATGAAGATTTTACCGGGCAATATGGTCGCTTCTGGTCTAACTTCAGGTATGCAACCTGGTACCAGGAAGATGTGAAAAATCAAGAGAAATTAGCCAAACGTCTGGGTTTCAAAAAAGTTTCTGAAATGAAGCTTGCCGTAGCGAAACACATTAAGGAATACTGTGCCGGCGGAGGTTTTATGTTTGCCATGTGCTCAGGAACAGATAGTTTCGATATTGCTTTGGCTGCCGATGGTATTGATATCTGTGCGCAGATGTTCGATGGCGATGCCGCTGACCCGAATGCACAGTCGAAATTAGACTTCAATAAAACATTGGCTTTTCAAAACTTTAAGCTCGATAACAATCCAATGAATTACGAATTTTCGGATATTGATGTTACCCAGTTTAGAACGCTTAACCAAACGAACGATTATTTCACCTTATTCGATTTTTCTGCAAAATGGGACTTGGTACCAAGTATGCTTACCCAAAACCATGACAAGGTAATTAAAGGCTTCATGGGGCAAACCACAGCATTTAAAAAAAGCCTGGTTAAGCCAAGTGTAACGGTGCTGGGAGAAAATAAAGGTGCCGCAGAAGTAAGATACCTGCATGGTGAAATAGGAAAAGGTCAGTTTACTTTTTACGGTGGCCATGACCCGGAAGATTATCAGCACGCGGTTGGAGATCCCCCGACAGACTTAAACCTCCATCCCAATTCTGCCGGTTATCGGTTGATCCTAAATAATGTACTTTTTCCCGCAGCGAAGAAAAAACCTCAAAAAACTTAGCTTGCACACTGCTTTTAAAAACCAAACAATTGTCATAATAAGGCATAAAATTATCCTCGCAAATATCTCTTTTTGTATGAACCTTATCAGAATTGAAAGCATCTAAAACTTGAAATCTTACACCAAAGACTCCTTAAACAAGTGAAAAGATGCTTCATTTGATGCACATTCCTGATTTGTATACAATATACAACAGTGTGTAGAAACGCGCTTTTTTCCCTATTTTAACTTTATTCTACTAAAAAAACATCCTGAAAGACAGAGTCTTAGGATGCATTTTTTTATTATGTGCTATACTTTGGCACAGCTTTTGGAAATGAGGCTTGTAATTAACAACGGGTTTTGGCCTTAAATTTTAAACAAGATTCTTTACTTAAAGAAAAATATCATGAAAAAATTATTATTAAGTGCATCAGTATTATTAATGGCAACAGGTGCTTTTGCACAAACAACAACCATGACAGGTTCGGATGCCAGATTTGGAATTAAAGCAGGAGTAAACTTATCTAAGTTTCACATGGGCGGAGATAATGCTTTATCAAATGCTTATAACGACAACGTAAAAAGTAATGTTGGTTTCAATGTTACCGCATTTGCAGATTTTGGTGTGGGAAACAACTTCTTCATTCAACCAGGAGTTTCGTTACAAAACAAAGGTGACAAGTTTGAATCAGTAAGTACAGCAACTTCAAACAACAATACGATTACAACAACAACAACCGGTAAAAATAATTTGATGGCGATTGAAGTTCCAATCAATGCAGTGTTTAGAATTCCTACTGGTACAGCTGGTGCAATACAAATCAGTGCTGGTCCGTATGTAGGCTTTAATATCTCCGGTAAAAACAAAGGAGATATAACTACAACTACTGTAAATAACACTACTAACACGAGTACATCTTCAACTATTGCAAATGATGACGACTTATCTTTCGGTAGTGCTACAAACAAAGATTTCGCTAGTACAGACTTCGGTGCAAACTTTGGTTTAGCTTACCGTACCAATTCTGGATTCTTAGTTGGTGCAAACTATGGATTAGGATTATCAAACCTTGTACCTAAAGATTCAAGAACAAATAACGATAACAAATTGACTAATCGTGTTTTAGGTTTCTCAGTAGGTTATTCTTTCTAAGAAAATCTTAAGATTTAAAAGCCGTTTTGATTGAGTTCAAAACGGCTTTTTTTATATCCGATCATTTGATATAAGCTTTTAGATCATTTAAAAATCCAGGCCAAAAAAAAATGCCTGCTTGGTGATCAGCAGACATTTCTATTTTGTTTATGAGAAATCTACAACAACCCGTATAAACCGTGTGCATATGATCTTAAAGATGATGATACACTCTGCATTTTTTCTGGTGAAGGACCTTTAACTTTATAGGCCTCCGGATGTAATTCCAATGATTGATCGTTTAATAATTCTGAGGTGTTTTTATTGCTCAACGTAGCATGCTGTTCTTCGCTTATTTTTAATGGGGCCATGTTAATAAATTTTATATCAGAATAACATGTCTATCAAAAATATGTTTGCCATTTCAACATAATTTTTATAATTAATTTTCAATTGATGAGATCCAGTTCTCTGTATCAGAAATTTTCACCGGATCTGCAGCAGAAATAATTTTTAATACTCCACCATTATTGATTTCTTCCTGCGTGATGTAATTTCTTTTAAATGGCTTGCCATTTAAGAATACCGCCCGGATGTATTTATTTTTAAGATTAAAATGCGCTGTTTCAATTTTGAAAGTCTTTCCTTTTGGCAAATGATAAATTACGGAAGGAAACAGCGGAACGTTCAAATAATACATTGGCCAACCTACACAAGCGGGCGAAAAGCCACTTGCAGTAAAAACGTACCAGGCACTCATGGCGCCGGCATCATCATCCATTGTTCTTAAATAGGCTTGTGGCTCATTATTATAGATTTTTCCGATGTAGGAACCAATTCCCCGACTGTTGTCGTTAAAGTAATTTTGAATTACCGTATCGGCGGCTAACTGGCGCATCCAGTACTGAGATTTATAGCCAGACCGCGTAACATTATACATTAAAGGCACCTGTAAATCCGGCTCATTGGCATGGTTGTATAAATCTTTAGCAAAGAATTCGTCCAGATGAGCAAGATAGGCTTCTTCCCCGCCATCCAATTCAATTAATCCTTTAAAATCATAAGGTACAAACCAGCGATATTGCCAAATGGTTCCCTGATATAAACCTCTGGCCTGCATCCTGTCTACATCATTTTTGCTTAGATCCTTAAAGTCTTTATTCCAATATTTCTTATATTCCAAAGCCTTATTTTTATAAAAATCAGCCTGTTTTTTATTTTTCAGGATGGCAAAAATCTCTGATAAGGCCCAATGATCGTAACTGGTTTCCAGCGCCTTATCGGGTGATTTGTAATCCAAACTATTTACTTCCTTAACCAGTGAATCTGCTATTTTTTTAAAATCAACCGGATAACCTTTTCGGTAAGCATCTAGAAGCACCACAATAGCATGCTCAGAACGGACAGTGTTTGACGGCTCATGCTGACCAGCATAATCTTTTTTACCCGACTGATATAATTCGGCAATCGAAGTAACCATTCCTGCATATTCATTTTGGTTGGTAATGGAGAGCAAAGGCAATTGTGTTCGGTAATTATCCCAGATGGCCCAGCCATTATAATGCACTTGTTTATCTTTTTTAAGTTCTCCCTTCGTGTTTCTATACTGCCCGTTCTTCTCCGAAATTACGTATGGCGATTGCATGGTACGGTACAAAAGCGAGTAAAATAATTTCGCATCTGTTCCCTCACCATTCACTTCAATCTTTTTCAGATTTCGGTTCCAATCCATCGCACTTTGCAATTTAAACTGATCAAATGATTGCATATTAATCGCTAACGCCGCAGCTTCTGCACTAACTGAAGATAATGCCACATTAATTTCACTTACAACTGCACCTTCCGGAAGCATCAAAACCAATTGATGGCTTCCATTATCTTTCCAGGAACTTCCGATTGGCACAGAGAGCGAATAATAAATTTTATATTTCCCAACGCTACAGGTGGTTTTCGAAGTAATCCAGCCTGAAACAGTATTCCCGTTTACCTCATGCTCTTCATCCACGAACGCATTATTAAAGGCATAACTAAGATCGAGATAAAAACCTTTTTTACCTTTCGGAAACTGATAAACATGTTTCCCAGCATTACCTAAAACGCTTAATTCTACACTTATTTTATTCTCAAAACCCACTGCATAATACCCCGGACTAGCCTTTTCTGTCACTTTTAACAATTCCGTTTTAGCGGGATCTTCGCCCAAAAAAGGTTTAATAAAAATATTTCCTCCAGAACCCTGACAGCCTACCCCTTCGAAACGATTATGTGTAAAGCCCTCAAACTTCTTTGCCAGGTATTCATATCCGGTATGCGTTTTTGGGTAAGTTTGCGGACCAATACTCAACATGCTAAATGGATAGGAGGCTGCAGGCGACATTTGTCCATGATCTCCAGAAGAACCCAGAAACACATTTACCAATTCTACAGGCTGCTTCCCCTCAACAGAGGATTTATTTTGCTGTGCTAAAACGTTTAACTGAAAAAGCAATAGAAGTGAAGTTAATCGGATAAAAATTTTCATTGTGTGGTGTTAAAATCGGACTAAAATAAGATTTTACCATGAAGTTAGGGTTATGTTATCGTTTCTTTACAAATTGATCTGACAACAAAAAAGCCATTCCGGATTCCGAAATGGCTTAAATATAATTTTAATTTCCTTACTTGATTGATACAGGAACAGAAACTTTATCCCAATCTAAAGAGAAACCAGTTTTAGTTATTTTGTATACTAAACGCTCTTGAGTAGCTTTTAATGGCTTTACTTTAACATCAACACGTAAAGCATCTTTAGCTTCTTCGTATTTATAAGCACCCCATTGTTTTGGCTCTTTGTTAAAAACGGCTGTCCATGTTCCGCTTTCTTTAGGTACTAAGAAGAAACTATATTTACCAGCGGCCAATGGTTTTCCTTCTACCATAATATCTTTATCAGTTTCAAAAACCGTTGCTTCATTTGCACCTGCACGCCAAACTTTATCATAAGCTTCTAAGCCACCGAAAATTTTACGTCCTTTTACCGCCGGGCTGCTGTAATTGATGGTGATGGTTGCACCTTTTACTTTTCCGGTTGCAGTAGCTGCCGGACTTGGTTTCGGTTGCGCTTCCTGTGCCATTGCACTGGTTGAGATCGTTATTGCCGTTAAAAGCAATGTAATAGATTTAATCATCGTTTTCATACTAGTATAATTATTTGTTTTTGTTGTTTTTGACTTTACGAATTTAATGCTTTGGGGCGATAAAATAATAATCCCAAAGTCGAAAAAATGATCACCGCAGCTGCTCCGATCACATTTAGCCAAAGAAACGATACGATATCGAATTCATAAACGGCAATCACGGCAATTTCTGATAAAATAGCAGAAATAAATACCAAAGCGCCATCTATCTTCTTAAAATAAAATGCCACCAGAAATATACCCAGAATTGGTCCGTAGAAAAGAGAACCCAGTACATTTACGGCTTCTATCAGTGAACCCATCTGTGTGGCGAACATTGCTACCGCAATAGAGAATATGCCCCATGCCAGTGTGTGCAATCTGCTATATTTTAATTCTGTTGCATCATCAATTGCCTTTTTACTAAAAATTAAATGTACATCCTTTAATGAGGAAGATGCCAATGAGTTTAATGCTGCAGATATAGAACCCCAGCTGGCCAAAAATATCACTGCGAATAATAATCCTATCATCCCGACAGGTAGCGTGTTTTTTACAAAATAAAGGAAGATATAATTGGTATCCGTTTTCTCTGCATTAAAATTAGATTGATTAGTGGCTTCT
>Ga0265798_10011403_pt1 | contig 10834 bp, 9 predicted proteins | sample P3T30metagenome_FD_192430 | JGI IMG/M metagenome (GOLD analysis project Ga0265798, IMG submission 192430) | Plant litter microbial communities from East Loma Ridge, Irvine, California - P3 T30 | ecosystem: Environmental > Terrestrial > Plant litter > Unclassified | place: USA: California... | reverse complement strand
ACAAGTGCATCGTAAAAGTGTGCTGCCGATGCCCCCATAAGTGCCGGTCGCGGGTCCTCCCCGGTAACCCAATTGACGAACTGTCCGCTGGCAATGGTGGGCATTAAAAGAACAAGGACGGCGATCGCTTTGAAAGCGTGATTTACGGCCTGCATATAGTCCTCATTTATTGTTGAGCGAGTCTTCTCTGCGAACTGACCGAGCAGTTGTCCGGGCCATCACTTTTCCTGTCGCCACGGAGGTAAAGAGCCGGCCGGCGGTACTCTGAGAAAACCGCCAGGATTGCTAAGGCCGACCGGACCTGCGAAAATCAATGTGGTCCAAGCAGAAACAAAACATCCTGGACACGTTATTGATAGAGCTGTAGCAGCTGCTCTGGTTGCATGGTGCTGCCGGAAATTGTCCGAAGATTTCTTGCTACGAGTGCTTGACTAACCTTGTTACGGTAAATGATTGCTTGCCGCAAGCTGGGTGCCAACTCCAGGTCGCCGCGGTCGAACTGTTGCGGATGGGGGACCCTGACATGGAAACCATCAAATTGAACTGCGATTCCAGTGCCTGCCCGATGGCCGTCTGATTCGTCAGTAGGGCAGCCCACATAAGCGCCGCCATTTTCTGCCTCCTCAGGGGTCACAATATGCTTGAACATCCAGACTGCATCCTTTTGTCCACCGGGAAGCGGCTGGAACCATTGGTTCATGAAATACGCATCGTGGCCACTTCCATGACACGCACTGGCATTCTGGAGACTCGACCAACCGTTCTGGTACTGAACAATACCACTTGAATTGTGCCGCCGAAGCAGGGCTTTTCTGATTGCCATATGGACCACGTTACGTGCAAGGATGGGATTCTCCTTTAATGCTTGCAGGGCAAGAGCAATTTTGATTCGACGGTCGGCATCGACCGAATCTGCATCGGGAACCCGGGTGATCAAAGCGCCTCCCTGGTGGTCGTAGAGAACTTCGAGCGCAAGCTGCGCCGGATAGTCGCCGAACGTTGCTGACTGCTGTACCAGCCAGTTCAGGGTAAAAATATCGAGTGTCCTGAGAAGATAGAGCCCTTTCTCCTGTCTGATCCGCAAAAGACCGCTTCCAGACAAGACGCCTTTTGCGAGATTGTCGATATCGTCAACAGAAGGGAACCGTAGAGCGCCCGTATCACGCTTCAAAATAAGATCGACCAGTTCACTCATCAGCAAACCGGAGTCGACTGTGACACCCGCGAGAGGACCAATCAAAGTCTTTGAGAGCGTTTCTGAGAGTCCGGATGGATCAGGAGTATCTGCATCTGTACCAACACGAATGCACGCGATTCTTTGAAATGCCGTCATTTGCCATGGATACTGAGCGCACGACACTTTGTGAACGGCGATCGGGTTACTCTGCAGTGCTTCCGAATGTCTTGCAAGAAGAGCAGGAAACGCAATCCGCGACAGTTCACGGGTGACATCGTCTTTCGGCATCGCGACCAGCACAAATTCACGGGTTCTGTCGTAAACCTGTTTGGCAGCTTCTGCCATCCGTTTTTCGGCCTGGATATGCTCCGGATCAGTAGATGTCACTGAGGCACTGAACGTGTTGAAATCGACAAGCGTGGCACCCCATTTGTTAGGATTGGTCCAGCTATTGAAACTGTCGTTCACTGTCTTATAACATTCTCCAATCCTGTCAGACACGTGAATGCTGAAAAGGTGTTTTAGTTCTGTGGTCGACCGTACGGTTTTTCGTCCCCCGAGGACCGAATCAAGATAGTCGCAAGCACCCCAGTCTTTTTCGATGATTTTCTTAAGTAAAGTTGCGTTGAAGTTTAACTGGTCTTCAATTTTCCGAAAGCTACGCTCCATTTCCCTTCGGAGATCCAGTACATCGTGTCTAAGGGCAATCGTTTGCTGAAGCGTTTCCTCCTGCAGTTTCTTAATTTCGTCGAGTTTTACGTTGACACGCTCGAACTGCTTTTCCAGATACTTCATCATTTGAGCATGTTGTTGTGCCGCTGGATCCTTGCGGCTACCGCCAAACATTGACACGACAACCGAGGCTGCAGCAAGATAGTCTCCAGAGACAAATGCTACTGCTGCGTTAGCGACCTGTTGTCCGTCGTACAAGGCTTTGACCACACTGTCATCGACGCCGAGACCTGTGGCAATCCCGGCCAGTTGACCAATCTGGCGCCCTCTCGTGCCTAATTCCCCGATCAGTTGGTCCCGCCTGATCTCTTTTTGAAGCATAGCAACGAACCTGTCCCGATCGTCGCCTGTGATGTCCTTGAACAGTCCCTGCTGCACCGCGGCCAGCTTCTGTTGAGGGGTCCAGGACATTGAGCTTACTTCGATCAAACCGTGGATGGATTCCGTATTGCCGGCAACCTCGGCCTTCAGTCCTTGCACGTCCTCTCTCAACTGTTCAGTTGTTTTTTTCAGTTCACTGAGCTTGTGGTTTGTATCTGCAGCCATATTCTCAAGCTTTCCGATGGCATCCGCATTAGCCTTCATCTGATTCTTGAGGTCGGCAACTGACTCTTTAACGGCATCAATCTTAAGAAACTGTGCGGCATCCTTCCTTGCGATAAAGTCCTCGGCCGCAGCGTCTATTGCAGCTTGCCCCCCGGGAATGTCAACAACCGCCTCGGACAAGGTTTGATTCCCGATCTTGAGAGTTTTCGTATAGGTAAGGAACTCAGACGCCGACATCCTGGACAGCTGCTCGGCAGATACATTTCCCTGCTGTTCGTCCAGAAATTTCTTCAGAACTTTCACCGATGTCTCCGCTGTCCTGGCTGCGACTGTATCGGCAATAAACTCGCCTTGCTTCATGGCGGCCCAGGCTCCAGCCGCTGCCACGACTTTCGTCACCGGCTCGGGCGATGCGACCGCGTAAGTCGTTAGCGCTGTGCTGATCAGGTTGGCATTTGTGGCGGCGACAGCGCCTACCGCCCGTGCCGAGGCCATTTCATGCCTGAGTTTTCCGGCAAGGTCGACATATGCATTACCGGTGGATGAAGACGGCGTATCCGCGGCGACGGCGGCCAACCTGATTATGGATGCGCCGTGATCGAGTATTTCGGGCGTTAGGCCCCCGGGATCTCCAGTCGCGACCGGCCCGATGCTCATCAGTAAGATCGCAAGAATAATCTTCTGCGGACGCAGGGATGACTGCAAAGGCAGTGAGCGCATGAGCAGGTGAACTCCGGTAGGCGGCTCTCAAAACAGGGCGGTATGCACGAGTTGTAAAACTATGCCAATCAAGATGCACTTGCAAGTGGTAAAAACGCAACCCGCCATTTATCTGATCTGGACAGTACGGATATAGTGGCTGTAGTGTTGACCTTGAACTTTACGCTGGCGCCATGATTTCACGTTGAACACGCTAGCGAAGGTATTCTTTGGTTCTGCATTTGGCATTCGGCAGACTGGAAAGATCGCATTAGGTATTATCAAGTCGGGAGGGCCCTAGATGGCTACGCAGGTCTGAATCACATAAAAAATACGGCCAACGACCACGGTGAAAATAGAATCGCTATTGCAAGGGGTGCCGTCAGGTACCAGAGGCCCGGTAGGAAGACCGCCGTTCCTGCCTGATTCGACCAGAATCCTGCCGGGCAATTGTTCATAAATGAATATTGAATCAGACCAAACCGTCTGCCATTTTTTATGGACGCGGTTCCGCTTGAGAGACCGCCCAAACTGCGGTCCCCAACCTCCGCTTCGATGCGTAGCTGAAGCTACGGTCATATGATGGGCGTCCGGGTAGAGGCGCCTCGGCGACAGCGCCTTTTATTCGTTTATAACTTTTAGTGGAGCAACCGATGTCTGAAATGACCAGTTGGCTGGACGGAGATTCGCCCGCAAAATATGGGGCAACACTGGCTTTAGGCAGTGGAGCGGTGCTGGAAGCCCTGTCTAGGGGGTGGGTATTCGGGTGGCATCACAAAAGAACGATTGTTAACGTTGACATTAATTCCGACGTTTTCGAATTACGCATTACACCTAACGCTGCGGATACGCACGCCCCAGCTTTTATAATTGCCGGTACAGAGACGATGACCCCTGGCCTAGACCTGATCGGCCCGCTTGTCGCCAGCACACTGGTCGGGGTAGAACAACGCGAAGCAAAACTGCGCAAATTGATTGAAGAACTGTCAGGAAGGCTGGCCGCGGCAGACACTGCCATGGCAGCGACGAACCACGCTTTCGCTACGCTTACCGGCACCGTCGAGGGGCTGCGTGATCGGATCAGTCAACTCGAGCAGAATGCGGTTCGTTAATCCGCATCCAAGTGCTCGGTCGGAAATGAATTTGAAACCTTAAAACGGGGCCGGATGGAGCAAAAAGCGGCCCCTTTCAAATTGTGTCGGGCATGAACCCGAGTCTGAGATGTCTGATGGATTTTCAGACATGTGCGGGAATAAGCCACGGTGCTGAATGACGTGATGGTCCCTTTGCTGCGCGGGTACCGGATCCCGTGATGACGACATTAGTCGTTCAGCGGGTCTTCAACATGAAGACCACTCTTGAGGTCACGCATGATGGACGGCCGGCCTTGGCCGCCCCGTGACCCAGTCCGGCTAGCGGTCATGCCATACGCTGTCCGGATCGCCTTGACGCTCTGGCGAACATCTCCGGTGGCCCCGGGCAACCTCTCCTGAAGCATGCTTCGACCGGTCTGCGTACGCAGACCGGCGAAAAGACACCGTGCGAACAGGACGGCCAGACTCACTGTGCATACCGGATCCGAGTGCATCAAATGTTATTCATGAGATACCATTTCAGGACCAATGGGAAACTGCTGGAAGACGCCGGCTTATGTCATTTACACGCTCCGTGAATTGGGGCAGGAGCCCGCAAGAAAAACGCCTGCAATACGTCCCTGACCGAGCAGGTTCACCAGACCGTCCCTGCGGCGAAACTGCAGTCCGCCAAGGCTGCTCATTCACAACCGGGGCTCGGCAGCTGTACGTCGACTGGCCTCATCAAAACATCCCTGACCGTTTGTCATGCAAACCGGTCTCCCGCGTGTCATGACGCACCTTTTTCAGGAAAGTATCATCATCAATGGCGAAATGGTTTAGTGAGGAACTGTTAATAAAGTACTGGGAAGACCGCTGCCAGCTTTACAAGTTCAAGGATGGGCGCGGGATCATATCTGCAGAACGCAACCCTTCTTTCGGCCGCTATCCGGATATCGGAAAGAACATCGTGAGTGACAAATCCTGCGTACCGGCAGAAATCGAGTGGTACACCACCAGCTTCGACCGTCACAAGCACGACATCAAGGTGCTGGCTGATCAGAACGGATTTCTTGTCGTACTGAAGAATAATGCCAGTTTTCCGCTCGAGCAGATCGAGATCGACCGTGAAGATTTTATCCAGTGGTTCAAGTCATCGGCTGAAAGCCTGGCGATCGAGACCCTGCATGACATCGAGAGGGAGGTGGTGCGCAGCAGGGAACCGCAGGTGTTCCTGTACTACGTTCCCCAGAAGGGAAAGGACAACCTGGATCTGGCAATCAAGACGGGCACGTGGGGCTTTCCGGACAATGGTGCAAAGGCTCTGCGCGGGCTCCCCGTCATTTCATCGATCAAGCCACATGACATCGTCATCGTGGTCCACGGTTTCGAGGCAGATAAAACTCTGGGAGTCAGCGGTGGACGGTTGCCGGCCGCCCACTTCATCGGCCAGTTCCGGGAACTCCAGGGTCTGGTCGTGACGTCGAAGTTTTACAAGAGTGCCACGCCGGTCTGGAGCGACCAGGTCTATCCCAACCGCTTCGACTTCCGCAAGCCGCAATTATTCAGCGGTAAAGACATTCCCTGTACGGAGAAGACGCTCGGCCGTTCCCTGCACGAGCTGTTACGTCGTCTGGTGGTCAATGGATCCATGCAAAAGATCGACGGGTCGATGATGACGAGGCTGATGTCACTGTGTACGAAATAGAGACAGTCATCCGCGTCGGCGACAGGACATCGCGCGACCAGACAGCGCCCCGTACCGTTAACCCGGCCAGTCGCATGATCGATGCCACGCACGTGCCTGCACTGAAAACAGCCCCTCCCGCCTCCCGGATGGCGTCGCCGGGAGAGCCATGCATTCGTCAAAGCCCTGCCTCACAGGCAACACCATGCGAACGGACGGGTCGCGCAGGACCGCCGGCCACGCAGCCCGGCGGTCTGGCGACATGCAGTCGTGCCTCTGGTCTTTCGGTATGATGAGATCTGCTCTGGAACCCAGCATCTGCTGCGCCGGGATCGACATCACATTTCGCTATCGAAAAGGAAACCCGTCATGCCCAGTTTGCACCTGATTGAAAAAGGTGAATTTTCGGAAAATCTCAAATGTGTGGATAAGGAGAAAAACGAGTGGGAGAGTGGTTTCTGGGCGATCGTTCCGGATACTGCCCAGCGCCTCGTTGGCGGAACGATCCATCTGCATGCGGCGCAGGACAGGCGGTCACACTTTGGCGGTGACATTCTTGGCTTTCGTGTCGCTACCGAAGACGCACACAAGGGGCGTGTCGTCTTCCGGTTCCGGGCGACGCCAGACGGACGCGACGTGAGGGCAGGTCCCGACAACTGGAGCCAGGAAAAGAAATTTGTCTGGTGAGGGCCGGGGTGCACCGACGAGACCACTTCGTCAGCGGCGCCAGCGAAAGGAAATTGTCGCCCGGCTGTTCCGGCCTGATTGGCCTGTCATCCGGTCAGCAGTGCGCTACGACGAAGCCATTCTCCTGATGCGCGTCCGTAAAGCGGACAACTCCTGGTGGCTTGCCGCGCCAGCGTCCTGTCCGCCTAGACGGGCATCCCGGATGTCGGCCTGACCGGTCCCCGGAAGATACTGAAGGGACAGGAAGTACCAGCTCCTTCATATCCATGCGCAGACGGGCCAGTCCATGCCTCCTCCCCCTTCAGAAGCGTGAAGCGCGTATCGGAAAGGCAGTGGGATGCAAAGTATCGCAGGGGTAAGGAAGGTCCATCAGACGGGCACGACGCGACACGATACGTCGCACGAACCGTTTATTCTGCCTTCAGCCGGAGGGAAGCCTTCTTCAGCGCAGAAGCTGCGTTCAAACGAATCCTGGCCGGGGCTGATACAGGGCGTTCCGCGCGCGGCAGACTGACCCGCTGCTGTCAGTGCTGCAAACCGGGTTACTGCCGTTGCTGGGTATTGCGAATTTCCCCGGACGTATTGCAGCTGGACCAGGCCTACGGCACCTTTTCATTATGGTCCCGGAATTCCGGATCTGTTTCGCACCTCAGGCCCCGCGCGGGCGTTGCCGGTTCTCGCCAGGGGATCTTTCGGTGAACGCCGGGTTTTCGCCCGATGAGGTCAGCCAGACCGGGATCAGGGAAGCGGCTCCCTCGACCCGGGTCTTCCCGTCTTCGTCCCGGCTGAACGGGGCGCGTCACGTACTGGAACGCATATGATGTCTCCCACCTACCGCAATCTCAAAGCCACCACCAGCTGGTGGAAGCCCTCGTTTTCGATTTGTAGCGGCCCGTATGGACCACAGGGAAACCCCCGCTTTTACAAATATTACTGGCGCATCTTCAGTCTGGAATGTCCCTGGGAAGAGGGCGATTTCTTCAAATACGCTCCGGTACTCTGCAATGCTGACTGCCAGAAGGAAGTGGAACGTCTTCTTCGAAAGAGACGCTCCTGCATGATTTACGGATTCAGGCGGCCGCGGAGAGATCCGGACAATCCGTGGGATATGACGCACGCCAGATGGGCAGACACGGAGTTTGCCGTGTCGTGGGACGAGGACACCGACCCGACTGTCGAAGGTGGACACCGGTAGGGGTGACTGAACCGTACGGGCAGAGTCTGTCCGGAAAGCGCGGGGACGGCGACAAATGTCCTCTGCCGCGAAAGTACGGGATCCCTGCCTGCGTATCATCCGGTCACCCCATTCCATTCGGGCGGGCTGAAGTGTCCAGGCCAGTCTCCATATCGTGCCGACCGTATGATCACACTCCTTAAACTGTTGAATGAAGCGCATACACTGGTCGACGAAATCCGCAGACATTCTGAAGGGCTCGACACAGAAATCCTGTGCGAAGCCGTGATGCTGTCCGATGAAGATTTCGGCGAACCGGCCGACGGCGAAACGTTGATCGCCAACCTGAGGAATGAAGGCCTTCTCCGGCGGTGAGCCCTGCTGGCAGAACAGAAATGACGGCCCGGCACGTACCTGCAGCCTGCCACGCCAGCCCGGCTTCCGTGACTGGATCTGCGCGCCGTGTGGCGACCATCCGTCGCCAGCGAGTTCAGCCATTTTCCGTCAGTGAACGGTGCCTGGCTAATGACGCGCGACTGCGCAACCCGCTGTCAAGAGCTGCAGCGGCAGGCGAACCTGGTCGCGCGATACCAGTACGTCGTTCGGCGAGCGGCGGAATCAGATGGCGTCCTCATCCCGGGCATCCAGCGGCTCGAGGTCGAGAACGTGATGGAGCGCGCGCCTGGCTCCGATCGGCCGCAGCCTTATTTCCGTCACGGACAGGTCAACAGGCGAAATGTACGAAAGCATGTTTCCGGAATAGGTAATCAGTTGCCCGTCAGCGATCGACAGGCGCTGCGAAGGCCCTGGCGCGAAATAGCGATAGCCAGTATCAGTACGGATGACCAGTATCCCGGCGCCATGGCTCTCGTATAAGCCGACGTAGCTCGCTATGTTCCAGGGCGGCCTTCCGTAACGTCGTGCAAACGCCAGATCCAGGTCTTCGACGCTCCATTTACCGATCTGGTCGAACTCTTCCTGCGTCCGAAGCCTTTCGGAGGTCAGCGTGATGAGGGTGGCGCCTGATTTCTGCTCTGGCGGCTGGACCGTGCACGGATGCTTTGGCCATGGCGGGCCCAGCTCGTCGAAGAAGACCCGGCTCCCGAACTGGTTCTGGTAGAAAAACACGGGTCTGCCGCAGACCGGGCAATCGGCATTCGGCTGCACCAGTCGCGCGATGCCGCCTGCCTGGGCGCGCGCCTCGCGCAGTGCCTCCTCGTTTCTGTGGACGGGCGTCGCCTGGCTCCATTCGGCACGGTCCACCTCATGTCCTTCGACCCAGTGGACGTTCCCGTAAATGCTCGACCGCCAAAATCCTTCGCGCCAGTACTTCGTCATTCCAGATCCTTCGCCTTAGCTGAGGTACACACCCTGCCCCAAATCGCATGCCCGGGTACTCATCAAACCGGCGCGTGATTCATGCGGCATCGATGCATGGCTTCGTTTTGTATGAGCACTCTATTTCGCGCAATCAATCTTATGACAATGAATCGATACGGGCTACCAAAAACTTTTCAGTCGGTACTTTATTCCGGAGAGCTTGCGAATGCGCGCCGTAATGAGTGAAATGGCTCTTCTGAATGATGGCGCAGGCGCCCGAAGGGTCGTCGCCTGGCGCACGAAGCGTCTGTCAAATGTGGCGCTGCTGGCAAGGCTGAGGAGGGAAGCCGTATCACGGCCGCAACGCAGGATCCGTCAGGGACGGGTTACTGGACGGTCTCCCGCGTTTTCGGGTCGGCCAGATAGACAAACCGGAAAGCATCATCCATACTTTCTGCCCGGCAATCAACGCAGCGGCACCCGACCCAGTCTTCCTCACCGTGACCAGCCCCCTCATCCTTTGCGCAACGAACCGGCTCGCGCAGACCCTGCGCTCGGCGGTCCCGGAACATGCCGGCGCCGTATGGGACACGCCGCAGGCGTTCGCCCTCGACGCGTGGATGGACCAGCTTGGTGAAGAAGCCATGCTGTCGGGCGCCATACCGGCGCTGGTGTTACTCGACGGGTTTTCAGAAAAGCTGCTGTGGCAGCAGGTCATCGCAGACAGCCTCCCCCTCGGGGATGCCCCCCTGTTCGATGTCGCGGCAATGGCCGCCAGAGCGGCCGAGGCCCATGCCCTCACGAGGGTCTGGGGCCTCGGAGCGGTGCAGGACGGGATGTCGCGCGAGGCGGAGCTGTTCGTCCAGTGGCGGGCAGAATTTCAGCGCCGGCTCGCCGAAAGAGGCTGGACCGTTACAGTCGACCGCCGCGAGGCCCTCGTTCGGGCGCTCGAACAGGGTACGCTGCGCGTACGCTCACGCGTCGTATTCGCCGGCTTCGACGAACCGAACCCGCTTCATCAGCGCCTGCGGATGGCGCTCGACGGACGGTTGCTCGCCTGCGCCACGGAAGAGGAGCAGACGTGTGCGCCCGGGGTGACGGCGTTCGGGGATCTGGAGGCCGAATGCCGCGCCGCCGCGCGCTGGGCCCGGGCGCGGCTGGCAGACGATCCGTCGCATCGCGTCGGTATCGTCGTCCCTGACCTGGGCGGCGTGCGCGACCGCCTCGAGGATGAACTCGGGCATGCGCTGCATCCCGAACTGGCTGGACCGGCGTTCGCCGAACATCCCCGCCTGTATAACTTTTCCCTTGGCCGTGCGCTGGCCGAAGTACCGGTCGTCGCGTGCGCCCTGGAGCTGCTTGGGCTTGCAGGGAACGTGGAACGGGTCGGGCAGCCCGCGCTGACCAGTCTGCTGCTCAACCCGTACTGGTCGGACAGCGTGCACGAAACCGACGCCCGCGCGGCGCTCGACGCGCACATGCGCCGGCGTGCGGGACATCGCATCGACATCGCGCAGGTCGTTCATCTCGCCCGCAGGCCCGGCCCGAAGGCCGGGCCTGCCTGTCCGGCGGCGATCCGCCACCTGTCGCAGTTGCTCCGCCACGCCGCCGAATGTACTGGCAGAACCCGCCTGCCTTCCGAATGGGTGCCCGCCGTGCGCGCCCTGCTGCGCGAGGCGGGCTGGGCAGGCAGCGCGGGGCAGGAATGTCGCACCCTGTCGAGTCATGAGTACCAGGCG
>Ga0265798_10011402_pt1 | contig 10834 bp, 11 predicted proteins | sample P3T30metagenome_FD_192430 | JGI IMG/M metagenome (GOLD analysis project Ga0265798, IMG submission 192430) | Plant litter microbial communities from East Loma Ridge, Irvine, California - P3 T30 | ecosystem: Environmental > Terrestrial > Plant litter > Unclassified | place: USA: California... | reverse complement strand
GCTTGACGGCGGACGCGACGGCCGCGTCGATGTCGGTGACGAGATAGCCGTTCCGCTCGCTGCCGAAGGGGAACGGGATCGGCGTCGTGAAGCCGAACACCGAGACCGATCCCGCCGGTGTCAGCACGAGTTGGGAAAAGGTCTTGCTGGTCGTCGGCTTGACCTGGAAGGCACCCTTCTTCGTGCTCGTGCCGCCGAACGTCGCCGTCAGGCTGGCGACGAAGCGGTCGAAGTCCTCGGGCGCGACGTAGACATGGGTCGTGTCGTATTGCGGCCCGACGGAATAGTCCGCGGCCGCGGCTGCGTCCCGGGCGACGACGGGTGCAGACGACGCGATGCCGAGCAGCGCGACGGCAACGAGCAGGTTCGAGCGTTTCATGCCAGTTCTCCCAAACACGATCAGACCGCCCAGCAGCCGCAGCCGAACGACCCCCAGAAGCTCTGGACGTCGGCGACCGGTACGTCGCGACCGAGTGCCGCCGCATGGTCGTGACCGTGGACCGAGCATCCGCTCGCGCATCCGCAGGCGGCGGCGAGTTTGGCGGAGGCTTCGGGCGTGCGATGATAGCCACCGAAGGTCGCGACCGGCGACCAGTCGGGCATCGGTTTGGGCAGCGAAGGGGCGAGGGGGGCATAGACGAGCATCTCGCCGGCGCCGTTGTGGCGGTATGTGTCGTCGCCCTGGCCCGGGGTGACCTGCTTCACCCAACCCTGGAAGTCGGCGAGTTCCTCCTTCGGCTTCTGCGTGAACAGGTTGTAGCTGATGCGCAGCGTCAGCTGGTCGTCGGCATGGAGCTTCTCGATGATCGCATAGTCGTCGGGATAGTTCTGGAACCCGCCGCCGGCGTCGATCACGCCGGTCACCCCGAGGCTGTTCATCTCGCGCATGAAATGGCGGGTGGAATTCAGCTGATACTCCGGGGGCAGCTTCGGCCCCTTGGCGAGCGTCGAGTACAGGATCGTGGCGTTCGGCTGGGCGAGAAGAAGCCCGGTGGGGTTGCCCACCGCATCGCGGACGATCTCGCCGCCCGGCGGGTTGGGCGTGTCCTTCCCATAGCCGACGACGCGCAGCGCCGCGGCGTTCAGCAGCGCCCGGTCGTACAGGTGCAGGATGAACACGGGCGTATCGGGCGCGACCGCGTTCAGCTCTGCGATCGTCGGCAGGCGCTTCTCCGCGAACTGATGCTCGGTGAACCCGCCGACGACGCGCACCCATTGCGGGGCAGGGGTGTTGTCGACCTGGCGCTTGAGCATCGCCATCGCGTCGGCGAGGCTCGGCACGCCGTCCCAACGCAGCTCCATGTTGTAGTTCAGCCCGCCGCGGATGATGTGCATGTGGCTGTCGATCAGCCCGGGGATCACCCGCCGCCCGCCCGCGTCGATGACGTCGGCCTGCGGCGCGGCAGCCCGGACCTCCTGTTCTGATCCGACCGCCAGGAACCTGCCGTTGCGGATCGCGATCGCCTGCGCTTCGGGGTTCTCGCGATCGAGCGTCGTGACCTTCGCGTTGACGAGGATAATGTCGGTCATAGGGGGCTTCCTATTGGCGGCGAACAGCGGGCTGGCGAAGGCGGTGGCCGCAGCCGAGACAGCGACGCCCGCCATTGTCTCGCGGCGGGTCGGGTTCATGTTGCGTCTGTACGGGACGCGGTGATCGACGGGTCTCCCGGCAGGCGGCCGAGGACGGGCTCCGCACAGGTCGTGACGACGGAGGCGGCCACCGGCTCGCCCGCGAAGACACGGCGCGCGATCGGGACGACCTGCTCTCCGAGTAGGATTCCGAGCAGGCCGACCAGCGCGATCGTCGGCGGCGCCGGCGACTTGACGCCGAGAAGGCTGTAGATGCCACCGATCAGAAGGCCGGCGGCCAGCGAGATGAGATAGGGTTTCAGGGCGGTCGCTCCTCCGCATCGGTCGATCGACGGCGTATGGCGTGATGCAGTCCCCGGGCCGTCCGATCGGCGCAGGCGTGTCGGTGCCTGCGCCGCCGGCGATCAGCCGTGGCCGCCTTCCGAGGCGCCGAACATCGTCTTGGCGTAGGTCACGCCGAGGCCGTACGCACCGCCCCACTTCTTGGCGATGCCGGTGGTCGACTCGTAGGTTTCGGCGCGGGCCCAGTCGCGCTGCAGTTCGAGCAGGTACTGGAGCGACGTCATCGGCTTCGCGCCGAGCTGGACCATGCGCTGGACCGCCCGGTCATGCGCTTCTGTGGAGATGTCGCCGCATGCGTCGGCGATGAAATAGCAATCGAAACCCTGATCGATCGCGGAGGCGATGGGGCCGACGATGCAGACGCTGGTCCACAGACCGGCGAACACGATGCGTTCCTTGCCGATTCGGTTGATCTCTTTGATCACCGCCGCGTCCTCCCAGGTATTCATCGACGTCCGGTCGAGCATGGGCTGACCGGGGAAGGCCTCCTTGATCTCGTCGAACATCGGACCCGAGAAGCTTGCCTCGGCGACCGTGGTCAGGATCGTCGGCACGCCGAAGGACTTCGCGCCGCGGCTGATAAGCGCGGCGTTGTTGCGCAGGAGCTCGGCCGAGATCGACTTCGTCGCGAACGCCATCTGCGACTGGAAGTCGATGAGCACGAGTACATGGTCGGTCGGCGAGATCAGCGACTTGCCGGGCGTAGGCGTTGCGGTGATGGTCATGGTCGATCCCTTTCGAACAATGTTCTTCGGGCCCGGCACGACCGGCCCCGGTTTGTTGCGAGCGGCGTGAAAAGTTCGACGCGACCGTTCCCGAAACTGGCGGAACCGCGTCCGGAAATCCGCGCTGCTGGGACCTTCGATAAACGGGCATCGCGGACCGTTCTTGGACGATCCTGCTGCGATCAGAGCGCTTCGGTCGCGAAGTGTTCGACCGACTCTCGCTCAGTCCGCGTCGCCCGGAAGCGCCGCTTCGACGCGGGGGTCGGGGACGAACCACAGTGCGGCGACGAGGACGTAGACCGCCAGGCCCGCGGTCGGGTAGACGAACGACACTGCGGTGCCTCCGGCGTACAGGAGCAAAGAGCCCTTGCCCTTGCTGTCCCCACCCAGGGCATCCACCAGTTTTCCTTGCGGTCCATCGTGCCGAGCCAGCGACAGCGCGAGCAGCCGATACGCCGCCGCGGTCATCAGCAGTACGAAGCCGTAGCTGGCGACCGGGGCGACCGAGCCATGATGCTCTCCCATCCAGTTCGTCACGAACGGGATCAGCGACATCCAGAACAGCAGGTGCAGATTCGCCCACATGATCCGACCCGTCACGCCGCGCGCCAGTTGCAGCAGATGATGATGGTTCACCCAGTAGATGCCGACATAGACGAAGCTCAGGAGATAGCCGGACAGGATCGGCACCATGGGAAGCAGGTCGCCCAGGTCGGTACCTTCGGGCACCCTGAGTTCGAGGACCATGATCGTGATGATGATCGCGATGACCCCGTCGCTGAAGGCCTCTAGCCGGGCCTTGCCCATCGTACGCACTTGCATTGCCGGCTCCGGGTTCGTCGATCGGTGGCGGGGTCCCGGGTCCCGATCGATCAATTGCGCGCCGACCTCCGCAAGCAGGCGGGGGGGGGCGTATCGCACAGGTCGGCCGGCGCCCGACGAGGCACCGGCCGACGGCGTTCCGGGACTCCCGGCGTCAGCTCTGCACGAAGGCCAGCAGGTCCGGATTGATGACGTCGCCGTTCACCGACAGCATGCCGTGGCTGTAGCCCTCGTAGATCTTGAGCGTGGCGTTCGGCAGCAGTTCGGCCTGTTTCACCGCCGCGTTCTTGTACGGTACGACCTGGTCGTCGTCGCCCTGGAGAACGAGCGTCGGCACCGTGATCGCCTTGAGGTCCTCCGTCTGGTCGGTCTCGGAAAACGCCGCGATGCCTTCGTAGTGCGCCTGGGCGCTGCCCATCATCCCCTGACGCCACCAATTGTCGATGATGGCGGGAATGGTCTCTGCCCCCTCGCGATTGAAACCGTAGAACGGACCGGCGGCGAAGTCGTGGAAGATCTTGGCGCGATTGGCCGCCAGGCCGGCGCGGATTCCGTCGAATACCTCCATCGGCAGGCCGTCCGGGTTGGCGGCAGTCCTGGCCATCAGCGGCGGCACCGAACTCACGAGCACGGCCTTCGCGACCCGGCCCTGCGGCTGACCGAATTTCGCGACGTACCGCGCCACTTCACCGCCGCCGGTCGAGTGACCGATGTGCACGGCGTTGCGAATGTCCAGATGTTCCATCACCGCGGCCGCGTCGGCGGCATAATGGTCCATGTCGTGGCCGGTCCCGACCTGCGTCGACCGGCCGTGCCCGCGCCGGTCGTGCGCAACGACCCGGAACCCGTGGCCGAGGAAGAACAGCATCTGCCCGTCCCAGTCGTCGGACGACAACGGCCAGCCGTGATGGAACACGATCGGCTGCGCGTCCTTGGGGCCCCAATCCTTGTAGAAGATCTCGACGCCGTCGGTGGTGGTGACGTAGCTCATGACAAACCTCTATGGTGAAGCCGACATAGCCGGCGGTGGTGAAGGGAATGGGACGGGTCGGTCCCGTGCGATCCTCGCGGGCGCCGAACGTTGCCCGGTATCGACGACGTTCGTCCTAGAGATGCCCGCCGCGTCGGTAGCGGCGAAACTTCGCGCCGATTGTTCAAAACGATCGTAATGCCCGCCGCCCGATCCGTTGCGTGACGCACGCCCTGTGCAGTTGCCGAACCCCGACGTGGCTATCCGCTACGACGGGCTGTGCCCCTGGCGATCACCTCGCGCCGGAGAGCATTCGCGATGGCCGCGGATCGGCGCCACCCGATAGGGTGGGCCCTGACAACGCCGACGGGGGATGCGTGTGCTGGCCACGCAAGTAAGCTGCGGTCATGTCACTCGGTCGCGCCTCCTCGATGTCTGCATTCCCGGACGGCGCGTCGGTCGACGTGGCGCGCGTTCCCGTCGCGCCGGCGTGGCCGCAAGTCGTCGCCGCTTCGCTCGCCATCGCGGTCTTCCTGCTCGACGCGTTCACGACGCAGGCGCTCGCAATGGCTGTCCTGTACGTCCTCGTGCTGCTCACCGGGGCGCTGGGCGACCCCGCGAACCGGCGGCGACGGATCATTCGCTGGTATGCGACCTGCCTCGTCCTGTCGGTCGCGGGCTTCGCCATCTTCGAGACGAGGGGCGCTCCACCGCTGGCGATCGCGCATCTGGGGATCAGCATCACGGTCCTGTCCGCGACGACGTTTCTGCTCCTGCACGCCAATGCGATGGACACGGCCGCAAGGCTCGGCGAGCGTCGCTATCGGAACATCTTCGATACCGTGTCGATGGCGATCTGGGAACACGACTTCACCCCCGTGGTCGACGCGATACGCCGCCTGCGCGCTGCCGGCGTCGAGGATCTTCGCCGTCACGTGGAGGACAACCCGCAGTTCGTCGTCGCGATGCGTCGGCGCGTTCGTATCACGGACGTCAACGCGGCCGCGCTGAAGATGATGGGAGTCGCTGCCAGAGAGAACTTCTTCTCACATCTCAGCGATTTCCTCCCGGAGTCCGACGAGAGCTTCGCCGAATGCATCCTGGCGCTGGACGAACGACGTGCCCTTTTTCAGGCGGAGACGATGGTCCTGCCGCCCGGCGGAGAACCGCGTCAGATCATCGTATCCTTCGGCCTGGGACCGGACGCCTGCCTCGAGCGTGTGCCCGGCAGCATCCTGGACGTCACGGGTCGCAAGGCGCTCGAGGGACAGATCGCGCGGGCGCGGACCGATCTCGCGGACGCGCAGCGTAGCGGGGCCCTGGCGGCCATGTCGGCATCCATAGCGCACGAGCTGAATCAGCCCATGTCCGCGATCCAGAGCTACGCCGACGCGGCCCGACGCTGGATGGGCAGGTCGCCGCCGGATCCGGAGGAGGCAACCGCCGCGCTCGTGGGTCTCGCGCACGCTGTCGGACATGCGCGGACCGTGATGCACCGCGTCCGCTCGCTCGTCGGAAACGCACGCCTCGACTTCGGGAGGATCGATCTGCGCGAGCTGCTGACGACGACGATCGCGATGCAGGAAGGCGATGCCGGTGCTCGTGTGCAGCTCGCGTCCGACTCCGACGATGCGGTCATGGTGAACGGCGATCGGATCCTCCAGAAGCAGGTATTCGTGAACCTGATCACGAACGCCGTCCAGGCGATGGATGGCGTCCCCGCGGAGCGGCGGGTCGTCACGCTCGCGCTGGAACGCAACCGGGACGACGTGGTCGTCAGGGTAAGCGACAGGGGGCCGGGGTGGGATCCGTCCGCGGTGTCGAAGGTATTCGGCAGTTTCTACACGACCAAGGAGCACGGGATGGGGCTGGGCCTGTCGATAAGCCGGACCACCATCGAGCGCCATGGCGGAACGATCGAACTCGGCCCGGCGGACGGCGGCGGTGCGTCCGTGGAGGTTACCCTGCCGCTAGACGGGACGCAGCCGGTCGCCGGTGACTGTCACGATCGTCGCGTGCAGGAGGTCGCCGTCGAGGGGCTTTTCCAGTAGATGCGCAATGCATCCGGCGTCTCGAAGCGCCTGGGCGCGCTCGTTGGGGTAGGCCGTCATGAGTATGATCGGCAGATCCGCGACGCGCTCCCGAATGCATTGCGCGAGGACCAGCCCTGTCATGCCGGGCATCTGGATGTCGCTCAGCACGCAGCCATATGGCCCCAGTTCTTCCGCGAGAAGATCCTCGCCGGACGAGAAGGTACGGCACTCGAAACCGAAGGACCGCAACAAGCTCGACGTCGCGGACCGTACCATCGGCTCGTCGTCCACGATGGCGATGAGGGGGGTCTTCAAAGATCTCTCCCGTCGGGGAATGACGATCAACGGGGAGTATGCGGTCCGGCGGCGTCCAGCGAGCTATACGAACGGCTAGGGTCGGCGAAGATCAGTCCTCCCGGAACTGATCCGCCAGACGGACGAGATCGGGGACGCGCCGAATGCCGAGCTTGCGCATGACGCTGGACCGATGGAGTTTGACGGTGATCTCCGCGATGCCGAGTTCCCCGGCGATCTGCTTGTTGAGCAGCCCGCGGACGACTCCCTTCATGACGTCGCGTTCGCGCGGCGTCAGCGTTTCGTAGAGCTGTCTGGCATCCGACAATTCCTGGTTCGCGGCCCTGTCCGTACGGGCGCGTTCGAGCGCCGCGTTCACCGCGTCCAGCATGTCCTGATCCCGGAAAGGCTTGCTGAGGAAGTCCACCGCGCCGGCCTTCATCGCCCGGACGCTCATCGGTATGTCTCCGTGTCCGGTCATGAAGATTACGGGCACGTCGCCGCCACGGGCGTTCAGCGCGGACTGGAACTCGAACCCGCCGATCTCCGGCATCCGCACGTCGGTCACGACGCAGGCGAGCCGTTCGTCGATCCTGTCCGCCAACGCCGCGCGGGCGCTCGCGTGCGTCCGGGTCTCGAAGCCGACTGAACGGAAGAGGCTGTCCAGCGACGCCCGAACGAGCGGGTCGTCATCGACGATGACGACAAGGGAAGGCGCCGGCGGCTCGTCGGGGGCACCCGGTGCCGACCGCGCAAAGGGGGTCCCGTCCATAGAATCCTCGAGCGTAACGGTGAAAGCGTCTCGTGCGATGTCGAGCTGCGTCGTGCTGCCGCGTCGGGCGGGTCTACCCATGTGGCGCAACTCTGCCAACGGCGATCCGCGAGCGCTACCACGCCTCCGCGGTACAAATGCCGTCGCTTTCGTCCAAGACGCACAGGGGGACGGTCGTGTTGCACTTTCCGTCCGGCCCGATCGTTCGGGAGGAAGGGGAAGGTGCAGGGGGCATGGCTGTGGATGGCGAGGTGGCCCGAGCCGACGGCGTGCGGCCGATCGGCGTACTGCACGGTTGCGCGCTCGAGGTTCTCGCGGACTCGCTATGGCAGGTCGACGCGGATCTAGCCGTCGCAGGGGTCTATGAGCACGACACAGAGCCGGGGGTGCTCGGCGGCCTGGAACGGGTGCTCGGCGGGCTCGCCGCGCTGAGAAGCGCCGAGCTTCTCAAGGGGACGCTCGGCGACACGCTGCTGCTCTCCAGGCCGCCGGCTCCGATCCGGGCGGGCGCCGTGCTCATCGTCGGACTCGGCGACGAGTCCTCGGTAACGGCAGAGTCGGTTCGCCGTGCGGCGACGGTTACGGCCGATCAGGTCGTTCGGATGCAGGTCGGCCATGTCGCGAGCGCCTGGGGGCGCGGCGACGGAGTCGGCATTTCGGATGGAGCGCTGCCTCATCTGTCGGCAGTGGTCGGCGGAATCGAGAGCGTTCTTGGAACGACCACGCATCGCGTGCACAGATGGTCGTTTCTAACCGTGGCAAAGGATCTGGACCAGTTCGCCGAAAGGTTCAGGACCGCCTTCGCGTTGGCCTCGCACCAAGGTCGCTACCAGTTGAAGGACGATCGAGCATCATGAAGCAGGCAGACAGGATCGGCATCCTGATCGTCGACGACCATCCGATGCTGCGCGAAGGCGTCCGCGCTGTCGTCGAGACGCAGAGCGATCTGACGATCGTCGGCGAAGCCGCGAGCGGCGAGGCGGCCATGGCTCTGTTCGAGGAACATCGCCCCGACGTGGTGCTCATGGATCTGCAGATGCCCGGCATGGGAGGGGTCGCCGCGATCGAGGCGCTGCGCCGCTCCCACCCGAAGGCCAGGATCGTGGTCCTCACGACCTATTCCGGCGATGTCCAGGCGATGCAGGCGCTGCGCGCGGGCGCGGCCGGCTATCTGCTGAAGAGCGCGCTGCGCAAGGAGCTGCTCGATACGATACGGTCCGTCCATGCCGGGGGCAGGCATCTCAGCGCGGACATCGCCACGAGCATCGCGCTCAACGCTCCGAGCGACGCCCTGACCGCGCGCGAGACGGAGGTCCTGACGCTGGCCGCCGCCGGAAACTCGAACAGGCAGATCGGCCGCCGGCTCGGTCTCTCCGAGGACACGATCAAGGGGTATATGAAGGTCATCAACTCGAAGCTCGGCGTGTCCGATCGCACCCACGCGGTCACGATCGCCGCACGCCGGGGCATGATCAGCCTCTGATATCGGGTCGGACACGTCACATCGGCCCGACCGCGGCAAGCTGAACCTTGGTTTGGGGTAGCTGCACCAAAGTTCGGTGTCGCGGCAAACGCTCGTTCGATTCTCGGCTCCGTCCCTGCCGACCATAACACTCCCGGAAACTGCAATTCGGGAGGGAAAGCGATGCTTTCGGAAGCCTTGACCACCGCACGGTCGAACGCGGACGCCACACCGCCCTATCTGCTCGAACTGATCGGCAGGGCCGAACGGTCGATCGAGGACGACCCCATGCTGACCCGTCGCTATCTCGGTCAGGTCCGCGACTTCCTGTCGGGGGGCGGCATCGATCCGATGGATCGTGTCCTTCTTCCGAGCGCGGTTCCCGTCGCCGAGGGCGGGCCGGCCAAGGGCGGCCTCGCGGCCTGGCAGCTCCGCCGTGTCCGGGATCACGTCGAGCGGCATCTCGACGAGACGATCCTGATCGACGATCTCGCCGAAGTCGCCAGGCTCAGCCCCGGCCACTTCTGCCGGGCCTTCAAGGCGAGCACCAACGACACGCCGCACGGCTACGTCGTGCGGCAGCGGATCCGCCGCGCGCAGACCCTGATGCTCAGTACGCGGTCCTCGCTCAGCGAGATCGCCTGTGCCTGCGGGCTCACCGACCAGGCCCACCTGACGCGCCTCTTCCGGCGGTTCGTGAACGACACGCCCTTGTCGTGGCGCAGGACCTGGCAGGCTGCCTGACCGTATGTCGGACGCGTGTCGTCGGCACAGGCGTGCCTCGTCGAACTGATGTTGAGCGTCGCGACACGCCGAAAGCGGCGACTGGGCTCGTCACCGATCCGCGAGGTGGGCCTCCAGGGCCGCCATGAACAGGCGCGTCTTGGCCGGCACGAGCCGGGAGCTGGGGTGGACCGCCCAGATGTCGAGCGGCTCGGGCGTGGCGTCGTCCAGAACCAGTTCGACCAGCCGTTCCGCCTGTACGTCCGCGGCGACCATCCACCCGGACAACAGGCCGATGCCGGCGCCGCCGAGGCACGCCTCGCGCAACGCCTCGGGCGAACTCGCCGAGAACCGGCCCGCCACCCTCTGGCGCACGGGTTTGCCGCCGACGTCCCTGAACGACCATAGCCGGGCCCCGCTTATCGTCAGGCAGTCATGGTCCGCGAGGTCGGCGACGCGCCTCGGAACGGACCGGGTCTCGAGATAGCGTGCGGCGGCGTAGAGGCCGAGCGGGTTGGGTGCCAGCTTGCGGGCGATGAGGCCGCTGTCGCGGAGCCGGGCGATGCGAATGGCCAGGTCCAGCCCCTGACCGACGATGTCGACGATGCCGTCCGTCAGCAGGAGGTCGACGCGGACGTCCGGATTCTGGCGCAGGAATTCGGGAACGAACGGTGCCACGACCTGCCGGCCGAAGGGCACGGACGCCGTGATCCGCAACATCCCCGACGCACCCGATTCCGACGGCCGGATCGCGCCCCGCGCCTCGTCCTCGGCGTCGAGCATCGCCTGCGCATGGGGGAGGAACGCCTCCCCCTCGGTCGTCAGGGCGAGCGTCCGGGTGGTCCGGTGGACGAGGCGGACCCCGAGTTCCGCCTCGAGCGCCGCGAGCCGGCGCGATGCGAGCATCGGCGCGATCCCCAGCCTGCGTCCGGCACCCGCCAAGCTGTGCGCCCTGATGGCCTCCACGAATACGGCTACCTCGGCAAGGTCCATTCTATCTGTTCCGGATATACAAGACGTGCATTTCGCAGGGCTAATATCTTCAGCCGAAGCAATCTACCTGAAGCCGACAATCGCTCGGGGAAATGCTCCCCGACAGGA
>Ga0265798_10011400_pt1 | contig 10834 bp, 9 predicted proteins | sample P3T30metagenome_FD_192430 | JGI IMG/M metagenome (GOLD analysis project Ga0265798, IMG submission 192430) | Plant litter microbial communities from East Loma Ridge, Irvine, California - P3 T30 | ecosystem: Environmental > Terrestrial > Plant litter > Unclassified | place: USA: California... | reverse complement strand
AAAGTCAATAACTCATGCCTAGTTTTGTAGTTGAGTGGACAGGATTTTATTCATCTATCGGTTGGTGTCTCACCAACCGAAAATTTATATCTATAAATTGACTGGCTAAGACTTAGGATGGTTGGTGAGACACCAACCATTAGGTTAAAGTCAATAACTCATGCCTAGTTTTATAGTTGAGTGGACAGGATTTTTATCCATCTATCGGTTGTTGTCTCACCAACCGAAAAATTTACATCTATAAATTCAGGATTAGCAGATTGACTGGTTAAGACTTAGGATGGTTGGTGAGAAAATAACTTGCTTCATTGCCAGTAAGATTTTTTGTAAACATTTTTTAAGAAACAGAAGAGTGTTTACAATAAATTTGTTTCGGGTGTTGTAAACAATTTTCCATCTATCGGTTGGTGTCTCACCAACCGAAAATTTATATCTATAAATTCAGGATTAGCAGATTGACTGGCTAAGACTTAGGATAGTTGGTGAGAAAGTAACTTGCTTCATTGCCAGTAAGATTTTTTGTAAACAATTTTGCGAGAAACAAAAAAAAGTTTACAATAAATTTGTTTCAGGTGTTGTAAACAATTTTGCGAGAAACAAAAAAAGTTTACAATAAATTTGTTTCGGGTGTTGTAAACAATTTTGCGGAAACAAAAAAAAGTTTACAACAAATTTGTTTCGGGAAAGGCCTGATTTTTATATACGTCGCGTAGCCAAATTTCAATGATCCGTAACATAGTGGCCTTTACGAAGACAGCTGGATTTATCTTGGAGAAACTTACCGAAGAATTCTTAATTGCAAATGGAGCATTGCTGATGATGAAGAATATTATAAAGAAAGCCATAATGGTTTACCAATGATTACCAATTTTGATTCCTATAATTCGGAACTCTTCCTGATAATTATTATAGATGCTTTTATGGAGCAGAGAACACCTCAATTCATGTGGCAGCAGGTAGCGCAATATTTGTAAAAAGAATACTATTTAGCAATTATTTGATAAAGATTTGGTAGCCCTTTTTTAAACCATTCCGGAATTTGTTGATCATTTAAAGGAGTGTATCCACCTGCTTTGGAAATGTGGCAAATTGGAAGTATACCATCGGAGGTGTCCAGCACTTCAATAGTATCAAATATTTTATAGTTCTTTTCCAGCATTTCCATATTGCCGTAGAAGTTGTTCTAGATGTCTAGCGAGGTAACGTGGAAGCCACCTTTTTTTACTCTAATCTCAACCCTTTGAATAGATCTGATCACTTCTTTTAATCCACAGAATATTAGATGGATATCGAATCCAGCATCTTTAAAATCAGTGGGCGTTTGCCACGCGCCCTGGCCAGTGAAATGCCCCTCATAGGCAAAATGGGCTTTATTCGCAATATGGTAAGCTACAAGCTTTCTAAAGTGGAGTTCAAGGGCTTCGTTTGCTTGTTTTTTGGCTTCCTTACTGCTTCCATGAACTTTATAGAATTCTCGACTTTTTTGTGTGTAAAAAATATCCCCATCAAAAATATTTAAGTTATTAAAATCGGGAGGTAGTAAGGCTTGTTTAAGAGTTGATTTTCCTGCACCATTACTTCCTGTAATAATGAAAAGTTGGGGCTTAACGGATGATGGCATTGCTTTTTCTTAATGCCTTAGTTTCCGAACTGGTTAACACTCTAATAATTTTGCGTGGAATTTCAATATTATTTTTGTCCAAACGTTCGATACTTATACGGCCATCAGGATACTCATAGAAAGCTTCATCCTCTTCAAGTTGCTCGCCAAAAATAAGGAAACAATGCCCACTGCCAAGGTCGTCCTTTCTCAGGTTTTTGATTACACCCTCTAAGGTTTTGATGCGATCCTCGTATTTTGGATGGGTAATAGAATTGACTAATTCTACATCTTCAAATAGCTGGCCTTGTATATAATGCTCGCGTTTCATAGTACAAAAATATTGATTTTAAATCATTGATAACAATTTACGCTTATTTTTTGATTTTATTAGATGTTGGAAAATCACATGGCGAATCTGGGTCATATAAGTAATGACATCTTAAAATAAAGAATCTATGTTGCTATTAAATTTATTAATATTGACCCTTTTTGGTGAACGAGTGCCATCTGTTAACAGACAAAACTACAGTCATTAATAAAAACGCTATTATAAGAAAAATAATGCTTTGCAGGTAGTATGGTTTCCTTACTATTATTAAGCAAAGAAAATAAAGAAGTATTGTGATGAAGAAAGGATTGATGCAGCCTACAAAGCCTATTGTAAAAGAAAAGAGAAAGATGCACGAAGCAAAGAAGAATGGTTCAGGGCAAGGATGGTCGCGGTGGATATGAAAACACACTAAAATGGAAAATGGGCGAGTACCAGGCCCATCAATTTATGGCCGGCAAAGATATACGAAGCTAAACCCCACCAGTGGCGAACAGATAAATTCACTATTATTGGTAAACTAACTGCCCAAAATAGTAGATGAACACATCAGGTCAAAATCCGGGTACAAACGGGTATTTTACTGCCAGCTGTTTGATGGCATTTCAAATGGATAGGTTTACTTTTGTTTTTAATATATTACAGGGGTAAATCGTGAGGGCGAGGGGCCGGAATAAAACATATTGGTGCATACATATTTAGTTAATCCACAATATACTGGAGGTTTAAAACCTGCTTTATAATCTCCCCAAGCCAGTTTTGAGCCCTTAATTTAATCGCTTAAATTAACAAAAACTGTCTAGCCATAGAAAAAACATGTATATTCGTTTTGGCCAAATATCATCCCATTTTGCAATGTTGTCAAACTTTAAGATTTTTTTCCCTTTCGTTTTTTTACTGGTAAACAATCTTAATCCTTTAAAAGCACAAACCTCTTTTGGTGCTATAAAATATCTCGGTGTAGAAAATGGCCTCTCTAATAATGTAGTCAATTCCTTGTATCTCGATCATTTTGGTTTTATGTGGATGGGTACATACGACGGTTTAAATCGCTATGATGGCTATAATTTTAAAATTTTCAGGAGTGTTTGGGGCGACAAAAGCAGCGTAATCAACAACCACATTACCGTATTAAACGGCGATCAGCAAAACCGCATTTGGGTGGGCACGCAAAAAGGAATTTCCTATTATGATTACGCAGATTCTAAATTTCATCAACTAAAATATTCGGAAAATAAAAAACAAACAGAGGTAAATTATGCCATTAACGCGATAGCCGTTTCAAAAAAGGCAGTGTACGTTGCAACAGACGACAGGGGCTTGTTCCTCCTCAAAAATAAAGAAAAACTGGCCGAAAGGATCACCTTCAGGGGCTCGAAAGATTTCAGTGTGAAAGCCATCTGTGCAGATGGTGAAAACCTGATCTGGCTTTTTATTAAAGATGTAGGTTTGTGTCAGCTAAATCCGGAAACCAGGTCGGTTAAGGTAATTAAATCGGATATTCGCCTGGTGACCAGTATTGTTAAAGGCAAAGGTGAGGATCTCTGGATTGGAACGGAACGCGGACTTTACACCTATCATACCAGTCAGAGGTTGCTGGAGAAATGCAGTCAGTTGTCTGGTAAGGAAAACATCATGAACCTCTCCCTTGACAGTCGGCAGAAGCTTTGGTTGTCCACCGATGGAGGAGGTGTCATCGTGTATGATGTGGTAAACAAAGTGGTAAATCATCTTCCTGCTGGACGCGAAAAAGGCTTATTGAGCAGTAATTCTGTGGCGCAGATTTACGAAGATCGCGAATCAAGAAAGTGGATCGCAACACTTCGCGGCGGGGTAAATATTATCGATCCGGAGCAGGGGCAGTTCAAAACGATCAAACGCAACTTACTCAAGCCAAACTCGCTCATCAATAATTTTGTGCTCTCATTTAGTGAAGATCAAAATCATAATATCTGGATCGGAACGGATGGGGGAGGTTTAAGTGTCTGGAACCGGAAGAGCGATGCCTTTACCAATTATGCTAAAAGCAGTAAGCCTGGCGCTTTAACCAGCAACTTTGTTACCAGTATTTTAAATGATGCAGATAATAACATCTGGGTGGCATCTTTTAACGGAGGGATCGATCGGTTTGATCCTGTAGCTGGTAAATTTATTCATTACCATTGTTACGATTCTGTTAAAGGCATTGACGAAGAAAATATCTGGAAACTCTATCAGGATAACCAAAAAAACATCTGGGCGGGTACCACGAAAGGCGGCTCACTTTACCATTATCTCAAGGCCTTAGATAGATTTGAACTCTTTGATCATGATCTTAAAGACATTCATACCCTTTTTCAGGATAGCAAAGGCCGGTTATGGGCCGGGAACTATAGCCAGCTCATTCAGATTGATCCGGTAGGGAGAAAGCACAGGTATGTAAAAATAAATGCGGCAATTCGTGCCATCCAGGAGGCTGCGGGAAACAAAATATGGATTGGTACCGAAGGTGGAGGCTTATTGCTTTTTGATCCGCAAACCAAAAAAATCAGGCGCTATCTGGAAAGCGACGGTTTACCAAGCAACTCTATTTTAAATATCTTAAAAGACAAGGACGGAAATTTATGGTCGAGTACTTATAATGGATTATCCAGGTTTGATGTAAAAAGCCAGACTTTTAAAAATTATTTCGCCAATGATGGTTTACAGAGCAATCAATTCAACTATAATGCAGCATTAAAATTATCAAACGGCGATTTTCTCTTCGGCGGCATTGGGGGCTTTAACCTTTTTTCACCAGATAGCATCAGGAAGAATAAGCGGATTCCTAACATCATGCTGACTGATTTTAAGATCAACAATATTTCGCTCGATCATGATTCCAATTACCAGGATATTTCCGTGGTTAACCTCAAACAGATTTCAATTCCCTATCAGTCGGCAGTGATATCGGTAAACTATGCGGCTATAGAATTTTCTTTTCAGGATCAGATTTCTTACGCCTATTATCTGGAAGGCTGGGATCGGAACTGGAATTATGTAAACAAATTAAGCACAGCATACTATTCCCGCCTGGATGAAGGCACTTATAAGCTTCACATCAAAAGCACAGATACGGAAGGTATTTGGAGCAATAATGAAAAGGTAGTTACCATTATTATTTTACCGCCCTGGTACCGTACCTGGTGGGCATATGCTTTCTATTTAATCATTGGCTCATCACTGTTTTATCTTTTTCAAACCTATAGAAACCGTCAGCGCAGGTTAAAACATGAAATAGAAATCACTAACGTGAAAATGGAGCGTGAAAAGGATTTGAATGAGAAAAAACTGAATTTCTTTACCAATATTTCTCATGAGCTGAGAACGCCGCTCACGTTAATTGTAAATCCAATTAAAGATATCTTAAATAAAAAAGAGTCAGGAGTAGAGAAAGATAACCTTAATGTGGTGTACCGGAATTCGCGGCGGTTATTGAGCCTGGTAGATCAATTATTGCTTTTCCGGAAGACCGAAAGCGAAAACGATGCGTTAAAAATTGTGCGGATAAACTTGTACAGTTTTGCTAAAGAAATCTTTCTGTGCTTTAATTACCTCGCCAAAAACAATGATATTGATTATTCATTTGCGTGTGAAGAAACGGAACTGATTATTTATGGTGATAAGGATAAAATCGAAATTGTGCTGTTCAATTTGTTATCCAACGCACTCAAATTTACGCCAAAAGGTGGCTTTGTAAGGCTTGCGATTCAAAGTACCCAAAGCGGTATAAAAATTGAAGTGAGCGATAGCGGGCCTGGGATTCCGGCAGGCGTAGGCGAGAAATTATTTGATAAATTTTATAAGGTAATGTCTAACGAATCGCTTAAAATGGGTTTTGGAATCGGACTTTATCTTGCTAAAAACTTTGTAGAACTGCATCGGGGTAAGATCTCTTTCGTGTCGAATCCGGGCACGGGCACCGTTTTTTTAATCGAACTTCCGGTAGGAGAAGCCAACATAAACGAAGAAGTGGTTGCTTTTCAAAATGAGTTAACTTATGTAAATGAGTTGATTGCACAAGAACAGGAAGACTGCGGGAAAAATACAGGTGAAAGTATCGGTAACCTGGAACTGCTGATTTCTGATCTGCATACCATTTTAATTGTTGATGATAACCAGGAAATCATCGATTATATCCGCAAAATTTTTAAAGAAAACTTTAGAATTTATACTGCGGATAACGGACTGGACGGACTAAGACTTTGCAAAGAGTATTTACCTGATATTGTAATTTCTGATGTAAATATGGATGGCCTGAACGGGATAGAACTGTGCAAAACAGTAAAAGAAGATTCGGCTTTGAGCCACATTCCGGTCATTCTGCTTACTGGCGATCCGAGTCCGGAGGTGAAGTTGAAAGGCATTGAAGTGGGGGCTTATGATTTCATCAGCAAACCTTTCGATAAGGAACTTTTTACAGCAAAAATTAATGGGATCATTAAAAACAGAACCAATCTTCAATCTTATTTTTATAACGAAATTACCCTAAAATCCGATGCCCATAAGGTATCGCAAGATGATAAAGGCTTTTTGCAGAAGTGCATTACCATTATCGAAGAAAACCTGATGGAAAACAGTTTTAATGTGAAAATATTGGCTTCTGGTTTAGGAATGAGCCACTCGAATCTGTATAAAAAAATTAAATCTACCTCCGGTCAGTCTGTTAATGGTTTTATCCGTTTCATCAGATTACGTAAGGCTGCAGAGTTGTTGATCAATACAAATCTGAATATTAATGAAGCTGCATTTCGGGTAGGCATAAATGATATTAAATATTTTCGAGAGCAATTTCAGAAACTTTTTAAGCTCACCCCATCAGAGTTTATTAAGAAACACCGCAAAAGCTTTCATAAGTATTATAACATCAATGCTACAGTGTAAAGGAGGTAATATTAATCTGTCCCCCTTAAAGTATGATTTAACCCCCTGTTTAAAACATAAAAATTTCGGTACTTCGAACATAACCAAATGATAAAAATCGAGCAGCTTCAATCCCAAATGCATTTCTATACCAAGCGTACATTTTTTAGCGCAATATTAAGTTTACTTACTTTAGGTTGCGTGGCACAACAAAGTAGATTAAGTACCATCGCAACAAATGGTTGGTCGAACAATTCGGTCAATACCGTAATTTTTAGGAAAAATTCCCTGGTTACTTTTAGGGATGTTCAATATGCGGCTTATTATGATGGTGATGAATACCTGGTGCTGGCCAAAAGAAAAATCAGTTCGGGTAAATGGGATACACTAAAAAGCAATTATAAAGGTGATGCTGCAGATGCGCATAAATCGATCAGCATTATGGTTGATGGAAAAGGAATTTTGCATGTGGCCTGGAGTCAGCATAACAATAATTTAAATTATGCACATTCGACTACAAGTGGCGGTTTAATTTTAAGTGAAAAGAAATCTATGTTAGCCGAACGGGAGAATAAAGTGAGCTATCCTGAATTTTACAAGCTTGCCAATGGCGATTTATTGTTTCTTTACCGCGACGGCGGATCAGGCAATGGCAACCTGGTGATTAATCGTTATGTGTTGAACACACAAAAATGGAGCAGAATTCAAAACAACCTGATTGATGGGGAAGGAAAGCGAAATGCTTACTGGCAGGTGGCGATTGATCTGGCAGGTGTAATTCACATTTCCTGGGTGTGGAGGGAAAGCCCGGACGTGGCCAGTAACCACGATTTGTGCTATGGGAAATCTACCGATGGCGGTGTAACCTGGCAAAAATCTAACGGACAGAAATACACCCTTCCCATTAATGCGGGCAATGCAGAATATGCCCTCAACATTCCGCAAAAGAGCGAACTGATAAATCAGACTTCTATGTTTGCAGATGCCAGCGGACGGGTATTTATTGCAGGTTACTGGCGGGATGAAAATGAAAACATTCCGCAGTATCACCTGGTGTACAAAACTGATAGCAGTTGGCGGGTGAATAATTTAGGCTTCAGAAAAACAGCATTTAGCTTAAGTGGCGGTGGAACGAAACGTATTCCCATTTCACGGCCGCAGATTATTGTTTGGGAAGCTGCCGGATTTTATGCTGCAGGCTTAATTTTCAGGGATGAGGAACGAGGTGGAAAGGCCTCGATAGCGCGTAGCAACAACATCGCATCCAATCATTGGAACATAGAAGATTTGACCGCAAAAAGTGTTGGTGATTGGGAGCCTAGCTATGATACGGAGCTCTGGAAAAATAGAAAAGTATTAAGTTTGTTCTTGCAGGAAGTGAAACAAATTGATGGTGAAGGAAAGGCAAATCAGACCCCTACCGCTGTACAGGTATTAAATTGGAAACCAAATAAATAAGTAAACGATAAATATGAGAAGATTGAAGTTAAAAGCCAAGGCAACGTTTGTATTCGCGTTTTTCTACGCTTTTACGCTGGGTACAGACGCATCTGCACAAAGTAAAAAACAGGGTGGAAAAAGTGCATACTTGTTTGCCTATTTTACTGGAAATACCAAAGCAGAGGAATCCATTCGCTTCGCTGTAAGTGAAGATGGTTACCGTTATAAAGCGTTGAATAATAACGAGCCGGTTATTTCTTCAGCAAAAATCAGTTCTACAGGTGGTGTTCGCGATCCGCATATTTTACGCGGTGCCGATGGAAAGACCTTTTACATGGTGGTTACTGATATGGTTTCGGCAAAAGGTTGGGATTCAAATCGTGCGATGGTGCTTTTAAAATCCAACGACCTCATCAAATGGACCTCCAGTATCATTAATATTCAGAAAAAATATCCCAATCAGGAAAATTTGAAAAGGGTATGGGCACCACAAACCATTTACGATCCTGCGGTTAAAAAATACATGGTTTACTGGTCGATGAAACATGGTGAAGATCCTGATAAAATCTACTACGCATATGCCAATGCCGATTTTACAGATCTGGAAGGAACGCCAAAGCAATTGTTTTTTAGTCCGACAAACGGCTCTTGTATTGATGGGGACATCATCTACGATAAAGGAAAATATAACCTTTTCTTTAAAACGGAAGGCAATGGCAACGGGATCAAAAAAGCAGTTTCCAATGAATTAACCAGGGGGTATGTGCTTGGCGATAAATATTTACAGCAAACTAAAGATGCTGTTGAAGGTGCAGGTGTTTTTAAACTGAACAATGCTGATGAATATATCCTGATGTATGATGTGTACACCAAAGGCCGTTACCAGTTTACCAAATCAAAAGACTTAAATAACTTTAAGGTAATTGATGAAGAAATCAGCATGGATTTTCATCCACGCCATGGCACGGTGATTGCCATTACTGCACAAGAAGAAAACCGCTTGTTAAGTAAATGGTACGCTGCAAAGTCGGTTTTGCAAAGCGCACAGAACCCATCCATCAAGAAAAATAATATCGTCATTGATTCTGTTGCGAAAACAGCTTATTTACCCTTGAGCTACGGCACGAATTTAAAGGCTTTTGATCCACAGTTTTCCAGGTTTGCCGGAGTAAACATCAAGCCAGGCGGAAAGGTAGATTTTTCTAAAGGCCCCGTAAATTATACTGTTAAAATTGGCGATCAGAAAGCAGAAACCTATGCAATATCTGCGGCTGTTAACAATAATCCGGTTTTAAACGGCTATTATGCAGATCCCGAGATTCTTTATTCTAATCTAACGTCAAAATACTATTTATACCCAACCAGCGATGGATTTACCGGCTGGAGTGGTACCTATTTCAAAACATTTTCGTCACCAGATTTAGTAAACTGGAAAGATGAAGGTGTAATTTTAGATTTAAATAAGAATGTTTCCTGGGCCAGGAAAAATGCCTGGGCACCAACTGCCATCGAAAAGAAAGTAAATGGTGCCTACAAATATTTTTATTACTTTACCGCAGCACAGAAAATTGGGGTAGCAGTTGCTGATCATCCGGCAGGTCCTTTTAAAGACAGTGGAAAAGCACTCATTGCTAAACGGCCGGCAAGTACAAAAGGCGGACAAGAAATAGATCCTGATGTTTTCACCGATCCGAAAACGGGAAAAACATATCTGTATTGGGGAAATGGCCACATGGCTGTTGCTGAACTTAATGCCGATATGGTTTCCATAGATACGAACAGCATCAAAGTTATTACGCCAGATAAAACCTTCCGTGAAGGTACAGAGGTGTTCTTTAGAAATGGAAAATATTATTTTTTATGGTCGGAGAATGATACCAGAGATCCTGATTACGGCGTGCGATACGGCTATTCTGATTCGCCGACAGGTAAAATTACCATTCCGGATAATAACCTGATTTTAACCAAATTACCAGAACAAGCCATTTATGGCACCGGACACAATAGCGTAATCCAAATTCCCGGAAAAGATGAGTGGTATATTGTTTATCACCGTTTCACCAGACCAAAAGGCATCACCATGGGCGAATCTGCCGGCTACAACCGCGAGGTTTGCATCGATAAAATGGAGTTTGATGAAAATGGGGCTATAAAAAAAGTGATACCCACTGTAGAAGGCATTAAACCGATCAAATAATGAGAAAGATGAAATTAATTCAAGTTGTTACAGCGCTTGTTTTGCTGCTTACTGTAGCGAGGGAAACCATTGCACAAACAAAAGAAAGCGTTCTTTCACAACTTAATTTAGCCAATAATTATTGGCAGACCACCAATAAACCGCAGGTTCGGGCATTTTGGGATCATGCAGCTTACCAAACGGGAAACATGGAACTGTATGCTTTAACCAAAAACGAGGCTTACCGAAAATATGCAGAAGACTGGGCAGAGCATAATCAATGGATGGGAGCGAAATCTGCAGATCAATCCAAATGGAAATATTCGTACGGCGAAACAGATGATTATGTGCTTTTTGGCGACTGGCAAATCTGTTTTCAAACTTATATTGATCTCTATCATTTGCA
>Ga0265798_10011399_pt1 | contig 10835 bp, 15 predicted proteins | sample P3T30metagenome_FD_192430 | JGI IMG/M metagenome (GOLD analysis project Ga0265798, IMG submission 192430) | Plant litter microbial communities from East Loma Ridge, Irvine, California - P3 T30 | ecosystem: Environmental > Terrestrial > Plant litter > Unclassified | place: USA: California... | reverse complement strand
AAGCCGGAACTACCAATAACTTGGCACGTCTCCTCCAACTTCAGATCGCTGACGACTGCCGCGTAATGTCCTCATATCGTTCTTGTTCAATTCTGGACTCACGTGAGGTGCATTCTATAAATAAAGATCATCAGGAATAGGTATTTGTAACCATTCACCATGACTGATGTCCTTGCGTAAACACCGCTGTGCCCAACGCCACGATCGAGTCTCCATTGACCCGGCACAGCTTAACCTACAGATTGGCGTGTTTCTTGTTCATTTGCTTGCTGTCATTACCGTCTTGGATCAGGAACGGGCTTCCGAGCCGACAGGTACCGCCTTCTTTACCGCTTAGATCTTGCCGCTTCTTTATTCCGAAATGTGCTGAACCCCGCGAGTTGGTCGTCATTGTGCGTAGATGACTCAAAACGTAATGCGATGTTTACTACTTGATCACATGGGTTTAGTCAGATGCTCTTCGCGAAGTCCGGCACGCTGCTGACTACTATGCATCTCTACGATGCTTAGTCTGAAATAAGCATCCGAGCCGGCATGCTAGGGCTATGCGGATGACGTGCCTCATGACCGAGACCCGCTCGACAATTCCGCAACATTGAGATACAAGACCGAGCCACCGCTTGACAACCCCGCAACGTTGCCTTATAAAAGCGGCGTTCGTGGGTACCAAGCATTCTTCATTCCTCTCACTTCTGCCCCTCTCATCCCTCCAACGCTAAACATGTTTACATACACTGTCCTCACTCTCTTCGCCGTCCTCGCTCAGACTGTTGTAGGCTCACCTATTGAAAAGAGAGCTACCAACACCGTCATTCGATCTGGTCGAAACGGACAATGTCTAAGCATCCCTGGTAGTGTTATCACAAACGGTATCCAACTTACGACAACTGATTGCAAGGTTGCTACTCGATGGGACATCTCAGCGGGGTCAGGATCGGTTATAGTATCTGGTAGACCATATGCTCTTGATGCTGGTGTACCTCAAGGTAACAACAATCCCGCCAAAATCTGGCAATTATACCCAGGCTCAACTCAACAAACGTGGTATCTGACTGCCGATAATCGAATTGCTGTTGCCGGTGGAAATCAGTGCTTAGATCAAGGGGACAACGGACCTCAGACCTATCAATGCACTAGTGGTAACACCAATCAGGGTAAGTCGTTCCTCGCATCGTGCATGTAACATTACTGAAAATCAGTCTGGCTAGTTGACGACCTTACATCAACGCCAGCATCATCTGCTATTGCTTCTGCCTCTGCCTCCGCGTCAAAGGCCTCTTCGGCTTCGGCTTCAACCTCTCCTGTACCTACTCTTACCCCTTCGCACAACGACATCCAGCTCAACTTCCCTTCAATGAACCTCTGTGCGGTCGCTTATGGCAAGTTCGAAAATGGTACGCCTGTAACCATGGAGTCTTGCTACCCATCGGTTCAAAACCAGCGATTCGACTTCCTCGCCAATGGCTTGATTCAGTACCATGGCAGCAACTTCTGTCTTGACGCCGGGTCGAACCCAGCCAATGGTGTCGCCTTGAAACTTTGGACTTGCTACCCTGGTCTCGCCCAGCAGACGTTCTCTTATCCTGCCAACAGCCCAACCAATCGAGGCTTGTACAAAACCGCCAATAGTAAGTTATATGCCTCATCTGTATATGACGTGGACCTGATGTTGTAGATCAATGCCTTGACGTCGACAGCGGCAACAAGTCCAAGCTTCAGACCTGGGCTTGCTCCGCCGGCGATCCTCAGCAGTACTTTGCGTACTAGATATATTGAAGTGTAAGACCTCCTAGTGGTGGGTCAGACAAGTATTTGTATTGACTGAGAATGGACAATTCGCCATAATTACTGTATATCCAGGACAATGCATGCTATCATAGTGGATCTCAAGGGCAGCAGTGCATCAGTCTAACACTGAGCCTAACTTGGATATCGACGGCAAGATGGCTCGACGTTTAAGCATCCCCCTCTCTGGTCTTCAAGAACCCTTCCCACTCCTCCTTCTTCATCCCATAAGTCTCCTTGCCCATCTCCGGGAAACTCCCACTCTTGACTCCCTCCCTATACCCTTCTACAGCTTCCCGCATCGCTTCCCCAACTTTCCCAAACCCTCGCACAAATCTCGGTCTAACTCCCTCTCCCTCGTATAGCCCCAGGACATCCGTAATGACCAATACTTGAGCGTGTGTTCCTGATCCAGCCCCAATTCCAATAGTGATAGTATTGAGTTCCGACGAGATATATGTGGCGAGTTTATGTGGGATCGCCTCTAACAAGAAACCGGTAGCTCCTGCTTCATGTAGTTCTTTTGCCGTGTTGAAGAGTTCGATAGCGGCTGATGTAGTCTTTCCCTGGACTAGATAACCGGATAGTGAAGTTGCTCTTTGCGGTTGTAGACCAAGATGAGGGATGACCGGGATTCCAATTGCCGACAACCTCCTGACCAGGGGAACAATTTCCCTTCCACCTTCAATCTTGACCCCATCGACCCCCGACTCCTTGATCATTCGAATAACATTTCCCACACCGACCTCTAGCGATTGTTCGAATGAACCGAAAGGCATATCGGCAAAGACAAAAGGCGTTTTGGCACCCCTCGTAACTGCTTTGGCGTGATGGATCATTTCATCGAGAGTGATTTGAGTAGTTGAGGATTGACCTAGAGCGACTTGAGATAACGAATCACCAACTAGAACCATATCGATTCCTGCTGTTTCTGATAAGAGGGCCGTGGGGAAATCATATGCTGTCAAACAAGTGATCGGGGTCTTGGAAGCAGCAAGTGAGCGGAGGGTATTGAGCGTAACTTTGGTTTTAGCGGGAGTGGCATTCGGCATCGATTCCGGACGGGCAGACATATATCGACGCTGGAAAGGGGTCATAATGGGTATTCGGGGTCGAGTAGAAGTCGAATATTCTCGTCGTTGACTGCGAGAAGTTTTGTAGGTGATGACATCTTCCGAGGTCCCAGACTCGAGTTCCGCTACAGGCATCCCCTCCAGATCCCCTTCTTCCATCTCCACTTCCTCTTCAGCTGGGATAGCGAACCCCTCCTCCTTGACCAACCTCCTCACGCCTCGCTTCCTGACAACCTTGACTTTCGGTTCATGAGGGAAAAGATCTCCCCATGCTGATTTTCTGGCGTCGTGATAGACTTGCTTGGAGTGGGATTTAGCATATGTCAGGCGTTGTATGTTTCCTACTCGTCAGCTCTTATCTTAGGAGAAAAAGAGGACATACCGTCCGGGAAACAAGTATCCAGTATGACATGCCCAGCGCGTTTCATCGGAGGAGCAACAACTCTCGGCCAAGTATACGACTCCGTTCTCAGTGCCCCATCTACCTCCTCTTCAGTCTTTTCATCGTCCCTCGTAGGTAGAGTACCGTTTTCTTGACCAGAGAGGTCCGAAAGAGAAACCATTTCAAATTCCCCGCCCCCACCCTCTACTTCCCTCAATTCACTTTTCCCCTCTCTCTTCCCAGCCTCCTTCTCCAGCGCCTCTTTACCTACTCCTCCGACCCTCCCGATCATGGGACTACCAGTGGAAGCAGGCCGAGATCCCCGTCCAAGAATGAGGTATGTATAATTAACATCCTCCTCTCCCCTATTTGTATGTTTCGTTTTCCTTGTGAAATCGGGCCGTTGAAGTTTTTGGGAGAATGAACACCTATCCCGACCGCCAGTTAGCGGGCATTCGAATTCATGTGGGCAAGGAGCTATTACGTGCATCTCCTCTGATGGGGCTGTTGAAGATGAAGAGAGTGAGAGGAGGTATGATCGAGCTTCGGAGATTGCAGCCCATCCTTCTCGGGATGAACGGTCAACTAGGATGATGTACTCGGGTGAAGAAGCTAGGAGTTGACGGAGGTGGACTTGGCGAGAAGATTGTGTGGGTAGCGTGGAGAGGTAGAATGATGATATTGCTACCGATGCCTTCATGTCAGCTTGGCTGTGGTGAGGTGCAAATTAGACATACCTTGCCCTGCTGGTTCCCCAATTTCCGCTCGAACGACATCTCCCCACTTGGTTCCTCGACACCTTCATCCAGTATATCTTCCGAATCAACAGCTCGTCCCTCAAACAATCTCTTTGATAATTCCGATCCATATCGACTCGTCTGAATTAACTTCATATCCTTATCGCCATGCCCTCCTTCCCTTAAAGCCCTAGATATCAGCAACATCCCACAAGAGAGAAAGTTGGACATACCATGTTCCAGGGCCATGACTAGAACTAATCTCAATAACCCCATCCCCAACCCAATCCCTCCCAAGACGCCCATTCATCTCCCTAACGATATTCGACATGACAGCATAATCACCCGGTAAAGCCGTTGCTGCCCTTGCAAGAGCTAATGAAGTAGCTTTGGAAGGATCATTATACCTCCCGGGTTTCGATTTCTGTTTCGTAGACGTCGTTAAGGAAGATAGGAAAGCTTCACGAATTTCTCGGGGGTGGTGATCTGACGTCAGCCTCTCTACCTCTATGAGGCGCCCCTCCAAAAATTCCTGGATCGTCCCAGGTTTACATGGGGCCATGATACAATGACAATGAATGCGATATAGGGCAGATGGTGATTGAGAATCGAGGCAGGGACATACTATTAATCTCAGATTGGATATTCTCCTCCATCCTCCTCGGAACAACCTCCAAGCCAACCCTCTTACTCCCAAAAACAGCAGCAGGAGATCTCCTTTCTTCTCTCGGCACCCATTCATCTTCTTCCTCTTCTAATCTCCTTTGCCCATCCAACTTATTCACCAGCCCATATCCAGGAGTCGGGTCGGTAAGTGGATGAGAGGTGAATACGGAATCATCTATCGAATCGGATTGGGTATTGATCCCTCTTGATGGACCAGCTTGTATACTCCCTAATCGGACTGAACGTAATTTATCCCGACATACTGAACATGTTCTGAGTGCTTTACTACCCAACATGCTAAGTTGGTAAAAGATGACAAAGTAAGATAGACAAACGAATGACGTTCAAGTTGATTCAATTTATGACGGAAATTTAGATTCCGTTCGGTCTTCGGCTAACCGGTTTATATATACAGGACATCGTTCGAGTCGTGTTTATTCGAGGGGGCATGAAGCGGTGGGGCAAGAATGGAACGATAGAGATGCATATCATGGGGCGATGGGACATAGGACATAGAAGATATAGACAACAGGTACAACTCAACACACACACGTCACTTTCAACGATACAACCGTGTGTCACTATTTCGGCCTTGATCTTTCTGGAAAGCTGGTCCACTAAGCCTTGACTTTACCGATGACTACCGATCAGTATGCTTGTCTGGAGGGAGATGATGGAGGAACGCACCAATATGCTTAGCATGTTTCTGGAGGGTATTGGCAGGATGCACCATCTCGAATTCCTCAGTAGCCTCTCTACCTGCGTAGAGCAAGATAGCCTTAGCTCCACCAGGATGATCTTCAAGGAATCTAATCATTAGATTTATCCGAAATCATTATCGATATAGCTTACGAAGTACAGTCCAAGACTTTACCGTCGATTACAACCCAAATATCCTCTTTGGTGTTATGTTTAGCGACTTCCTCCATAGTATATTCCTTATCCCCACCACCCTCCTTCTTCTCTTTAGCGGCAGGAAGACGTTCCTGCTCAAGCTGAGCAAGTGTCCTATCCCCTTCCTTAGCAGGAGCAGACTGAGCCGGAACAGCTGGTTGAGATGATTCGGCAGAGTTCATCGATACTGATCCCCCTGCTCCTGCTCCTGCTCCAGCAGAAGCTCCGGAATCCGCCCATGAGAATTCAAGGTTAACATTCTTGGAGGAAGGGTCGACTCGGATCTTGGTTTCGAGTAGGTGATTGCCGACAGTGTTGACCCTGTTTGCTGCCCTCTCGTTGGAGAGTTGACCTAGCATGTAGGATGAGGCGGAATCTCCGGCGACTCGACCAAAGACGACACAACCGCTGTTTGTCAGTAATGGCTACTTTTGGTTTGAGGATGAGTACGCACAGTAGAGAACTACCTCCCAATCGATTAGCTCCGTGAACACCACCAGCCAATTCTCCACAAGCAAACAATCCAGGGATAGGCTTCTGGTTCGAATCATGGACAGCAGAGTCGGTTCCGATTTCAAGACCTCCCATCGTGTAGTGTAGAACGGGGGTCTATCATAAGCATTGATTTAAACGCATCATATGGAAACCTACCATCAAGGCGACGTGGTAAGTATCGTTCATCTCGAATTTTGAGTCGTGGAAGAACTGCCATTAGCCCAATTTTATCAAGACGAGGAGGAGGAGCTTACCTTCTTATTGAAAGGGTCTGATCCTGGGTTCTTGGCGTAATGGTTGTGGTCGTCGACTACTCATCAGCACATATCGCCATAGGGGAGAGGTAACATACATGTCTTCTTGAGCGTTGAGGCATCACATCCAATCTCTTTGGCGAGCTCTTCACCTGACATCTTCTTCATCAACCCTCGACCAACGTAATGCTTGCAGTGCCATTCAATCTCTTTAGTCGAAGTACTGTTCAATACCAATCGAACGGGGAACTGATATCAGCTACCGTTTTTCACTTCAAGAAGGGGCACATACCTTATTGTTCTCCCACATCTTGTTGGTTACGAAATCTCGGTGTTCCAACTCGTCCACAAACCTCGATCCAGTGTTGTCGATCAGCAAACCGCCAACACCTCGTAGAGCCTCAGCAGCGAGGAACTTGACCTTCGCTTCGGGGTCTTTTGGGTCGACTAGACCAGTAGGGTGAACTTGGACTTTTTCGAGATCGATACCCTTGGCGCCTACTAGCATTGCCATCTTGTGTCCATCACCAGTACAGTGATCTCCGTTTGTTGTTGGCTACAAGTAAGCTCTGCATTAACTCTAAAGAGAAACAGCGTACGAGGTCATAGTATTCTGGCCTGTGTTTCTTAAGGAGTGAATCGGGTGTGAAGTCGGCTGCGTATCCTCCAGTGGCGAGGATGACTGTTCCCATCTCGGTATACTGCCTGTCACCTCAGGTATAGGAATGACTGGGTCTCAGCTTACATGTTTGCCCTGGTACTCGTAGTCTACACCAGTGACCTTTTCACCATCCTTGATGACTTTCTTGACATTCGCCTTCTTGAGGATCTTGACTCGATCGGGCTGGCTCTCGGCAAGGTCCTCGAGCTATTGATCAGCACTGAGCGATTTCAAGAAGGAGGAAGAGGGACAGAAAACCAGGACTGACCTTCTCCATGAGAGCGTAGGTAATGGTCATACCAGGAAACTGGGCTCCACCTCGATGAGTCCTCTTTTCACTATGTCCACCAAGTCGAGATACCTTGCTGAGATCGAGGTTGAATCGCTCAACCAACCAGTTGACCGCATCTCCAGATTTGTAAGTTAGAACCTTGATGAGATCGTCTCGGGCTAGTTCTCGGGCGGATTTCTTGGTATCCGCAAAGCTACCTGTCAGCCATCATTTGTGGGAAGAGGTAGGTGGACGTACAACTTGGCAGCAGAGTCTGGGATATTCAGGTCCTGAATGTCAGCTTGAACATAACCTATATCGCGTCGATCGACATACAGATTGAGCCTGATATGTCAGCGTATAGACGCGTCAATTTGGGCGCGACTCACCTGAGTTCCAGCACCATTGATACCACTAGTAGCTTTGGTAGAGTTTCCCTAGACGTCAGATTAATTCCCCGCATAGAGGTAATACTTACACCCATGAACGAGTTCTTGTCGAGCAAGATCTAAATATCAGTCATTGCCTCCTCGAGGTGTATAATAGGTGGACATACAACATTCCCACCTCGCTCCAATACGGTATGTGCAGCCGATAGACCTGATAGACCTCCTCCTACGATGATTACCTTTGCGTTTGACATTGTGATTTATTGATATGATTGATAGAATAAGATCTGACTCTAGTAGGTGAGTGTATATGTATTCGGTAGATGAACGAGCCGAGTAACCAGTCAAAAGTGTGTTATTACCCGTACAGAAATTCCTACTTTGGGTAATATATAACAGGGGCACGGTTAACACTCTACCGGCCGGGTTAAATGGTAGGAGCATACATGGCAAAGCACGTGCGCTGACCTTCAAGTGCTGTCATAGCGTTCAGTAGAGTGCATACAGCAAGAGACACTCTAGACAGAATGGTGGGTACAGCTGCCTTCTTACCGGGGTACAGGCTGACAGACAGGCTACATCAGACAAACTCCTAGGCTCTGCTATGCTAGCGGCTGCCGCTTTCGTATTCACATATTACACAACATGGGCACTCTTTCTAGTACGTCCTTTCTCCCTTCGTAATTCCCTCTTCAATCTTCCTCCGCTCCGAGCAAGACTCTACCTCTCGTTTGTCGCGTCTCACTGGAGCTGGCTAACGACCAGCCATTCTTAGAATCATCAAACTCCCTCCACAGCTATTTCCCGCCAAGAGAATGGGCAGTCCGCCTACCTGCTTTCCTACTACTAAGTGGAGTCGGGGCAATTGGTCTATTCTTCGGGAAGGTGATGATGAATGAAGCGAGGAAGAAGAGGGGAGGGGGGAAGAAGGTCTAGGTTTGGGTTATGGGAATGGATTAGATGAGATACGATAGATACGGATGTACGATTGCCAATGCTGATCATGGTGTGTTTAGGGTTATGACTGTTGTGCATGGGAGGACGAGGGATCAGGGAGCTTATGGAGGTGTCAGTCTGGGTTACGGGGCTACTGCTTCGTGGGTGAGGTATCCTGTTCATGTAATGGGCACGAAGCGCTTCCTGACGGTATCTCATGGAATCCCTCGATTGATCCAGCTCTTCAATGGGCTTTCAATAGAGCACACAACCTCGAAGCTGAAGTGAGGAGCAATTCCAATTCCCCTAAGAGAGTCAATCAAAGAGCCAGATGCATGCATAAACGTAGAGCAGAGTCCATGACCATGAATCATTAAGCGCCACAAGTCGGCCAAAAATTACGGATTAATCTGATAAGATCGACATCGAGTCTTGCTTTACTTTTCAACTGCATCTACTCCACGAATCACCGAAGGAAAGCGACAATCGGGATGAAGCTAGCATTTCTAGCCCCTCTTGTGGGATCTGCATCCGCAGCAGTCATTGAACATTGGTGGAATATTTCAAGGGCATTAGCGAATCCCGATGGAGTACGTCCCATCCCCTCTAGTCCTGTCCTCTGCTAATATCAGCTGAATGAGAGATCAGTAATCGGTGTCAATGGATCATGGCCGTATGTCCCCTCTTTCAATCGTATCTCGTGAAAGACGAGCTGATGATAGACCACCAGCGATATCATGTACTCAAGGCGATATCATCAAGATCCACGCCTACAACGGTCTAGGCGATCAATCAATTGGAACAGCATTACATGCTCATGGCATGTTTTTCAATGGGACGAATTATTACGATGGTGCGGTCGGAGTTACTCAATGTAGTATACCTAGTGAGAGGGGGATGGATTATATTATAGATACTAGTTTACAGGTGAGTAGGCCGTAGGTCGTGAGCGGTAGAATGTCGCTAGGCCGTCATCATTGACTGAGATGCTGATGATAGACTGGGACATATTGGATACATGGTCATTACCTCGGACAATACACAGACGGTCTAAGAGCTCGTACGTTTCCCATCCTTCTCCATCCCACCATGACGAAAACGGGGGATTGTAGTTAAGAGCTAATGATAGCCCTTATAATCCACCCCAAGAACGAGACTCGTCGAGGAGATTCTGTCAAATGGGACGAGGAATATACACTAGTAGTTTCCGATTGGTACCACAGGCAACATATCGATTTATTGGAGGAATTCATGAGTTGGAAGAATCCTACTGGAGCTGAACCTGTACCTGGTAAGTCTCAACCCACTCCTTCTCAGCCATCTTTTGATCTTGTCTCTATCTCGAGCGGAAAAACGAAATGGGAGATGCTGACGACAGACTCCGCTGCTATCTATGTACTACACAAAGACGAATACCTACCTTCAGCAGCCGCTATCCGATCTGGAGAAGGAGTAAACGATAATGCTAAACTCCATTTCGAACCAGGAAAAACATACAAGATAAGATTAATCAACATGTCAGCTCTAGCCAGTATGTCCCCTATCATCACATTCACCCAATGACGATAATAAGGTCACCAAGAGCTAACGCACAGTGTTTTACATAGCGATAGATCAACATGATATCTACGTTATCGAAACCGATGGAATCGAGATCGAACCGTACAAACTTGATGTTGTTACTATCTCGGTTGCTCAGAGGTATTCAATATTGGTGACTGCGAAGAATGACACCGGGGTGAACTACGCAATGAGCGTAATGCAAGCTGAGGATATGTGAGTCGAGTCATCTTTGCGATAGCATAGACTGTTATCAAGATTGGGAAGGAAGCTGATGTTAGGTACGATGTAATCCCCTCAGACCTCATCCTGAATAATACCGTTCAGATTGTCTACAATGACGGCAATGAACCAGCGCCCAAGGTCGTTGTTGAGGGATGGCCAGTGCTTGATGATACCGATTTTGTACCCGTTTTAAAGAGGGAGATGGCACCCGCGGATATCGAGTATGAGTTGAATGTTTGGTTTGATGTATGTCCCCTCTCTCCCTATTCCTCTCAATAACAGCGAGTCGCGGGCGAGCTGACGAGTAGACATATGACGACGGAACCAACAGAGGGTCATTCAATAATGTGTTCGTCCCCATGCTCCTGAATAGGGAGTAAGGCTGATCAACAGGACATACAGAGAACCCCGAACTCCATCCCTCTTTACATCATTAACAATGGGAAATGATTCCTTCAATCCTGCTGTATATGGTCAACAGACGAACGCGATCCCTTATCCCCACGG
>Ga0265798_10011398_pt1 | contig 10835 bp, 16 predicted proteins | sample P3T30metagenome_FD_192430 | JGI IMG/M metagenome (GOLD analysis project Ga0265798, IMG submission 192430) | Plant litter microbial communities from East Loma Ridge, Irvine, California - P3 T30 | ecosystem: Environmental > Terrestrial > Plant litter > Unclassified | place: USA: California... | reverse complement strand
GTAAGTCTCCTATGATTATCCTGACTGTCCCTGACTGACCACTAGGCGCCTTTTTGGCGTGTCCTCTCACTATTCTGCCGGATCGCTAGGCAGGCAGGCTATCTGGATATTCGCAGGCTTGATTGCACTCATGGCGGTGATCTCGTCGGCCTCGCTCCCGGAGATATCCAAAGCTGACCCAGTCACTGGAGTGAGCGAGCAACACGATGACGAGGAGAGGCGAGGACTACTAGACGATCAAAACTAGGCCAGAATACTGCTGCCTAACATATGGTGAGAAGTGAAAAATGGCGTGTCAGCCACAATGTTTTGTAAATAACCTGTATAACACTTCCTGATGTCTCGTCCCGAGTTACATTTCTGCTAATAAATAATACTCCTTTCACTGCGCACCCCCTCTTTACGAGCCGAGCCATGATCTCATCCTTTGTCTGGTCTGCCTTCGACTCGAATCCACGATTCACAAATGCTGATGATGGCATGACGGACACTCACCTCTTATTCTTATACTACATCGTCACCCTATTTTCAACTTTGATCATACACCTTCCCCCATTATGATCAAGAGATCCCTAATCGCCCCAGTTTTGACACTATGCTTCGTCCAAGTGGTCTCGACGTCCCTTATCAGCCTGATCTTCCCATTCGTGGCATCTCGTACGTGAATTGGGGCAGGAGAATCTGATGTCCAGTCCTACTATCTATGGGCATCGATCAGCACGAGGTCCCCATATACGCTGGTTGGGCAGATAGTGTGATCGTTGTCTCAGAGCTCGTATGCCTTCCAATCGTAAGTGAGTCGAGCTCGTGGTATGATAGGGAGCAGAATCTGACGACGTAGCACGTCCGGGTTGTGCGCTACTTCCCACATCGAAGAGTCCTTGTATGCACTCTTACTCTTTCTGGAGTCATCGATGGCTGTCTTGGGTTTTGTACCTCGCCATGGCAGCTTGTGGCGCTCCGTGGTTTGACGGGCATGGTCCACTTCAGCGGATTCTTGTGTGGTATCGGCTTGGGCGAGATTGTCGATGAAGATCTAAGAATGAAGGTACGCATTGGCTGATTGGTAGAGAAGTATCCTAATCTCAGCCTTCTCATGGCATGCCGCAGGGAATTCTATTGGTTCGATTCTTGGAGCCATGATTGGCGGGTATCTGGCTGAACCTTATGGCCGGGTCCCGATTCTCTCGGACAAAGTGTTCTTTCAAAAATATCCTTACACTGCTCCTGGACTCTTGCTTTGCAGTACGACCATTTTGGCCAGTATGGCGGTGCTGGTACTCGTCAAAGAGGTACGTCACAACTCTGATTAACCGGCTGCTTATTCATTTCAGACCAACCCCCGCCATCGCCCTATCGCTCTGAACTTGAACGAATCGGATGCCGAGAGCCCTGCATCATCGACGCATCTCAGGGGCAAGCTCACCACTAAGAGGCTGTTCCGAAGTCGGCGGTTCTTGCAAGTCAGCATGGCGGAGCTTGGTGAGTTTGCAAAACCATGGGGAGCTGAAAATAGCCAATCGCGCTTGTGTCTTTGGGTGTCTCGCTCTCTTTGTGCGTATCCGAGTATTCTCAGATCTGCAAATGAACGCTAATATAAGTCTACGGCCGGGAAACTGTCCCCTTCGATTGGTGGCCTTGGACTGACGGTACGTTGATGTGTCGGTACTGCTTTGGGAGAATCCTCTCATATATAGATCCAAGACATCGCCACGGTACTCTCAACGACTCCACTTCTGACTCTTATCAACACTATCATTCTGTTCCCGTGGTATTCGAAACATCTCTCGCTGAGAGTGATTGCCAGTATCAGCTCCGGCTGCTGGCTGCTCCCCGCCATGTTTTTCCCACTTGCCGCTCACTTCGCCACTCACCCCAATCCCGGCCGAAATCTTGTATACGGGCTCTGGTATGTTGGGCAAGTCGGGGGTATGGTTTGGTGGACGTGAGTGAAGCCTTTCCCTCAACGGCGCGACTCACAAGAAGGCTAAAGAGTTTGTACTTGCTTCGACTCTATCCTCATTCGGACGATCGAATCTTAGCTACTGGTATCATCAAACTGGCCACAAATTCCGGCATCATCATAGGAGCAGCTGGATCTACGTAAGCTCGTAGCCCCAGATACCAATATCGCTAAATCACAGGCGAATGTTCAGCATTGCAAGTCATTATCCGGAAGGCTCACTTGGTCGTCAACTCGCGTGGATCTTTGTCGGCGGATGGGCTATCATTGTTTTTGCGGTTGGACTAAGCCAGCCAGATATTGCCGGAGAGGATCCTATTCTCAAGGTCCCAGAATCGGGACCGAAGACGAAGAATCGCCCCTGCTGGCCAATGATGAGGAAGCAACAGTGTGAGAGGGGAGCGAAATATGAGAGGTGATCATCACTACTGTACATATAGTTGAACCGGCTAGCAAGATGCGTGGCGATGTCAAAACATGGTTGGAGATGACTCAGCCATTGACCCTTTGCCGCGGGCTGTCTAAGAAGACACACTGACTACTTCGGCCGGGCCATTCATCTGATCTGTCTTGGCAGCCCATGCTCTGTAAAAGCAGACCCCCATAGCCCTGTACGACTTCGATCGCCAGTACCACCACGGTACAACCTGGTGCCCTGTCTCGCGAGTATATCATAGGCTGGTCAAGTCAATGAGTGAGCTTATCTGTACATCGCTTCCGAATGCGTACCAGTCCAAGTTGACGAATCGGGGTGTGACATGCTGCAAAGGGAGATATTGAAAGGATCAATGGTGATGACCATCCTTTTACATACCCTGACCTGTCTACGACTGGGTCGAACTAGCTTTAGTACCTACGTCCACATTCATCAGCTTGCATCAGGTTGACCCTTCTCTACCTCGCCTCATCAGCTAGTGAACCTCACAATGTTATCGAATGCGATCCTCCCCCCTGTTTTAGCGCTCTGCGCGGTCCAGTGCCTCATCATCGCCCTCATCACTCACATCTTCCCCTTTATCGCAGCCTGTACTTCCCTTTCTATCTTCCCCTCGTTCAACTGGCTGATCGATAGTCCTGCTGTCCCTCAATGTCCCGCCCGAAAAGGTGGCGACCTACTCAGGCATGGCAGAAAGTCTAGTATCAATTGGCGATCTTGTGTGTCCCTCTCGTATGTCTTGACTCCGAAAGAAGGCTAATGGCAGCACGTCAAGCTCATCCAGATTCTCCCTCATCGACAGCTCATCATTGCCTCGCTCTTCCTCAGTGGTCTCGTAGCATCTTTGATGGGGTTTTCGACGCACATTTGGCAGATTCTACTTCTACGGGGCTTGACGGCCCTCTTTAGTTTTGGTGGGTTTCTAGCTAGTATAGCTTTAGGTGAGGTAGTCAAGGGAGAGACTGGGAGTCAAGGTATGTGCTCAATGGTCAAGAGTAGAGCTGACGCGAGCATTCTCGTTTTTTGCTTCTGCAACTTTCCTGGGGGCGATGCTGGGTTCCGTGATCGGTGGATATCTCGCTGAGCCGGAAGGTCGGGTCCCGTTTCTTGGAGGTGCCGATATACTTGTGAAGCATCCATATATCGCTCCTGGCCTAGCGATGGGAATCTTGACGGTCATTTGTGCTATTGTAATTTGGCTCATGGTACCAGAAGTAAGCATTGCTCAGGAATGGATCGCTGATTCCAGACTAACGCCAAATATCGTCATTGTCCTGTAGCAGCTAGCACCATGGAGGACGAGACCCGGCCGATCCAGCCACAATCAGACGAAGGCAAGATCACATTAGCAGATCTCTGGCACGACATCCGATTTTGGCATCTCAACGTCGTTGATATCTGTAAGTTGTCGAAAGATGATTTTCGAAGCTCTACGAAGCTGATTACAAAGTGAACAAAGCTTGTTTCTTCACTTGCCTGACCGTGATGGTAGGATTGCCGTATTCGGCGATATAGACAGCTAATGGTACAGTCGACGGCCGGAAAACTATCGCCCGAACTAGGAGGATTAGGATTGAGTGTGAATCAGCCCAACATGCCTGAGCTGACTTCAAGATCCAATCAATCGGAATGATCCTATTCTTTACACCTTTGCTGACCTCGTGCAATCTGGTTTTCCTCTTTCCACTCTACTCGGACAAAATATTGACTCGCTGGATACTCATCGTTTCTTCTTCCGCTTGGGTCCTTACCGCTATCTTTTTCCCTATTGCCACTCAAACTGCGATTCCTGGTAAACCACATCAAACTCCGATCTATGTGTTATGGTACCTGGGGCATGCCATCGGGATGATTTGGTGGGCGTGTGTCTCATCTACTCTCGGTCGTACAGTATCGAAAGCTGATGCTAGTTTGCAAGGCTCACTAACTCTCGCCCTCTACCACAACACGGCCGATCGAGCTCTTGCTGCTGGAATTCTTCAACAAAGTGGGAATGTCGGATATATACTGGGAGTGGCTGGGTCTAGGTAAGCGAGCATGACAGTTGGGTATAGGCTAATAATCCAAGCCAACTTTTGTCCTTATCCAGTCAGTATCCCATAGGGACCACAGGACGACAAGCTATCTGGATCTGGCTCATGGTCCTTGCTTGCTTGACGGTGCTTGCAGGGGCATGTCTTCCGGAACGAGCCCGATCCAATGATGTCGAGCTTTGCGAGGACGAGGAAGCTGTCACTATTAATGAGAGAACACCTTTACTGTGAATGAGACGAATGTGTTGTGTAGTGTAGTCAGATCGGTGTACAGTACTGTGCATGAGGATGTATTGAGCCTGTCTTCCGGGCGCCATTCACTCGATCAGGCTTTACCACCAATTCCGTCACTATGTCTGGCTTGATTCATCGGTGACATTGATACGTGCTCTCCGGATTGTCACTGGGCATCAACAAGGAGCCCTTCTGTCGATCTAGTAAACCTCATCAAAGGATGTGAAGACAGGCAATCCAGTACAGATCATCACATACCAGCCCTCCCCATCTCCTCGCCGACACGAATCCATTGAGCATATCTTCGTAGTGACAATCACTCGTTGATGCCTTATCACCTGTCCGGCTGCGATCTCTGACTAGATTCGTATCGTCACGTACTATCCCGATCGTCACTGGACGACAACAAAGGACCCATTCGTCGATCTAGTAAATCCCATTAAAGGATGTCGAAGACAGTCAATCCAATACAAGCCATCGCATATTAACCTTCCATGTTCCCTCGCCATCTTCATCTCAACTAAAACAACAGCACTAAAACAACAGCACTAGAATAAAACAAATCCAAAATGCCAGCTCCACCAGGAATGTCACAAGAAGAATACCTCGTTCTCAAAAAACGTCAAAAGGAAAAATCAGATATGGCAAAAGCCAAAGAAGTATATAAAAAGAAATATAATCCAGCTACGGATGTTGAAGAGATTGATACAGAGACTTTGCAGGGGACTTGGATGAAAGATGGGGATTGGGGACCTGTTTGGGCTCAAGTTGAATTTGTATGTCCGCCCGACTCGTCATTGACCTCGAAAAAACCCGGACTAATGGCAGGATGCGGATGGGTGTTTGAAGAATGTCACTGATGCTGGGAAAGTAAAGGATGGATTCTTTGCTCCGGCTGGAACGTATGTCTATATCGGTTCTTTTCCTTGCCATGCTCTGGCTCCAGCGGTCTCGGTTGTGGGGAAGTAAGCTAACTATCAGGAGTCTACCTCTCGGAGCTGCGATGCCCGAGATGACTGTCTTGAAATATGGCGGGTGAGTCCCTTTCCCGGATCATCGTCGTATTCGTCCCACCCGTTAAACAAACTCCTCGTCCAGGCAATATCTTGAGAGACCAACGAAAACTAAGGCGAAAGAGACGAGGGTGATAGGTGGAACCGGAATAACAGCTGATCCTAGGTATTTCCCCGCTGGAACTTCTTTTCCTGGAGGAGTCATGGTCCCACTCCACGCTAGGATGGTGAATCTGTTACCGCAAATGACGATCGATAAATCGAATCCGTGGAATAATGAGAGTCTCTGTAGTATTCAGTAGTGGTCTCAACTATCACTATAGTCATGCTATCTGACAGGGTGGGACAGTAGGAAACCACTCGACTTATAGAGCTGGATAGGACCATGTATATCGTAGTGTCAGCCCAGGTAATCAGCTAACACCCGCATGTTCCACCATTCACCAGCACTAATCACGTATCCGCCCATGCATTAATCCTAATATCCCTTGTATTTACCCACCTAAACCTCTTCAACCCAACTACCTTTCTCATCAACTTCCAAAAGTTCCCAATCAACCTCAACATTCTCCTCTTTGAATAGTCGAACAATCTCCTCGGCGATACCGTCAAAGTTCTCTGTAGCTAATGCCAAGATCGTGGGACCTGCTCCTGAGAGACAGATTCCGAGTAGGCCGGGGTGGGTTGTTGGTGTTAGGGTGGAAAGGATTTTGGGTAGGCCTGGGATCTGGTTGTCAGCGAATGCTAGTGAAGCGGTGCGAGCGCGTGGGAATATGAACATGTAGAGGTGAGATTGAGCAGAGTGTTAGGGCACAATGTTGATTATTGGTTGACATACCAAAGGCATTCGATATGGGTGGTGAATCTTATCCTTCATTGCCTCGAAAATAAGCTCTGGATCAGGTGGTGATCGTGCCAAAGCAGTCGTCAATACCGCCAGTCGTTGCAGGTTGAATACCTATTCGTCAGCTAGTTCCGAATCCTGGAGGAGAAGTAGCTCACCATATCCTTCCTGGAATACGTATCTGGTAAAACACCCCTCGCCTTTGCCGTCGCCAACTCGAATCTAGGCATAACAGCAATAGCCTTGATCTCCTTTGCCCATCCATATTTAATATAATGTCCAATTCCCAATGGGGCTTTCGGTGGATCTTGTCCCCAACTTGGCCCTGCATCCGGTGGGTATTCCGGCAAGACTTCTGCCAATGGAACTGAAGCAGCAGATGTATCTTCGGGAGATAATTCTTTAAGGTATGATCCTACGAATCCACCTATTAATGCTGCCGTTACATTATCCGGATGTCGTTCGACCATTAATGCGAAATCGAGTAGTCGAGATTTTGATAGTTTGAGGTTTCCAAGTAAATCACCTAAAAGGACACCAGCAATGACTGCTGCCCCTGATGATCCTAGTCCTCTACCGAATGGGATTTCATTATGCGCGTGTATCGTTACTCCAGATGGGAAAGTGGTGATATTGTGTGATCTCAATACATACAGTGCGACTCGAGTAAGAAGGTTCTTGTATGGTGACAAGGGTACATTTGAGGAATCGAGACCGGTGTAGGTGATTACTGGTAGTAATGTCTCGTCGTATGGTGATGCAGGGATGTTGACCTCCACAGTGAGCGATAAAGAAAGGGCAATACCGCAGACATCGAATCCTGGTCCGACATTTGCTGTTGTAGCTGGGACGTGGATCTTGTAGCTCTTGTTCATGGTGTATATGTATGGCGTTGTATGCACTAAGGCTGGACTTTTGAGTTGATCCGTCCGTTGATTTGCATGACGTGTTATTAAGATCACATACGGATTAATGCTCGACTTGTTCCTTTCTCTGTCTATACCTGCTAATATCTGTTGATCACTATCTATACTCGATTCTCCATCTCGGTCTTAGTCTCAATCATCCCGCAGAACGACATAGTCAGATAGCATTGGATCAAATTCATTCTACCCGCCTCGAGCTTTAAACACGGACAAACTTCAGCCAAGATGAGTGGACGAAAAGTGATGGTTCAGGTAAGCTACAATGATCGTCGATTTGGATCAAGCTGATATCGTAGCCCATCAATATCATCTTCAACCACCTACAAAAGGTTAGCATGATTGAATGAACGTAAGGAGTATCAGCTGAACTAGGTCTTTCATCCCAATACTCGAATTCGGCCAATATCTCCATCATTCGTCTTCTCACATCAACTCTTGTGCCTATCGATGTACGACAATATCACTTGGAAATATAGCATAACCGCGTGTCAGTCTGGCTATTTGATAACAACGAGTTCCGTATTGAGGCATTCATCATCGTACGTCTATTCTCCTGTCTCCGTCGCAGTTTGAATCTAGCTAACCAAGCGTTTTTCTTCAACCTCGACACCTCTTCATCAAACCTTGCTATATATCCCCGTTCCCTCGCATCACCAATCTCGCCCATCGTCGATTTTGTGTTACTCGCTCTATCTCTATTCGACTCGCAGGGCTTCGACGAATTCATGAATCTCGTACTGGATGATGCGGAGGAGGTTTATATTGAGAAATCAGGCAAAGAGACGAAAGCAAGGCAGGATCTAGGTAAGTGATTGGCATCATTGGGACTTCATGAGTTGGATGTAGGGATTATGTTGAGTGCTGGTATCCGTATTCGGTGGCTGGCGATGTTGGGAGAGAGAGAGAAGTGGTGATGACGAGACGAACGCAGGGCAAGATTAGGGAAATGGATGGATCGATGGATACTCCACTCTTGGTCAAAGGATATACTGATCAATAGGTCGAATCCTATTAAAAGGTGACAACATCACCGTGATTGAAGCTGTCGCATGAGTAGAATAGGATGAGGGATGTCGCGATTTGGCGGTTTGGGTTATGGATGTGGAATAGACCTGGAATAAGATAAGATTTGGATTAAGATACTCGATGGATGGAAAGACATGCATCGATTGTACCATGATCCATGCTCTTGTGGATAGCGGGTCAGGTGGGGACGCAGGGGGCGTTACTGATCGTGAGACTGATTGCTGAGTATAGCTGGGCTGGTCTACCGTAAGTGTGTGTAAGGACTGGACAGGGTGATGGAGGGAGCGGCCATACACCTGACTGACTCATCACCTATAACCTCATCCTTGAATCAGTCCGAACGGGCTCTAAATCAACATGAACTCGAGCTCGAGGATGTCATACCTGACCTACTCGATCGTGGAAGGACAAGTGGGTAGTCGCCGAATTCACCTCCTGTGCATCTCTTCCGTCAGATACACATATGTATATATACATTCCACCCCTTCTTCATGTTTATGCTATCACCGCCCGTCTCCTGCTCTACTCATGACATTGATTCTTATACTGAAATTTAACTTGAAGACATTCATCTCCCACCCACTCTCCCAGCCTCTACCTACTTCATCCTGTTATCAATAACCTCTTCCCAATCCAACATCCTCTTAGCTTTAAGTGTACTAATCAATCCCCCATTCCCTTCAACTCCACCTTTCACTTTACCGACCAATTCCGGAAACTTCTCCTCCAACAACTCACTAGTAAGTCGCTGTTGCATAGTAGTAGGAGCGACGATAAAGAACGTTTCATGTCCTTTTGGGAATTGATTCTCACCTACAGTCAAGGCGGAGAGACAAGCTTGAGCGGTTGAAGTGAGGGATACCCATCCCCATAAGTCTTTCCAGAGACCTTTTCGATCGTTTAGGATGGAAGGAGTACATTGTTCGTCTGATGTTACGGCGTGGAATCGAAGGGAGGCAACGCGGAGAGAGGGGTATCGGCGGGTGAAAGCGTTGGCTTGGATTTCGCATGCACTGGGGATTAGCACAAGGGGGTGGTGGTTGAGAGCGCGAAATTGATAGGAGTATGATGACGTGGATAGTTTGGGAGAGACTGTGAAGTGGAAACAGGAGAGTTGAAGGTCAATCATTCGGGTAAAGGCTGAATGGGTTGAGATCAAGGGACAGAAGACGTGTAGTCATGATCAGAGGAACGATGCGAGTGCAACCGAGGTCGAGATCAAGTGAAGTAACCATTTCCTCCCTCAATTTTGCTCATTGCCCTCGACCACAACGAGCAGGAGAGGTGAGAGAGAAAAGAGGAGAGAAATGGAGAATAGCATAATGGCAGAGACGAAGTGGATGAGGGTGATGGTGAAGAAGGCCAAAGGGGACTCACTGCTTGGAAACAGAATACGCATCTTCAGGATAAAAAGGATGTTCTTCATCAAGAGGTAGATAATCGAATTGAGGTCTTTCAGAGTAGACTACATATTAGCTGGAGAATTTAACGGATAAAGGGGGAATGGGACTCGCTCATTCCGATTGAATTGACACTTGAAGCAATTACTACCCTGTTTATACCCAGTTCGCCAGCGATCTCGAGAGTGTTCCATGACATAGCTGAGTTTTTGTTGTATACCACCTGTTTGTCAGTATCAAGAGCGAGCGAGCGAGCGAGTGAGTGTAGTAGTGGACGAGCGGAGGAGAGGATCATGATCTCATCCAGGCGGGTGTGTAGCCGGTGATTGATCGCGAAGATGATGGCGTGCTGACGGGGCTGCTGTACAGGAAGGATCATAGTTTGGGAAATAAGACCAAAAGCAGAGGACAGAAAGACGTACGTGACTCGGAACATTACTTGTCAATTGCCCATCCGCCCCGAACTTGTTGAAAGTAGCAGCGAGGTGAATGATAGCAGTACATCCCTCCTCCTTTACAGTCTTGTGATATGCCTCATAATCCGTAGCATCCAATTGCTGGTATACGTATTTTCCGGAATGGTCGTCTTCGAGGTCAAGGAGTGATACTGGACCCATGTCGAGTGCAATCACTTTATGTCCATCGGATAATGCTTTTCGAGTAACTCCTTGTCCTACCATTCCGTTGGATCCTGTTATTGCGATCACCAACTTTTCGGCGGCAGGGGAGGTGGTGGTAGCGGTTGATGACATGATGGACGATGGACGATGTGTGATGTGTGATGCGAGTAATCTATTTTCTTGTGCTTTTCGATCTTATATTGTTTCGATGGCTATGATGGGAATCCGATTTCGACTCAATCGTGTCCCCCAGATAAATGTCGTGTTCGTGTTCGTTGAACTTGTTTTAATCAAATGCTTACTGACCTCGTTTCATCCTGTCCTGTGTATGTACGGTGTG
>Ga0265798_10011397_pt1 | contig 10836 bp, 9 predicted proteins | sample P3T30metagenome_FD_192430 | JGI IMG/M metagenome (GOLD analysis project Ga0265798, IMG submission 192430) | Plant litter microbial communities from East Loma Ridge, Irvine, California - P3 T30 | ecosystem: Environmental > Terrestrial > Plant litter > Unclassified | place: USA: California... | reverse complement strand
CATACAAAATAACACACACACACACACACACACACACACACACACACATGTACGCGCTGGAAAGCCTCGTTTTACACATATAGGCAGTCATGTCAGAGCCCCGTCGTGCATAGAGTGAGTATCCACCCACCCACATAGAAGAAAAAACGGCATAAAACGCCAAAGAACAAAGTGAGACATGGATCAAGGGCGTCGGGGAAAACACTGGGGTAGTGAGGGGGGGATCAGCTGAGTTTCACGCCACATCATCGTTAGAGATGACAAGGTGTGCATTGAGATGGGGTACAGACTGCTTGCTGAGATACATTTTTACTGTAACAATTCTCCTTCTTTACTTCTCTTTTCTTCTCCAAGGAAGGGAGAAAAAAAGAGGTTAATGAGACTCGGAGACTAGGTCAGATTGTCCATCGCCGCTTCTTTGGTAGTCTTCATCTTCTTAATCTAGCCTCTCGTTTCTAGACCCGCCCTGCTCGTAATCCGTGCCTTGTTCATGCTCGGCGCTCTTCATAAAGTCACCCATGCGCTGGTCTTCTTCCCCGAGTCCAAAATTCCTCACCATGGCCATGAACCTCGCCTCGCCCCGTTGGTCGCCCATGATACCGCCCCTGGCAACACCCTCGCCACGCTCAACGTCGCGGACAATGGCCTGCGCTCGCTCATGATCACCATCTTGCATCAGAGCGCGCACAATGGCCATGAGTGCTTCCCAGCCAGGTAGTTTACCCTCCTTGGACATGCGTGTGAGAACGCTGAGCATCTTGCCCACTTCGTTGTGTGCCGCGTAGCCTTCGATGAGGCGGTCAAACAAGATGCGATCGTTGGCCGCACCGACATTTGTGAAGAGATGATGTACCAGAGCATCAACCTCTGCTATCTTTGGTGGCTCGGATGTGAAGTAGTATGTGATGAGGGAAGTGTAGACTTGTGCCGAAGGGATCAAATCGCGAGAAGTCATGTGTTTTATGACGGCGAGAACGCCGCTGTAGTTGGAATATTTCTTCAGAAGGCGATCGATCACCGTAGAATAGACATAGGCATTTGCCTTCGTACCGGTCGCTTCCAACTCGTCAAAGATCTTGAGAACCTTGTCCGTCTGCTGTTGCTCCGACTGGCCATCGAAGGTGTTACTATCAAAAGCGGCAGTGATGAGCATGTTGTGTGTTGCAACGTCTCCCTTTAGGCCCTGCTTTTCCATCTGCTCAATAAGCATGAAAGCGGTGCGCTTGTCCCCCGCGCCTAGGTACAGCTGGATCAGCGAATTGTAGGTAATGGCATCTGGTTGGATCTGGAATCTTGTGGACCAGCCAAGGATTTTTTGAACGAATTCGACTCGTTTTTCATACGTCATTGAATTGGTAGGCAGCTGTACGAGGCCGGAAATGGCACCGTTGATGACCTCCACAGAAGGCTTGGTGCACTTGTTGACTGCCTTTTTCGACGGCTTCTGCTTCTTGGAGCCTTTGTTAGTCGGGTGCGGATGTAGAAGGTTTTCGGCTGCAAGCCAGCGCTTGCCCATTTCATCCATCGCAGCAAGAGCTTGGGTGACTTGTCGAAACCTCAGCAAGCCGTTGACGCGGGTCGTCCAAGCATAGTTATCTGGCTCGAGTCCAGTGTTGAGCATGCGCGTCCACATTGCATTCAGACCATCCAAATCTCTCGCCTTTGTGCAGCCTTCGAGAAGAGCAACCCACGACCTCATGTTTGGCTTAACACCACTTGCAATCATGTGGTTCCAGACTTGAACCGAGCGATCCGGGTTGAAAAGTGTCAAGTACCCAGAAAGGAAGCTGTTGTATAGCAAAAGGGGTATCGCAGTCTTGCCGTCGGCAGTATATGCCTCCTCAACCTGTTTCCATAAACCATCTAGCGCTAGAGGCGAGCTTTTGGTCTCGACTGCGCGCGCTATTCTCCTAAGGTTGAATTCCAGCAAATTGGTCTCCTTGTCTTCCGTGGCTTGTGAGCCCAGGGTTGCGCCTGATTGCCCAATGGCGGTCATGGCTTTATACGGCATCATATCGACCGCTTGCTTGATCTGGGTTTGAACATCTTCTGGAAACTCTTCGAATTGCGCAGAGTGAACAAACCTGGTGTCTACCTTTGACGAGGCAAGTAAATTTTCGAGAAGGCGCAGAAAACGCGAGGCTTGCTGGCGTGTGTTTTGGTCCAACCCTTCTGCTATGGCATACAGGTAGGCAGCACAAAAGGCCAATCTCCAGTTGATGGGATATTTGGGAACACATATCTGCAAGCGGCCACTAAAGTCTTTGGTATTGTACATTTTCGGAAGTGTTTCAATAGGTGGCAGCTGCCATTCGGAAGCAATAGCATCCAGCGGGTCGTTCATCGGCCCCTTACATTGGAAGAATAGTCGCCAGACGGATAGCAATTCATTGAGTAACGAAGGCAAATCCCTTTGAGGCTTCTGCGGGACTTTGTACATGGCCCGGATAACTTCGTATGTTAGGTATTCCACAGTTGGCTCAGTCCAGTACTCAGGGCGAGCAAGACCAAGCTGTGCATATCTAAACAGCACGGCAGTCGGTGTAACTGCCACCGTTTTACCTGAAGCAAAATCTTTAGTGACGTTACGAAGGAGGCGATTAAAAACTCGGCCGTGCTCCAACAAATAGACATCGCCCTCTGGTGGCTCGATAAAGGCCTTGCAATCTCTTGCAGTATAGGTTTCCTCAAACATCTTCCAGGCATAATCCGTGTTTCTGAACAGAAGTCTATTGAGGCGTTCAGCATGGCCTAACTGTTTTTGTGTCAAGTCACCCTGCTCCCCTTCTTGGTGTGCTGCTTGGCCTTCTTCGCCAGTATAGCTGGGGATGGTGTCTGTGTCCTGTAGCATACGCGAATATCGACTGGCTCGCATTGAAAAACGGTCCTTGGGTAAGTCTGGTATTGACCCCCGTTGAGGCTCTTCCTGACTCCGAAGTGGAGTGTGTGCCTCCTCTTGTACTTGTTCAGCGCCATCTTGTTGTTTTGGTGTCTGCAGTGAAACTATGGCTCGAGATTGCCATTGGGAGCGTGGGGCGGCGCCAATGTGTCGCGAAAGACGTATGCGGCATTGTCGGCATACATAGGCGCTTAGCATACTGCTTCGATATGCTTCGGGAGGTGGGATGTGTGAATACTGCTGGCTGGTCAACTTATGCGAGCTTTGCAGCAAATGGGGGACGAGTGGCTTTGTACCTACAACTACGAATCAGGCGCCCATTTGCGCAAGCGCGTGTGCGAACGAGGAGTATAAGGCTCAGTTGGCGACTTTCTAGGCACTTTGTTGCATGGCAAGGGCGCGGTCGTCAAAAGTTGTGCTGGTGGCTTGCGAATCGTGCGGAATAAGGCCGGCCAATGAGACGCCATGACGTCCACACGTTGCACGTGACTGCCAACATCCATCATACGACTCGACTCTTGGACTCGACTTCTCTCACAGTGATTGAATCGAGTGCGGCAAAAGATTTGAATTGTTATATTCTCTTCCTTCTTGTCCTGAACCGTTGAGAGAAAACAAGATGACGACCTTGATACCGCGACATTTTTACTCGCAGGAAGAGCTTGAGAAGCTTTATCCGAAAGAGCTTGAGCTGCAGCTAGTACAAGTTGTAAGATCAGCTGTATAGCTTCCATATTAGCCTACCACTAATTGCGATGACAGCTCCTGCGGCACGGTCAGTTCTTCGTTGGCATACTACGACCCAGATACTGACACATGTCAAGGCGAAAGAAGCCCTGTATCTCCTCGATTCCAGAATGTGGGTTTCAATACCTGTTCATGTCATATGGATTACTAACAGATGTCACAGACTGGTCTACCGCCTTGTACGCAATTCAATGCGGCTAGCATGAACAGCCCACTGACCACCATAGACTGGCCGTACTGCAACTCTGCCCGCCAACTGACAAGCGTAATCCTAAACACAAAGGACTTTTCAAAGTGGGACCAGCTCAAGTACCGACGCAGACTCGAAACCTTTGGCACCGACGATGGACCCGGTATTCCTGCCTCACCCTCTAATCACCGCAAATACTAACGCACCTAGCCATTGCATCTGGCCCCATGGGCGAATTCGATGCCATATGCCAGCCCGGTGAACTTACAGACAAAGGCCGGGAAACGACTCTAGCTCTAGGCGAACGCCTGCGCCACCTCTACGTTGACCAACTCAAGTTTATGCCGAAGCTCATTTCTGATAGCGACATGATCTATCTGCGCGCGACCCCAATTCCACGTGCTCTTGAGTCGGTCCAACAAGCGTTTTGGGGTTTCTACCCACCATCTGCACGCACAGCCGACTTTCCTCCACCGACAATCATCACCAGAACACCTGCGGATGAAACACTGTTCCCCAATGATGCAAGCTGCAGGCGCTTCGCCCAACTCAGCCGTGCGTTCGCACAACGGGCAGCCGAAAACTGGAACGACACGGATGATATGCGTTATCTCACCAAAGTCCTTTCAAAATGGATGCCCGGCGAGCAAAAGGTGGCTGTTGATTCCCACCCCAGACTTTCGGGCATAATGGATACTCTAAACGCTACCGACGCTCATGGCCCAGAGACCAAATTGCCAAAGGAGTTTTACGACCCCAAGGCACGCTCAATCATCGACAAGATCGCCGTTGAAGAGTGGTACCAGGGCTACAACGAGTCATCTGAATACCGCATGCTCGGCATTGGCGGCCTCATGGGCGACATCACCTCACGAATGGTCGGCAGCGTCGAACGCAACGGAAACTCTGGCATCGTCGAAGTCGGCGGCGTAGACGGCAAACTGGGTAAAGGTCGCGGCGGCGAAACTGACATTCGCTTTGCCATGTCTGGATGCCATGATACCACTCTAGCCGGCATGCTGACCTCACTGGGTGCTTTTGACGGCGAGAAATGGCCACCATTCACGTCTCACATTGCCATCGAAATGTTCAAGAAACGAAATACTAACAACCTCGCTCAGCCCTCTCGAGTGGAACAAGAATCCACTTCCAAGAATCCGAGCTGGTGGTCCTCCCTCTTTGGCACAAAGACGTCCAGTTCCAGCCTTGTCCCTGAAGGCATAGCCCGCAAACCCATTAACGAGCTTTCGGCCTCCCAGCGCGAGAAACTCAATGATTACTACGTGCGCCTACGTTACAACGACAAAATCATGCAGATTCCCGGATGCAAGGTCGAAGGCAAGCATCTGCCCGGCGACACCACGTTTTGCACACTCGACGCGTTCAAAGCTATTGTGGATAAATACACACCCAAGAACTGGAAGGCGGCTTGCACGTCTAGACTCGATGCGCCCGCCTTCCCCGAGAAGCCTGAGCCTGCTGGGTACGAGTAGGTGGTGGCTTAGGTTGAAGTTGTGGATATCCGCTTGCCGTCCTTGCACGGTGACTAAATCAACATCGGTTTCAGAACTTGGTCATATCAGGCAGACAGTCCAGCAAGTAATGTACACATAGAACTCTTGGTACAAAGGTGGGATCTAGACCTCCATAGACGTATACATATGTATTACGTAGAACATACACACATATATACAAACATACACTTTCCTCATACTATGAATCTCTTCAACATTTGCACCATACGTCTCCAATACTCGCCACTAAATCAAGCCTTGCCATAGACTCACCGGAAATAAGAACATGACAAGTAAACGCCTTTAAATTCCAGTCTCGTAAAACCATCTACATAACCATGATGAACTCGGGATCCCTATCATCTCCCTTGCCCTCAAACTCTGCATACTTGCCCCTTGCCTTATCCCTATTAATCTTCCACACCCACGCCACATTCATGGCAATTCTATCAGTCCGGGTTAGTAATTTGTTCGAGAGAAGGAAACGGTGAAACCAAACAAAGGAGAGGAACCAGAAGAAAACAACTATACTTACAACACCCAAGCCGCACAAAGCAAGCCCAAAATGATCCTATGACTGCGATGAAAATTATCCGTCTTCTCACTCTTCTGGTAGATGAAACTGGCGACGAAGCCACCTGCGTTTGCAATGGCAAGCTGCAGCGCAGACGTGGTAGCGCGCTTGTAGTGGCCAGCGCTATTGTTGCTGTTCCAGGATAGGATGCAGGGCACGGTTGCGTACATGCCTGTTGCCATGAGGAACGTCATGCCGTACTGAACTTTGGGGTCGGTCGACTGGCTGATGACGCCGTATCCGATGATGGCGACGGGCAGGGTACAGAGCATGACTGGGCCGCGGAGGGCCAGGCGATCAGACAACAAGGCGACGATGACGGTGAAGACGGAGGCGACGGCGTAGGGGATGACGGTCCAGAGCTGCGCCTTGTTTGGGTCTTTTGCGAATCCGTTGTTGACAATCGTTGGCAGGAACAGACCAAACGAGTAGAGGCCGGATAGGATGGCAAAGTAGGCCGTGGCCGTGAGCCAGACTTGGACGTTGAATACCCCGCGTTTGATCTCTGACCAGGCAAAGTGTTCGTGCTTGGCGGACGAGGCACCGAGCCGCAGTCGGGCTTGTTCCTTTTCCGTGGGAGACAAGAAGCGCGCGGATTCAATCGAGTTGGGGAGGAAGAGGGCGGAGCAGACGCCTACGAGGACGGTGATTATCCCCTCGATGATGAATATATACCGCCAGCCTTCAAGCCCTCCAGCAGGTCCGATGGCGTTGAGGCCGCGGGCGAGCAGGCCGCCAAATGCACCGGAGAGTGAGGCTGCCGTGTAGAAGATGCCGATGCGGAGGGCGAGTTCTTGTCTACGGTAAAAGTGCGAGAGATATAAGACCTGGAGAAAGAGGTGTTAGGAGAATGGCCAAGTGTATATATGGGATATGGTGGGATACATACCATTCCTGGTAATAGTCCACCTTCAGCTACCCCGAGCAGCGCGCGAACCGTAACAAACGACGCGAAATTCCTGACGAAGCCCAGACACATTGTCAAAACGCCCCACACGGCTGTCAACAACGGTAACCAGATCTTTGGCGAGACCTTCTTGAGCACCAGGTTCGATGGGAGTTCACTACCATTGCGTCAGTCCATCGGCACAACCAATGTAGCCGTGTGTATCCAAACCAACCTCGCAATATACGTGGCGTAAAACACACAAAGCCCAATCGAATATTGATGGTCATTGATATTGATGTCCTTTTCCAAACCCAGAATCTTCGCATTACCGACATTTGTGCGGTCGATGAACGAGCAAAGGAAGAGCATCGCAAGGACTGGTAGAATGCTGTCGTGATTATCAGCCATTGTCAGCTCTCATTTCAGTCTTGTCAAAACCAATAGTACAGCCGAAGACACCAACAACACCAACAACATACCGACAATCCATCTTGCGCAATAACCCTCTCACTACCTTGCTATCCTCTCCAAACCCCGCTTCTAATTGCTCGCTGCCGCGACTCGCCCGCTCGAGCTTTTCATCCTCCTGCATTTTCTCCTGCGCAAGACTCATAGTTGTCGTCGTTTGCTATTGCTGTGAAAGCGAAACCAGCCCTCTCTTTCGTCGTCGTCGTTGTCGTCGAGGGATCTCAGCGAAAGGGTAGCCGGCGAGGTAGGTAGACGAACAAACCAGACCAAATAATGCAGCGAAAAAAACAACAAGGTGAGATTTATAAATCTTGAAAGTTTTAAGCCCTTCTGCGTCATACACACCTCCACGAAGAAAACAAAAGACGAAGAACCAAGAGATAAACAAGACCCCAAAAAAGCTTAAATCCAGCCCTTTACGCAGAGAGGATTTGGCAGCCGACATTCCTTCTTCTATACACACACACACATATATATATATACATGTATGTACCCCCGAACCCGCCAATCAACCGAACAACTCCGCACCACCTTCCCACTTACCCTGTGTCTCTCTTCTCCACCCAACTCCACCAAACTACGACTCGCACGCTTAAACGCTACACCGACACCGACAAGCTCCAGCAAGCTAATTTGCCCAGCCACGCCCTCTTTGCTCACGCCCTTTCCCCAACCCGAACCCCATGGGGCCGCCCCCTCGCAAAAGACACTAAGCGCACAGATTGACCTAGTCTAGCTCGGCCGGACCTGGTCATGGGCTTGAGCTGAACGGTTGCAGCGGCGCCTCATACCGTGTTTATACTAGAGGCATGCACGCGCGCAGCCAGGCGACACAGATGATGGGCTGGCCTGGACGTTAGCGTGTAAGCCATCTGGTGCGTCTACGGGCGTTGTTTTGGCGCCGACCGGGAGATTAGCGACCGCCGGTGGTTCATGTTCATTCCGTAGTGATTATGTGTGTTTGTTGAACGGGACGCACGGCATTGTTTTGTGTGGGGAGACACGGAAATTAGTGATTACCCTGTTATCTGGACTGAATAAAGCGAAGATAAGCCGTTTTGTGGGAGGGAGCTGGAATCCGGTGAGGAGGGCTCGAGCTGAAGAGAATTGAATTGTGCCCCCTCCACCCCAAGGCCAAGCTTTTCCGTCACACCGGCTGCTGGGCCGGGCTGAGGACCTAAGCTCTTGTGCGAAGCCTCTGCGAAGTCTCTGCGAAGCCTTGCGTGTTACCCACTTGAATCGACTTGGCTCAAACTGAAAATCCACATTTCCTTCTTCTCGGGTTCGACGCACACTTGCGTCAAGCGTGCTAATCACTTGGTTGTTTTTTGCTTGTCTTACTGATCATCACCCCCCCGCCTCCACCCCTCTTGGTTTACATACGCAATCGTAATAGTGATGTACATATATCCACTTTTTTCTCTCCTTCTCTTCCTGCGATACCTAGGTAGCGTGATCCGTCATGTCGGGATGTAAAGATTAGGGTTTGCATGACAGGTCCTAGAGTGAGCTGCGCGATAAGGGATGCACATGATGCTAGCCGGTGTGTTGCCGACTTTTGTCTTGGACGCCTAAAGCCGCCATGACGCGGTATTGGCGTAGGTACCATCTGCACCTGTACTCCATAAGTGATGAGCGTGGTGCAGATCATAGATCAACTATGGCGACTTTTGTGATACAGCTACATAAGCGCCAAGTCTAATAAATGCTCATTCCATCGTCTTGAGATCCGGTGCGACCTCAAAACTAGCGTCTGTCTTCGCTTTAACGTCCTCTACACTGACGCCAGGCGCAGTCTCGGTGAGTGTCAAGGTGCCGCGCTTCCTATTTACCTCAAACACACACATGTCGGTGATGATGGTGCTCACGCACTTGGCTCCAGTCAACGGCAGCTTGCACTCCTGCACAATCTTGCTTGATCCATCCTTTGCAACGTGCTCTGTCGCTACAACTACCTTTGTAGCCTCTGGGTTGCTGACCAGGTCCATCGCGCCACCCATACCCTTGAACACCTTTCCAGGCACCATGTAGTTTGCCAAGTCACCCGATGCACTCACTTGTAGGGCACCGAGGATGGACACGTCGACGTGCCCACCACGGATCATACCAAAAGACTCGGCGCTGTCAAACGTCGAGGCGCCAGGGAGAAGCGTGACGGTTTCCTTGCCGGCGTTGATAATGTCTGGGTCGACTTCTTCCTCGGTCGGGTAGGGGCCCATGCCTAGAATGCCATTCTCGCTCTGCAGCCACACCTTGACGCCATTGGGCACAAACGACGCAGCAGCCGTGGGGATGCCGACACCCAAGTTGACATAATAACCCTGCTTAAGTTCCTTTGCTGCACGACGGGCGATCCGATCACGACGTTCTGCAGCTTCATTCTTCGACGATGTGTCTTTGGAAGCAGATGGATTCCGAAGCTTCTTGGTTTCAATGTGCTTGGGGGCTGTCGAGGGAACGATACGGTCTACGAAGATGCCGGGAAGGTCGATTTCGTTTGCGTCAAACGTTCCGATTGGGACAATTTCCTCGGCTTCGACGATTGTAAGGCGCGCCGCTTTGGCCATTATGGGGCCGAACGCTTTGGTCGTGTATCTGTCCAGACTGTTAGTAGCAAGTTACGAGGATAACAAGGTTACCTCTTACCTGAATACACAGTTACCAGCCTCATCAGCCTTGTGTGCCCGAATGATTGCAACATCGCCGGTCAAGGCAGTCTCCATCAGGAATTTCTTGCCATTGAACTCTCTGACCTCCCTTTTCTGGCCAAAACCAATGGCTTTGCCCTCCTTGTCAAACTTGGCAGGAATCTTTCCATCTTGTAGCAGTGTATTGACGGCTGTTGGGGTATAGAATGCCGGGATACCCGCACCGCCAGCTCTTATCCTCTCGGCGAGCGTGCCCTGCGGACACAGCTCGATCTCTATGCCACCACTTAGATATTGCTTCTCCAGCGCCTTATTGTTTCCCAGAAAGCTTATAATAAGCTTTGAGACTTGGCCACTTTTCGTGAGCAGTGCCAAACCTCCTTTGTCCTCAATGCCAGCATTGTTCGAAACGGCAGTCAAAGAATGCAACGATTGAGGGCCGCGTTTCTGCATCGCTCCAATGAGCGTGTCCGCGACACCGCATAGCCCAAAACCAGCGCTCAGCACAGTGGAACCTGGCTCGATATCTGCAACTGCCTCATCTGCACCTTTGAAGAGCTTTGATTTCGAGCGATCGATTGTCGGCGCGCTTTTACTGAGGCTTCGTAATTGACCTGTGAATTGCCATCGCGGTGGTAGCGCTCGCGCGGTTCGTAATTGTGCAGGAATGGGTCTTCGCGAACACAACCGTGAAGGGAGAGCTGCGAGCAACCGGTATGACGAAGGCAGGGTGTCCATGGCGAGGCAAGGCGAGTGAACGAGATAGAATGAGCAAGTTCAACCCATATAGAGTGCGAAGGAAGTTGAACAAGCACCGACTTGTTGACACTCGGACTGAGATTGCGCGGTCGCGTGCCGAACAGAATCCATCGAATGCATACGACAACCGCGCAATAGCTCTAACGTC
>Ga0265798_10011396_pt1 | contig 10837 bp, 10 predicted proteins | sample P3T30metagenome_FD_192430 | JGI IMG/M metagenome (GOLD analysis project Ga0265798, IMG submission 192430) | Plant litter microbial communities from East Loma Ridge, Irvine, California - P3 T30 | ecosystem: Environmental > Terrestrial > Plant litter > Unclassified | place: USA: California... | reverse complement strand
ATGCGTGCCGAATTCGGAACAGGTTATCGAACGTGAGCATGCAAGTCCTGATCGTCGAGGACGAGGAGGCGCTGACTACCCTGCTGCGCTACAACCTGGAGGCCGAAGGATTCCTGGTGGATTCGGCCAGTCGCGGTGACGACGCCGAACTGCTCCTGGCCGAGCGCACGCCCGATCTGGTCCTGCTCGACTGGATGCTGCCCGGCCTCTCGGGCATCGAGTTGTGCCGCCGCATCCGGGCCCGGCGCGAGACCGAGCGTCTGCCGGTGATCATGCTCACCGCGCGCGGCGAGGAAGGCGACCGGGTCCGCGGGCTCGGAACCGGCGCCGACGACTACATCGTCAAGCCGTTTTCGGTGCCGGAACTGCTGGCCCGCGTTCGGGCGCTGCTGCGTCGGGCCAAGCCGGCCCACGTCGCCGACCGTCTGGCGGCGGGCGACATCGAGCTCGACCGCTCCGGCCACCGGGTCCGGCGCGCCGGCGAGGAACTCCATCTCGGACCAACCGAATTCAGGCTGCTGGAATTCCTGATGCTGGCGCCAGGCCGGGTTTTTTCCCGTGAACAGCTCCTCGACGGGGTCTGGGGCCACGACGTCTACATCGACGAGCGCACCGTGGACGTACATGTCGGGCGGCTGCGTAAGGCGCTCAACGCCCCCCGGCAGGCCGACCCGATCCGCACCGTGCGGGGCTCGGGATACGCCTTCGACGAGACGTTTTCCCTCGAAGCCTGAAGACCTCCAGCCCGTCGGGGCGGAACGGCGCGCCTGCCTCCTCGGTCAGCGTGTCAGCGCTGCGCTCTTACCGGAGGCGGCCGGTACCACCTTCAAGGCCGCCAGCACCGTTCCCTCGGTGAGGATCTGCGGCAGCACCTGTGCCTCCCCAGTGCCCGTGTAGAGCAGGTACAGCGGGACGCCGCTGCGCCCATGCGCCTCCAGCAGGCGGGTGATCTCGGGGTTCTGGTTGGTCCAGTCGCCCTTCAGGTAGGTCACACCCCGATCCTTCATGGCGGCCCGCACGGCCTTCGTGGACAACGAGGTCGTCTCGTTGACCGCGCATGTGATGCACCAGGCGGCGGTCATGTTCACGAAGACCGGCCGCCGCGCGTTCACCAAGGCGTCGAGACGCGCCTGCGTGAAGGGCTCGACGCCCTCTGCGGCGGCCTGGGCGACGGGCACGGCCCGGTCGCGATCGAGGGTCAGGGTCAGTGCCCCGACGGCGACGACCGTCAGCAGCGCGACGCCCTGGACGACGGGTCCGACCCGCGAAGCGGCGACGCGCCCGTGCTCCCAGGCCCAGGCCGCGAAGCCCACCAGCACGAGGCCGATCAGCCCCACCAGAAGCCCCTGCGGGCCGACCTGCTGGGCCAGGACCCAGATCAGCCACGCCACCGTTGCGTAGACCGGGAAAGCCAGAACCTGCTTCAGGGTTTCCATCCAGGCGCCCGGCCGCGGCAGCGCCCGCAGCGCCGGCGGCCACAGGGTCAGCGCCAGGAAGGGCAGGGCGAGGCCCAAGCCCAGGCTGGCGAACACCGCGAGCGCGACGCCGGCGCTCTGGGTCAGCGCGAAGCCCACGGCCGAGCCCATGAACGGTGCCGTGCAGGGGGTCGCCACCAGGGTCGCGAGAACGCCCGTGAAGAATGAGCCGCTGAGACCCGAGCGCCGGGCGAGCCCGTCTCCGATGGCGGTGAGCCGACCGCCGACATGGACAACCCCCGACAGGCTCAGGCCCATGGCGAGCAGCAGATAGGCGAGCCCGGCCACCACGGCCGGCGATTGCAGCTGGAAGCCCCAGCCGATCGCGGCCCCGCCGCCCTTGAGGGCGAGCAGCAAGCCTGCAAGGCCTAGGAAGCTCGCCATCACCCCAGCCGTGTAGGCGAGGCCGTGCAGGCGCACGCGCGCCGCGCTCTCGCCGGCATGCCGGACGAGGCCGAGCACTTTGATCGACAGGACGGGAAAGACGCAGGGCATCAGGTTGAGGATCAGCCCGCCCAGGAAGGCCAGGCCCGCCGCGGTCGCCAGGGTCAGCGCGTCGAAGGCCGGGGCGACCGGTTGGGCTGCGGCGGAGGCCTCGGGTGCAGCCACTGGGACCGGTGCAACCGGCTCGTCCCCGTACGCGAAGGCCAGGCGATGCGTTTCGGCACCGGTCGTCTCCTCCACGGTGAGCACGCCCGGCAGGGCGGCCGGTGCCGGGTCCGTCGGGGTGCTCCGCGCGAGGGTGAGGTGCAGGCCGGATGCGTCGACGCGCATCACCTGGACGGCGGCGTTGTCGATGGCGGTCTCGGAATAGGGGAAGAACGATGCGGCCTTGATAGACTCGGGCTTTAGGCCGGCCGCGGCGAAGTCGAGTTGCAGCGTGTCGCCCTGACTCGAGAGTTGCAGCGGCCAGAGCGCAGGGGCGGGCAATGCGGTGCGAGCCCGCTCGAACATGGCAGCCTGCCCGGCATCTGGCCGGGGCTCGCCCACCGGCAGGGTCAAGGCGAGGTCGGCGGAGCCCGGGACGCATTCGGTCTCGCAGACCAGGTAGGTCAGCTTGGCCTGGATCCGCACCGGATCGGCCGGGTCGAGGCTCGGCGGCGGCGTGACCGGCACGAGCAGGGTGACCTCGCCCTCGTAGCCGTAGTTCATCAGCGTCGCGATCGCGATGCGCTCGGGGGCGGGCCACCGGATCGCGCCGGCGTTGAAGCCCGCCGGCAAGGTCCAGGTCACTTCGGGGGGCAGACCGGAATCGCCCGGGTTGCGCCAGTAGACGTGCCAGCCCGGCTTCACCTGCATCCGCACCGCCAGGGTGAACGGCTGCGCCCCGGCCACCGCGATCGGCTCGGCCACGAGGCTCGACCGCACCAAGTCGGGTGGCGTGCGGAAGCCTTGCGCCGACGCGGCCGATAGGCTTGCGGTAAGGGCCAGGACAAGGAATGCGAGGCGGCGGATCATGCTGTCCCTTCGCGCGCGGGTCGGCCGCGGTTTCACCCGCGTCATCTCCGAGACGCAGGCGGGTCGTCTCGTGACGGGCCTTATAGCGCGCCGGTTCGGGCCCTGTCCTGCGCTCCAGCCCATGAGCCATCGGCCACGACGCCGCTGAGGCGCTCAGCGGGGCTCGAACAGGATGAGGGAGAGGGCGACCCTTCACTGAGTTCGTGGAGCTCGCGCTGTTCGGCGTGCTCGGCGATGACGCGCAGCGTTTCGCCGGCCGTCTAAAGAGCTTTGCGTATCGCCAAGCCGACGTCGCACAGCTTGTCACCGTCGAGCGGGTCGGTGGCGTCGTCGCAGACGATCAGCTGGACCCGCCGGACATCGTCACCATCCGATCCTTGCGTGTGGCCGAGGCGCACGTTCTGCACCGGGGCGCACTCGAAGGCGCCCGGATCAGAGCGCCAGAGGCGCAGTGGCGCGGTCCAACCAGCCGCGGGTTCCGGCATCGACGAGCGGCGCCAGTGTGTCGCGCACCCGGGTGTGGTAGGCGTCGATCCAGGCCCGCTCTTCCGGCTCGAGCAGGTCCGGGCGGATCAGCCGCCGATCGTAGGGTGCGAGCGTCAGGGTCTCGAAGCCGAGCATCGGGCGTTCGCCTTCAGGGATCTCACGGGGCTCGACGAGGACGAGGTTTTCGATCCGGATGCCGTAGGCGCCCGGGGCGTAGTAGCCCGGCTCGTTCGACAGGATCATGCCGGGCTCCAGCGCCACGGTCCCGGTCTTAGCGATGCGCTGCGGACCCTCATGCACCGACAGGAAGGCGCCGACGCCATGACCGGTGCCGTGGTCGAAATCGAGCCCGGCCTGCCACAGCGGAGCGCGGGCGAACGCGTCGATCTGGGCGCCGGTCGTGCCCTTTGGGAACACCGCCCGGGCGATGGCGATATGCCCCCTCAGCACCCGGGTGAAGCGGTCGCGCATCGCATCCGTCGGCGCGCCGACCGCAACCGTCCGGGTGATGTCGGTGGTGCCGTCCGGGTATTGAGCCCCGGAATCGATCAGGAACAGCTCGCCGGCCCGCACGGTCCGGTCACTGGTGCGCGTAACCCGGTAATGCACGATCGCCCCGTTCGGGCCGGAGCCCGAGATTGTTGGGAACGACACGTCGCGCAGGTCGCCGCCGGCCGCGCGGAAATCCTCCAGGGCCTCCACGGCGGCAATCTCGCTCAAGCCCCCCGTGGCGGCGGCGCCGTCGAGCCAAGCCAGGAAGCGCACGACGCTGGCGCCGTCGCGGGTGTGAGCGGCGCGCGCGCCGGCGATCTCGGCGGTGTTCTTGACCGCCTTCATGCCGGTGATCGGGTCCTTGCCGATATCGGCGGTCCCGCCCGCGGCCTCGATCTTCTCCTTCAGGGCCACGGCGCCCGTCGCGGCATCGACCCGCACGCGCACACCGCTGAGCGAGCCGAGCCCGTCATCGAGGTCGGCTCGCGACAGGATCTCGGCGACCGGCGCCAGCGCCGTGCGCAGGGCCGGATCGACCTTGGGCGAGACCAGGAACAGCCGCGCCCGCCCTTCGCGTGGCAGGATCGCGTAGCCCAGCGCCAGCGGTGTATGGCCGACATCGGAGCCGCGCAGGTTGAACGCCCAGGCGAGATTGTGCGGGTCGGAGATCACCAGGGCATCGCAGCCGCCCTCAGCCAGGGCCGTGCGCACACGGGTGAGCTTGTCGGCGACCGACTCACCCGCGAACGCCTCGGGATGGGGAACCACCGGCCCGGCCGGCGGCTTCGGACGGCCGGCCCAGACGGCGTCGACGAGGTTCGGCACGGGCCGTAGCGATCCGCCGGCCTTGACCGCGGCCCGTTCCAGGCGGGCGACGCCGTCCGGCGTGTGCAGCCAAGGATCATAGCCGAGAACCTGATCGCGCTTGAGGTTGTCGGCGATCCAGGCCTCCGCGGTCGATTCGGCCAGCGGCACCACGGTGACGATCCCGGTATCGACCTGCTCCGGCGCCTGTAGGGTGTAGCGCCCATCGACGACCAGGGCCGCCGACTCGATCAGGATCAGGGCGGTTCCGGCCGAGCCCGTGAAGCCGGTGAGCCACGCCAGCCGTTCCGCGTCGGCCGGCACGTATTCCGACTGATGCTCGTCGGCCCGGGGCACCACGAACCCGTCGACGGCGGTCTCGCGCAGGGCCGCGCGCAAGGCCTCGATCCGCTCCACGCCCTTGCGATGGCTCGGATCGTCGAAGGTCTGGAACCGGTGGCGGGGCGGACTTGGCTCTGTCATGCGCGGACCCTATCGCCGGGCGGTCCCTCGTCGCAACCGGGCGGAATCGACGCGTGGATCGTGCGCAGCGCGGTTTTTCGAGCCGTCCACCCACCTTTCGGATGATGCTCGCGGGCGTAACCTATGGTTTAGAGTCGTGCGCAATCTTATCACACCAGATCTTTGCCCTATCTCCCAGGTCATGCCACGCCGCGTCTTCTACCGAATCAGCGACAGAGCCGACGGTCTCTTCGACGCCATCACCACGATCGAGCCGGATACGGTGATCCGGCGCGACGGCTTCGCTTCGCTTGCGGAGGCGGAGGAGTGGGTCGAGGGTCTGCGCGTCCTGATGGCTGCGCTCGGCGCCCCGGTCGCACACGCGGACGATGCGGGAAGCCCGGTCGTCGAGGCGTTGTCGGAAGGATCGACGGGGCCTGGACGGCTCCGGACCGCGCGTTAGTGCACGGACGGTTTGGGATTCCCGACGGTACGACGGAATCAGGCGTCGGCGATCGGCAGATCCGGGGCTTTGCCGGATGGCACGCCATCATAACCTTCGAGCCAGGCGATGCGGTCGGGTGAGTCGGCCGGATAGGGACAGGAATCCTTGGGACGGCCCCGGGCCCGGGCCTGCGCGCCCTCGGTGATGGGATCGGACGGCGGATTGGGGCGCGGCGTCTGGCTCATGCCCGGGCAATGCGCGGCCCGGGTCCCGGTTCAGTGCCGGGGCCGCTTCGCCGCACCGCCGCGGGCCAGCACCAAGGCGACCCAGCCCTCTATCAGGCCGCTTCTCACGAGATGGAAGCCCTGGTGGCGGTAGGCTGAGAGCACACCCGCCACGTCACGCTCGATCAGGCCTGACAGGACCAGCACGCCCGCAGGCGCGACCACGCGCGACAGGGTCGGAGCGAGGCGGCGCAGGGGCCGCGCGAGGATGTTGGCGAAGACGAGGTCGAAGTGCCGCGTCCGGTCCGCGAGCCGGTGGCGTACGCCGGGACCCTCGTAGAGTTTGAGATAGGGCCCAAGGCCGTTGAGGCGGGCGTTCTCCCGGGCGGTCCGGACCGCCTCGCCGTCGAGGTCGCCCGCCACAACCGGCTGCCGCAAAACCTTGGCGGCCGCGAAGGCCAGGATTCCGGTTCCGGTGCCCACATCCAGCACATGCGCCGGACGCCGTCGCTTCAACTCCGAGACCAGCGCCCGCAGGCAGCCGAGGGTCGTACCGTGATGGCCCGTGCCGAACGCCAGGGCCGCCTCGATCTCGATCGGCAGATCGTTGCCGCGCACCGCGTCGCGGTCATGTGCGCCGTGCACGAGGAAGCGGCCGGCCCGGACCGGCTTCAGCCCCTCCAGGGAGGTGCGGACCCAATCCTGCTGCTCGATGGTGCGGAACTCGGCGACGTCGGCCTCGTCTCCGATCACCGGGCGGATCAGGTCGCGGACGTACGCCTCGTCCGGCGCGTCGGCGAAGTAGGCCTCGAGCCGCCAGGTGAAGCCATCCGCATCCTCGAACGCCGCCACGGCGGTCTCGGTGGGATCGAACATCTCGCCCAGCAGATCCGTCATGGCCCGGGCCGACCGCTCATCGGTCGTCAGGCGCAGGATGTGAGTCGGGCGGTGGGGCGGCAGACCTTCGAGCATGGTGCCGGGCTGTAGCCCCGGAGCGCGCCGCATTACAGGGGCAGATGCGAAAAAACCGTATCCGACGCCACGATCTCATCGCGTCGGAGACCAGGATTGCCGATTTGTTGCTGCTTCGACACATCTGACAATCACCGGACAGAAATCGATTTAAATCAGTTTCCGCGCAGGATTTCGCTGATTACAACAGTCTCGGCTTTCCCAAGGCCAGACCCTCAACTCTGGCGCGCCGCGCTTCGTGAGCCGGCGCGCCCGTTTTGACAGATGACAGCGTCGCCATGAACTCACCCCTGCTCGTCAGCGTCGCCGTCACGCTCGCGACGACCCTTGTGGCCACGCTGTGGGCCATCCTGGTCGCGGCCGGGATGGGTCCGGTGCCCGAGGGCGAGCAGCACGAGCGGCGCGACATTCGGACCTGGTGAGACGGAGTGCGCAGCTGGATTCGCAGCGGATCGCGCCCAGGAATGCGGCACGGTGTCTAAGCGTTAACCACAGAATCCATGGATCGCCCGCGGAACTGGCGACGTGTGCCGACGTTTTTGCCAGCTTTCGCCAGACGCGTGACCAAGCAGGGTGCGTACAGCGTGACCAAGTCCAGGCGTTCCGGACCGCGCGGCCCCGCCATCGTCAACGATGGGGCTGTCCCTCCCTCACCCCGTGAACGGATCTTCGGCGGGCCGGCGCCGGACGGCCCGCTTCCAGGTCATCTCCTGGTCCTGCTGAGCCGGCTGCACCGGGCCGAGGCGGCGCCACGGGAGCGCCGGGACACACCGCGCGGCTGAACGGCGCTTGGCCCGCCGGGGCACCGCACTTAAGGTCCCGGGCGCAGGCGGCCGGTTCACGGGGCCCGCCACGGGATTCCCGAGCCGATGCGACCCACAAGACGGATCTTGACGCTCATCGCCGTGCTGGCCGTCGTCCCGGTTGCCGGGACGGCGAGGGCCGCCGATCCGGTGGTCGTCTTCGCCGCGGCGAGCCTGAAGAACGCGCTGGACGACGCGGCGGCAGGCTGGACGAAAGAAACCGGCACGATCACCCGGATCTCGTATGCCGGCTCGAATGCCCTGGCCAAGCAGATCGAGGCGGGGGCGCCGGCCGACCTGTTCATTTCAGCCGACCAGGCCTGGATGGACTACGCCGAGAAGGCCGGCAGCTTGAAGCCCGACACGCGCGTCGATCTCCTGCGCAACGCCCTGGTGCTGATCGCGTCCGGGCCGAGAGAGGGCGGGTCCGACCCGGAGGTCGCCCTGGCGCCGGATCTCGGTTCTACGCTCACCCGGATCCTCAACGGTGGCAAGCTGGCGATGGCGACCATCGACGCCGTCCCGGCCGGCAAGTACGGCAAGGCCGCCCTCGAGAAGCTCGGGGCCTGGGACGCCGTGAAGGGGCAGGTTGCCCAGGCCGAGAACGTGCGCGCGGCGCTGCTGCTAGTGGCCCGCGGCGAGGCGCCGCTGGGCATCGTCTACGCCACGGACGCGGCCGCCGAGCCGGGCGTCCACGTGGTCGCGACCTTCCCGTCCGACAGCCATCCGCCGATCGTCTATCCGGCCGCACTGATCAAGGATTCGCGCAACCCCGATGCCGCCACCCTGCTGGCGTATCTGCGCGGCCCGGCGGCAAGGGCCTCCTTCGAGCGCCAGGGCTTCAGGGTGGTGGGCAAGCCTGGCGCGAGCCGGTAGCCGTCCGCGCCCGCGGCCGTGTTCGGCCTCCCCCCCGACGCCTGGAACGCCGTCACGTTGAGCCTGCGGGTGGCCAGCGCGGCGACCCTCGCGAGCCTGCTGCCGGGGCTCGCGGTGGCGTGGCTGCTGGCGCGACGCCGGTTCCCCGGGCGTGCGCTGCTCGACGGTCTGGTCCACCTTCCGCTGATCCTGCCGCCGGTGGTGACCGGATACCTGCTGCTGCTGGCGCTCGGCCGGCGCGGCTTCCTCGGCAGCGCCCTTGCGGAGATCGGCATCGTCTTCGCCTTCCGCTGGACCGGGGCGGCGCTCGCCTGCGCGGTGATGGGGTTCCCCCTGATGGTGCGGGCGATGCGGCTGTCGATCGAGGCGGTCGATCCCAGGCTCGAGCAGGCGGCCGGCACCCTCGGGGCGAGCCCGCTCGCGGTATTCCTCACCGTCACGCTGCCCCTCAGCCTGCCGGGCTGCATCGCGGGTGCCGTGCTGGCTTTCGCCAAGGCGATGGGCGAGTTCGGGGCGACGATTACCTTCGTGTCGAACATCCCCGGGGAGACCCAGACCCTGCCCTCGGCGATCTACACGCTGACCCAGGTCCCGGGCGGGGAGGGGCCGGCGCTGCGCCTCACCCTGATCTCGGTCGCCCTGTCGGTGGCGGCCCTGCTGGTTTCGGAGTTCCTGGCGTCCCGCGCCGCGCGCCGGTTGCAGGCGGGCTGATGGCGGGACGCCCCACCGTCGCCCGATGCGACCGCCGCTCAGGCGTACGCGTAGGGACCGCCCCGCTCCAACGCCGCGGCGTAGGCCGGGCGGGCATGGATGCGCGCGAGCCAGGCCGTGACCCGCGGCCCGGTCCCGGTTCCGCGGGCCGCGAAGGCCTCCAGCGGGAAGCTCATCATGATGTCGGCCGCGGTGAACTCCGCGCCGCAGAAGAACGGCCTGTCGGCAAGCTCCCCCTCCCAGAACGCCGCGTGCCGCCGCAGATCCGGATCGACGAAACTCTTGAGCACCGTGTCGGCGATCCCGCGGACCAGGGGCCGCAAGGCCCAGGGACTCTGCGGAGCCAAGCGACCGAAGACCAACTTCAGCAGCAGCGGCGGCATGGCCGAGCCCTCGGCGTAGTGCAGCCAATAGGTGTAGCGCGCGCGCTCGGGCGTTCCCGGAGCGGGCACCAGGGCGCCGCCGGCCCGGTCGGTCAGGTAGGTGACGATGGCGCCGGTCTCGGCCACCACCGTTTCGTCCTCCGTGATGATCGGCGCCTTGCCCAGGGGATGGATAGCGATGAGGTCCGGGGGCGCCCGCATGGTTTGCGGATCCCGATCGTACCGCTTCACCGTATAGGGGAGGGCAAGTTCCTCCAGCAGCCACAGCACGCGCTGCGAACGGCTGTTCTCGAGGTGGTGGACCGTGATCATCGTGGAGGCTCCGTGGCGGGTGCCAACGCGCCGCGCCGCCGCCCGTGCCACGGCGGGTATGCGCCATGAGCATCGCCGTCGACGTCCAGCTCCGGCGGGGCGCCTTCGCGCTCGATGCGGCGTTCACGGCGGGCCCGGGACTGACCGCTTTGTTCGGGCGCTCGGGATCGGGGAAGACGACGCTGATCGACCTGATCGCCGGGCTGGCCCGGCCGGATCGCGGACGGATCGACGCCGGCGGGGCGACGCTGGTCGATACCGCGGCGGGCATCTTCCTGCCGCCCCACCGGCGGCGGGTCGGTGTGGTGTTCCAGGACGCGCGGCTGTTCCCGCATCTCAGCGTGCGGAGCAATCTCGGCTACGGTCGCGTGTTCGGGCGCCGGCCCGCCGACCCGGCCGGCTTCGCGGCGGTGACCGAGATGCTGGGGATCGGCCACCTCCTCGACCGCCGCCCCGCCGGCCTGTCGGGGGGCGAGCGCCAGCGGGTGGCGATCGGGCGGGCGCTGCTCGCCAAGCCGCGATTGCTGCTGATGGACGAACCACTGGCGGCCCTCGATGAGGCCCGGAAGGCCGAGATCCTCCCGTATATCGAGCGCCTGCGTGACGAGGCCGGCGTGCCGGTCGTCTACGTCAGCCACGCGGTGGCCGAGGTGGCACGGCTCGCGACCACGGTGATCGTGCTGGAGGAGGGGCGCGTGGCCGCGTCCGGTCCCGCCGAGGCGATTCTGCGCCGGGCCGATCTGGTGCCTGTCCACGAGGCGGAAGCCGGCGCGCTCCTCGACATGGTCGTAGAGGGGACCGATCCGGAGACCGGGCTGACCCGCCTGACCGGCACGGCCGGTCAGCTGCTGGTACCCGGCCTGGCGGCGCGCCCGCCCGGAACGCGGCTGCGCGTGCGGATCCCGGCCCGTGACGTGCTGTTGGCGACCGAGCG
>Ga0265798_10011395_pt1 | contig 10837 bp, 8 predicted proteins | sample P3T30metagenome_FD_192430 | JGI IMG/M metagenome (GOLD analysis project Ga0265798, IMG submission 192430) | Plant litter microbial communities from East Loma Ridge, Irvine, California - P3 T30 | ecosystem: Environmental > Terrestrial > Plant litter > Unclassified | place: USA: California... | reverse complement strand
GCGCTTCTTTGGGCGGCCGCGCTTCTTCGGGGGCATGGCGAAGGCCTCATCTTCTGGATCGGCGGCTCCAGCTTCTTCCATGACTGTGTCGAGCTCTGCGATTACGTTCTCGTTGTTCCCATCTAGTGCATCCACGTCGATACCTGCCGCTGCACTCGTACCAGAGGCATCGGCGGGTGCTGCCACCTCTTGAGATGCTCCGTTGTTCTTCTTGCGCCGCTTGCTTGTCCGAGTCGGTGCGGTGCTTGGCCCAGCTTCCGGCTCACTGTTGCTTGGATCTTCCAATACCTCTGCGCTATCCGGGTCTACCGAAGCAGCCGCTTTGCGCTTTTCCTTACGCTCCTCCTTCTGCTCGCGTCTCCAGATGGCGGGTGGCTGTGTCGTGACCTTGACGCGGTGTCCAAACTCTCGGAACTGGTTGACAGTCAAGGCGGAGCTCGGTGTGTGCTTGTACTCGTAGAGGCGGGCGTTGATGGTGGTGTCGGCAACTTTGACCACGTAGACGACCTCTCGAACAGTTCGGCGAAAGTTGTTCATGCGGGCAGCGAGAATGATGCACGCTCCACACAATCCGGCGGGTTGGCGACCTTGGACCATCCAGTCGCGACTCATGCGCTTCAAGATCGCGCAAGCATCTTTGGCGACTCGGTGTGAGTCCTCCGCAAACTCCAATTTCCGGCAGTACTTGAGCATCAGCGGTTCGATCTCTTGTACGGCTCTGTTTCCCAAGAGCTGGGCAGGATCCTCTGTGCGCATCTTCTTGAGAAAGGCTTTGTAGGTGTCCCCCAGGGACCAGACGTTGACTTGGATCTTCTCGGCAAGATCCATGAGCATGAGGGTGTTCTGGTCTTGCCTCCGTGCTGCCATGTACAGAGCAACAGCAGCGACATTTTTCACACGGCGACCCTGGATGAACCCAAGACCCATCGCGAGTTTGTACATTTGCAAAGCCTGGACGCGCACTCGCTCTGGCACATTGAGAGATCCGCCAATCGATTCTATCTCATGCCTGCCCATGATTTCTGAGTGCTGCCGACTATCCGCACCACCCAGTCCTCGCATCGTACCGCCCATGGAGTTGGCATGGCGTTGATTCTCCCCAATGAAGCCTCCCTCGACCATAGCTGCGCCGCCTGCGGTCTCGCCGAACGTGACCTCGGAGACGATGTCATTTTGCTCATGAACCGTTCCACAACTTTCACACTCGAGAGCGCCTGATACTGAGCTGCTAACATTCGGATGTGAGCAGCAGTCGTAAACCCGCTGTTGTGGCTTTTGCATTTGTTGAATCAACGGTGTCGGTGCCTTGAACTTTGGATTCAAGCCACTTGCGTTCTGACCGAGTCCCTTCAATCGCTCCCGCTGCACCCGTGGATACGTCGTGACTGCCGCCATGCTATGTGTCTGGTCTTTTCGAGAACTTGTCGTTCTGTGGATGAGCGTGTCGGTGGTATTGTTTTAGTGAGAAAGAGCGAATGAAGAGAAGTAAGAAACGCTGGACCGGCAGCAGCAGCGGAGTCACTTCGGTAGCGCGGGATGGTGGGGTACGCTGCAAAGTGGGACCGCACTAAGCTTAGTGGGCCAGACGAAGTCTGCACCTTCAACCGTTGACATCCTTACATTCTCGCCCTGTGCTGCAAGCAAGGACTTCAAATCGACATGCGCGTGCATCATGTACAAAGTTCGACGAAGATGCATCGACTCCGACCGTCTTGCAGGTTGAACTTACTACCCTATTGCAGTTAAGCCGCGTACAAGTGGCGAGTCATCCTCGACCTCGTTGCATGACTGTAAGCACATAGCAAAGCGGACATGCTCGCTCATTTGGTGACTACCGCTTTGGTCGTCTTTCGCGGGAACAAGAGGTGAAGTCCGAGATCCTCTAGATGAGGTACCTTTCAAGCTGACAGAGTGGACCGGGAACGCAACGCAGCCCGCGAGTTGTTCTCAGGTATTTGATGCGAAGCGACAAGAGAAGGACATATGCCACGGTGAGAACGTTCATCGGCGCGAATGTGTATGTGTATTGCATGCTCGTACGTGGATGGCGGTGTTTCTTATTGACATGTGCATGTGCGCTTGGACAGGCTCGCACATGAAAGGACTGGCTAGGTAGCAGTGATGATGCCTCATCCGAGATTCGGACATCATGGTTACACAGCAACATGTTGAGATATCGTGGCAGATAACATTGCCCCAACAGGCCGAAAGGAACGGGGAAAGTTCAGATAGTATGGCGTGCTACAGTAAGAGGATTGTGACATGCCGGACAGTACTAGTCGCCCACACTCATCACTATGGGGTTACTACCGATGAGGCTTGCTTGTGTATGAGCCACGCAATGATCTACAACAACGGCAGTGTGCTAAGATATACGTGTACCAAGTACAGCGGCAATGCTCGACCACTTGCATCGTGGCCATGGACTGGATCTGCCTGTGCATGTGCGGTGAATTAGTCTCCATAGCATTTGCCTCACAGGATCTTGAGGCCCACAAAATAGTAGACGATCGAGAGACCGGTAGTGGTGGGATGTTATGGCAACTAGCACAGCACGCCATGCAGGTCTTTTTGAACGCAAGAGAGGGGAGAGTAGAAAGGCAGTAACTATGTATAATTCAAGTTTGACTGCGAACAAATCTCCAGCTTGTTTCGATCAACGCCACAGGAGCTCCAGTTCAAGATGTCTCATTTTTCGACAGACGATTTGCAGCGAAACGGCAAAGAGCGCGCCCTTCAAACAGATCATCTAGATTTCGAGAAGCTGCAACCGAAAGATGGCACAGCTCTTCCGAGAACCTTAGGTGCTGGAGTGAGTATTCTCCTGCAAAACTTGTGACCATACAGACCTTGCTGATGTTCCTAGACAGCACTCGCCATAGGCGCATTTGCAACGACCTTAACTACCTTGTCGTTGAGTTTGATGGAAATCAGAGGCGTCACGATAACCAATGTCTTCGTCGCCAACTTCATCTTCACTGCCGGCATCGCGATGGTAGTAACAGCGCAGTGGGAGATGTCCGTTGGAAACGGCTTCGCATATACCGTCTTCAGCGCATTCGGTATGTGTCGCCTTCATTAACCTGTTCGCAAGCTAACGCTACAGGCTTGTTCTATGCTGGATTTGGTGCAATCTTGATCCCATCCTTCGGAGTCGCACAGGCGTACGGTGACGAAGTGCAACAAATGAACAATGCGCTGGGGATGTATGTCGCCCGTAAGTACTGATAGTAACAGAGAAGTAAAATATTCGCTGACGATTATGCAGTGTGGACAGTCTTCAACACCACGTTCCTGGTCGGTTCCTTGCCCACCAACCTAGTCTACATTGTTATATTCGCCGGTGTGGAAATCGGCTTCGCGCTCATTTCAGCCAGCTATTTCGTGTTAGCTGACGGACATACGGACCGGTCAGTCGCTCTGAAGAAATCAGGTGGGGCATTTTGTTTCCTGGCAGGGATGTTTGGATGGTATGTTGAAATGTCATTGTGGCGTCGGAAACCTGCGGCTAACATGGGCAAGGTATCTTGTGTTCCATCTCATAATGAAAGACGCCATTCTCGAATTACCTCTGGGCGATACCTCGAGGTTGTTCCTAAGAAAGGGGAAATCTAGGAAAAACTAGGAAGCAACCTGCAGTCCGTCTGCGCAGACACCTCATTTGGTAAGTGAATGGGAGAGTACCGCGTGGGAGTATGTGGCGCCAACGCTGCGTCTGACATGGAAAGACCATCGGTAGTTACTGGGGAGCGATTTTTCGGTGCGATTGGGCGGAAGTGATTCGAAGGATGATGTGATCGAGGCAAAAGATGGCGTTAGAGCCATAGTTCTACGCGTTAAACTTGTCGATCACCACTTAGGCGACTTTTGGTTAGCACTGGCATTTACCGTTGTTGCTGCCAGCTCCGAGATAATTGGACGGAAGCGCTGTTACCCACCATCTTCAGTCGAAAGAACATGCAGCTTGCCAGACAATCTGACATGGAGAGCTGCCCGGTGATGGGCGGCTCTTGTTTACATCGGAGCCATTTTGTATAGCCTATAGCACACCATTTGATCGAGGCATTCGCAATGCGAACCCGTCGGGTTGGTCAAAATGCGCACATAGCACGCAATGTCTGGAAGCTCTCCACTTGAATATAAGCAATGAGTGTCCCAAGAGCAGCTTGGGCTTTGTTTTCATTTTCCAACGCCAAAACATAGGTGCTTCCCGTTCTATTCGTCTTGAGGCGAACCTGATATCTCAAAGGCATGACTTCCAACGGAACAAACGGCGCCAACAACACCCACGGTAACGCGAGAAGTGTTGCATCCACGGATCCAGCAGTGTATGCCGGTTCGCGTCCCGTTATAACTTGTAAACTGACAAATCTCGGGCAGATACGCGGAGTACGCACTGAGGTGGCCGGAAGTTCCACATGATGAGGCTGGCTGGCTCAAGCGTGCCCAGGAAGTCGCAGATATATTCGCAGTTGATGCTGGATTTCGAGAGAGGGAAAACAAGTCCCCACGCGCAGAGGTCGCTCTGTTGAAGTACGCCGGGCTCCTGAAGGTTCTTGGACCGCAGAAGTATGGCGGTGGAGGACAACCATGGTCCGTCGCTTACAAGACAATCCGCAAAGTCGCCGAGGCAGACGGGTAGGTACAACAAGTTCTGCGTGCTGAACTTGCACTAAGATAACTCTAGCTCTCTAGGAATGCTCTTAGGTTACCATTTACTCTGGTCCACGACCGGAAACGTTGTTGGAAATTCCCAGCAAGCCGATCGTCTCCAACGAGTCATCATGGAGAACAACTACTTCATCGGTGGCGCAGTAAACCCAAGGGACAGTGACCTGGCTATTCGGTCGGACGGAGACAAACTCATATTTACCGGGTCCAAGAACTTCAATACCGGTGGTGTCATCTCAGACCTGACGGTACTCGAAGGCGTGTATGAAGGCACTGACCACCACATCTTCGCATTTGCAAAGACGGACCAGCCGGGAATCCAATTCTTGCACAACTGGGACAACGTTGGACTACGTCTGAGCGAATCTGGTGGTGTCAAGATCAACAATGTAGCTGTGCCCTGGTCGGAGGCGCTCGGCTGGGACGTCGAGAAGAAACAGCCGGATCCTGAAATCTTGCAGATTCCGTTTGCATCGTTGTTGCTGCCGACTATCCAACTAGTGTTCAGCAACTTCTATCTCGGAATCGCTCTTGGTGCGCAACAGTACGCCTCAAAGTACACGGTCAAGAACACGCGCGCCTGGCCTTTCGGTGGTGACAACAAGGATCTGGCTGTCGACGAGTTCTACGTTTTGGAGAGGTACGGGAATTTCCACGCGCATTTACGAGCCGCAGTCGCATTGGCAGATCGTGCAGGCGACGAGGCCAGTAACACATATGCGAAGTACTCCGGCAGCGCCTCAACACGTGGGCAGCTTTCGGCGCGTGAGCGGGGCGAGCTTGCGGAGTGGGTTGCCAGTGTCAAAGTCGTTACCAACGACACCGCACTCCGTGTGACCGCTGGCGTATTCGAGGTCACTGGGGCAAGAGCCACGAGCACGAAGGCCGGTCTTGATCGGTTCTGGAGGGACGTCCGGACGCATAGCTTACACGACCCCGTCGCGTACAAGAATCGGGAGCTGGGGAGATTTGAGCTGCTGAACGAGATTCCAGAGCCCACATGGTATACGTAGACAAGTTTTGGTAGAGACAATGTTGCCTACTATGTTGTTCGTGAAGGTTGGTGGACCCAGTCGCCTTTCAGAAGAATCGCATGAGTAAGCAGCCACTTGGTCGCTCCACATGACGTATGTTTGACAGCGAATGAATGCTACAATTTGCAAGAAGCAAAATAACTTACACTGCAGATGTGCCATCAAGCACGAAACTTGGGGTTATCTAGCGAGACGCTGCCATTTGACGCGACTCTTGTGAGCGAGGGCTGAAGCGGTGCGCCTCATCCTCCCATCCGTGCCTTGCTCGACATTTGCCAACCACGACATCAACATTGAAGAACGATTTATCTCGGAGCTCAAACAATGGCTACAGCCGAAGCACCATGATGTCGTGCAATACTGTGCCTGAGAGGCCGGATCGCAGACCCGTACGTGTGTACCTGCAGCAACACGCAGTTCGGACGCTTGTGTTCCTGATCCCCGGCTCGCCCTCAAGCCTCAAGACATGCGGGTGACGAGATAGCCCACAACTATTGGCTGGCATTGAAGCCCAAACTTAGCAAACTCCCTTACCTGGCCTGGCTTCCCAGCCTCCGGACTAACGCGACGAGGTACCGGTAACTTAGTTCAACCGGTCCCCGCAGCTTATCCAGCTCGAAGCTGCCACCCCAAGGCTCACACCACCTCAACCTTGCCTTTCGCCCATTTCCGCTCACACGAACCGCTTACACAATCACACATACACAATGTCGACCCGCAAGAGGAAGAACGAGGAGGAGGAGCTCGTGGCGCTCCCTTCGGACGATTCTGAAGAGGAAGAGGAGTAAGTGAAGCGTTCAGCTGCTTGACGTCATGCCATCCACCTTCCATCTCACGATTTTGCGCTTTCGCACGCATTGTGGTCGCATACAAGCGCGTATGTCAGACAAGCTGTTCTTTTTTCGCAATTGGGCTTCGTTGTCACGGCGCAAAGCTTCCCACACAATTGTCAGCCTCGCGAAGCCTGCAGCACGGTCGTACGGTTGCGCGATTTATCGATTGCGTCTTCGTTAATTGGCATTATCAATGTTATACAGTATGATCGGCAAGATTCCAATGAAATTGGAAGACATTGATAAAATATCGCATTCTACAGGCAGGACTCCAAGCTGACATCACACTCCACAGATACGCCGAGTCTGAAGGTTCCGATTTCGGTGGTGAAGAGGACGACTCTGACGCCGAAGCACCTCGTGAGTAGCCGTCGCCGTGTGGACGTTTTCTGTTATCTCATGTGTTCTAGCACCCAAAAAAAAAACGAAGCGCACCAAAGCCAAAGACGCTGAGGACGACTCAGAAGAGGATGAGGAAGACAATGTCGAGGACGAGGGCTCTGACGATGACGCCGAGGAGCTTGGTGACAGTGACGATGGTGAGGATGCAGGGCCACCTTCAAAGAAGCCTGCTGGCTCTGAGAAGGACCGAAAGGTGAAAACCACCAAAAAGGACGAGGCGGTTCCTGTCGTTGATGACGACGAGGATGATGATGAAGAGTAGAGTACTCCCACATAATGCAAGACCGTGGTGAAGCAGCTATCGAATTGAAAAGTTTTATTCATCACCCCGTTTGGTCGTATGGTACAATGCGTTCCCACTAAGCTGGCATAGCAATGAACACTCAGCAGGCTAATTACAGTGTCTTTTTTATGCCTCGATCGCTGCGTACGTCGCTTGTTATCGGTTCCCACCCCTTAAAACCATCGGCGACTAAAGTTGCAATGGCATTGCTTTCCCGGCCTCACGCTTCATCACTACTCATTCACTTCTCGCATATCTCGTAGACTATGAGACTGCCGAACTCGCAGTAGTACGAGAATTCCAAGTCACGCTCACTTTTACAGTATCCTGAAGTTCTTCGGTGCACGTTGAGAGTGTGCCAGGTCTGCGTTAATGATGATGATTGATTTTTCATTACATACATTCCTTCAGCACATAGGGCCCATCAACCAAGCATATTTATACCCAGCGCTGATACCTCTCCGTCTTCTGGAACGCGCGCTTCATGTGTCCGTAGTTCTCGCTCCTCTTGTGGACCGCAGTCGCGTTCCTAGGAGGAATACTCTCCCAGCTCAGCGCGTACTTTGCAGTCATGTGCGCAATCGCCCTGGTGAACACAATCCACGCATCCAAGTTCAAGTTGTTCGTAGTATCACCGTCCTCGTGGTAGTTAACATCGTACTGCACGCCAGCACCACCACCAAACATAGCGACCTCCTCCTCAGTCTTGAGGCCTTCTGCACCTCCAGCGATACCACCGGCAGCAATGCCAGCCTCAAGGAACGGACCGTAGTCGGAACGCCCATCGAATTCGATCTCGGTGTGGTTGAGACCCACGCTGTCAAACCATGAGGCGAATTCGTGCTCGGCCTCAGCGGAGCCTGCAGGGCCGGTGAGGTTGAATGCCGAACCATCGCCATCGTAGATCTGGTATGCAAAGTTGGGAGATGCCATCATGTCGAAATCAAGAAGAAGGCGAATCTTGTCCTTCTCGGCTTGCGAAAGCTGCTTGACGTAGTACTCAGCGCCGAGTAGGCCAGCCTCCTCAGCAGTCCACCATGAGATGCGAACGGCGTTCTTGACGGAGAACTTGGTGAGCTGAGTTGCAATCTCGAGCAGAGAGCATGTTCCAGATCCATTGTCGTTGATACCTGGACCAGCAACAACAGAATCAGAATGGCCGGAGATGTGGATGACGTTGTCGTGATCTCCCTCTTTCGTCTCGGCGTTGACGTTGTAGGTGAGTTTTGGGGTCGCCGACGAGGTCAGCGCGACCGAAATATCGACACCGGCTGCGATCTGGGCACGAAGAGCTTCTCCCTGGCCGAGAGTAATACCGATGGTGGGAACGAAAGGCTTAGCCGCATCTGGGAACACTTGAAGAGAGTAGCCTTCGAGAGTTCCTTCGGCGTTGTTTGTGGCAATGACTGCAGTTGCTCCATGCGAAGCTGCAAGTTGGACCTTGATGCCGAAAGAGCAAGTTCCGCGCTTGATCAGGGCGACCTTTCCAGTCAGAGGTTCGGGGAAGTCCGCCTAAACGAGTCAGTATGTTCTCTATGTATGAGTGGGAATTGCGTACCTCTTCGCAACCTAGATTCGGCACCACAACGAGAGGTCCAGTCACATTGCCACCTGGGGCCAACGTACTGGCGAATGCTTCAACGGTCTGGTTGTTGACTGACAATGTCGCTGTGTCACCTATGGAGAGTTCCACGGGCTGCAGTGTTACGTCGTAGTAAGTTGTGTCGAGCTGGCTCTGAATGTATGCGACAGTAGCTTCGTGGCCTGGTGTGCCAATGGCGCGGTTCTTGCCTGGCGTTGCGTACGCAATTTCTTGCAGTTTCTCAGCCCTCTTGAAGAGGTTGTCGATGTGGAGGGAGTCGATAAGGGCTTGCTGCGTCTGGTGTTAGATTCAGTAGAAGCTTCAGCAGCGGTACATACCGAAGAAATCAGCGTCTTGTATTGGCGTGGCTGGACTGCTGCTGCGTTCACAGCTGCACCGCAAGCAGCAATTGCCGCAATCGACCTGAGAATTCCCATTGTGGAATTGATTTGCTCTGAGACTTTCTGAAGTACCGCGGGATCAAAAGTGATGATATTGAATGCCAGTGGAGCTGCGCACTTTATACCTGCACTCTGCTGCTACCTTGCGTCCCACAATGCCGGCTCAGACCACGCACAAGATACCCGTGGACCAGGAAACCATCGTGCTGACATCGCGCAAGTTCAAGCCAAAACGCTCACATTGGCAGCTCGCAGCGGCGATGCTCCATGTGCTCTATGGACCTGCCCTTTGGGTAAATAGCTTCATCCACAAACACGAGGATGAGCCGTCCTAGGCCAATGGCGAGGCGAAGGCGACCGAAGTAGCCAAGCAAAACATGTCAAGCAGTGATAAGACGCCTTGGCTCGCAGCGCCGTTGCAGTTCGCCAAGAGCCGCTTCACTCGTCTCCGATGCAGGAACGGTCTGGATGATGAAGGCGGCAGAGAGTAGATGCCGTGGGGAGTGGAGGCTCTCGGAGTCTGGCCCAAAACCAGCGCATGGTCTAGGAATCGTGGTCTGTAAAGCAGCCACGACAAACTTGGACTCTTCACGAAAGAACCATTAAAATTGGTGCCGTGCGATCGCCAGCGAATTGCTTGCTGGGGTGGGGGACCGACGGGCGATTTCGAGAAGTCCATGCAGGGTTCTGGTCCAGGCGCACCAGCCATTTCAATTTTCCCCTCTTACAGTACCACTATGAGGCAGTCTCATCTCGCCCACTTCGATGCTCCAATTGATCGCGTCGATGACTTCTCTTTACTTACCAGCTCTGACCGGCGTGGCAGAGCCTGAGGTCTCCTCCACTGTTCAGGGAAACGAGAACCGTGATCGGAGCAATCCGGTGCGGACGGAAGGGTAGGAACAGTGTAACCACGACACATTGTCAAGTAAGTCCCAGCCAAACAGATAAAGCACAGGAGGCAACCAAAAGATGGCAAACGAAACTGACGAGACGCATGATGGGAGGGAGAGGAAGACTTTATACATCCGATACACGAGGGCACCATGTTGTCCTCTCGGCAGCCTACGGCGCATTGGCTAAGTACCTGGGCGCATATGGACCGAAAGCTGGGAAACGGAGGATTAGGAACACAACCTTCCTTTCACCTTCGATCTCTGCTTTTGCCTTCAGACTTCATGAATTTTTCTTTAGCCACAAGTGTTCTTTCCATGAGTTTTTGTGCTCATTCTCAGATCTCCGCCATTTCTTAATTCCTCAACTGTCCTTCGACCTTGACTTTGCTCTCGTTTCGCCATGGGCGCCGCGAGCAGTTCAGTCACTTCAAACTTAGTGCAAGCAGCCAAATATTCTATCGAATTTTTACACGATCTCAACCCGTTGATCGATGATTTGCTACAACAGCATACATTCTGTCGCTTCCTTGCTCTACCCGCCGAGCTCCGTGCCTCATCTACGGGCAATACTTCTTAGCCAACAATGACTAACTATGTAGCGTGTAGGAGTTGACCAACTTTCGACATGGCAGAGTCGACGCGGCAACTCACTACAGGGAGGAAGACCCCAGGGCTTTCATACCCAATCCATGCCTCACTAGCAAGCCGCTGCAGGAAAAAGTCATCTGGTGTGTT
>Ga0265798_10011394_pt1 | contig 10838 bp, 9 predicted proteins | sample P3T30metagenome_FD_192430 | JGI IMG/M metagenome (GOLD analysis project Ga0265798, IMG submission 192430) | Plant litter microbial communities from East Loma Ridge, Irvine, California - P3 T30 | ecosystem: Environmental > Terrestrial > Plant litter > Unclassified | place: USA: California... | reverse complement strand
GCATTCCAACGGCAGAGGTAATGATGGCTTTCGACTTTTTCCGCAAAGTGTCCCTTGCGCCGACGAACCCTCGGAGTGCAGTAAGGCAGCGCGAATTCGATGTAGCAGACCTCTACCGTGGACCGGTAGGTGGTGGGGCGAACCTGTGCCGGTCAAGGCCCAGCTCGACGAGAAGCTGCGGCAGGCCTACTTCTGGATCGTCAACAAGGCGATCATCAGCCCGCATTACGACATTGAGTACAACGACGGCCCGGCACTGAGCTTCACCGTTGGCGACAGCAAGCGGGTACTGAGCCTGCCGTCCGGGCAGAGCTATTCGAGCTATGTGCTGTTGCCGTTGCTGACGTTCGCGACACGTCGCAAATGCCTGTTCATTGGCGGGCCCGGGCGCGGCAAGACGGCCAGCGCAATTCTGATGGGTGTGCTCGCCGGCGCCAGCGTGCGTGAGGTGCGGCGCGCGATGCAGCATGGCCATCCGCAGATGACGATCGCCGAGCTGCTGGGTAATCCTCTGCCGGCGGACCTGATCAATGCCAAGGACATGGCCGAGATCCGTATCGCCTGGCGCGCATGGCTGTCGATGCGGGTGAAGATCGTCGACGAATACAATCGGATCCCGACCCGCACCCAGAGCGCGCTGCTGACCGTCATGGGCGATAACTATGCCGAAGTGCTGAACCAGGTCTTCGAGTGCCCGGAATCGGCGTGGTTCCTGACTGCCAACGACGAGCAGGGTGGTGGAACCTATCAGGTGATCGAGGCGTTGCGCGACCGGATCGACGTCATCGTCCAGGCCCTCGCGTTCAACCCGCGCTTCCTGGAAGAGCTGCTGGTACGGATCGAGGAAGATGTCCGGCCGGAAGAGCTGATGCCGCCCGAACTGGTCTTCACTGCCGACGAGGTCGATGAGATGGGCAAGATGATCCGCACCGTCGAGGTCCCGGAGGGCGTGCGGCGCCGACTCGAGTTCTTCGCCAGCCAGTTCGAACTTGCCGAGATGGCCGGTGGGCAGTTCGAATACATGACGAAGGATACGGCCCGCTTGTCGGGCATTGCCTGGCACGAGCTGGCCGCGGCCGACAATGGGCGCGACCGGATCAAGGACCTCGGGTGCCAGACTCGCAACGGCCTGTCGGTGCGCAACCTGATGACCTTGTTGCTCTACGCGAAGGCCTTGACTTATTTCCGTGGCAATAATCAGGTCGAGCTGGAGGACTTGCGCCAGGTGCTGCCCTTCGTGTTGCACGACAAGCTGCAGCCCGATCCCGGCGCGCCGTTCTTCGCATTGCCCGAGAACGCTCCCTACCGCACCGACCGGGTCAGCTGGCTGCGCCGGCTGTTCGACCTGGCAAACGACGAGTACCTGCGCCTGGATCTTGACCGCACGGATGCCGTCGGAGAGCTGGCGCAGCAGGGCGTGCTCGGGCTGGACGGCGTCAGCGAGCGCGATACGCGGGCGCGCCTGGTTCGCATCGAAAAGCTGATTGGAGAACAGGTCCGCGGTCGCAAGCTGTACGGACACCTGTATGACGACCTGCTCAAGCTGAAGCACCTGCATCAGCGCTATACCAACTATCTCGCCTGGCTGCGCGCACAATAGCCATGGTGTCTCGAGCATTCGCCGATGTGCTGGCTGCAGGGCGGAGCAGCTTCAATGACCGTGTCCGTGAAGCGCAACGGAGATTCCCGGCGTTTCGTGCCGACACGTTTCTCTGGTTCCTGAAGGAAGGCGTCGATCCGGTGGCCGCCGCCGTCGAGCAGCTGGACCGTTCCCGTTTGCCTGCCGCCGTGCTGGCGGCCTACGACGTCGCCCTTGAACTTACCGGCCGCGCGCTGGTCGGCCCATCCGCACGCAGCCCGGCGCTGGGTAAGGCGTGGCGCCGCCTGTTCCCGCAACTGGCGAGCCTGATCGCCGCGCACCCAGCCACCGTAATGGGGCTGCTGAGCAACGCCATCATTCATCTCGAGGACTTAGACGGAGCACGGGTCAGCCAGTGGACCGATGAACTGGCCGCGCTTGCGCCGCATCTGCAATCGGTCGAGCAATTGCGGGTCGCCGGACAGGTACTGGCCTGGCGTGCAGGCGCGGCCCATTTCCGTGCCGGCGCCTTGGCCGCCGCGGCGGCCTTGCCCGAAGCCCTCGCACTGCGCGCGTTCGGCGCCGTCGCCCGGAGTAGGTGGCAGGCCTTCCGGGAGGCCGCCGAGCATGATCCATGGTGGTGCGGCAGCGACCCGCATGCGATGCGCGAGCGCCGGGTGGGTGGCTTTAGCGGATTCGGCGGGCCGTTCGCCATGCCGCCTGACATCGTCGCGGCCGGCGAAGCGTTTCTCGTGAAGTCCGGCGATCGGCACTGCCTGCTCATCGCCGACGCCTACGGCGCCGTGCTGCGGCCGGCGGATGCCGAAGAATTCGCGTCCGTCAGCGCCGTAGCGGCGCGTTGCACTTACAAGATGCGCGACGGCGTGCTGCACGTCGGATCCCAGCGCATTGAACTCGATGTTCCAGAGTCCGGCTTGGTGGTGTGCGCCACCGCGGCCACGATTGCGATTGCGTCGCCGAATACGCATACGATCCGCCTGGTGGCCCGGGGTGAGTCATGAGGGGGCTGCGACGGCCGTCCGTCTCCGATGCGCTGCTGGATGCCTGGCGCATGGCGTGGCCACAGGCCCTGGCGGCCTGGAGCCGCTACACCCGTCTGCACGATGCGCATCTTTGCCGCAGTTCGCTGGAGGCGGCGAAGGAAGGACTGGAAGGTAGCTTCGCCATGATCCGCCTGCTCGACCAGCGGGTGGTGATCGACCTGCAAGCGGTGGTTGCCTACGGCCTGCAAGACTATGCCGTCGAAATCCTTGCCCACGAGATCGGTCACCATGTCCTGGCGCCAGGCAACGCGACCGATCATCTACGGATGCTGGCGCGCATCAGGCGCGCGCTGCCGACCCTGGAGCGCCAGGCGCCCATGATCGCCAATCTGTACACCGACTTGTGCATCAACGATCGCCTGCAGCGCCAGGCCGGTCTGCGGATGGCCGAGATCTACCGCGCCCTGGAGCGCGAGCGGCAGGTGCGGGCAAAGCAGGTCCCGGCCAGCTCGCTGTGGACGCTCTACATGCGCATCTACGAACACCTGTGGCAGCTTGACAGGGGCAGTTTGGCGGGCACTGCGATCACCGATGCGATCGATACCGACGCGTGGCTCGGTGCACGCCTGATCCGCGCTTACGCGAGCGAGTCGATGGCCGGCGCCGGGCGCTTCGCTGCGCTGGTGCTCCCGTATCTGGTGGACGATGCGGGGGCGCTCGATTCGCTGCGGGCGCTGCACGACACAGGCGATGCGGCGGCCGGTTGCACGCCGGGCGCCGTGCACGATATCGAGCCGGAGGAGCTCGCTGGAGCGCCGCATCCAGTTCACGATCCGCGCGTTACCGGCGACGACGTGGCCGTGCCGGAAGCCGGGCCGGAACTCGTGCCGAAAACGGCGACGCAGTCGGACGGGCAGGCCCGCGAGCCTTTCGAGTATGGCGAGATCCTGAGGGCGGCCGGCATCGCCCTCGATGACCACGAGATCGCCGTGCGCTACTATCGCGAACGCGCCTTGCCGCATCTGGTGGCGCTACCTGTGAGGACGGTGGCGCGCGAGGTCGAGCCGCAGCCGGCCGGGGGCGAACCCTGGGAGATCGGCGAGTCCGTCGACGAGATCGACTGGTTGCACAGCATTGCCCTGAGCCCGATCCCGATTCCGGGCTTGACCACCGTACGCCGCCATCTCGAACGCAATGCGGGCAGCGAGCGCGAACAGGTGCCGGTCGATCTCGACATCTATGTGGATAGCTCGGGATCGATGCCCAACCCGCAGCAGAACGTCTCCTACCTGGTACTGGCCGGCGCCATTATCACACTGTCTGCCCTGCGCGCGGGCGCGGCAGTGCAGGCGACTCTGTGGAGTGGCAAGAACCAGGTGCAGGGCACGAACGGCTTCGTCAAGCGCGGGGACGAGATCCTGCGTGTCATGACGGGGTTCTTCGGCGGCGCAACCTGCTTTCCCATCGACCGGCTACGCGACGCGTATGGCGAGGGGCAAACATTGGGGCGGCCGGTGCATATCCTGATGATTTCCGACGATGGCATCGCCACGATGTTCGAGCAGGACGAGCAAGGCAACAGCGGCTGGGACGTCGCCGCCCGTGCCCTGCGCAACGGCGCGGCAGGAGGGACGATGGCGCTGAACCTCGATCCGGAGTGGGCTTGCGATCCGCAGCCCGCTTGTCATGATGTGCGCGATCTTCTGCGCGCCCGCGATGAGCATGGCTGGCAAATCCATGCGGTGGCCGACATGGCGCAGCTGGTCGACTTCGCGCGTGCTTTCAGCCGGCGTCATTACGGTGACTCACAGCGGGCGTCAGCCGTCGAACCTGGAAAGCGATCATGAATCTCTCCGGACCGAGCCTGGAAGCGCTGATCCGCCGGCTGGCCGACACGCCGCCAGATTTCATGGACGAGCCTCGCGTGGCCGGCGCCGGCAGGGTAGCGGTAACCGCGCTCGTCAACGACCTGGCCGCCATGCATGGCGGGCGCGCAGTGCTCGACACGCTCGGCGTTTTCGAGGGCGGCAGCGCGCGCGGCGACCGGAACCGTCTCGCGGTTGCCATGATCGGAACGTGGCTGCTGGCCGATCCGTGGTTCCTGGCGCAGCGCCTTGATGCGGCGGCACTGGTTCAGACCCTGGCCGAAGTGGCCGCGGAAATGGCAGCGACGACGCCTGCGCACCGTTTCACCAGCGATGCCGAACGGCGCGAGGAGTTGGCGCGATCGATGCTGGCCAGGCTCGGCTACCGGCCAGCCGGGGAGACGGTCGCCCAGGCCACGGACCGCCTGGCGGCGATCAGCGCGAGCGAGAGACGGCGGCTTCTGGAAGCCAGTCGGGCAGCGGAGCAGCGCGCGCGCGAGATCCGGGAAGCGCTGGCCCGGAAGGTCGCAGAGGAATCGGCCGACAAGTGGACACGCGAATGAGCGCGGCCTGGCGCGACGACGATCCGCTGCGCCGCGAACGCTTTCCGACACTCGGTCCGGCCGGTCAGCGGATGCTGGACTTCATGCTCGGCCATCCCTGCGCACCCATCTACCGTAACCAGAGCGGCAACCGCCTGCTGGCGCACGAGGTAGAGGCGCAGCACGCCCATGAGCGCTGGGTCGCTGACGCTGCGGTGGGATGGCTGACGGACGCAGTCCCGGATTGGGTCCCGCCCTTGGTTGAAGACGTGTTCGCGCGGGTGCCACATTACCGTACGCTCGGTTCACCGCCGCATGCCCTGGAGGACGTGGCGCCGGTCTCGCGTGCTGATCTGGCGGCGGACATTGCGCAGTTCGTGCCGGACACGGTGCCGCTGGATCGGATGATCAACTTTCGTACCACTGGCACCACCGGCCATCCCTTGATCTTGCCATCCCACCCGGTCGTGGCGGCGCGCTATGCGGCCTATCACAAGCGCGCCCTGCGCCGCGTTGGCGTCGAACCGCGCCACGGGCGTGGGCAGGTGGGTGTGGTCCTGCTGGGTTACCAGAGGCAGTGTTTCACCTATGTGTCGGTCTCGCCGACCATGGGCGAGTCGGGACTGGCCAAGCTGAATCTGCATCCGAACGACTGGAAGCATCCGGACGACCGCGCACGCTATCTCGATGCGCTGGCCCCGGAGATCGTGGCCGGCGATCCGATCTCGTTTGCGCACTACCTGGAGCTGCCGTTGACCAGGGCGCCGCGCGCATTGATCTCGGTGTCGATGACCTTGCTTCCCGGCCTGCGCGAGAAGCTCGAGCGGCGCTTTGGCTGCCCCGTGCTGGATATCTACTCGCTCAACGAGGTCGGCCCGGTTGGGGTGTTCGACGCGGCCCTGGGTGGTCATCTGCTACTCCAGTCGAAGCTGTACGTCGAGCTCCTGGACCGCGACGGGCGTCCGGTCGCGGCCGGAGAGCGAGGCGAGATTACCGTGACCGGCGGTTTCAATTTCTGTCTGCCGCTGCTGCGCTACCGCACCGGTGATATCGCCGCACTGCAGTTCAGCGACCAAGGACCGGTGCTGATCGGCCTGTCGGGGCGGCGGCCGGTCCGCTATCTTGCGTGCGGCGCCTGGATCAACAATATCGACGTGACCCATGCGCTGCTGCCGTTCCCGATTTCGCACTTCAACGTACACCAGGACGTCGATGCCAGCGTGGTGCTGCGCCTTGCTCCGGACGCGATGGCCTATGCAGACGCTGCGCGTGCAGCACTGGCGCCGTTGTTCGGCAAACAGGGGGTAACCGTGGAGGTCTTGCAAGCCGACGGCAAAACCCTGCAGTACACGTCGGACCTGGAAGGGGCCCATTCATGAACATGGACCGCAATGTCGGGCTGTCCGCATCGCACACGCCTTATCGGCGCACACCTTACCGGCGCGCTCTGGTGGTCGGGAAGTTCTGCCCGCTACACCTAGGCCACATGCACCTCATCCAGAGCGCCATCGACGCCTCTGGCGAGGTATTGGTCATCAGCTATACCAAACCCGCGTTCACGGGGCTGGGGCGGGCCAGGCGGGAGGCATGGCTGCGCGAGCTGTTCCCCGGCGTACGCTCCCTGGTCGTCGACGATGCGTCGCTCGGCGACCTGTGCGCCCGCCGTGGCCTGCGCCCGCGCAAGCTCCCGCACAACGACGAGGACGCAGCCGTGCACCGGCAATTCACGGCCTGGCTGTGCCACGCGATCTGCGAAACAACTGTGGATGCCGTCTTCACGAGCGAGGATTATGGGGATGGTTTTGCAGTGGCGCTGTCGGCGTATTTCGGTGAACGTTTTCCCGGTAGCGCGCCAGTGCGGCATGTCCAGGTCGATCTTGCGCGCGCCGCGGTGCCGATCTCGGGGACCCGCATCCGTGACAATCCGCATCTGCACCGCCAGTTCATGCATCCGGCTGTGTACGCCAGCTTCGTCGAGCGCATCTGCCTGCTCGGCGGTGAGTCGAGCGGCAAGACGACGCTCGCACGCGCGCTTGCGGCGCGCCTGGATACCCAATGGGTGCCGGAAGTCGGGCGTGAACATTGGGAGGAGCGCGGCGGTGCGCTTGGCTACGCGGACATGCGCCTGATCGCAGAGGGACAGGTAGCGCGCGAGGATGTCCTGGCCAGGCAAGCCAGGCAGTGGCTCGTGTGTGACGGCAGCGCGCTCACCACCGTGTTCTACAGCCTGGACGGATTCGGGCGAGTCGACCCCGTTGTGCGGCGCCTGGCGGAGCAGCCGTATGCATTCACCTTCGTGTGTGCACCGGATTTCGCTTTCGTACAGGATGGCACCCGGCGCGACGCCGGATTCCGGCAGCGTCAGCATCGTTGGTATTGCAGTGTGCTGGAAGCGCGGGGCATACCGTTCATGGTGCTCGACGGACAAGTGGCGCAGCGGATGGACGCGGTGTGCAGGCTGTTGAACCGTGGCGCTGGGCGGTAGAGGTGACGGGCGTCCCACGCCGGGAAGACGATCCGCTCACATTTGCCGGTCGTGCAGGGGCAGGTGAGCCATATCATCGCCAGTCTGGGGTCAGCGGCGGTGCTTACTAAAAGCTCGGCAGCAACACTTCGCTAGCCGGCAATGACCGGAACGCGCAAGCAGTAGCGATCATCACCAGAGGCCCAGATGCCAGGGGCTTCATGTTCAACTGGTAGAAGTCGGCAACCATCTGCAGCGAATCCCGGTCGCCACAAGGCAGACAATAAAGGAAGATAGATTCCCGTAGGCATTTTTACCTAAGCAAAATTGTGCGAGGTCAATCGATCTAGGCACACGCCCACTAGACTTGATCACTGGTGTCGGCAAGCGTAAATTCCACGGGAGAAGGCATGGGCACGGAACCGGGCACGGCCCGCATGCGTCGCAGCAACCGGCTGGCATCCGGGCGTCCGGCCCGCGAAGACGGCGCCGTGGCAGCGATGACGCTAGGCGCGATCGCCATGTTGTGCGGCTTCTGCTGCCTGGCGCTCGATCTCTCCCGCGTCTACAACCGCAAGATAGAACTGCAAAGCGTGGCCGACGCCGCCGCGGTGAGCGCCGCGATTGAACTCGACGGCACCAGGGCCGGGCTGACCCGCGCTGCACAGAAGGTTGCGTCATTGTTCGCGGTGCCCGTCACGTACGGCGGCCCCAGTTATGGCTATGCGCCGGAACCCATCGCGTGGTCGAGCGACGCCATCGAATTCGCAGCGTCGCCAAATGGGCCATGGATGTCGAGCGGTGACGCGGCCGCGAGGAGCGTCCCCAACGGTCTCCTGTATGCCAAGATCGATACGGCCGGGCTCGATCCGGCGTATGGCGAAGTACGCACCTTGTTCTTGTCCGTCATCTCCGACGACGAGCCAATCGTGTCGACCGCAGCCCGTGCGGTTGCCGGTCCTTCTGGAATCAGTGTCATGCCGTTCGCCATCTGTGCGATGCATACGGATGAAAAGCGCAGCCGCAATGGAGAACTGGAAGAGTTCGGATTTCGGCACGGCGTGAGCTATGACCTGATGCAGCTCAATCCCGCGGCTTCGGGTAACGGACAGACGTTCCTGATTCATCCGTTTTCCGGTCCGGGCGCCGGCCCGACGTCGGCGGTGGATTTCGACCTTGTCGCGCCCTCCATCTGTACCGGCATCATGGGGATTGCGCGGGTTACGGGAGGCAGGGTTCCCGTCTCGTATCCGTTCCCCCTTGACAATTATTACCAGCAATTCAATTCGCGATTCGACACATACACGGCGCCATGTACCAGCGATACTGCGCCGCCCGACAAGAACATCAAGGAATACAAATTCGATGACGGCAGCGCGTCATGGATGGCGACCAGTCCGCAGGGCCAGGCATCTGCACTGCACGCGGACACGGTCAATCACAAGCGGTGGACCGTCGCCGGGCCGTTCCCGTCGCCTGCCGGCACGACGGCCGCACAGTACGGCCCGCTATGGTCTTACGCCAAAGCCGTCAGGTACGCAGACCCGATGCCTTCCGGCGGCTATGTCGCCTACACGACATCGAACTGGAATGACTTGTACACCCCGGGTGAGCCCGGCGCTAAAGCCAGTTATCCGTCCACGACGCCATACCAGACTGGCGGATTGACGTATGGCCTGCTGCCCAGTAGCACCGGCGTACGTGACCGGCGCGTGCTCAATGTCCCCTTGCTTTCCTGCCCGGTATCGGGCAACAGCGCGACCGTCAAGGGCATCGGCAGGTTCTTCATGACCGTCAAGGCCGACGACGCCCATTTGTACGCCGAGTTTGCCGGCTTGGCGGAAGAGCAGACTTTACGCACCCGAGTGAGGCTTTATCCATGAAAAGAATATTGTTCCCGCGTTCGAGGCGGATGGAGAAGGGTAGTGTGGCCGTCGAAGCGGCCATCCTGCTGCCGGTGATCATCCTGTTCCTGGCGGTCCCGATTTTTCTGGCGCGCGTGTTCTGGTACTACAGCGTGGCTGAAAAAGCGGCCCACGACGGTGCTCGCTTCCTGTCGCAGGTGAGTCGGGTGGAAATCCAGGCGTCGACCGGCGGCGCCGAACCTGGCGTTGCGGCGCTCGCCAAGGCAATCGTCAATGCCGAACTCGCAGAAATCAGGCCCGGGCTGGTAGGGGCGACGCCTTCGGTCCTGTGCGACGGCTTGATCTGCGGCGGACTGAGCGTTCCGTCGACGATTCGGGTGGCCGTGCAGATACGTGTACGTGATGATATCTTCGGATTCATCACTGATCCGCTCTTTGGAGATGCCGGCATGCTGTTAACTGCGGACGTGACGGTGCGCTATGCAGGCAATTGACCAGATCTCCACGGCGTGCGTGCGCCGCAGCAGGCAGAGCGGCGTGGCCGCTGTCGAGTTTTCGTTCGCTGCCATTATTTTCTTGTCGCTCTTCTTCGGCATCGCCGAAGTGGCGCGCGCGATGTACATCATCAATACCTTGCAAGAAGTGACGCGTCGCGCTGCTGCCTTTGCCAGTACATCGGACTTCAGCAATCCGGCAGTCATGCAGGCGGTGCGGGAGCGGGCCATCTTTCGCGAATCACCCGGCTTTCTCCTCTTCTCGCAACCCGTTGCCGACACACACATCGTGATCGACTACATGTGGGTACGGCGCAGTGAGGCAGGCCTGACGATGCTGCCCATGGCGTCCGGCTCCCTGCCTGCCAGCCCTGCCGCCAACTTTGCCAACTGCCTTGGCGATCCGTACAGCGAGAGCTGCATTCGGCTGGTGCGCGCCCGCGTGTGCGCGTCGGCAAGCGGCGATCTGTGCGAACCAGTCGGCTACCAGAGCCTGGTGTCGCTGGTGCCGTTCTCGTTCGGTCTGCCGCCATCGGTGACGATCGTGGCGGCCGAGACGCTGGGCATGCCTGCAGGCGTTCCGGCTTGCGCGTGCTGACGGGTACGCGTCCCAGGGCCGCCAGGCGCGTAGTTATGGGCGCAGCATACGCTCAAAAGCTGGCTGTCATTATGTAAAGCATAAGAACATTTGTGCAAATGAACTAGTCGAGCTATAATATCGCCTTTCCAGCGGCCTGACGCCATTGCCTGCCGGGCAATCCGGCAGCGCCTGCAAATTGCCAAGGGGGCATTGCCCCAATCCCCATCGTGTCGATATGCACTGCCCAGAGGACGGGCATGCCTCTACGTCGGCACGTGGCGCTCATTCGCCATGCAGGCCCCATTCTCCGGTCCGATTACGCCCGTGGCGACGACGGTCGGTGCACGCTCATCATCATCGAGGAAATCCATTTGAATCCACGACACAGTATTCTTTCCCGGCGCTACGCGTTCGCGCAGCCGCCATTCTCCTTCCGCAAGCAGCA
>Ga0265798_10011393_pt1 | contig 10838 bp, 11 predicted proteins | sample P3T30metagenome_FD_192430 | JGI IMG/M metagenome (GOLD analysis project Ga0265798, IMG submission 192430) | Plant litter microbial communities from East Loma Ridge, Irvine, California - P3 T30 | ecosystem: Environmental > Terrestrial > Plant litter > Unclassified | place: USA: California... | reverse complement strand
CCGTGGTCGCGCTCAGGGCGCGTTTGGTGCGCAGCGATTGCTGCGGCGTGCCGGCCAGCGTCTTGCCGTAGAACTCGAAGCGCAGCTCGGCGTAGGCCTTCGGCAGCGTGTCGGCGTACTGGTTCAGAGTGTTGAAGGCGAGATAGTCGCGCCAGGTGGCGGTGTCGGTGGCGGCTACCTGCGCCGCGGCGCCGCGGATTGCCCCCGGGTGGTAGGCGATGAAGCGGTCCTGCTTGCCCAGGCGCGCGCCTGTCAGGAAGGCGTTCCAGTCCATGCCCGGCGCTTTCGTGGCAAAGTCCCTGGCGCTCCAGACGTTGTTGGCCTTCTGGATGTCGGCCGATTCTTCACGCGTGGCATGGCTTTCGGCCAGCTCGGTTTCCAGCGCGAAGATGTTGGCGGCACGTTCTTCGGCCTTGTCGTAGCCGCCCAGCTTCAGCATCGCGGCGATGTATTGCTGGTAGCTGGTGCGCAGCTCGGCCATGCGCGGGCTACTGTCGAAGTAATAGGCGCGGTCCGGCAAGCCGAGGCCGCCCTGCAGCAGATAAGGCAGGTTGCGGCCGGGTTCGGTCAGCCCCTGGTTGATCCACACGCCGAACAGGTTCGGGGTGCTGAAGTCGGTGAAGTTGAGCGGGTCGACGTCGGCGCGCAGCGATTCGCCCAGCAGGCGCGAAAGGTCGGCGCGGCGCTTGATCGCGGCGATTTTCGCCAGCTGCGGCTTGAGCGGGGCCAGGCCGGCCGCCTCGATGGCCGCTTCGTTCATGAAGGCGCGGTAGAAATCGGCGGCCTTGCGGGTGTCGGCCTCGGTTTTCCGACCGTCGCCGGCCTCTTCGACCAGCTTGATGATGCGGTTATTGGTGTCGTCAGCCAGCGCCGCCATCGCACCCCAGGCGCCGCGGTCGGCCGGAATCTCGGTTTTGGCGAGCCAGTCGCCGTTGGCCCAGGCGAAGAAATCGTCGCCTGGCAGGACGGTGGCGGCGGCCGGTGTCGTGGTCGCGGCGCCTGGCGCTAGGGCTTGGCCGGCGGCAAAGGCGGGCATGGCGCCCAGGGAGAGGCTCAATACCGCCAGTGCGACGGCAGTCTTGATGGGGGTGGAGCGGTGAGTCATCGTGGTCTTTCTGATTCTTGGCAAAGAGTATTATTTGTGCCAACCGTGATCGATGGCAGACCGGTCCAGCATGCACCGAAATGGGACGGAGGGGCAAGCGCAGCTGTTCATGAAAAATAGTTTAAATTTTTTTGAAATAACCCTAAAGTTCCCGAAAGCACGGCCGTAAATGATTCAGACAACCGGCAATCCGGCCGGAGTTTTAGTGTTTTGGTGACAACATGAACGCAAACGAAGTCCTCGCGATGTACGAAAACCTGGCTGGCCTGACTGGTCAGATGGCGCAAGCCGCCAAGGCCGGCGACTGGAACGAGTTTGCAACCCTGAACATGGAAGCCAAGGTCGAAGCCCGATCGGCAGTAGCCGGCGTACCTGCCCTGAGTGGCGCCAAGCGCCTGACCAAGATCGAACTGCTCAAGCAGCTGATGGCCAACGACCGCGCGATCCGCGACGTGACCGAGCCATACGATGGCCAGCTGGAACGCGCGCTGCAAGCGCACTGATCCGGGATCCGGATACTGATCAAGGCACCTGCGGGTGCCTTTTTTGTTGCCCAAGAATTTTGCTTACCAGTACGGGGCAAATTTACCAGCCGGGGTCACATCTGACATTCAGACACGGCCTCGACAGTGACCGCTTGCCAAGGCCGAGATCGTGTCCGAATGTCAATATGACCCCGGCTGTTGTAGTCGGATGGGATATGCCAGAAGCAAAAAAGCGCCCATCGGGCGCTTTGGGTGCCACCGAGCCATGGGCTGGGTGGTGAATTCGGTGGAGGACGAACCCCAGCTATCTGCTGGCGTCGCCTCTTGCCGGTTGCTGCCGGCGTCTGCCGCCACTGTAGGCAAGCAGACTGCTTCCGGTCGCAGGCGTTTCATCAACGGTTGTCTGGTGCCCGCGCCACACAATCGGTGGTGACTGCGGCAGACCCTGCGGCGTCCGTGACCTAGTCGATCACAGCTCGAGTATAACCTAAATTCAAAGTTGTGTAGACATTTTGTGTGACTACGCTTCGGCCTCGTTCAGCTTCGGCTCGACCGGCGTCTCTACCGCCCGTTTGCGCGCGAATCGCTGGCGCAGGCGCGTCATCATGGGCACGCGCGGCATCGGCTGGATCTGCCCTGCCCGCTTGCGTCGGCGCAGCAGTACGACCACCCCGCCGGCCAGCGCCAGCAGCGCGCCGATGCCGGCGGCGATCATGCCCCAGGGCGTGCCCGATTCCGGTTCCGGGGCCGGCCGTTTCCTGGCCGGATGCGGCTTGTTCGGATCTGGCGGCTTGGGCTTGCTGACCTCGGATGGGCTGGCGCCCAGCGCCACCTGCAATACCCGTACCCGGCCTTCCAGCGCATCGATCTGCTCGCGCATTTGTGCATTCTTGTAGTCGAGCGCCGCGCAGACAGTCGATTGGTCCACGTTTGACGGCGCACAGGCGGCAGGCGCGGCTGCTGCAATCAGAGGCGGCGGCGCAATTGTTGCGGGCTTCGGCGCTTCCTTCTTCGGTTCCGGCTTCGCGACTGGTGCGGGCTCAGCTTTGGCGACCACGACCGGCTTGGGCAGCGGGGCGGGACGTGGACGCGGCGGCAGTGCCGGCTTGGGCACCGTTGGCGCGGCAACCGGCGCCGCTGCCACGACCGGAACTGGCGACGCGGCCAATACCGGTAGCGGTGGCGGTGGCGGTGGCGGCGGCGGCGGCGGTGCAGGCGGATTCGGATTTGGCGCCATCGACAAGGTTGCTAGCCGCACATTGCGCTGGCCACCGTCGAGCAGCTCCACATACAAATGCAGATGGCTTGACTCAACCGGCGCGCTCGATGTCACGTGCAGGAACTGCCGGCCATCGCGCTGCATCACAGTCATGGTCAGGGTCGACAGTACGGCCGGCATGCCAATGTTCGCGCCGCGATACACGTTCGGATGCGCCAGCCGCGCCTGGACCGGGGTAGCCGGCGCGTCGAGCGTATCGAGTTCGATGTCAGCCACGAGCTGCTGGCCGATATAGGAAGTGACGCGTGCGTTGCCCAGTTCGGCTGCGCCGGCGGCGCCGGACAACAGCGCACAAGTAATGATCAAAGGGAGGCGGCTAGCCATAAGGAATAACAAAGAGAGGAGCCCAAGCGTACATAACGGACATTGGGATAAACTCTTTAGTCCCAGCCTCGTAAATCAGGATATTTAAATGGAAAACAGGATTGAGAAGGACAGCTTCGGCCCGATCGAGGTGCCGGCGGATCATCTGTGGGGCGCGCAAACCCAGCGCTCGCTGCACCATTTCCACATCTCGAGCGAGCGCATGGCGCCCGAGCTGGTCGCGGCCCTGGCCCAGGTCAAGCGCGCTGCGGCCGCGGTCAACCGCTCGCTCGGCAAGCTGCCCGGCGACAAGGCGGATGCCATCATCAAGGCTGCGGACGAGGTGCTCGAAGGCCGTCATCCGGCCGAGTTCCCGCTCGCCGTTTGGCAGACCGGCTCCGGTACGCAAAGCAATATGAACATGAACGAGGTGCTGGCCAACCGCGGCTCCGAGCTGCTCGGCGGCGAGCGCGGCGAAGCCCGCCTGCTGCATCCGAACGACCATGTGAACATGGGCCAGTCCTCGAACGACATCTTCCCCACCGCCATGCACGTGGCCGCCGCCTGGGCGCTGGCCAAGGAAGTCTTGCCCGCGCTGGCCCAGCTGCGCGGCACGCTGGTGCGCAAGTCGCGCGACTTCGAACCGATCGTCAAGATCGGCCGCACCCACCTGCAGGATGCGACGCCGCTGACGCTCGGCCAGGAATTCTCCGGCTATGTGGCGCAGCTCGAGTACTCTGAGCAGCAGCTCAAATCCGTCCTGCCCGGCCTGCTGCTACTGGCGGCCGGCGGCACCGCGGTCGGCACCGGTCTGAACGCCCACCCGGAATTCGCGCCGCGCATTGCGGCCGAGCTTGGCTCGCGCACCGGCCTGTCGTTCAAGACCGCGCCGAACAAGTTCATGGCCCTGGCCGGCCACGATGCGATGGTCGCCGCCCATGGCGCCTTCAAGACCCTGGCCACGGCGCTGATGAAGATCGCCAACGATGTGCGCTGGATGGCGTCCGGCCCGCGTTCAGGTCTTGGCGAAATCACCATCCCCGAGAACGAGCCGGGCAGCTCGATCATGCCGGGCAAGGTCAATCCAACCCAGTGCGAAGCGCTGACCATGCTGTGTTGCCAGGTATTCGGCAATGACGTCGCCATCACCGTGGGCGGCTCGCAGGGCAACTTCGAGCTGAATGTGTTCAAACCGATGATCGCGCATAACTTCCTGCAAAGCGCGCGCCTGCTGGCGGACGGCATGCGCTCGTTCGACGAGCATTGCGCGCAAGGCATCGAACCGAACCGCGCCCGGATCGGCGAGCTGATGGAAAAATCGCTGATGCTGGTGACCGCACTGGCGCCGCACATCGGGTATGATCGCGCCGCGCAGATTGCCAAGAAGGCGTCGATCGACGGTTTGACCTTGCGCCAGGCGGCGCTGCAAAGCGGTTTTGTCGACGAGCAGCAGTTCGATCAGTGGATTGTGCCGATTGATATGACGCGTCCGGATCCGGTTTAAGCTGCTTGGAAATACCGAATTGGCGCGACTGGTAGGGTTGGCGGCTTCGCCGCCGACGCGGGGATTATTATCGGTTCCGATGTCGTACCGGATGAATTCAAAGCCAACCATCGACGCGTCGGCGGCGTAGCCGCCTCGCCGGCCGCGCCAACCCTACGAAGCGTAGCAACAAGCGGCCTCGTGTATCGTACGCCGCCTTCATCACCCTGAGGATAGAATGCAAAAAATAGTTTTCGATTTGACATCAGAATTCGTCGAGGTCAACCAGCTGCTCAAGCTGGTCGGCCTGGTCGATAGCGGCGGCGCCGGCAAGAACATGGTCGCCAGCGGCGTGGTGTCGGTCGATGGTAAGCAGGAGCTTCGCAAGACGGCGAAGATCCGTACGGGCCAGACCGTCTCGGTCGGCGATATACGGATCAGCGTTCAGTAAGCTGTTCAAAGTCGGATGGATAGGTCGCCAGAACGGCGGCTTATGTTTGCGCACTAACAAACAGAGCGGGGCTTCCTTGTTTATATTTTAAGGCGTCAAACATACGGCTTAGAGGTGAAGACGATGGAAACCCCGGAACACCGCGCGCAATCGCAAGAACAATTGATCGGCGACTTGCGACTCGTGATTGAGAACGCGGAAGAACTACTCAAGAATACCGATCACTATTCCAGCGCGCTGTACCAGAACGCGCGCAGCAAGCTGTCGCTGGCGCTGGAAGCAGCGAACGAGGAGCTGTCCCGTTTTGAAGACGCCCAGCTCGAGCGCATGATGGCCGCCACGCGCGCTGCCAACGACCGCTACCAGGACCACTCTGGCGAAGCACGCATCCTGCGCGCTTTCCACTAAGCGAGAAAAGCAAAAACCGGCTTGCAAGCCGGTTTTTTTTGGACAACGGACGGAGCTCTATCAGACCTTCGATCCGGCTTTCAAACGAAAGTTCACATCGCCAACGCCGGGGTCGACGCTAAGACTTAGGGCGTTCAGGCCTTGGTATTGATGGTATTACCGAGATGCGCAGGCAGGTTTTGCGCCTGTGGCACATTGTTCATCGACTCGATCATCTGGGCCGCAGACGCTGCCTGGATGTCCAGGGACTTCTTCAGCATCGTGACACCCACCTCCTGGCGGATACCGGTTTCGGCCATGCTGGTCGAGAGTTTGGCAATATTCGTGACGTCCATATACATCTCCAGAAAAAGACTTGTCAGTCTTTAACGGACCCATCGGCCAAAACTTGAGGGCGATGTGTTAACCAGCTGCAGATCCAGTCCAGTACCCTTCCTGCATCGTTCAGGTCGAGCCAGGCCAGCTCGATACGTGCATCGATCGGCCGCGGCACGTCCGACACCACCGCGACGATGCCCGGATCGTCATGGTACAAGGCCGGCTTGCCCAGCTCGGGGCGGTGCACTTCGAGCTTCGGCAACGCTGCTTCCCATTTATAACCCTCGACCAGCGTCAGGTCGGCCGGCGACAGGCGCTCCAGCAGTTCGGCCAGGGGCGGTTCAGCCTGCGCGCGCAGTTCGCGCATGATGGCAATCCGATAAGGCGACGCGATCATCACCTCGGCCGCCCCGGCCAGGCGCAGGCGCGCGCTGTCCTTGCGCGGCGGCTCCAGCTCGATGTCGTGATGGCTGTGCTTGACGATGTTCACACGCAGACCGGCATCGGCCAGGCCCCTGACCAGCTTCTCCAGCAAGGTGGTCTTGCCGCTGCCCGACCAGCCGACCACCGCCAGGACCGGCCCTGGTCCTGAATCAATAGGCGACACGGTAGCGGGTTCCACGGTAATTCATCACGGCCGCCTTCGCGGTCAGGCGCTCGAGCACCAGGCCGGGCGCGACCTCTTCTCCTTCGCGGCGCAGCGTCTTGTCGACCAGTAGCAGGCTCTCGCCCGGCGTCGGCGAATAGATATAGCCGCCGAAGGTCACCCGCGGAATCTCGCGCTGCAGCGCTTCGGGCAGTTGCGGCAGGCTGCGCAGGCTCTCGTCCGCGGGTGGTGCAACCGCCACTGGCGCCGGATCGGCAGGCGCGGCCGGCTTCACGGCAGGCGGCGGGGGCGGCGTGGCCTCACGCGCCTTGACCGGCGCAGGCTTGGGAGGCGCAGCAACTTCCCGCGGCGCAGGCACAGGCGCAGTTGCAAGTGCAGCTGCAGGCACAGGCGCTGGAGCCGGCACAGCAGGCTCGGCGACTGGTACAGGCGCCGGCGCTGGTGCTGCAACAGGCGCAGGCGCAGCAGGCGCGGACGCCACCTGCACCGGCTGCTCGGCCGCATGACGCGTCCACAGCAGCGCAGCGGCCGCCACCAGCACGCCGGCGCCGATGCCAATGATCAGGTAACGCCGGTTGCCGCCCTGCGCGCCAGGTGCGGGCGCATACGTCGGCGGCGGCGCGTGGATGGTCGGCGCATTGCCCAGCTGGCGTTCGGCCTGGGCCTTTTTGAGTGCTTCGAGGATATACGACATCTTATTTTCCCGTCCCGTTCGCCGCCAGCAGGCGCGGCTCGGCCACGCTGGAGAGCTGGTTGAGACGCATATACGTGCGCGGCCCGGCCACGCCGTCCGCCTTTAACTCCTGGTCCGCCTGGAAGGCGCGCAGCCACTCCTTGGTACGGGCATCCAACGGCCGGTCGAGCGCTGGCGCCGTGGTTTTGTTCAGGCCGGCCAGACGCTGGGCGATCCAGTCGACGTCCGGCCCGCGGTCGCCCAGCGCCACCATCTCGCGAAACGCTCCCGGCATGCGCCAGAAGGTCGTGAACTCGCCGCCGAAACGGGCAACGAAGGCAGGGATCTCGACCCGCTCGCGGCGGCCATCGGCTTCCAGGGTGACGCTGCGCTCGTCCATTCCGATCAGTACCGCATATCCGGTGCGTGGCCCGTCATGCAGGGTCACCACCGCCGGCCGATCGAGCAGGCGCAGCTCGTACAGGCCGCCCCGCCCCTGGTGGCAACGCAGATTGGCGCGCTGGGCCGCTTCGCAGGTGGACCTGGGGTCCGCGCCGGCGATGCCGGCGAAGTCCGCTCCCCACAGTGCCGCCAGCGCGTGCAGCGCTTCATTCTCGCTGCCGGCAGTCGGCAGATTGTTGCCGGCCGCCGGGACAACGGGGGCTGCTGGGGCTGCTGGGGCTGCCGGGACAGCCTTGACGACTGCGGGCGCCGGCTTCGCGGCAACCTGCTTCACGGCCGCAGGTGCCTTCGCCAATGCGTGCGGTGCGCTCTGCTGCGGCAACAACTGCCACGCCGCCGCGCTGATTGCCACGCCGGCCAGCACCCCGCCCGCCAGCAACGGCCAACGCAAGGGTTTGCGTGCGGCAGGTTCTCCCGCAAAGACTTCCTCGGCTGCCTTGAGCAGGATGGCGCGCGTGACGTGCGGGCTGTTCTCGACATAGGCGCCGAGCAGCGCGCGGTCGCACAGCAGATTGATACGGCGCGGCACGCCGTGCGCCAGCCGGTGCACGAGCGGCGTCAGGCCAGGCGGGAACGGCTGGCCGCTCGCCCCCGCCACCGCCAGGCGGTGGCCGATATAGGCGCCCGTCTCGGCTTCGGACAACGGCCCCAGGTGATAGCGCGCGATCACGCGCTGGGCTAACTGTTCCAGCTCGGGCCGCGCCAGCATGGTGCGCAGTTCCGGCTGGCCGATCAGGATGATCTGCAGCAGCTTGCGTTCGCTGGTCTCAAGATTGGTCAGCAGGCGCAATTGCTCCAGCACCTCGCTCGACAGGTTCTGCGCCTCGTCGATCACCAGCACATTGTTCAGGCCCTGGGCGTGCGATTCGAGTAGGTAGCGGTTGATCGCATCGACATGGGCCTTCACGCCGGTACCGCCCTGCCCCGCCGGCACGCCAATGCGCAACTCGTCGCATACCGTCTGCAGCAACTCCTCCGCATTCAGCCGTGGATTGAAGATATAGGCCAGGCGACAGTTCTCGGGAATCTGCTCGATGAAACAGCGGCACACAGTAGTCTTGCCGGCGCCGATCTCGCCCGTGAGCAGCACGAAGCCGCCGCCGCTGCCGATCCCGTACAGCAGATGGGCCAGTGCCTCGCGGTGGCGCTCGCTCATGAACAGGTAGCGCGGGTCGGGCGCGATCGAGAACGGGGCGTGCTTCAGTTGAAAATAATGGTTGTACATGCGTGGCTAGCGAGCTGGAGGCTGCGGTTTGAACTTGGCGCAGTATATTTTGCTTTTGTCCCTGGCGTAGGCGATCGTGCTGCCCGGGTTGGATTTGCGCAAGGGGTAGCGCGACGCATCCGCCACCTTGAATGCGGTGCCGGATTCGGCGCGCACCGCCTGCTCGAACTCCTCGGGCTTGCTGTCGACGATGGCGGCCACGAACACCAGCCTGTTGCTGTCGTCGCTGACCATCACCTCCTCGACCTTGGCGCCCCACAGCGTGGCGTCGCCGCGAAACCAGAACGCCCCGCCCTCGCGTTTATACGGCGGGCCAAACGCCTGGGTGAGGTAGGCGTGGAAATACGCGTTGTCCAGGTGGCTGCGGCACAGCAGCGCGCTGCCGATCACGGTGCCGAAGGTCGACGGCGCCGCCGCGGCCTGGGCGCACGCCAGCGCCGCCAGCAGCGGCACGGCGCGCAGCAGGGTGTGGGTGGTGCGGCGGGTAGCACGCGCACTGGGCGGGCCCGGATGGCGAATCACGGCAATCGACTCCTTCGACGATCCCGACATTATGACACCCGCGCGCCGGCACTGGCCCGCTACCGGCGCAAGGCGGGCGCGAGCAGGTGGCGCGCTGCGCACGGCCCGTCCCGTACAGACACCGTTCATCCGTCGAATCCGCGCTTTCGTCGGTTTCATCCTGCGAGGCTACCGTTGCTGGCATATCGTTCAGGTTCCCATCGACCACGGACCGGCCACCCTATGCATATCGTCCTGAAAACCACGCTGATCGCCGCCGCGCTCGGCACCGCCCTGCTCTCGATCGACAGCAGCCGCGCCGACACGCCCGGCAAGGCGGTCTCGGAGCAGCGCAGCGTCGCGGCCTTCAAGGCCATCGACCTGAGCGGTCCCTACGAGGTCGCCGTCGCCGCCCAGGGCCGTCCCGGCCTGAGCCTGCGTGGCGAACGCCAGCAGTTGGACCAGGTCGAGACCTTCGTGCGCGGCGATACCCTGGTGGTGCGGCCACGCTCGGACAAGGGGTTCGGCTTTCACTTCGGCAAGCGGCGCGAGACGGTCGTGATCCACATCGGCGCGCCGCAACTCGAACGGCTCAGCATGTCTGGCAGCGGCGACGTCACCCTCGACCAGGTCAGCGGCGAGCGCTTCTCGATCCAGGTCGATGGCCCGGGCGACCTGGATGCCTCGGGCGCGGTGCGCGAGCTGGCGCTGCGCGTGAGCGGCAGCGGCGACGCCGACCTGCAGCGCCTGCGCGCCAGCACTGTCGACCTGATCATGTCCGGCCCCGGCGACGTGCGGCTGGCGAATCTCGACGGCGCCATGCAGGCCAAGCTCAGCGGTTCCGGCGACCTGCACGCCGACGGCCTGCGCCTGGCGCGGCTCGACGCGCGCCTGTCGGGCCCGGGCGGCATGACGCTGCGCGGCGCCAGCCGCGACGTGCGGCTCGCGGTGTCCGGCTCGGGCGACGTCGACGCCTGCGACCTGGCCGCCACCACGGTCAGCACGCGCCAGAGCGGACCGGGCAACGCCTGCATCGGCGGCGCCGTCGCCCAGCTCGATGCCGAAATCGATGGTTCGGGCGACCTGACCGTGAGCGGCCTGGCGGCTGGCAGCGCGACGCTGCGCCTGGACGGCCCGGGCGACGCACGCCTGGGCGGCAAGGTCGACACGCTCAACGCCCAGTTGACCGGGTCGGGCGACCTCGATGGCAGCGACCTGGCGGTCGCCAAGGCGGCGCTGGCCTCGCGCGGTCCCGGCGACATCGCACTGGCCGAGGTGTCGGACACGCTCGAGGCCGAACTGCGCGGCTCGGGCAGCCTGAAGGCCGCCATCCACGGCAAGCGCCTGCTGCTTACCTCGAACGGTCCAGGCGGCGCCGACATCAGCGGCCAGGTCGAGATGGTGTACGCGCGCCTGAGCGGCTCCGGCACGCTCGATGGCAATCGGCTGGACGCCGACCGCGCCGATATCGCGGTCAGCGGTCCGGGCAGCGCCAAGGTGCACGTGGCGCGGCGCGCCGGCGCCCAGGGAGAGAACGG
>Ga0265798_10011392_pt1 | contig 10839 bp, 9 predicted proteins | sample P3T30metagenome_FD_192430 | JGI IMG/M metagenome (GOLD analysis project Ga0265798, IMG submission 192430) | Plant litter microbial communities from East Loma Ridge, Irvine, California - P3 T30 | ecosystem: Environmental > Terrestrial > Plant litter > Unclassified | place: USA: California... | reverse complement strand
AATTCAACGCGGCCGAGCACAGGGTGCTGCCAACATAATTGAACTCAGCCAGAAGCAGACCCATGTTGCTTCTCATCCTAAACTCCCACCAGTCTGCGACAAGGTACCCTCTGACATGTGACCAATATGCAATGCCCTCCCAGAATGCAAACGCCCATATGCCGTGATCGTTACAAAATTGCTCAGAAGCTTGGCATTGCGACTGCGCCAAAGCGGCTCATCACGACCTCAGAGGTCACCTACATCGAGTTTCCATTGGCCTGAAGGTAGTCTCTGCGATGTCATATGAAACGCATACGGCGCCGCCTCCCGATGCGTATGGCTTGGTGCAGAAAGAAGGCGCAGTATGCGCAGACTCTTGACTTGTGATGGACGACATCCTCGAACAGCTGGAAAGACTACCTGGCGCAGGCTACAGCCACAATAATCTGCGCCCAAGCAATATTCACGTCGACGCGTTCAGCCACTCTCACTTGAGCGACATTGTTGCCGCAGCAGTCTAAAGGTTGCCCAACGACGTTGTTCGGATCAACAAACGACTCAAGGCTGTGTTCCACAAAGGCGCCCACGACAGCGGTAAAGTCGATCTCTGGGCCCTGGGCAAACTCATCGTCCGATCCGTGACACAATCGGTAGGCGATCAAGGCCTGAAGTCTCGATGTCAAGTTACCGATCCTTCAAAGCCAAACTACTTCTACTCGGGCCCCGATCGTACCAGCAGACTCAGGCTGCCGGCCGTGACGACAGTCCTGCCCGAAAAAATGCTCGAGAGCGGTATGGCCTGTGGAGCGAGATACGCGTCATATACAAGGGGTGGCTCGCTACAAAAAGCGAGGCCCGCCGGGGCAATTTTTATGAGCCTTGGCCCCGGCCTGCCTCATGGCACATCGTGATGGTCATGCGGAGCACGCTCACCGCATCGAGATTATATTTCATGAGCTAAGCCGAGATGTCTATGGTTTAGGGTTTGTGTGGGCGCTTTTCAACCCGAGCCTTCATTCCACCACGACCGCCAGTAGAGTACCGGAAAATTATGCCCTTTTCCGACCGTTTGTTCGGGGCAAATGAGCAGAGATATCTGGAGACCGACAGCCTTCTCAGTAATCTACTGAGTCAATGGGGGTGAGAGCAGTTAAGCGAGGATTAGGGGCCACATGCCCATACTGGGATGGGGGGCGCTGATCATGAATTTCTACCGTACATATGACAGCATATCCTGGTCCATAACACAACGGGAACCTAGATTGGGCTTCAGAGCACGTCTAGCAGTTGTGTCTTAGAATGTTGTTAGGGAAGAGCTGACTCACTAACACAAACTTAAAAAAACGGGAACAAATCTGATCTCCAACAGCAAAGCGAGAAGTTGTGCATTGATATCCATAGTCAGACGGTGAGTATCAAACCCGACCGCGACGCTCTCAAAGTCTATGACGAGAAGCGTCAATGGTGGGTTGCGGAGGAGGGTGAATTCGAGGTTCTGGTCGAATCCACGTTGAGAGATCTCGACAATAAGGTAACGGTCAGTTTGGGCAGGACTATCACCTGGAACAACGAAAGAGATTAGGTATCTAGTCTGACAACGGATCACCGCTTTTTATCGATTCTACACCCGCGTATACTTAGACCTACTGTTGAAAGCCAAGTAATGCATACAAGCATGAGTGACCTTGGCAGATATTGTATTTTGCTCCCGCATCAAGAAGTTGGCAAAGCTGTCTCTCTGTCGGCGTGTAGCTCGGCCGATAGTGAGAGGATAGCAATTGAGAAAGTTGAAGTCTACATTCTATGCATTATATGACTACGCCAACACCGCTTCAATGACCTACCTCGCTTCCGATCCCCTCGGCTTTATCAAGCAAGCTGCGCTGGGGTTTTTCGCGCTGGCGATGCGGCTTCCCATGCCGCCATCAGATTGATCAGAGTCGGCTCGCTCCATTGGCGACCAATAAAAGCCATGCCAAACGGTTGTCCAGACGGCAGATAGCCAAGGGGTACACTAACAATTGGATATCCAGCCACAGCAGCGAGAGACGATGCGTACCCCTCAGTGGGGAGGACCAGCGCATCTGCAGAGTGCTCGTCGAGGGTCGCATCGATGCCGCGAGTCCGGCCAAGGTCTATGCCTTGAGCGCGAGCGTCGATGTAAACGCTGGCATTCTTGCCGGTTGTCTGCACTGCGCGTACCAAAGTCTGCTGACAGCACTCGCCCGGTGCGAACTCCAAATCGGCGTTAGCGTCGTTGAAATTGATCAGATCCTCGAGGGAGCTGATCTGCGAGTTGTTCAGGCCGGCGAGGTAGGTCGCAAGGTCGACCTTAATGTCGGTGTCGAGAACCGTTGTTTCAGCAGTTGAAGCGATTAGGTCTTCAGCGGATGGGACGTTGGCGGGATCCACGATTTTAGCACCAAGGCTCTCCATCAGTTTGATTGCTGCGTCTAGAGCTATGTTGATGTCAGGAGGATTGCCTGAGATGGTCTCGTTGTAGAATACCGCCCGAGGTATGGCCAGCGTTCTGCCTTCGAAGGTGGCATTTTGGGTGAACTGAGTATAATTCTTCAGGGTGTGGTTGCGAGCGGCATACGTAAACGAGTCGCTGTCGTCAAAGCCGACCATGTTCTCGAGAATCAGGGCGGCATCGTAGGTCGACTTGGCCATGGGACCGACCGTGTCCTGAGTGGACGAGATGGGAATCACGCCTGATCGCGATGAGAGACCAACGCTCATCCGGATGGTATACAGGGCTGCGCGGTTGGCGGGACAGACGAGCGAACCATCCGTTTCCGATCCAAGCGCGGCAGCAGCAAACCCTGCGGATGCCCCGACCGCCGACCCCGAGGACGACCCACAAGGGTCTCCGCCTGCCGTAAATCCTCCCTTCACATATGCCGACTGTGTTTGCCCCCCTCTGGCGGACCAACCATTGGTGATGTTGCCCTTGTAATTTGCGAGCTCGCTCAAGTTTGCTTTGCCGATTACGATGACACCCTTGGCCCGGAGTTTGGCCGCGACAAACGCATCACCGGGAGTCTGGGATCCAAGGAACGCATAATTGCCAGCGGTGGTGTTCATGCCAAGAGACACATCGGTGCCAATATTGTCCTTAAAGAGTATGGGAATACCGTGAAGTTCCGACAAGACGGTCTGTCGTCAGCCAGAACTGCCGAGAGTAACCCATCAACCTACTCCGCTTGCACGCATATCGTCCATGGACTGAGCAATAGCCATCACGTTTGCGTATGGCGCCGTCTCGATGACCGCTCGGAGCTCGAGTCCCGCATGATTGTTGTTGGCTATATTATCCTGAGGTCAGATCGATACATATTGTAACTCACCAAATATCGCTGCGTCAATTGGACACTCGTGATGGAGCCGTTACTGAGCAGCTGCTGTAGATCGCTGATGGTCACCGAGAGCAGGTCGATGGACGCCGGGAAGTACCAACGCGCGTGCAGGTCGGTGGGTCCCCCCAGACAGACTGTCAAAGCCGGCAAGATGTACACGAGGAGTCGTCCGAGTCTAAACATGTTGCTGGCGGGGCGATGATGTCGAAGACTGACTGATGGAACGAAGACAGATACGAAGTATCTCAGTCCTTATCTCCCGCTCCACGCGGTCCGTTATTTCCGGCTATAAGCCTTCCGAATTTCGTACGAAAGCTTACACAACGGAGTCCCCAGGCAGATCTCGGACCGCATGGGTCGACGTCATAGATAAGTGACTGTAAGACTAGGGGCGCAAGCTGGGCTCGGCAAGCTGGGCTCGGCAACGACAGCAATAAGTAGCGCATTCAAGAGTTCTGCTTCGGCATCGGGTAGTGTTCTATTCCAGCATATAGTATTCTATTCCGGGTTCTCCGCAGACTATAATTACGCCCAAACACCGACTAGATAAGGTCTGGCCGAATATCAGCACATGGTCTCCTTTTCACCACATAGGCGGACCGAGTAAAATCCATGCGATACCTTATCATGGCGACATTCAACAACGAGATTGGCAAGCCTTTGGAGATATCATTGCCAATCGAAGATAAGGGCGACACATACCGCCATATATAACAAGGCACTCGCGTGGCCTTGTCTTCACCCAACCACCATGTCGAACCCGATTGTTGACTTTCAATCCCAGCCGGTCAACCCTGGAGGTATGCCGACAGCCGACACTGGCGACAAAGGCCTTAAAGGTATATCCCAGACCAGCTATGATGTCACAGTTTCTGCGGCCGACATCCCGTATGAGGGGGTAGATGAGACCCCTACGGAGGAGGAGATGAGCACGCTGCGGAAAATCAGCGCCCCGATGCCGTGAGTTGATACTGGACTATTGATTGCTGGCAAGCCTGATGATAGGTGGGCCGCCATTGCCATGTGTCTGATCGAGTTTGCCGAGCGGGCCTCGTACTATGGCTCTAAAGGCCCTTTCAACAACTTCATCAACAACCCTTTGCCTGATGGTTCCACAACTGGGGCCGTCGCACACGGGGCTGCCGGCCTGAACCAGCATGCTGGAGCTTTAGGTCTCGGTTCTGTCAAGGCTACAGCTGTCGTCAACATGTTCACCTTTCTTGCATACGTTACTCCTATTTTGGGCGGTATTGTTGCCGACGTCAAGTGGGGTCGATTCAAAACTATCTGTGTCGGTGAGTCATATATACGACTCGGCTGATGGAAGGTACCGCAATTGGAGCTATCGCGCACGTCTTGCTCGTTATTCCTGCTCTGCCTCCCGTCATCAAGGATCCCAACGGTTCTCTTGGCGCCTTTATCGTTTCTATTGTCATTCTCGCCTTTGCCGCTGGATTCATCAAGCCATCCCTGGGTCCGATGCTTTGCGATCAGAGTCCGGTGCGGTTCCCCACCATTGCCACAACCAAGAAGGGTGAGCGAGTCATTGTCGACCCCGAGGCGACCGTCTCGAGATACCTCTTGATATTCTACTGGTGTATCAACGTGGGTGCTATTTTCGCCGTTGCGACTTCGTATGCCGAGCGAGACATCGGATTCTGGCTGGCCTACCTCCTTCCCGGTATCCTCTACATGTTGATGCCGATCGTCCTCTTCTTTGCCTACAAGCGAATATACATCGCTCCGCCTCAAGGATCTGTCTTACTCGAAGCGTACAAAGTGGTCAAAGTCTTGTGGTCCAACGGCGGATGGAAACGAATGTTCAGAGGTGGAGATGCTTTCTGGAACAACGCCAAACCTTCCTTCATTACCCAGCGAGACGGTCAAATCGACACTGACAAGGTCTTCTGGGATGATCGATTTGTCGACGAGATCAAGCAATCCATCCAGGCATGCCAGGTGTTCTTGCTTATTCCCATCTTTCAGCTCGCCGATGGTGGTTTTGGAAACGAGCTCAACGACATGTCGTCCGCGATGATAGTTGGCAGCCTTCCTAACGATCTTATCAGCAACTGGAACTCACTCGCCATCATCGTCGCCACTCCCATCATCACCTGGGGTCTCTATCCCTTCATGAATCGTATTGGATGGCCCCTGAAGCCAATGACCCGAATGTGCATTGGCTTCATTCTAGGTTCCCTTACCTGCGTCATTTGCGCCGTCATCCAATCAAGAGTCTACGCCACTTCACCCTGCGGTAAAAATGCGTCGACCTGTGACACACCATCGGCTATCTCACTGTGGTGGCAGATACCGATTTACAGTCTGCCAGCGATAGGCGAGATTTTTGTCAACGTTACTTCTTACGAGCTAGCCTACACCCGAGCTCCCGCCAGGATGAAGGGATTGGTTTATGCCATGGCCTTGTTCAACAGTGCCCTCGCTTCCGCCATCGGCCTCGCATGTTCCAACGCCATCACAGATCCATATCTCGAATGGACATGGACCGCCCTAGCTGTTGCCTGTGCGCTTTGCGCTGTTGCGTTCCCGACCTACTTCCGACATCTCAACGAGCCTGTGAAAGGATTTATGGACCCCGACCGACAGGCTGGGCTGCATCAGCCCAAGGTACTCGAAGCCAAGATTAATGCGTTCCCAGGTAATCGTGTTGAGAACTTCGATGAGAAGGCTTAAGTTTTTGCTTAGAAAGTTTGATACATTGACTATGTATAGCCTCCATACGCGCAGCTCTTGTATTCAGTTTGGCCTGACCCGCTAATGCCTAGGATTTCATAGTTCAGACAGGCAGCAGATCAACTTTACGCCAGGAGAACCGCTATGCAAGCTGCCGCAATGAAGCGATTCCTTAAGCACAAGGTCCAATCACTCCACTCCTGCGTAATGTCGTGATGGTGTATTGTATATTCTAGCGCACGGCAACAGTAGTCGGAACCTCGAATTCAACATATCAACCTGGCGGTGTTTCCCCTGACCTGACCCCAGACAGCCGAAGTATGAAGGGGTCAGATTAGTCGAAGCCGTCTTCGTCATGAAGTCGGGACTAGGTCTCGTTGAAGAAGAGCAAGGCGGAACCTGATGGTGGTCCAGACGGCCCAGGATGACCATGGTATACAAGGACTGGCTGGAGACGACATCCGCGACTTACAATTCCTTTGTTCGGTACAAGTCGGATCGGATGCGTGCGGACAGGAGAGGCTGCTCGGCTTGTCTCGTAGTCAACAGACCAAGATGAGTACCGGTAGACAGATAAATCTATCATCTATGCATTATATAAACATCCTATCTTGACCGTGGTCTTCGTTTTCATCGTCCAACGCATCGCCATGCTCATATCGCATAGACCATGCCTTCCCCATTGACTACTAGATAGGCTCGTCCCTCGGCTCGATTAATATCTCATTTACTGCCACATGCTCAGGTTGACAGACAGCATAGACTATCGATGAAGCGACATCCTCTGCATCCAGCACTTTCGCGCCAGTCGGTTCTCCGTACTTCTTGATCGCCTCAGCATCGGTAGACATGCCCAGCAGCTCGGTAGCTGTATTTCCGGGCTGAATCGATGTGACCCGCAGACCCGATCCGGCGGTTTCGAGTCGCAGTGCCTGCAGTGTAGCCTCGACAAAGAACTTGCTGGCCGAGTATACGCCAAGTCCGGGAAATACCTTTCGGCCAGCGTCCGATGAGATAGCGACAATGTGACCTATTCCTCGTTCAAGCATACCAGGTACTGTCGAAGATAGGCAGTTCAATAAACCTTTGCAATTGACGTCGACAGTTCGATCCCATTCCTCGGTCTGGACATTGGCCATCATGGTAAAGTACATGACACCGGCGCAGCTGACAAGAATATCGACCGGTCCAAGCTGGGCCGAGGCGGTGGAAACGAGATTTTCGACTTGTTCCTTCTTTGTGATATCTGTTTTGACGACCAATACCCTGCCCCCGTAGGCAGAAACTTTTCGTTTGACACCTTCGAGCGCATCGAGTCGTCGTGCGGCGAGAACAACACTTGCCCCTTCTTTGGCGAGACCAACAGCAACGGCAGCACCGATACCCGATGATGCGCCAGTGATGACAGCGACTTTGCCGCAAAGACGACCGTGTTTGGTTCTGGAGACTGTAGCAGTACCGTTGGAGGCCGTACGACGAGGGGGATTATTGAGCCAACCTCGAGCGAAAAAGTGACGAGTGTAGGTCTCAAGTAGAGCGCTGTCGATTTCCGGACGGTAGAGGCCATATAGGGCAAGAGCAGCTCGTGTAGCATCGTCTTTGAGTACGGTAACCGATTGTAGACCTTCGACTGTAGGCATACCACCTCGGAGGATGTCGACAGTGAAAGGCTCATCTCGTATCTTGCCATTTCCTCTCTTTTCGTTCCAAAGGCAAACCCAATCGTCCCATGGTACCCGCGTCGTGTTGTAGCCAAGCTCGTTCAGCGAGTCGAAGAGACCTCTTGCCGAGACCGGGTTCGAGTCGCCTAGATGGTAAATAAGTTGTTTCGACTCGGTATGATCGGCTAAAGTGATGATAGCGTCGGTCACGAAATCGACAGGTGTCATTTCGGCGAACCACTGCTCGATCGAGGGGGCACATCCTAGCTGAAGCGATTCGACTATAAGAGCATTTAGAAGGTCATAGGTATTGGTCGATCCCGTCGAGCTGTGTCCACTGATTGTACCGGGTCGGTAGATCTTGACAGGCATTCCTCGGCGAGATGCTTCACAGACTAGCATCTCCGCTACCCATTTAGTTTGCCCATATCCATCCAGCAATTTCTCCGGAACATCGTCAATCTCCACCATCGCGTCCTCGGACCATCCTTCCACCGAGGGAACCAAGACGCCGTTGGTCGAAATATGATGAAGAGTTGCTCCACTTACCGAGGCGAGTCGCAAGATCTCTCTTGTACCACCGACATTGGCGGTTCGAAGAGCGGCGTATGGATATACGAGATTGACTGTTGCCGCAGCATGAATAATGACCTCGATACGAGACGCGACTTCTTCAAACATGTCAGAGGAGAGGCCGAGGTGTTTACCCGACAAGTTTCCCGGAAGCACCTCCATCCGTTCCAGCATACCATCGTGCCATAGCCCCAGATCCACGAGGTTTTTCCGAATACGTGCGAAACCGGCTGGTCGGCAGTCATCATTCTACTGGTCAGGACAGGCCCAGACTTGGCAGAGAAAGTTACTCACTGGATCCGTGAATCGTACGAGACAGACGATGGTGGCCGAGGTGTTCTCGAAAAGCGATTTGAGCAAGAAAGCACCCAGATAACCGGTAGCACCGGTCAGAAGGACGGTCTTGGCTTCGCTGAGCTGTCGCATGGCTGTACCGTTCGACTTGATATCTTCGTCCAGCACAATGTCTGTACGCAAGACGGCCGGCAGATCAGCCTGGACCGAGGCAGTGTGCCCATCGCGAGCATCTCGGATCGCCTCCATGTGACCTTGTAATGTTGGATTTCCTGCCAGCGGAGCAAGAGGCACCGGAAAGCCGAATTCTTTCGAGAATCGGTTGGCCAAGACTGCGAGAACGAGAGAGTGACCACCGATGTCGAAGAAACCGTGATCGTCCTTGATTGCTCCGACTGGCATGTTGAGCACCTCAGCCCAGCTATACAGTCAGCAAAGAACAATATGGGGAACAGGAGCGGACATGCTGAGACTTGATGGTACCGATCTTGATCTCGATATCAGAGTCTTTCCCGACTCCATTCGACTTGGTTTTGGGTGTAGGAGGCGCAGGTAGGGCCTTGAGGTCGATTTTGCCAGAAACTCCATGGGTTGGAAGCACATCCATTTCGACCCAGAGTGCAGGTATCATATAGAGGGCGAGATGCGCTGCAAGAGCACGTCGAGCTGGCGAACTGTACCCCGATTCGTCGATTTCCAGCGGCTCTCGATTCCTGTCGTCCTCTCCGTCTCGCACAACATATGCCACCAACTGCTTCTCGAGTCCATCCCCATAACTGGTGACTGCACAGTCGCGTACGGCGAGGTGTTTGATAACGGCGGTTTCGACCGCGACAGGATGAACAGTATATCCTCTAATCTTGATCATTCCACCAGCACGTCCCGTGATCTCCAATAATCCCGACGGTAGTAGCCGAGCGAGATCACCCGTCTTGTACATCCGTCCACCTTTCTTCTTTGTAAATGGGTCTACCGTAAACACCTTGGCCGTTGTCTCGGGAAGATTGATGTAGCCGCGAGCAAGCAGGTCCCCTCCGACATACAACTCTCCGGTGACGTTGTTTCCGACTCTATTCCCGCTTTCATCGAGAATGTATATATGTTCCGGATCTATTGGTGGTCCTACAGGGCAGACACGGGTTTCTAGATCGAGGATTTGCCGAATGTCGCCAGCAGCTATTTCGTGCGTTTCGCTAGCGCTGTAAACGTTGAGTAGACGGGTAGTCGGCAGAGCCTTGATGGCACGAGTACACAGATCGGTAGTGACGACCTCTCCGTTGAGCCATAACGACTTGAGGTCGGGTAGTTTCTGCTGAAGGTCTGGGTATCGTGAGAGGACGGTTGAGAGCAGTGTGGGTGTCATGAGGGTATCGGTGATTCGTTTAGAGGCAAGAATACTAACAAGTGCGGTGGGGTCGTAGCTTGCACTATCCGGGATGGCAAACACTGTAGCTCCTCTTAACAGCGGCCTCAATATCTCCCAAACAAAGAATACATTGCAAGCCACTCTGTCCTTGGGCGAGAGATCCGACAATTGAAAGCGCAAGTCGTACGAGAGCACAGCCGCTCGATGAGGATTTGCGATGCCTTTGGGCTGACCAGTCGTGCCGGATGAGTATGACACGAATGCGAGTCTATCGAGATCGTCGTCAGAAGGGAGTTGTGGGAGTTGGGTGCCATTCGAGTGCCCGTTGGCTTTAGCGTATCCTCCAGGAGAGTCGACAACAACGACGGCGACGTCTGACTTGATATGCTCAGCGTGAGCTTGCTGTGTGAGAACGACGGCGGGTCTGGCGTCATTGATGACGTCGCGTAATAGGCCAGAGGGGTATGCGAGCTCGAGGACGAGGAAAGCACCACCAGCCCGAAGTATTGCGAGAGCGGCCACAACATAGTCTGCACTTCGGCTCATGAGAATACCCACAATGCCATCTCTTTTGACATGGTAGTGATTTCGTAGATGGTCCGCCATAGCATCCGTCTCCTGATCGAGCTGGGCATAGGTCAACGACCGCGATTCGTCTTCGAGGGCGATGGCATCGGGTGTAGCCTTGGCCTGCGCTACGAATAGTGCCGACAGGTCTTTGGTGATGTCGATGATCGGCATGTCGGCCGTACTACTAGTGTAGAGTGAGGCGGTAGTAGGAGGATGAAGGTATGTAATGGGGTGAGTAGTGATTGAATGGAACTTTGCGAAACGAAAGAATGGGGTCACGCGACTATTGGTTTCAGGCACATTTGCTCAGGGTCGTCCACCGCCGACATCCGGTCACTGG
>Ga0265798_10011390_pt1 | contig 10840 bp, 13 predicted proteins | sample P3T30metagenome_FD_192430 | JGI IMG/M metagenome (GOLD analysis project Ga0265798, IMG submission 192430) | Plant litter microbial communities from East Loma Ridge, Irvine, California - P3 T30 | ecosystem: Environmental > Terrestrial > Plant litter > Unclassified | place: USA: California... | reverse complement strand
AAAAGATTAAGAAATCAGGCGAGGTGTCGAGATATTTCTTGATCCATGTGCAAGGTCGACCACCGCCTTCAAACACAGCCGGACTTCCGACTCTTCGCGTTTCATCCAGCGCATACTGGATGGCATTTTCTGCAATGGATACCGAGAATATTGTCACCTTCCGACCGGATAATATCATGCGCTTCATAGGAAGGGCTCACATCGCTGATGTGCAGAGGGCTGTGCAGCAGAGGAGTCAGCAAGACATTATAGGAGTGTCAACTTTGGCTCAAACATTCCAAGCGACGGATCCGTACGGGCCGTTTCCTCCCTCTAGCTCATTGTCAAATTCGGCAGTCGCCAATCCTACACCACCGGGTGTGCAGCCAGCACAGCCCCAGACGGCTCACCCGAACTTCAATCCGCCCACTGGCCCGCGCGCAGAATTTAGACGGTCTGATCGGTTACGGACTCAACCACCGCCAAATTACCGTGATAGAGGACGTCAGCAGGATGCGACGGGGCCAGCATCACAGCCCGTTCCACAGACCATCACGCATCCACCTCCAGCTCGTCCGCCTCTTCCATCCGGGGACCAAGCAGTCCAGGGTCTTCGAGGCGCTACGAATGGCCGTAGCCCTGCGCAGCGGCCCACGGAAACCGGTCAGCCTCGTACAAACGGCACAGACACCAAGCGCAAGAGAGACGATTCGGAAGACGGGCCTCGCAAGAATCGCCGGCGCGACCTCATTTAATGTTTCTTCCACACGGTCATCTGCATCTTTTCCAGGCCTCTCGCCTATACCCTGGGATAGTATCGATTGAGGTACCTTCGCACCGGGTTAGCGTTTTAACGCGCGTTTGGCGTTCTCCGGTCATGTCGCCATTTTTTCCTTTGTTCATGTTGTTCCAAATTCGACTGCCTCACTCTACCCCCTTCCTGTCACCATTCATCGATAGATAATGGTTCTGTTAAGAGCAGCTGTTCACTTTGTTCCCATGAATGGCATAACGTCGCATCCTGTCGAAGATGTCTTAACCAATAATTCTCTCAATCCAATTTTAAGTTCTCACTTTGCGCCCCGCATTGCTCATCAAAGCATAAAAACAAAGCATTAAACAGAGCTTTGTCGAAGTCTGTTCAGCTTGCAGACCGTACGCGTGCACAAAATTCCGTCAATCTCTGCGCTGCCAGTAACCATTCCTCCATCGTCTTCCCATCATCATCGCCCTGTAGTCTCCACATCGCCCCCTCACCAGTAGCAATAATAAACTTATTCATCTCACACAGCCATCGTGGGCTCTCATTCAGCCATACAGCCGTCCAGATAGCCAGATGTACCAGCCCATCATGTCCCAGTGACGCAAGTCCTGACATCGCCCACTCATACCGCTGCGACACGAATGCTTGTAGATCGTGAAACATTGCGGTGGTGACGGATGCGACCGTGGGGAAGTGCGCATCGACCAGGGTGCATATGGTGTCGAGAGTGATGCGCGAGAAAATGTGTGCGTTGACGAGCAGGTTGACGAAGAGCTTGAATGTAGGTTCGTGGAGTAGGATGGCAATGAGGAGTACGAAGAGGATGATTTTACGGAACGTAAGGGCCATATTTGCGAGTCCAGCGTTGACACAGCTATCGGTAAAATGATGGCTTATCGAGACTGCCCAGGTGCTGGTGTCGATGATGCCGCTTGAAGGAGACGCTAGTCCTGATTTGGTTACGCGCCTTGACATATAGGCTGTCGGGAAGGTAGAAGAGTCAACACTTGGAGGCTCTACGAGCTGCAGATCGCTAACAGAGTACGTTTAATAGCACTCACTAGTAAATCAAATGCTCAGCACGGATCTGAAAGCCAGCTGTACCCGTCAAAGTCTCCGTCGATCTAGCGTGAATGCGACGGTCACGTGACAAATTGTAGTTTCACTGCATCGCACACCAATCGTCAATTATAAGACAGATTGGATCGCATACGTTTTTAACGCAAATAAATGACAAGGCAAAGTTCTGAGTGCTTAAATATTCTTTTGTTACAGTTCTTCCATCCACACTTCAACCGTAAAGGCAGCTACCGCTTGGTTTCCCTGTCCATCGTCTGCGCAGTGCAAGACAACTAAGAGCCACTACCACGCGTCAATAATGACTCTTTTTAGAGCTCATGATCAATGGCAACTGATACGTACGGGGTATTCGGGTTCGGCGCGCCTTTGACAAGCTTGAAGCCACCCGGTTGCAGGTATTGGAAGACCTGTTTCGGATCGTACTTCTTGGATATCTTCATCAGCCGTTGCTTGTTCTTCGCTCCGTAGCTGCCGATGGGGTCTTGGTATTCGGATGCGTAGTTCAGATACACAAAGTCGTTGTCCAGGTTCCTCCGCTTCGCTTCCGCTTTCACAAGTTTGATGATCTTGGCAATCACACTGTGAAATTTGGGCTCGTCTTCTTTGTTGTTCCAGGCAGCGTTGAAGTTGAGCACGAAGTATGGACCGTTCTTTGGGTCGATGCCTAAGGCATTCCCGCCATTCTTCTGCATGGCCTGGGTCGTGCTTTCCGTGATGGGCTGGATGGCCATGATGAGTAGGATCTTGTCGACGTCGGCGACGGTGGCTTCTTGCGTGTAGAACGTATCGACGATGAATTTGAGCAGTTGCATATCCATCTTCAGACTGATGCCCCACCAGGTCTGGAAAGCACCAGGAGCAGGAGCTCCCTGATTGAGGAGATCGGCCATGCCGGACATTGGGCGAAGGTTAGTCGTGTCGTCGATGGCAGTGATGTTATTCCAGCGGGAAAAGACAGGCGCGTTCGCAATAGGCTTGGCATAATGAAGGTTGGCGAAAGCGACCTTGCCGATTCCAGGTGCGCTGGCGAAAGTCTAGACACATCAGCTTTCCGCGCGTAGGGAGTGAAATCAGCGCACTTACAACAATCTGGGCAGCATCTTCATCCTTGACAGAACCAGAGACTGTGAACTGATGAATCGCATCAAGCACCGCGGGGTATGCATCTTCGAGGTACACCCGCTGGCCTCCCCACATCTGACCAAGAGGAAAGGCGTCAAGCTTGAAGTTTGTAACGATTCCGAAGTTGTTGCCGCCTCCTCTCAATGCCCAGTATAGGTCGGAATAAGAGGTCGCGCTGACGTTGATCGCGATACCAGAAGCTGTGACTAGTTCAAAACTCGCCACGTTATCACAAGCCCAACCGCGCTTGCTCGCGAAGTGAGATATGCCGCCTCCGAGTATAAGGCCAGGCACGCCAACGGGGGCCATCTATTCCTATAATCAGTGGCAGAACCATGAAGTTGGCGCAGATGCGTAGACTTACACGTCCTCCTGCGACACTTAGACCGTCTTTCTCGACAGCATTGTAGACGTCTATCCATCGGAGTCCCGCGCCAATGTCAACCGTCTGCTTATCGGAGGCAACAACAGCCTGCTTGAAGTTTTCAAGCGATACTGTGATTCCATCTTCGATACTAGATGCACCGGCCCACGCAGCATGGCCACCGCCTTTTACGGCGAAGGGGCATTGGTATAGTCTAGCCGCGAGCACGAGTGTCGAGACCTCAAGTGTCTTCGTGGGTTTGAACACACAAGAAGGTCGTACTAAACCTTGTTGGGCAGACCAGTATCCTCCGGTGAAGTTACTGTATGTGGTTGCTCCTTCAGCCAAGACCTTGTCGGTGCCGAAGAGTATCGTCAACGCGGTACACTAGGGTCTGTCAGCTTGCGCAACCCTAGGTTCGTGATATTGTGACAAAAACTTACAGCATGTGAGCATTGCGCATCTGAGACACGGGCATTGAGTGCATTCGCAGGTTCTGGCAGAACCGAAACGTCGACGCCGAGGTTTTCGAGAGCCGCAGTGATGTTGAAGTCTTGCGGCTCAAAAGCAGCGTCGCTAGCTTGGGCTCCCACACCGGCTGCAAGAGCTGCAATGGAAACAAGACATGTGACCTTCATCGCTGCTGATGGCTGCAATCAATTGTGCGAGTTAGGTCACTTGGCAGCGCGTTCGTGACAATAACCTGCGCGTTTGGGTCCCAAGGGCGCGTCGAGGTCTGGGGGGCCCGGGGCTCTCTCACTTGGGGGCCTCTTTAACAGCATACCAGTGCGCCGCATCCTTCTGCACCTCGCTTGGCTGTAAGCATCTAATTTGAGGTACGTGTCCGATGATTGGCGCAATGCTAAGCCTCCTGCAAGAAGACGGTTGGATCCTGCGGGATTGTGGCGATGTGGTGAGCGAAGCCTTGCTCTTGCACGGAATGGGCACCTGAGATGGGCTGTCAGCTATTCCTATTCCAGCCTAGTGCAGTCCGGGGGAAGTCGCGTCTCGCAACCCGTCGCCGCTATGAAGTTCACATGAACAAGCAGCCTATAGCACTCTCAAGGCCACAACAACATTGATTCCGAAAAGGAGATGAATCAAAGCCGAACAGCGATGCGCTCTGATAGCAGAAGGATGCTCGGAACGGGGATGGCTGTGCCGGCCGAGCGGCAGAGGCGGGACGACCCTGGAAATGAGAACCTTACTCCCGGTAACATCGCCCCCACCAGACTGTGAACGATACTGCAGGTACCTCCAGGCCCCGCTGGACGACATCCTCAAGTGGCTCGATACGAGACTTCCAAAGCGGTGCGCTATCGAATGTTACCGACGAGGCGACCATGAGCTCTACAGCTTTTGTTAGACTGGTCGCACGATGGCAGTGCGCGTTAGGTCTGCGCGACTGGGTTGTGCAATACCGGTCTTCGTGAGATATGCAGTAATACAGACCCACGTCACAAAAGTACCTTGTACGGCAGATCAGTCTTATCAAGGTAGACGGGCGCTTACGGGAATACTCATCGTGTGGCTCCGCTTCGCAAGCGGTCAGATATCAAATACTTGATCTGATGTATCCACACGTTCCTGCTGGTGCTATTGATGTAAACTTTTCGCTACTTGATCGATCGCTTCACATCTGGGCATCCAAATACCTACCGACATACAGTACTGGAACGCTTCACCGCGTCGGATGTCTGGCAACACACGTCCGATATACCCAGACCCGACACCATGACGTCCCAACAACTTGCAGATGTCACTTGGGACAAGAATGCACCTCCAGCAACGATGAGCAGACGCGAACTGGAAGGCATCAACACCGCTATGCTGAGTCTAACGTCTTTGGTCTTCGTCGCGCGCATTGCCATTCGATTATGCAAGCGGAGAACATTCGAGCTGCAAGACTTCTTTTGCTGTCTATCTTATGTTTTCTATGTCGCAATGCTTGTCATGTTCTTCAAAGAGAACGACCCGCTTTATCGAGCCGAGCGTGTTCAGAGAGGCGAGGCGCCGTTGTATCCAGGACTCCGTGCGTACAATCATCTTTCCATACGCAGACAAAGCGGCATGCTGACTGTCTTAAGTTCGTGATGCAGGAATGGTCTATCGATGGCTGACGGCTGGTCAATTGTTGTACTATTCGTCTCTGACAGCAGTAAAGCTATCACTTTTAGCACTATACCGACTTCTGTTGAACAAAGCCTCGCCAAAGTATAACATCATGTGGTGGACGATTTTGGCCTTTTGTGTTTTGGTAAGTGCGACGCGTGACCATCGTTTAGCGCTCGTTACTAACACTCGGACAGTCTTATGTGGGAAGTGCTATGACAACTATCTTCGTCTGCGACGACCAAAATGCGAAGTACAACTACGGCATGTGCGCGAAACCGAATGAGCAGAAACGCGCGCAGTTTAGCCTATGGTTTGCGTACGCAGTAGATGTAGCTGGTGATCTCGCAGGTTCGTATGCCAGTCCTATCGATTACGGGACCTCACTGACAAGTGCAGTAATGTTCCTTCCGTTTCGCATGACCTGGAACCTTCGGCTACCCAGGGCTCAAAAGCTCGGCATCTTCGTCCTCTTCGGAAGTGGTTGGATATGTATTGTATGTATCACCCGCTACTACCCGCATTCCTCAATGACAAGACTGACATGATGCTTGCTTTCAGGTCTTTGCGACACTTCGTGTCGTTCAAGTCAGCGTCAAAGACGGTCTGCCGAAGATACCAGACCCGAAGTGGTTGCAAATGTGGACTGTCATCGAGACTTCAATGGGTTGGTACTATCTCTGGGACGGACTTTCTAGCTCTGCTGACTTCAAGCCTCAGCGGTCATCATTGGATGTGCTCCAGCATTCAACGCTCTTCGCCGTCGTTCTGAGCACCACAACGTTGAGATATCATCAGTTCGTCTCGATATGGAAACCGCATGTGGCGGTCAGACAGCGTGGACGAAGCCTTACAAGCAGGTCCTGCGAACGAATCAGCAAGGGAGTGAAGAAGCACTGCATCAACGCAGTACGCCTGGACTGGCATACTAATCTGGAGTCTGCGCCTTAGTCACCAATGTCAGTTTTTCATCTCATAAACTATTTCCATCACCGTTTGTTTTGCGGCGGCTTATCCGGTGACCATCGTCCTACGAGTCCAAACTTCCACACGAAATCTCGCATTTGAGTGTGGAATAGTTGGATCTCGCAATGTTGTTCAGTGAAGGGGAACGCGATAACGCGGCAGCTGCTTGGGTGACGTCAGTCGAAAGCGCGCAGTCACCACAACCTTTTTCTCATGACCTGTGATCTCTCAGTCAGATATCATTATTGTAAATGTCTTTGGTCCATTCGTCTTGCCTTCTCGTTCACATTCACCTTTCCCGAATCGAGACGACAATAATCAGTGTTTGTGGTCGCGCGGCGTCATCGACGAGTGTAAACAACAACGCGTACACTGCCCGTCCTCACACTCTTTTCACCTCCGCACCTTTTTTTTTTTGAAAACTCTTTCAGTCACCACTCGCCATCGGGCAATCGTGTAAGCTTGGCTCTACGTTGCGTCTTGTCTCTCATTCAGACTTCCCTGGCTCTTGTCCACAACCATCCAAACAACACAACACAACACCGCTCCGACCATATCAACGCAACCCACAAGAGGTAAACCACTGAGAAGTCTACATAGCGCCGGCCGTTCATTAACTCACGTTTCGGTGCGAAAGTAGATTGCAGATTATTCGATTTTCCCATTGGATTTGGTGCTTTCGGCTGTCAGCTCCCACAGCAAGCAAGATGCCTACCTTGCGCAAAAGGATCAGAAGCGCTTCCGAAACTCACATCTCGATCCATACCCCAGTCCAGACAATGAAGCTCGAGCCCCAGCCACAGCCTTCCGTCATGTCCGTCGCCACACAGAAGCGCAAACGCTGCGCGGACGAGCAGGCCGACCCAGCCCTCACAGCACCATCCAAAAAGCTCAAAACATCAACAACATGCGCCCCGGCCATCACCGGAAAGCCTACAAGTAGCAGTCGCAACACACCCAGTTCAAAGTCCACGCTCATCCCCTGCGGCCCCCGCAAAAAAGCCACCCTCGGCGTCAAAGACTCATCCCTCCTCCTCATGCTCTGCGACAGCAACACAACCCCGCGCAAAACAACCGAACTCCACTTCCGCAAGATCCCCCACTCCCTCATCGACTGGCACAACCCCCACCACATCTCCCAGATAAATGCCTGGCGCAACCAGATCTACGGGCGCGCCGGCCTAAAAGCGCGCTCTGTAAGCCTCTGGTACGAAGCCGAGGAACTCTGGTTCGAGCTCTACTTCCAGATGTCCATCGTGGAAGCAAGAAAGCGCGGGATTATGCTTCCGGGGAGCAGGCAGATGAGGGACGCGTTTAATAAGACGTTTGTGGGGAGGGTGATTAAGGGGAGGAGTGGAGAGGATTTGCCGCCGAGGGTGGAGCGCGAGGGGAATGCGTTTGCGTCGAAGTTCAATCGTATGTTTCCGGCGTTAAGGGCGAGGTTGAATGGGTGTGTTTTGGGGAGGTCGGGGGATGTGTTTGTGCCGGTTATTACGTTTGGGATGGTGGAGAGGTATAGGGTGATGAAGGAGAGTTTGGTGAAGAGGGGCATTGAGGCTGAGTCGGAGTATGCGGATGGGTTGGAGGAGTGGCGGTGGTTTCTGTCGCATCTGCCAGATGTCAAGATGGAGGCTATTGTCAAAGAGGAGGAGGTCAGGGAGATGGAGGCGAAAGAGCTCGATGCTGTTGCTGCATTGGTCAGCCTTGCCAATTCGCCTGTTGACTCTGGGGGTGGCTAGAAGTGCATGTTGCATACATACTGTTGAAACTGTAAATCTGGACCGTTGGTAGGGTTACGAACACTTCTGGCTCAACATCTCTTCGTAGAATGGAAAACAAAATTCACAGCATGACTGAGAAGAACAAGAATAAAGCGGGTTGTAAGGAAGAAGCCATTGCTAGTGTCTGGAAGTCCCCAGATTTGGTACTTACTTCCTTCGCCAACCCACACATGTCCACGTTGCCTACCTATTGCACCGCCGTGACTCCGGATGTAGCACCTCTAGTCATCGACAAGTTCCACGATGTCGCCAAACTCTTGGAACAGCCACGGCTCCAGGTCCTTAAAAGCTTCGGGTACCGGCTTCTCCTCGACTGGTGGGACAACTGCCGGCTTATCGCCGAACATGTCCAACATGTCTGCTACCTCCCCGTTCACATGCGCGCCTCGTTGATCGCCGGCTGTATGCGGCTCGGGTGGTGTAGTCGTCCGTTGTTGCATGTCTGGCGGCGTGGGTACCTTTGCGAGTATGGCGCTTGCGATCTTGGGTCCGGCATTGTCATCGCTGTCGAAGAAAGGCGACCGAGATGTTTTGATCGATGCTTTGCGAGGATAGTCGGCGTGACTAAGCTCTTGCGGCTTTTGTGAGACGTGGTCTTCGAAGTTGGTCAAGCTGGTGGGCATCTGCTGATCATCTTCTCCGTAACGCATATAGTCCTCGTCAAGGAGATCGTCCAAGGGCTGCATGTTATCAATGTCGCTCTCCCGCATCTCCTGAAGGTTTTGAGAGTCCACTAGACCAATCATAGCCTCTCGAAGGACAGAGTCGTCATCGTCAAAGGCGTCAGATTCGTGAGAGGCTACAGGAGCTGCAGGCTCATAGTCCATGTAAACGTCCGGCTTTTGTGTGTCACCGAGCGAGTTTGTTTGCGCAGACTCATGCGAATGACGATTGAAGTCGGCTGATGGCTCGTCAAATTGGAATTCACCATAATCGCTTGAAGCCGAATGCCGCTCCACAGTAGAAGAGCCCATAAAGTCAAGACTATGCTCACCACCTTGAGAATAGCAATATGCTGGCTTCGTGTACTTGACAGAATGAAGGGAAGAGGGAACTTCTTTTCCCTGGATCGTCTTATGCAGCTGATGGAGGCCGCGATAGTCTCTGGGCCCGTTGGTGCCATAGTCGGCTCTCTGCTTCTTTTCTTGCTGCGTGAGATCGAGCTCGTCAATCGGCGCAGAGTACTTCCTCTTAGAAGCTGTGAGCTGAAGCTTCGTTTGCTTCTCTTTCCCTTTCGGTGGCGGTGTTTGCTGCGTCGGCTCAGGCCGATCTTCACACGATGGAACGCGTTTGGCGACAGGTTTCTTCTTCGATGGTTTATCCATACCAGTCTTGCAACACTGGTGCTTGCATGCACTTCGATCTTTGCACGGGTGATTGCAGGCCCACTTTCCATTGGCTAGCTGTACTGGCTCTGCATCGCCTTGTTCAGTAGTAGTATCAATCGGTCGTGCGAGGCGTCTGCTCTTTCCGTCATCCTTGATCTTGGTCACTTTGTTCTTCGCAGTATTCTTCCGTGTGATCGAATCGACAGGGTCGGCGTAGTTCTCGATGTGATCAAAGTCAAGATCACGGAAGGAAGCGTTGACAAGAGCATCATCATCCACATCACCATCTCCATAGTCATCACTGGTTGCGGACACCTTTCTGCTTGGCCTTGTAGTTTCCGTGCGGCGCTTTGACATATTAGACTGATGTGATGCTGGCCGCTCTGACTCCAAGCGCTTTGGGGTTGGGAACATAGAGGCGGCGACCTGTGGCTTCACGGCGGCGGCACGCATACTGCCAGCTTGTAACAGTCAGTCTTAGCTCTCATAATCGAGCGGAAATACATGCCTATGCCATCACACATGACGTAGCAGTTGATTGACTGGTCAGGGTTTGTCAAGAGCGCAGGGAATGTGAGGCTTTGGCCAGACCCAAGCTTTGGGCCACTGCGACAAAGATTAGTACAGTGCAACACCGAGATCGTAATGGCCTACCTGATGCGAGCAAAATGGACCTTGCGGCCATCGGAAGTGTCCACCAAAAGGCACACGTATATGAGTTTGTTGTTGAAGCGCTGGGGCGGCTGCTCGTTGATGAAGCCAATGTCCGCCTTGATCTGGATTTTGACCCCATCGTGGGTTTTGATAGCCTGGATAGCCATTAGAACATACACTTCAAAGAAAGATCGTAGACTTACGGTTGACGGTTGAGCATTAAGTGAGACGCGAAGCTTCGGAAACGACCGGACTTTCTCGAGCACGTCGAGGCCAAAAGGTGGATTTCGACCGACGAGTGCTTCGATCCTATAAGGCTCGCAACCTTCAAGATCTTCCATGGACTTCAGTCCAGCATTGACGAGCTTTCTGACAGCGACATTGCCGATACTGCCAATTTGCTTCATTTGGAGCGGGCTATCGTCCCAGATTCTGGCGCCTAAGCTTCTCTCAAGCATGAGAGCACTGTGGATACTGATGGAGTCACCTAAGGCAATCTGACAATCGATGATGCATCGAATCAGACTGCCAACGTTCTTGAAGATGATCTGTGTCTCTGTCGTGTATTGAGAACGATGCTTGCCGGCCTCGCCTTCCCAGGAGATATCGGCAGACCCAAGAACGGATTGTACGATGAGAGATACCTTCTGCGATGGTAGATCAAGGTTGACAGGGATAGCCCAGCGGATCG
>Ga0265798_10011389_pt1 | contig 10841 bp, 10 predicted proteins | sample P3T30metagenome_FD_192430 | JGI IMG/M metagenome (GOLD analysis project Ga0265798, IMG submission 192430) | Plant litter microbial communities from East Loma Ridge, Irvine, California - P3 T30 | ecosystem: Environmental > Terrestrial > Plant litter > Unclassified | place: USA: California... | reverse complement strand
CCCTCGCCGATCGTATCGGCCATCGCCAGCTGTTGATCACCGGGTTGTGCATCTTCAGCCTCGGCTCGGTGCTTGCGGCGTTCTCGCCCAGCGTGGCCACTCTGATCGCCGCTCGGGCGTTCATGGCCTTCGGCTCGGCGATGATCATTCCCTGCACGTTGGCGATCATCCGCCAAACCTTCGACGACGAGCGCGAGCGCGCCCTGGCGCTGGGCGTCTGGGGTGCCACCGGCTCGGCAGGTGCGGCCATCGGGCCATTGGTGGGCGGTGCCCTGCTCGAGCATTTCTGGTGGGGTGCGGTGTTTCTGGTCAATGTGCCGGTGATGCTGGTGGTGATGCCGCTGGTGCTCAAGCATGTGCCGCGCACCTCCATCACCGGCGACGGCAACTGGACCATCGGCCAGGCATTGATCCTGATGCTGGGTATCATGGCCACTGTCTATGCGCTCAAGTCCGGGTTCAAGCCCGGCAGCTCGGTGTTCGTCACCAGCGCCTCGGCACTGATCGGCCTGACCATGCTGGGCTGGTTCGGGCACAAGCAATTGCACGCCGCACGCCCCATGCTCGACCTCAGCCTGTTCCGCTCACCGGCGATCAGCGCAGGCGTGGTCATGGCGTTGGTGGTGATGGGCGCCCTGGCCGGGGTCGAATTGATGCTGGCCCAGGAGCTGCAATTCGTGCTCGGCCAGACACCGCTCCAGGCCGGCATGTTCCTCTTGCCGTTGATGATCGCCTCGGCGGTCGGCGGGCCCATGGCGGGTCTGCTGTTGCGTGCCATTGGCCTGCGCTGGGTCGGCAGTCTGTCGCTGGCTGCTGCCAGCGCCAGCCTGGCAGGGCTGGCCATGGCTGACCTGCACCACAGCGGATGGGCCGTGATCGGCCTGCTGGTGGTGCTGGGTCTGTCCCTGAGCATTGGCCTGACGGCATCGTCGGTGGCGATCATGAGCAGTACACCGCCGCACAAGGCCGGCTCGGCCGGCGCGCTCGAAGCCACCAGCTATGACTTGGGCACAGGGCTGGGCATCACCGGGTTCGGTATCGTCCTGGGCAGCGGCTACACCCGCTCCATCCAGCTGCCCGATGGGTTGCCCCCGGCAATCGCGGAGACGGCCCGGCATTCGATCGGTGAAACCATGAGCGCGGCGAAGGCGCTGGGTGGCCCGCAGGCTGCCGAGCTGGTCGCCGCTGGCCAAGCCGCGTTCAGCACGTCGCACAACCTGGTGCTGGGATCGGCAGCGACCTTGATCGGGGTTCTCAGCGTGGTGATCTGGGTGGCGCTGCATCGCCATGGGCACACCCACAGCCAAGCGGCGTGATCGGCGGGGGCGTTCGTCGGTCCAGGTGAATTTCTGCAGGCGCACTCACTCGAAACCAGACACCAAAAACACGATGGGTGCTGTCATGATCCCGCTTGAATCCACTGGCCATCCGCATTCAGGGGCCAGGCCCGAGCGTACTGCCCTGCCGCTCTACCGGTCGCTGCTCGACCAGACCGACGCCACTGAGCCAGGGCTGGCGAAGCAGTTTCTCGAAGAACAACTGGCGCTGGCGGCCGAGTTGCCCTGCCCGATGCCCGCGGAACCTGCGCAGCTGCTGCAGTGGGTGGCCGACAACGCCGCGGCGGTGGGTCGCCAGTATTCCGAGTATCTTGCCCTGCGCCACGCCGGGGCGCCCCGACGGTTTTTCAGCAACAAAGCCCACGCCCTGTATTTTCTGCAACAGGTGGCACCGAGCAAGCTGGTCGATGGCGCGTGGTTGTTCGGCACCGTCAAGCATGCGGCGGACTGGCGCTATCACGGCCTGATCCGCACCTACCTCGAAGAGTTGGGCGACGGTGATCCCTCGCTCAACCACGTCACGCTGTACCGCGCGCTGTTGGCCGAGCACGACTGCCTGGCGACCCACGACCTGGCCGACGAGCTGTACCTGCAAGGCGCCATTCAGTTGGCCTTGGGCCAGGCCAGCGAGGACTTCCTGCCCGAGGTGATCGGCTACAACCTGGGCTACGAGCAACTGCCGCTGCACCTGCTGATCACTGCGTTCGAACTGAACGAGCTGGGCATCGACCCTTACTATTTCACCTTGCACGTGACCATCGACAACGCTGGCACCGGGCATGCACACAAGGCGGTAGCGGCTGTTCTCGATCTGCTGCCGGGCGGTGCGGACAACGCTGCGTTTCTGCAGAGGCTGCGGGCAGGCTACAACCTCAACGACTTGGGTATCGGCTCTGCCGCAATGATCGAGGGCTTCGATCTGGACCATGAGGTGGTGCAGATGCTGGAGCGCAAGCGCGGCTTTGGCCAGTACATGCATTCAGACTACTGCCGCCTCGAAGGCAGGACCGTCAACGAGTGGCTGGCCAAGCCGGGCCAGTGCGGCGATTTTCTGACCGCGCTGGAAAACAAGGGCTGGATCAAGCGACACCAGGACCCCGAGGCCAGCCGTTTCTGGCAGATGCTCGATGGGCCGGGCGCGCCCATGTTCGGCGTGTTCAACGGTTACGAACGGCAGCTGCTCAAGGACTGGATCGCCGGCGATTGGCTGGACGATCAGTCCGGCGCCAGCAATCCGTTCAGGGCACGCTTTCGCCGGCGCGCACCCGCGGTCGCCATTGCGACCGGCACAGCCCGGCCTGCGGAACCGACCCAGGCACTGATTCGCAAGATGTCGCCGTCGCTGCACGCATCGCCCGAGGGGTTGGAAGCTACCCGGGCATTCACTCGGCGACTGAGCGAGGGAGCGCTGAGCCATGAGTATTGAGGTACGAGGCTCTGACATGAAGCAGGTGAACGCGTGCCCAACCGTCGAGGCCGCGGAACTGGACCAGGTGCTGCTCCAGCTGGGTCGCCGCTTGCAAGCAGATGGCTACCGCTTTGTGACGGTGACGCCGCTGACCCATCAGCGCAACAACGAGCGGCCTGACAACGCGATCGCCCGTGACCTGCGCGATGTGTTCGGCTGGAGTCGCCCGTTCGAATCCAATCTGTTGCCCGAAGTGGAGACGGCGGCATTGCTGGAAAATGCCATCGTCAGCGAGCAGTCGGGGCTGCTGCGCAGCGAGGTGCGCTGGTCCAGCCTAGGCGGGCAGTTGTTCGTTCACTCGGCCTATCCGACCGTCGCCCACGATTCGGTTTTCTTTGGGCCCGATACCTATCGTTTTGCACGGGCCATCGAGAAGCACCTGCACGAGTCCCGGCAGCCGATCCGCAGCGCGGTCGATATCGGTTGCGGCAGCGGCGCAGGGGCGATTCTGATTGCCCTGGCGTGCCGCGAAGCGCAGGTTCAGGCAGTGGATATCAATCCTGCGGCGTTGCGTTTCACTGCAGTCAATGCGGCACTGGCGGGCGTAGCCAATGTAGCGGCCTGGCACAGCGACGTGCTGCAGGGCACCCGCGGGGATTTCGATCTGATCGTTGCCAACCCTCCGTACATGCAGGATCCCCAGGCACGGGCGTATCGCGACGGCGGCGGCGAACTGGGGTCGGCCTTGTCGGTGCGCATCGCCAGCGAGGCGTTGGGTCGATTGGCGCCTGGCGGCAGTCTGCTGCTGTACACCGGCGCGCCGTCGGTGGCCGGCGTCGACTTGTTTCTGAGTCAGGTGCAACCATTGGTGGACGTACCAGGGTTTCAATGGACCTATGAAGAGGTGGACCCGGACGTATTCGGCGAGGAGCTGGAAACCCCCGGGTATCGCCAGGCCGAACGAATCGCCGCCGTGGTCCTCACCGTCACCAGAACCTGACCTTGCGAGGGTTTTGCAAAGCCCTGTAGCAGCGGCGCGAGCCGCGTCCGGGTTCACTGCGGTGTGCCAGGCTGAACGCATCCACCGCCGACGCGGCTTGCGCCGCTGCTACAGGGGGGTGCGCGACTCTATATGCCGCTGAACCACCTGTAGCAGCGGCGCGAGCCGCGTCCGGGTTTACTGCGCTGTGTCAGGGGGGCCGCATTTACCGCCGACGCGGCTTGCGCCGCTGCTACAGGGGGATGCGCGCTTCCAGATGCTGCTGAACCCCTGCAGCAGCGGCGCGAGCCGCGTCGCGCGCGGCTAGATGCCGCTGAACCAGTTGTAGCCTTGGTCTTCCCAATAGCCGCCGGGGTAATCGTTGCTGACGAAGATCTCGACGATGTGCTTGGGGTTCTTGAAGCCCAGCTTGGTCGGCACGCGAACCCGCAATGGGTAGACATATTCGGGCGGCAGCGCAACCTCGCCATAGTCCAGGGCCAGGAGCGTCTGCGGATGCAGCGCGGTGGGCATGTCCAGGCTCGAGTAGTAGCGATCGGCGCACTTGAATCCGACAAATTTGGCCGTGATATCGGCGCCAATGTGCTCGAGGAAGGTTTTCAACGGCACCCCGCCCCACTGGCCAATGGCGCTCCAGCCTTCGACGCAGATCAACCGGGTGATGTCCGTCTGCTGGGGCAGCTTGCGCAGACCTTCAAGTGTCCAGGCCGCCTTGTCGCGCACCAGGCCGGATACTGCCAGGGCGTAGCTCGATACGTCGATATCGGGGATGTCATCCTCGCTGTAGAACGCGTTGAACGGGAACGGTTGGGTCATCTGCGCCTTGCTGTAGGTAGGCGCCAGACGCTGGCCGTTGAACAGCCAGGCTTGCACTCGATCGTTCCAGCGCGACATGGCCCAGAGCACCTTGTCGACCTGATCACCGTCCTGCAGATTGCAGCCGCTGAGCATCGCCATGGCGCCGACGGTGAGGCCGCCGCGCAGGAAATGTCGGCGTTGCAGGCTTTCGAGCTGGCTGCGCTGGGCCGGTTCCAAGATTATCGGAGCCACCCGGCGGGATTTGGGTTCATTCATGATCGGTCTTCCCGGTAGTCGAAGACCTTACCCCGCCGGTGATCATCGGCGGCAGCGTCTTGGGCACCAGCAGCACCAGGGCCAGGTGCACCACTGTAAAGGCGCCGATGGCAGACATCGCGGCGAAATGGACGTAGCGGGCGAAATCGTAGCCGCCCAGCAGTGCTACCAGCTCCTGGAACTGGATGGGCTTCCAGATGGCTACCCCGGATACCAGAATCAGCACCCCGGCCGCCAGTACCAGCCAGTACATGAGGCGTTGCACCGCGTTGTAGACGCCCTTTTCATGGATCAGCCGCAAACGCAGGGCATCGCGCAGGTCGCGTTTGACCGCGCGGGGAGTGATCGGCAGCAAATCGCGCTTGAAGTGGCGGCTGATCAATCCGTAGAGGACGTAGACGAGGCCATTGATGACCAACAGCCACATCACCGCGAAATGCCAAGCTATCGCGCCACCCAGCCAACCACCCAGAGTGAACGAGGGCGGAAAACGGAACGCAAACAATGGAGAGGCGTTGTAGATGCCCCAGCCACTCATGAACATGCAGGTCATGCCGAAGGCATTGATCCAGTGGGTGAGGCGTACCGTCAGTGAATGTATGCGACGCACGGCCATCGAATGGCCCTCCCATGTCAAAGAAACACACGCCAATGACCGCTCCCACAAGTAAGAGGATGCATCTACCCCTGTGGGAGCGGGCTCTGCCCGCGAAAAGGGCGCCGCGGTGGATCAGCCTTACCGCGGCGCGCCCTTCGCGGGCAGAGACCCGCTCCCACAACGAAGAGGATGCGCCTGCCCCCTGTGGGAGCGCGGCCACGGGGGTATGACAAAGGTTACATCGGCGGCTGGAAGCCATCCTTGCCTACTGCCACGCCACGGGCGGTCTTGCCGTCTTCGGCAGGGAACACGACGACCTTGGCGCCTTTCACCAGCTGCTCCGACTTGCCGGCTTCGACATAGGCAATCGGCACATCTTCAGGCACGACGACCTGCTTCTCGCCGCCCTTGTAGTTCACGGTCAAGGTCCGACCATTGGCCTGGGCCAGCTTGCCGACCGTACCGTTGGTCATGGTGCCGGTGGTACCGTCGGCGTTTTCCCAACCGTAGTGCCCTTCCCCGCTGCCCTTCAGGCTGGGTTCGAACACGGTCACTTCCAGCGCTTTCAGCGTGCCATCTGCCTGGGGAGTAGCCGCCGAGCCGATGAAGCTGTCAGCCTTGATCGAGTCGATGTTGGCCTTGGACACCAAGCGGATGCCGGTCTTGTCGGTCAGGCCGATGGTCTGGTGCGCGCCGCTGCGAGTGGTGAAAGACAAGGTGTTGTTGTCCAGGCCATCGACCGTGCCACGCATCGGCTTGACCACTGGCATGTCTGCAGCCGAGGCCAATACGGCGGCACTGAGCAGCAATGTGCCGAGAGTGGTCGACAGGGCAGTTTTGATCTTCATCGGTACGACTCCTTGCGGTAGGTGTGCACCCATCCTCGGCCACCAACCCGCACGCGCGCATGACCGCTCGATGACATTTCTGTCATTCGCGCGGCATGCGCCTCAATGACGGTAATGTAACCGACAGCACCGCGCCGCTTGGTTAGACTGCGCTGTGCGAACCCACCCGCCACGAACCCTCAACGGCAACCGCGAACGCCCGAGCGAGCCTGATCGATGCACATCCTCTTGATCGAAGACGACACCAAGACCGGCGAGTACCTGAAAAAGGGCCTCGGCGAATCCGGCTACAACGTCGACTGGGCGCAGCACGGCGCCGATGGCTTGCATCTGGCACTGGAAAACCCCTACGACCTGCTGGTGCTCGACGTCATGCTGCCCGGCATCGACGGCTTCCAGATCATGGAGGTGCTGCGCGCGCGGCAGAATGTACCGGTGCTGTTCCTGACAGCCCGCGACCAGTTGCAAGACCGCATTCGGGGCCTGGAGCTGGGCGCCGACGACTACCTGGTAAAGCCCTTTTCGTTCACCGAACTGCTGTTGCGCATCCGCACCATCCTGCGCCGAGGCGGCACCCGTGAAGCCGATCGCTTCCACCTCGCCGACCTCGAACTGGACCTGCTGCGGCGCCGGGTGACGCGGCAACAGGAAGTGATCACCCTGACCAACAAGGAGTTCGCCCTGCTGCACCTGCTGCTGCGGCGCGAAGGCGACGTGCTCTCGCGCACCCAGATCGCCTCGGAGGTATGGGACATGAATTTCGACAGCGATACCAATGTAGTCGACGTTGCGGTCAAGCGCCTGCGCAGCAAGGTCGACCAGCCCTACCCAGTCAAGCTCATCCACACCGTGCGCGGCATCGGTTACGTCTGCGAGGTGCGGGCATGCGAAGCCGACGCCAACCTTCCCTGACCCTGCGCTCGACCCTGGCCTTCTCTCTGGTGGCCATGCTCACCGTGGCCGGCGCCGGCTGGTACCTGTACGAATCGATGAAAGCTTCGGTGCTGCAGCGCAGCGACAACGCCGTGCTCGGGCGGCTCGACCACTTTCGCAAACTGCTGCACTACGACCTGACCCTGGACAAGCTGTCGAGCAGCCCGCAGATCTTCCAGAACATGCTTGGCAGCGAAGACGACATCTTCGTCATTGCCGAGACCGGCCAGCCACCGGTGATTCAAGTCAACCCACTGCACGCGACCCTGCCCTCCGTGCCTGCGGTCGCCCACGATGCGATTCCCGGCAGCGCCGACCTGCGCACCGGCATGGCACCCTCGGGCATACCCCTGCGGGCGGCGAGCGTATTGACCACCTCCGGTGGCCGCGAGGTGCAACTCACGGCTGCGCACATCATGGTCAAGGAAATGGCCATGCTCGGCGAGTTCCGCCAGCGGATCTACCTGGCCGTGGGCATGGCGTTCCTGCTCACCGCCTTGCTCGGCTTCGTGCTGCTGCGCCGCGGCTTGCGGCCGCTGCGCGAGATGGCGGCGCACGCCACCGATATCTCCCCGGCACGCCTGCACAGTCGCATGAGCAGCGACAACACGCCGGTCGAACTGCAGCAGTTGAGCGAAGCCTACAATGCCATGCTCGATCGCCTGGCCGAGGGCTACCAGCGGCTGACCCAATTTTCCGCAGACCTCGCCCACGAGATCCGCACCCCGGTGGGCTCGTTGATGGGGCACTGCCAGGTCGCCCTGCGCCAAGGCCGCAGTGCGGACGAATACCAGGCACTGCTGGCGTCGAATCTGGAGGAGCTGGAACGTATTTCCCGGATCGTCGAAAGCATCCTGTTCCTGGCGCGCGCCGACGACGCCCAGGCGGTGGTACAGCGCCAGCCGCTGCAGGTGCACGATGAACTGGAGCGAGTCACCGAGTATTTCGAAGGGCTCGCCGAAGAACGCAAGATCCGCCTGCTGATTTCCGGTGACGCCACCCTGCACGCCGACCCGCTGCTGTTGCGACGGGCGTTGAGCAACCTGGTGGCCAACGCGATCCGCTACGCCGACCCGCACAGCGATGCCCTGATCAGCGTCGAGTCGGCAGAGGGGCAATGCGTGATCGTGGTAGAGAATCAGGGCCCTGCCCTGGAGCCTTCGGCGCTGGCCAGCCTGTTCGATCGTTTCTACCGAGGCGACGCTTCGCGCCAGCATAATTCGGACTCCAATGGCCTGGGACTGGCCATTGTCGCGGCAATCATGCAGCTGCATGCCGGCGAGGCCAGCGTGACCCAGCCGCAGCCCGGACGCATCCGCTTTGCGTTGCATTTCCCGGCGCCGGGAAGCCGCTGAAACAAGTCTATTCGGGCTTCTTCCTGGACCGAAACGCCGCCACTTTCATGCGATTGCCACAGGTCGCCATGCTGCACCAGCGGCGTCGATGCGACTTGCTCAGGTCGTGAAAGAACAGCACGCAGTCATGGGCTTCGCATTGCCGAACGAACTCGAATGTGTCCCCCGTGACCAGTCTGGCCAGAGCGTCGGCCACCGGCCACAGCAGGCTTGCCGAACCAGCATCCCTGGGCTGCACCGCGATGCGAAACGCCGGTGCCGCGCCATTCCACTGCAAGCCGCTGACAGGACGCCCGGCCTCGAGAATCTGGTTGACCACTTCAGGGTCGGCTTCTTCCCCGGTCATCGCGGCGTTCACCAGTCCTTTGGCACACGCGCGCAGCGCAAGGGCCTGGGTCAATAGTCCGCGAGCAGTGTCCGCCTGGTCATGCCGCGCAGGCAGGCCAGCAGCGTCGAGCCACTTCAGTACGTCCTCGTCGTCGCGCAGGCAATCGTGCTGCTGATCGCCCACGCCGTATTGGGTATTGATGAAATCCAGAGCCAGGTTGTCGGCCACGAACAACGTGTCGGGAGCGATGGCGGTAAGATTCATGACGTTCTGTAACCCATAAAATTAGTTTGACAGGTTACCAGAATGCTCCGTAACCTTCAAACACACCAATCAAGGGTTACATCAGGAGCCGTCATGACCATTTCGAAATCCGGAGCCGCGCTTGCCGCTTCGCTGCTGACCAGCACCGCGCCGAACGCCCATGCCGACCGCACGGTGCACTACCGTTACGAGCAGGTCGGCGATGTCAACGTGTTCTACCGAGAAGCCGGCGATCCGGGCGCGCCCACGGTGTTGCTGCTGCATGGCTTTGCCGCGTCTTCGTTCATGTTTCGCGACCTGATTCCGCAACTGGCCGACCGCTACCATGTGATCGCGCCGGATCTGCCTGCATTCGGCTTCACCGAAGCGCCCGCCCGGGGCGACTACGCCTATACCTTCAGCCAACTGGCGCAGACCATCGGCCAGTTCACCGAACAGCTCGAGCTGGACCGCTACGCGCTGATGGTCCACGACTACGGTGCTCCAGTGGGTTGGCGCCTGGCCGTGGCGCACCCCGAGCGCGTGAGTGCGATCATCTCGCAGAACGGCAACGCCTATGAGGAAGGTTTGGGCGCTGGTTGGGCACCCATCCAGACCTACTGGCGCGAGCCTACCCAAGAGCACCGCGATGCCTTGCGGGATTTTCCGACACCGGCTTCGATCAAATGGCAGTACCTGGAAGGGGTCAGCGACCCAAGCGCGGTTTCGCCGGACGGCTACACCCTGGAAGGCCTGCAGATCTCGCGGCCCGGCAATGCCGACATCCAGCTGGACCTGGTGCTGGATTACGCCTCTAACGTGGCGATGTACCCCACCTTTCAGGACTACTTCCGCCAGTACCAGCCGCCCCTGCTGGCCGTGTGGGGCGAGCATGACCCGTTCTTCCTTCCAGCCGGCGCCCAGGCCTGGAAGCGCGACCTGCCCCAGGCGGACATTCGCTTCTACGACACCGGCCACTTCGCCCTGGAAACCCATGGCCGGGAGATCATTCCGGTGATCCGCGAATTCCTCGACAAGAACGTTCGTTGAGAGGGCGATGCCGAATGCCCCATTCAGCGAGACGGCGTTGAGCAATGAGTGGCAGGATGCTGTCGTACCAGCACCCCACTCGAGGACCCCGACCCATGCTCTACGTCGTTCTGCTTGGCGGCAAGCACCCCAAGGCACGCATCGAAGTGCACGATATCGCCTGCGCCGTTGCCGATTCGCTCGAAGCGACTTATCCGCAGCTGAGGGCAGACTGGTTCGGCAGTCAGAAAGGTTTGCACGTCGATGCCTGGATGGCGGTGGACGGTGTCGAACAGTGGAAGGTCGAGTTCAGCCCGCTGGCGCCTGGCGCCGGCATGCCGCGGCTGTATGTGATCAATCTTGGTGGCTACGAGGCGCAGTCGTTCGGCGAAGCACACCACTACCTGCTGGTGGTGGCGCACACGGCGCGCGATGCCAAGAGCAGCGCCCGCCGCCAGTGCCTCGAACACTGGCGCCAGCCTCACACCGACGCCGTCTTGGACGTGGACGATTGCGTGCCGATCGACCAGGTCGGCGGTCGTTACGTGCACCTGATCGAGGGGCCCCACCAAGGCATTCAACAGCGCAACGAATACATCGTGCTGCCGTAGAACATCAGGCCTACCGCGGCGCCCTCTTCGCGGGCAGAGCCCGCTCCCACAGAACATCGAACCCCGCCCCCCTTGTG
>Ga0265798_10011387_pt1 | contig 10842 bp, 9 predicted proteins | sample P3T30metagenome_FD_192430 | JGI IMG/M metagenome (GOLD analysis project Ga0265798, IMG submission 192430) | Plant litter microbial communities from East Loma Ridge, Irvine, California - P3 T30 | ecosystem: Environmental > Terrestrial > Plant litter > Unclassified | place: USA: California... | reverse complement strand
CTGCAGGAGTGAGTCAGATTGTCTGCACACGACGCGCGCTTGACCCATCGGGTAGGATCTCTCTTATCGAGGGGTGTGAACACAGATGGCGCCGAGCCCGAGCTTACAGCTCGCCATTTCCTGGAACCCGCTGTAAATGGTCCGGACACGAGCGGTAGATAAGTGTTCTCGCTTGCTGACATTCTATAAGGCTTTGGTGCGATGCGGAGAGGCAGAATAGGGAGGAAGACTGGATTTCACATGTGTCCTGCTCTTATATCGAGAAACGATCCTTTGATCTAGACATCCCTTCTCGGCGTAGAACCTGCTCCACCATGACGGAAGACATTTGACTAATTTAATCCTCTGGTGTTGCGCCAATTAGGTGGTTGCAGCACTCTTTCTCGCCGTAGAAGCTATCATCAAGATCAAGTGGAGGCTAGTCTCTCAGCCAATGCTAAATTCATACAGTCCTCTTACATTGAGGAACACACCAGTCACCACTTCCCGTCACAATCTGTCGAGATCCGGCCACCCCCCTGGTTGAATGGTCGGCCTTCAATCATTGATTTTGCATAAGGTCTTCATCAATGGAGTTGTTGCTGTCTCCGTACATTAGCCCATTATCTGCAATACACCTCCTTGGCAGTGGATGATCATAAGAATTCGCTCTGAGAGTTTGCGCATTGGCCGGTTTCAGGTCCTTCCATGGTGGTGAGTAGCTATTGCCCTCCCATCCGGTTCATCAGATCCTGCACGACAGGCTAAATCCAGGGTCCCGGATGGCGGCTTCAGATGCTTGTGGGCAATGCGGCTTGGGCTGTGTGAATGTGAGGGGTACGGTACTATCAAAAGTCTCTGTTTGAACACTCATGTACTGTCGGGTGCCTGTTTAGTGCCGTAATTATTGCTATTTGGGAGATATCCCCAGATCCGCTTCAAACTCTATTGCCTATCACTTATCCACTAATCAGCCTCGAGGACCTGGGCCATCGTCTCTATTTTGTAAAGAGAGGAACAGGCTTGTTGGCTTGGACATGCTGATAGCACGCTGTGACCAGGCAGCAGTATGGGTCCACAGGGACCGGGTAAAGTGGATGGGGCGCTCCGTGTGCCTTGGGCAAGGCACCAAATTAGATTGGCGCCTTCACCTTCACTTGGATAGTAACCAACAGCCACAGATGTTGGACACTCGACGCGAACCATGTTGGCGGATAAGCGGTCTAAATTCACAGAAGCATCTTGACTTATACCTCCATATCTCCCTTATCCAAGTTTCGCACTCTGATACCACGCATCACCTCGCCGATATACAATGACAAGCTGGAACCAGTTATACTGCCTGAAAGTCCGAGACGGGCACTGTATTTTCCAAGACATCCCAGTATTCTACGATATATGCAATACCATCAACGGGACTGTCGTCACGAAAGCTTCCTCCGAATGCGCTTTATTTGACTGTCAACTTGGAAACTTCGATGCACTCGAATTCGTTCACCCTCCGAATGACTCGCTTTACACGTGTTTGTCTGGCAATCCGAATAGCGCCAACGCAGTCAGAGTCCATAAGCTTTGGACGCTGTTCGGTCTAGTGTCACTCGTGGTCGTTGGGGCTGCAGGTGTATCCGCGGGATTGTAGAGGTAGCGCCATTTGTGAGTTCTTTGACCCAATTGCGTAGGGTCTTGCTGACTTTTAGCCCGAAAGCGGGTTGTGCCGTGTGGTCGATTGTAACGAGGTTGGGTAAACAGAACTCGGAGCGGTATAACGAGCTAGTGTCCAGTACCGGTTGTATAAAGTGCGATGCAGTTGTCGACATTGAACTAGCCTGTTCATCACCTGTCCACAGCCTTGCAATTTCGGTTCATCTCTGTGGTTCCGGCCAAGCTAAAATATAAAGATCCCACCTGGCTCGTTGTCGAGGTGTCATATTCATGAAGTTCGTCCAAGTTGCTTTCGTGATAATCGTTATATTACCCTTTCCCGGGATCATCCTCCATAATACACCCTCTCTCTGAAATGGATCATCGCAAATACCCGCTTCATCCCCTCCTCACTCCATAATCTGTCGTCAGTCCGACCGTGCTGGGAACTTACAAATCCATATGATCAGCTCCCTCAACTTTATAGGCTTTACAACTCATCTCAGGTGTCAGATCGATCAACTTCTGTAGCCATACTACTCGTCAGTATCCTGAATTGTATGAAGATATTGATACTTGCGATGAGATTTCTTTGAAACCGCGGAATCACCGGCTCCGTATCGAACGTCGGGCATCAGACTGCATTCATTTTGCTTGCAGATCATCGACAAAGCTTGGAAAGTCTCTTTAAACCATTCCCGATCAAGTTCCTGGCAGAGGAGGATCTCTGAGGTATCAGTCGAGCGGCGAAGTAAGGTCAAGGACAGACCTTGGGCTATTCCTTGATGTTCTTGCTGATCTATATAGTTTGTCGTGAGCTAACATCATCAGCTGATCTCAGAACGAGTGATATGAACTGACAACAGCGATATCCTTGCTCCACTCAGTCTGAGCATTATCGACAGCAACTCGACGTGATCCACCCCGGACTCTGCCTGCCAAATCTGTAACCTTGTTTCTCCAACTTGACTTTGGGCCTGGGCCAGGCTCGATGGTTACCAAGTTTACCATCACTGATGGAACCTGTTCTCAGCTTAGATATACTTTAGACTTACTCACCTCATCAGGAGTACGTTGTTGGACGAAAGCCAGATTTGGAACTGTAGTCATCGCTTTGATGGATTGGGCGGTGGCTTTTTCATCGGGTACCCAAGGTGAAACGAACATTGGTTGAAGTATACCTCCTAGCTCCTTGTGATAGTATCGTAGGAGATGCAAGTGGTAGCTTCCATCAGCCCCATCCGCCCACTATATCTCGTGAGAAGACTTACTAGACCCCGGAAGAGAACGAGACGATATGCCTAGGTTCCATCTGCAAGTACTCCATGACTGATAACATGTGTTCTCCTCGTCAGCTTTATGAGACGCACTCATTTGGGGGCTTACTACATGAGATCTCTAGTCGTTCCTCGACGGATACCGGTGGCGTGAAACCACATCCCGGTCGATCGATTGCAATCAACTTGATTCCTGATGATTGACATGTTTGGTCTATTGTCAGCTTCTGACCTATTGTTTTCACTATCCCAACGCTGCGGTAGGAAGGCATACCTAGAGGCAAAGCGGCCCACCTTGAACATACTGCCGGAGGTATGAATAAGACCGGACATCCTTCCGGATCACCTATTTGACTAAATGATACAATGAGGGAAGTTCTTGGACAAGTGATCTTCTGCGAGAAAAGGGGTGAGGAGAGGTCTGTATGTAGTTCCTCTTGCCCTGTATCTGGGCTTTGCACAGCTCTCTCGACCATTTTTTGATTCAATGAATGAGAAGGAATAAGGCATACATTGTCAGATATAACTACACTCAAAGGCAGTTGAATGAAGTGTAATTGAAGCTTTTCGGCGTTCCGGCCTCAGGCGGCGAGGCAATACATTCATCAAAAGTCGTTGCATGTCTACTTCATTCCTATCCAATCCACTTCGAATATACACAGCTCCTTCCTCAAATTGCGTATATCCCCATACCCACCCTATTGCATACCCTTTCTCAAATTATCATATTCTGCCCATCAGCTGCGATGTGTGGTACAGGACGAAAGGACCTACTGCTTCCAGGATATCCCAGTTCATTCTCTCTCCACTCCAATCCTCCCAAAGCTTCCTTCACCGTCCTTACTAATGCACCACCTGTACTCTCCTCCTTATCAGCGTCCAGCTCCCACCACATTGCCCCTCCTAGGTTCTTTTGGGTTATGTAATTTGCTTTTTGGATTGCTATTGCCTGAGTATCGTATGAGATTAGAAGGCGTTTGTTTCTATTCGTCAGCCTCTTCACTCACGCCTTTCATGAAGAGCAAACAGTGATAGAAGTCTATGGGATAAATAGAACACTTACCGGTCGTAAGAGTATGAAGCACCTAATCGATGGTCGTTGACCTCCTCCGATCCGGGGAGTGGTAAGACTTTATAATCCCACATGCCAGCTTCCCAAGATCCTTCTCCGACCCCTATCTATCAGCTACTTGCTCTGGCCCTAGCCCCCGCTTCCTTATCTCTCGAGGAAGATGAATGAAGGAAACATACCCTGGAATGGTCGTCCGATACCATCGGTATATGTGAATGCTCGTCCATAAATTGGCATACCGATGACCAATTTACTAGGATGTACCCCCTGATTCGTGTAGAAGTTGACAGACCCATCTACTGAGGGAAGGTTTGGGTTATCGGTAAATAGATTAGCTTGGTGACCTGATACTGAATCCCATGATCCGGCAAACTATCATCAGCTGTCCTCTTCCCAGATGGTAGTAGATAACGAACATCATAAGCCTAAATGTCAGCTCTACGTTAAAAGATGCGATATGTAAGGACATACCATCAGATTCCAGAAATCGAGATATTGATCCATCTCCTTGACCCTCAATACTTTCATGTTATCAGCCCCACAAGGAGCAGCAATCGTTAATTGATATTGCCCCCTATTTCTCCCTTTCTGCTGAGCTAGTTGTTCTAGACCTTGGCGGAGTTCGGCGAGGAGCTGGACATATGCGGTTGCCTCAGCACTGGTTTTGGGGTACTCGTAGTCGATCTAGATATTAGTCATGTCCATCAACAGTCTGGGATAGAGACATACATCAAGTCTGGATCGTCAGCGAAGCAGACTGCGATAGGAGGACTTACCCATCAAGACCTAGATCCTCTACTAGCCTGACTGAAGATCGCACAAACTCCTGCCTCCAGCCCGGGTTAGTGATCCCGGCAAAGTTCTATGTATCAGCGCCTTCACTTTCGAACTGACTATGAGCTTACGGGCGAATACGTCCATCCTCCAATGGAAAGTAGCACCTTCAGATTCCTGTCTGTCAGCTTTAGCAAGCAGCGGACGCGGCAGCTGACCTATTCTGCTTCTTCATTAGGTATATCGCTTTAAAGCACCCATACAGATTTGTTCCTTCATCATTCCAACTATCTCCCTCGTAGTGGATCTATCATTAGTCTCGATCCCTATCTTCACCAGGTTCAAGATTGATATATGACTCGCCCGTCCCTACGGGACTGAGAGCTGCTGGACTCACCTCGACATCGGCCCAAGAATCACTCAAAGCTACAGTCCCGCTCTCTTTGTTGACATTGGCAAAAGCATAATTGATATGTGTAAGATGTTGAAATGGGATTTGTTGAGGTGGGAATTTACGTCCATAAATGCCCCTGCTCATCAGTATTTACATTCTCTATAATCTCAAGTGAGGGTCGAGATATGACATTGGGCCTACCAATTGACCTATCATCAGTATTAATCTATCAAATGAAGCAGGAGACATACGAAATACCCGACGGTCCTCTTATTGTTCATCACTTCGTCTGTTGAACTCGGGAAATGTTGTTTAAATTTATGAACGACAGTCTTTTGACTCAAGATCCAACTCAAACCTATGAAAAGAAGTAGACCTGTAAAGATGGTAGATTTGCTAATTCTGTGTTGTGCTGTCTTTGTATTCTTGAGAGTTGAGGACATGCAGTGTGGTGTAATACGCAGTTAAGCAGTGCAATGCCAGAATAAGAACACCTTACCGAGTGGGGTCGTGCTTGAAGGAGTCTCCACATCATGACGCAATCAACTACACCCGACTCTCTTTTATCAGCAGAAGGGAACAGTGGTTCAGAGTCCAAGAAGTATTACATAAATCTATTGTCCATTCATCTACATGATCAATGCCAACACGCCAATCAATCCCACTAACAATCCCCCCATTCCCAAAGCGGCTACTCTGCTGGCACCCGACTTCTTTCCTTCTCCTGTTGATTGTCCCTGCCCAGCGAATACTTGCATATTCTTGTAATATGTAAATTGTTCAGTCGGCGTTGCCCAGGAAACATCATCCCCTCCGAAGAATGTCGAAAAGTATAGTCCACCTATCGAAGCTAATGTATTAGAAGAGCGTAATTCGAGATTTGTAAAGTTCAAAGCTGAGACTCCGTTGTAGTATAATCTGATTGTTAGCTTCGCCCATGATATATAGAGGGGACGTATTCGACGATACCATTATTTATCCCTACTTCATTCAAGATGACGACTAGCCAGATTGTCTGCCATGAACCCGTTTGATAAGAGAATGATCCCCTTGCCAAGGAAGTTCCATAGGCGTCCGAGTTGCACATGACGTTTGATTGATCGCATAAATCCTTGCCACTTGGGATATACGCGTAGACTATCATCAGCTCTCTACCCATGCAGAGAAATGTTGGGACATACCCTCTCCTGCACCGCTTGTTCTCCACATGAGACGCGTGGAGAAACATCGTTCTCCATCACTTGCACTTCCACCAGAACAGCCTCGGGCGTCTGGTCCACCTCTTAATCCGGGTAATTTCCCTCCTCGGTTGAATCTGTCATCAGGTCTGAACAATGGCAATGATGCCTATCTTGATGACTCACGCAAACCCTTGAGGAAACCAGACATCATAAGATAACATCATCCTCTCATAATCATGTCCTCCACCTGAAGTGTTTAACGCCTGAGAATAAAACTGGGTTCCACCAGTCGAGCCAGAATATGATCCAGCGGGATATCCTACTCTAAAAACTGGCTCCTCTCCTGACAGAGCGGTGGTAATTGGCGCTTGAGACCCTGTTGCTGAAGCTACTGATGACGATGCGGCAGAAGCCGAAGAGGAGTGAGAGGAAGAGTGGGTTCTTGTGTTCTGACGGCGGACGAGTGTTGATGATACTGTTGATGGGTCTGCTGTGAATGCTCTGTATATAAGCACTGGCTATTGGGTATATAGGAGGACGCACAGGTCATTGATCCCATAATCTACCTTGTTCCCCGTTAAATCCCAATTCTCTTTAATCCAATCGTAAGCATCACCACTCTCTAGCGCTCTCGTTGGTGCAGTATAATTGAATGAAGCAGCTGTCAACCCATACGTCGAGATGACAGATTGTAACGTAGCCTGAGCAGAGACTGTCGATGCTATTAACAATAATGGTAAATAAGACGACATCGTGGGTTGCTGTTGATGTCGATTTGTGTATTGATTGATCTATATGTCAAGCTATCCGGTAGCTGACTTGATTATGCGGTGTATAGCAGTGCAGTAGTGTATCTATAGGAATCTATCTATTTTGAAACAGCAATTGTACAAGTTGAAGAGTAATGATAATTATAGGTAAAGAGAGACAGAAATGTCTTGCAGATAGGAGGGAAAACAACGAACCGCGTCTGCTTAACTTGGTCGTAGTCTTGTCAGGCACAGCTTTAAGCTTATAGCTTCCGATTTGTAGACTCATGCATTCCAGCAAATATCGACATTGGCTGTCAGTTCATGCTGGAGATGTGTTTCCATGAGTCCCGAGTGGCTTATGGGTTGGACTGATGCGATGAAGTAAACACGCTGGAACAAGTTGAAACGGTCGCGTCGCGCACAGCTTCTTCAGCCACCATTCAGATCTCGGTCGGATTTAGCCCGTGGCCGTGGATGTGTAGGGACCATCCAAGATGACCAATGCACCCCGTTTCAATGTCGAGATCTGCATCTTAATATACATACCGTCGGTGGACTGTGAAATGAGGTATGCATGAAGGAAAGCGGTCGTTCGGCTCTAGTCGGGCGATTCAGCTTACGTAACTTGAAAAGTATGAATCATCCTCTCCACTTTCATCAACGAATGATCGTTCACCCATTGCCACTCATTCAACACTACAATGTCAAGACCCTCCGCTGCACTACTACGCCCACTGATCGCCTCATCGTCCCGGACGACTGTACGATCAGGTGTCATTGCTCGACATGCACTCCCTGCCGCTAGGGGCATGGCTACCTCTACTCCAAGATCCGCTATGATGATGAATAATTCACCATTCAGGCGATCTCCCTCTTCCCCTCGACAGGTACAGCAGCGTAAGCTCTTACCTCCGTGTAATGGTAAGTATGAGCTGACAAGTAGGCCGTACGATGTTCATCCAAACGGAAACTACACCCAACGAAGCTTCCCTCAAATTCATCCCCGGAGTCACAGTAACAGGAGGATCATCCCACGAATTCCTCGATCTCCGTTCCGCCCTCCCATCCCCTCTGGCCACTCGTCTCCTAAACATTGAAGGAGTAGTGGAAGTTTTCTTCGGTCCCGATTTCGTAACATGTTCAAAAGACGAATCTCTAAATTGGTCAATCCTTAAACCGGAAGTCTTTGCTGTGTTGATGGAACATTTCTCAAGTGGAGCACCTTTATTCAAAGATGGACAAGACACGAGTGGAGCAGAAGATACCAGGATCTTGGATACCGATTCAGAAGTTGTTGGGATGATTAAGGAATTGTTGGAAACTAGGGTCAGGCCTGCGATCCAGGAAGATGGAGGTGATATCGAATTTAAAGGATTCGAGGAGGCGGATGGAATTGTCAGGTTGAAATTGAAGGGAAGTTGTAGAGGGTGTAGTTCGAGTAGTGTGACCTTGAAGAATGGGATTGAGAGGATGTTGATGCACTACGTGCCGGAGGTCAAGGGGGTTGAGCAGGTAAGTCTAGTCCCAAGGCGCAGCTCGCTGCGTCTGAGGCTATTTCCCTCACTCTCTTCACTAGAGATAGACGCTTACAATCAGGTCCTTGATGAGGAGGAATTAATAGCTCTTGACGAGTTTGCGAAGCTAGAAGCAAGGCTCGAAAAGAAGAAGACTGCTAAGGAAGAGAACGCGTGAGTGAGCTTGATCGACCTATTTACCAATGCGGGGGACTGACGGATAGTATGAGTCAATACATGTCCCACTAGATCGTATCATATCTGTATCCTCATAATGCATCACACGTCATCACAAGTCTGTTCGGCACCGCTGAACGCCCCCACACACAAACACAGGCACATCCATATTCCTCATCCGCTTTGGTGTGACCCACAATCAGAAGCTTCCTCCGGCTTTTCCATACACAAAGGACACAAAGGTGTTGTGGATAATTACCGTGGCGTTCAAGGGGTAATTGCACCATGGCAAGGGTGTGTGATGCGTAACTTCTTCGGACTTCATTCGGGTTTCAGCGCATCATTATCCGGTTCTCTCGGCATCATTTAGGTTATGCACACAATGATTGTTCCTTCATTCCTTTTGATCTATTATCGTCTAACCTAAGTTACTTATTGATGAAGTTTCCGCCCAACTCTCTCCCCTGCCGTGTCCGAATTAGCGGGACCACCACGTTTGTACACAGATTGACATCGTTCATCTACACACAGACCGAGGGAATACCCTTCAAAGGACAAAGACATTCATTTGAATGAGTACCTTTCCACACTTTGGCCGATCAAGGAATCACTTTGTATTCGTCGGTCTTCGGTGGTGCTTACCTTATTCAGCAATCGATCGGGGGGCGATGGATAGATAAAGGATTCCCCCTCGGCCTTGGTATTTATATATACGGGCTCATCCAATTCTCACCCCTCTTATTAATTATACCTTCCTGCCCGTTATTCTTTCCGATTAATACTCTCTTGTTGACTTCGATACAATGAGCGGTCCTCCTGCTGGTGTTCATCTCTCCCCGGCGCAGATCGCTGCGTTCAAAGAAGCTGGGGTCAGGAATACGTTTATTGCAGACTTAGGTGCTGGTTTTGGGCCCTTTATAATGGGGTACGTCTCCTCGCTGTTCCATCACACTCCACCGTGCCGATCACTCACTGGGATCCTTCATCTCCCTAAGATTCATGACTGACGTACAGATACTGCTTCAATCTGATATTACTCGGTGTCTTATTCGCTCAAGTATGGCATTGGTATTCATGGATAGACAGGGAAAGGAAATTTATCCGTATTATCGTCGTAAGATCATTGATTACCTAGAATGGGCAGTGATGATGATAGTACTGGGTTCTATTCTGGTCAATTGCCTCTAGTGCATTCGTTATCTCCTGGGTATTCTACATATTTGTCGATAAATACGGTACTTTCGCTCAATTCGTCGATAATGGTCGTAAGTCCTTTCCTAATCCCTTATCTCGGGCGAAGGACACTTACCTCGGTCTCAGCAAAGGAAGGAAGGAAGAAGGCAGAGTAGGGAAGAAGGAAAGGCAGGGCAATAAGCTAAACTGAAGGTTTCTCTTGGTTACCAGTGATCGATCAATCAGTGATCGTTGCATGTCAGATATTCAACTTGGAACGATCGTATCGAATCAACAATCAGAAATGGGTCTTGTACCTAATTGCACCATTCATGTATGTCCCTCTAATCCTCTAGTTCGTATCGATGCCAACGAGGATGATGCGGTGATACGGTGACTGACGGTAGGCTCGCTACTACCAGTTTGATACTCGCTAGGAGGATCGAGGCTTCTCTAAATGGAAACCCGGAATTCGATGTTGCAGCCATGCTCCGGCCGTACACTTATGCCTACGTCAGTGATCCTTGCGTAATATGATACAAGCTGATTCTTAGTTGTTCACGAATGTGGTCACAGATGTCCTATTGACGGGTAGTATAGCCTATGGTCTTTGGAGGTCAAAGACGGGATGGAAACATACCGATAATGTCATCCAAAGGATTATCGTGTGAGTCGCCTTTTTACTTGATAAGTTGAGGCTGATGGTAGGTATACGATAAAAAGTCAATTACCACCTGCTATAGCAGCTACTACCATCGCGATCCAGTATGCGGTAAATTACCAGACATTCATGGTCTTCCTATACATGTGGGTCTACCCATGCTCATATGAGGTCGTATCTGCTAATGGGCAGGATCTGTAATTCTAAGATCCCAGCAGTTATGCTAATGGGTAAGCCTGACACTTAT
>Ga0265798_10011386_pt1 | contig 10842 bp, 14 predicted proteins | sample P3T30metagenome_FD_192430 | JGI IMG/M metagenome (GOLD analysis project Ga0265798, IMG submission 192430) | Plant litter microbial communities from East Loma Ridge, Irvine, California - P3 T30 | ecosystem: Environmental > Terrestrial > Plant litter > Unclassified | place: USA: California... | reverse complement strand
CGAGCCGAAGTCTAGGCGCCGTAAACTGGATCATCTATGATCCTTGGTCTCTACTTTTTGACCGAAACACCTGAATGATGCCTGCAGATCAGTATGCTCTCTCCTCGGATCTCATCAACGAGCTGTTGCGCGGCATGCGCCTGCGCGGTGTCCAATATCGGCGTATCCAGACGGGCCCTGTCTTCGGTCTGGGTTTCACGAAAAAGCCCGGGCACGCCTGGTTCCACTTCATGGCGGTCGGTAATGCGGTGCTGCAATTGGAGGACGGCAGCACCTACGCGCTGTCTGTCGGTAACGCCGTGTTCATCTCCCATGGTGCGGCCCATCAGCTGTTTTCCCATGCGGAGGCACCTGTTCAAGACATTGATCATCTGGATGGCGCGCCCTTGGGTGACACCATAAGCGCAGTGGATACCGGAACCGATGCCAGCCCCTCGCCGAACACCCTTTTGTTCAGTGGTTGCATGGAGTTTGAACTGGGCAGTATCCATGGTCTTGGCCGGCTGATGCCGGGCCTGATGCTGATTGATGCCGGCGGCCAGCGTTACCCCGGGCTGGTGCCGATACTGACCACCATGGAGCGCGAGGTCAGCGCCGCCCGTGTCGGCTTCGCCGGTATCCTCGCGCGGTTGGCTGACGTAGTGGCTGCCATGGTCGTTCGCGGCTGGGTCGAATGCGCCTGCGGGAACGCCTCTGGCCTCGTCGCCGCCTTGCGCGATCCACGCCTGGCGGGTGCGTTGCTGGCAGTTCATCAACAACCGGGGCGCGAGTGGACCGTCGCGCAGCTGGCAGAGCACTGCAATACCTCGCGCTCGGTGTTTGCGGACCGCTTTCAGGTGACGATTGGCATGACGCCGCTGCGCTACGTCACCGAACTGCGAATGCGGCTGGCGAGCCAGTGGCTGACCCTCGAAGGGCTGCCGATTGAAGAGGTGGCACAACGCCTGGGTTACACCTCCCAAGCCGCGTTCAGTCGAGCGTTCAAGCGCATCACTGGCAAGACACCAGGATCAAGTCGCAAGGTGCGACAGACCGCTGTTACGTAAGACCCGAGCATCGCCTCCGCCACCATGAAGTTCACGAAGTAACTGAAACGTCGCTGGACGTCTTCCAGCACCCGGCGCTACGCATAAAAAAGGACTTCGCACAGCCGAAAAGGGAGGGGGTTTATGAGCGGATAATTCGTTGGATACAGCCAATAGTTAGCACAGGCTTTAGGCCCATGCGGCTGCTTTGTGTCGGCAGCTACCCTACGCGACGGGCCGCGATCGGCCAAAAGCTGCCCTTGTACGGACGATAAGTCCAACATTTTCAGAATTAACTAAAGTTCGGCTCGGTCAACACGTTGCGCCCTGACTGGCGCAATCGCATGCGAAAAAGATAGTCACGAAGATTTGACGTTTTTTTCAGCCATTGCGCACTTTCGGGCACACGTTCCAAATAATCGAGCATAGGTGTCAGGATGGCGTCCGCCATGCTGTAGTCCGCCCCGCAGAAAAATTGCTCCCCGCCCAAATGCGTCTCCAGCAGCCCAAGTGTTTGGGTAGCCATTAGCTCGGCGGTAGCCACAGCTTCTCTATCGATAGGGCGTGACGGTTGCGCAGGTGAAACCAGCAATAAAAGATAACGACGTATCAGTCGATCATCGGCATACATCGCCAAGGCAGCGGACCACTGATCGACCTTTACCCTCTGGGCCAAGTCTGCGGGTCTTAGAGAAGTGCGCGCAAAGGCTTCATCCAGGTAGCGGCAAATGGTGGTTGTTTCGATTACGCTCCGCTCTCCATGCAGCAATACCGGGACCTTGCCAAAGGGATGCAGTGCCTTGTGTTCAGGGTTGTGGAGCATTATCGCTTTACCATCCACGTGCATACCGTGTGTGTAATCGAGCGCTTTCTCTTCGCAGTAAAGTCTGACACTACGTACGAAGGTACTAAATCCAGGCCCCAGTATGTGCAATCTCATGTGTAGCTCCTTGAGGGGAAAGAGTCGGCAATTCTGGTCGGTATGACTTTATGTTCAAGAACATAAAGTCCCTTTTTGTCATACTCCATCTCACGCTTTAATGAGGAGAAGATGTATGCCCTGGCCTGCTACAAAGCGCTCAACCACTCGACAGATGATTCTGGATAGCGCATCGCGACTCTTCGCATTAGAAGGTTTCGAAAAAGTCAGTATCGACTCAATTATGAAGAGTGCGGGATTGACCCGGGGCGCGTTCTACAGTCACTTCGCATCTAAAACGGAGCTTTATACCGAAGCTATTAGAAGTGCCGCGAGCGCGGGGGGCGCGATACTGGAAGAGGCTGGTAAAGACGGTTTGCGACAGGTAGTGAAAGACTATCTCCGCATGGACCATCGGGATGCTAGTCGCATGCACTGTCCATTAGCCTTCATGGTCAACGATGCAGCTCAGCAGGACGGAGCCATCCAGGAAAGCTACACCCAAGTGCTCACTGCTTTCATCAAACGTCTAGAGTCGGGACTGAAGTCGATTACAGAGTCGGATACTCGCGAGCGTGCTCTGCAGATTGCCGTAGGGATGATCGGCGGCTTGGCATTGGCCCGTGCTGTGGCCGATGACCAATTGGCGCAAGAAATTCTCACAGCCTGTCAACAGGGATGTTTGCAGCTCGTTAAGCTATGACATGCTTCACCAAGCAACGAACGGCTGCATTGGATGGCATGCCATCCGTGTCAGAGACTGAAATCGGCCATCAGCGGCCACTCATTCCTTGTTCGAGTGGCTAGCATCTGGTGCTCAGTAGCGGTCTACGTGCTGCTAGCATCCACTTATTAAACCTGAGTTATTTCTATGCTACGGATTGCAGCCCTTTCATTTGTTGCCGCCACCTTTTTTTTGTCAGCTTCGGCGCAGGAACAATTCCAGTGCGCTGGCGCAACCGTCACTATTGAACTAGATACCACCGTGCCGTTGCGGTCAACAGAGGGCGCAGACGTCATCCTCCGAGTAGAACGAGGCCCACGCTCTACCATCTTGCGGTACAGCAATGTGGATTTCGTTGGCGGCGAATGCGACACCGATGCAAATCATGCTAGCAGGGTGATCTATCAGGCTGTCTGCGGCGGCAGCGGTTGCCATGATTTATCGAACTGGGGAGTGCTCGATCCTGAAAGCCTGCAAGCCCTGCTGGTACCTTCGGACGACAGCCTTGAGCCGGCAATAGCCCTGCTCGGGCATAAGCCGATGCTGAAAGGCAAACGAATGAGTGTGAGCGCTGAAGCACACCGTCTTAGATTGCCTACCCCATAGCATTCGAGTGGTATGTCCGCTTTGGTCGAACGCAGCCGGTTCGGTGGACTGTAAATGCTCAAAAACATTCGGGTTGCCGGCCAATAAGAATCCGCAGGCTGCTGCGATCTCCCATGCTGTTTAATGGCACTTCAGTAAAGCTACCAGCCGGATGAAAGTAAGCGTTTAACGTAAACCCCGTTATGCGTAACGCGGTTATCCCTCCAGCGGCAGACCTTTCCTTGTCGACCTTGGGATGAAGGATCACCGATTTCCCCTGGCCGCCAGTACCAAAAGGGAGCGTGGCACGATAGCGTGCAAGCTGGAGTGTAGTCCGGGACTAACATGGCGGGCCTCAAGAAATGCGTGCCGGGCATTTCTTGAGGCTGCAAAGCTAAAATCATATACAAATGCCCAGTTAGGCGACCTAATTCTGTCGATTACTAGGCCAAGGGTCCAATGCACAGTCGAGCAGCCATTCTTTAAAACTCTCGGCCGCAGCTGAAAGATTTACCTTTTCCACTTGGACAATGTAGTAGGCAAGAGGACTGGACTGAGCCTCACCAAAGGGTCTGATTAGCCTACCTGCCTGTAAATCACCTGTGACCAAGCTGCTGCGCCCTAAAGCGATCCCACTTCCTGCCATCGCTGCTTGTAGCCCGGCGGCCGAGTCGTTGATACGTAAAACTCGTGCTTGATCCACAGGCGGATGGCCGGCTCGTTCAAGCCAACTGGTCCATGTAGGGAACGCAGGGGTGGTTCGCATTGAAAGATCGTGGATGAGCACATGATGGCTAAGCATCTCAGGGCCGATGGGTGCGAAGGGCCCTTCCATAAGTCCAGGGCTGCATACAGGGAAAAACGTATCCTCCATCAAGTGGGTGGCAGCGAGTCCCGGCCAGTGGCCGTGCCCAAACCGAATACCTAAGTCGATCCTCTCTCCAGCAAGGTCCACAAGGCGTCCTTCGGTGTTCAGGATTAACTCGAACTGCGGATAGTGAGCCTGAAACGCCTCAACCCTGCCCAGCAGCCACTTGTCCGCAAAAGCGGGAGGTACGGTTACGCTGATAGAAGCGGGCGCCGCTCCTCGTTTAAGTCCCTCCACCGCTCGGCTCAACAGATCGAATCCTGCCCGAAGCTCTACTAGCGCCCGGCTAGCCTCAGCAGTCAACTCCAAGCGTGATGGCCCCCCACGTGATCGGTAAAACAGTTCTAGACCAAAGCTTTCCTCCAACTGGCGTACCAGTTGGCCAACCGCTGCTGGGGTGACGTTAAGCTCCTGAGCCGCTCCGACGAAACTCAGGTGGCGGGCAGCCGCTTCAAAAGCCCGTAAAGCGTTCAAATGACGCGGAGCTCTCATGTTCTTATTCGCATTCAAAGGTCTCACGGTGGGCAAACAAATTAGGTGAAATGAGTCCAAGACCGTGGGGACCGATCAGCATTCTTGCACCCAGGTAACCGATGACCGCACCCAAACGCAGGCGTTTCGCCAGAGGGACGGTGATCACCGCGGCTGCAAGGAATACCACCACGGCCTCCAAAAGACTGTCTTGAGCAGTCATCGTGTCTTCTCCCAGCAGGCAGGCAGTTGTAAGGCGCTTAATTCAGCCGGCTGACAGCTATCGTGCAGTCAGTAGCTTGATGCCGAAACCGATCAGAAATGCTCCAGCAATCCGTTGGAGGAACATCGTCAGGGCTTGGTTGGATTTAATGCGCTCGGCAAAAAATCGGATAAGCCCGATGACTATTACCCCGTATAAAAAGGTAAGGCTTGACACCGTGATGGCAAGAGCAGCAAAAGTGGCGACGCCTTGGTGCTGAGTGGGTTCAATAAACTGCGGCAGAAGGCAAGGTAAAAAAGAACCGCCTTGGGATTACACAGCGTGATGACCAACGTCTGGCGAAGATAATGAACAGGCGCGATTTTCACCACGCTGGCAGATATGGCTGTTGCCAGCATCAGCCGAAGCCCCAGATAGCCGAGATACAGGCCACCTAATATCTGCACACAATAGAAGGCTGCAGGATAGGCCTTGAGGAGTGCCGCAACGCCTGCCAATGCAAGCCACATCAGAATCTGGTCACCGATTATGACTCCCGAAATCGCAGCCAGTCCTCCCTTTACACCCCCTTTGCCTGTCGAGGTGATCAGCGCAAAGTTCCCTGGACCGGGCAAGATCAGCAGCAGGATAAAGGACACAACAAGGGTGCCATAGTGGGCAATTCCAAACATGGGCGATCTCCTGATCAAAGCGCAACTCGTGACACAGCTAGGCGGTACCCAACTGTGTCGCGTGAGGGGAGTAACTTAAAAAGAGGATTCGCCCCGATTAGAATTGCGACAGACCGCCGTCTACCACGATCTCTTCGCCTGTCATGAACGATGATTGCTCTCCTGCCAGGAACAGCACAGCGCTGGCAACTTCGGACGCTTCACCGAAACGCCCCAACGGCACTGCGGCTTCAATCCCCGCAGCGACTTCGTTGAGCTGCGCATCCGAAAGGCCGAGCTTTCCGTGGAAAGGGGTGCTGATCGGACCAGGGCTGACAGCATTTACTCGGATGCCACGAGGGGCCAACTCAGCACCCAATGTACGAGCAAGAGAGCGAACAGCTGCTTTGGTTGCCGAAAGAATCGACAGGCCGGGGGTGCCAACCTGATTCAGGAAGGATGTAGTCAGAACGATGCTGCCACCTTTGCCTAACAATGGTGATGCTTTTTGTACCGTGAAAAACGTACCAGAAAAATTGAGCGCAAACTGTTCATCGATCTGTGCTTTGGTGACCGATTCCAGCGGCGCTGCGGTACCGGCACCCGCATTCGCGAAAACAACGTCCAACCGACCGAAGCGCTCCTGAATGGTACGGATAACCGGGTCCAGCGTATCGGGCTGACGCAAATCAGCCACCATGACTAAGGCGTTGTCCCCTAGTTCATCCTGTGTCGACTTCAAGCGCTCCGGCGACACGCCGGTGGCAATAACCTGTGCACCCTCGGCGACGAGGCGACGCGATACTTCCAGCCCGATGCCGGAAGTACCGCCAGTAACCAAAACCACTTTGCCTTCGAAATTGCGAGATTGGATAGTCATGAGATGGCCTCTTCTATGGATTGACCGAGCAGCTCGGCGTGGATTGACTATCCGGAATTTCGCAGAAGTCGCCAAACCAGAAGATTTAAGGCAGCAGCAAAGAAAAACTATTTCGATACCTACTTTGGTGTGTTGGTAGGTTTTCATCCATGGCGGTGAGCAAATCCCACAATCCACGACTGTCACGCCGGCTGCGCAACAAGTGCAGGCTTGCAATGAAAGCACCTAGTGAATCGGTTTACTCTTTTCTGATTGGAAGACAGCTATTCACCCTTTGCCCATCGATAGATTGGCCGGTGTAGAGGAAATAGCCTTCGTTCAGCGTCCAATTGCCTCCCAGCAAGCAAGCAATGGGCTCTAAGCTGCTCCATGGTCAGATCATGTTTTTCGGCAACAAGGTGTGCCATGTAAACACCACCACCCACACACACCTCGGTGAAAATCTGGTGATGGTAGGCCAGATTGCTCCTGGTAGCTGTGCAGGCATGGTTAGCTGCAGCTAACGGCTGGTGATATCCAAAATGTTGCAAAGAGCACATCAAGGTGACCATGCTTCTCTTTCACGACAGCAAAGAGCCGGTCCAGATCTTCCAGGCGGGACACGTCGCCCACGACCGTCGTAACGTTTCCCTTCAAGGTGGCTGCCGCCTCCTTCAGTTCGTCCTCCCTTCGCCCAGTGATAACGACGTGCGCACCTTCTTTAAGGAAGCGCTTGGCCGTGGCCAGGCCAATCCCGCTGCTTCCACCGGTCACGACCGCAATTTTTCCCGCCAATTTTTGTGCACTATGGTTGTTCATATATTGTGCCTTTCTAATTTTCGTTATTGAGCAGACCCTGCTCCGAACCATCGAACGGGGCGCCGAGGCGTCGTGGGTCAGAGTTGCGCCAGGCCGCCGTCGACAGCGACTTCGCTCGCGGTCATGAAGCTGCTGTCCGACGAGGCGAGAAACACCGCTGCCGCTGCGATTTCCGAGGGCTCGGCCATGCGCAGCAGGGGCGTCATCGCGCCATAGGACTTCTGGCCTTCCTCGCCGAGCGCCGCCTTCGCGAGTTCGGTTGCCGTAGCGCCAGGCGACAGCACGTTGACCCGGATGCCGGTGCCCTTCAGATCCTCTGCCCAGGTCCTAGCGAAGTTGCGCACGGCCGCCTTGCTCGCGCTGTAGGCGGTGAATCCGGGAGCACCCGTGGTGCCGGCGCTTGATCCGGTCAGGATGATCGAACCGCCCTCGCCCATCAGCGGCAGCGCCTTCTGGACCGTGAAGATGGTGCCCTTCACATTGGTTTCGAAGGTTTCGTCGATATGGGCGGCGGTGATCTCGCCCAGCTTGAGTGGGCTGCCGGTGCCGGCATTGGCGAAGAGGATGTCGAGGGTTCCGCGCTCGGCCTTCACTGCCACATAGAGTCGGTCTAGGTCGGCCTCATCGGAGACCGAGCCCGTTATGGCGCGGGCCTTTGGTCCAAGCTCGGCCACGGCAGCGTCGAGTGCTTCCTGCCGACGGCCGTAGATGAAGACGAAGGCGCCTTCCTGGATGAAGCGCTTTGCCGCCGCGAGACCGATGCCGGTCGCGCCACCGGTGATTACTGCGGTCTTGCCAGTTAGCCTGTTCATGGTCGTATCCTTGGCTTAAGCGGTGGAGGCAGTGACCTCCGTTTGCTGTTGAGACCAATGTAGTGCAGCCGCTGCCAGTGTATTAGTCGGCCTTTTTGCGAATAATTGTTCCATCAATGGAATAATCGCTAGGATGCTTCATGAATCGAGATCTCAATGACACTTTGGTGTTCGTCAAGGTTGTGGAGTTGGGCAGCTTCACGGCTGCCGCGAACACGCTGCACATGCCCAAGGCGACCGTGAGTCGTAAGGTGCAGGAGCTGGAAGAGCGACTGGGTGCGCAGCTATTGCATCGCACAACCCGCAAGCTCGGCTTGACCGAGGCGGGCAACATCTATTTCGCGCATTGCCAGCGCATTGCGCGCGACCTGGACGAGGCGGAGAGCGCCGTCAGTGAGTTGCAGAGCGGGCCGCGAGGCTGGCTGCGCGTCACTGCATCTCATCCGGTGGGCAACACTTGGGTCGCGCCCTTACTCAGCGAATTCCACGCACGCCATCCGGACGTTCGCGTGGAACTGCTGCTGAGCAACGACCAGGTCGACATCATCGCCGGCGAAATCGACGTGGCGATGCGAGTTGGCACGCTGGCGGATTCCAACCTGGCGGCGCGCAAGCTCGCCGTGTTCCATACCGCGATCTACGCCACCCCCGGTTACATCGAGCATTTCGGCGAGCCGCTGCATCCCGACGACTTGATTTACCACCAGGCAACCGTGCAGACCAATCACCGAAGCGCCCACGGCTTCGCCTGGACCCTCGATGATGGAAACGGAAAGCTGCGCGAGTTCCCGGTCGACCCCGTCGTGATCGCCAGCGATCCGAGCGCCCTTCGCACTGTGATGATGGATGGAGAAGGCCTGATGCTGACCAGTGACGTCTTTGTGCGGGCGTTCGTCGAGCAGGGTCTGGTGCAGCGCGTGCTCGCCGGCTGGCGTGGCACGGACCTCGACCTGCATGCACTGTTCCCGCGCGGTCAGGTGCAGTCACCGAAAGTGCGTGCCTTCGTCGACTTTCTAGTCGAGCGGCTGAATATCGAGGAGGGCTACCTGGGGGTGTTGAACGGCGATACCGCGCATGTTTCGCCCTGCGGCCGCGATGGAAGCCCCAGCGACGGCAGCGGCAGATAGGCACCGGATGCAATCTCAGTCAGCGCCCGAGTCAGGACCGGCAGCCGCACGCGGTAAGGGCGAGGGATCGCGCACGACCGTCTAGCTGTATGAGCCCAGCACGTTGTTCAGTCGTATCCGCGTGATAGCTAAGAGGTCACCGAAGCTGGCGTGAGGCCGATTCCAGCTACCCTGCGCGAGGAACGCATTCGACGTCGCGTATGGGTTGCCTGCGGTGGGAGACCAGCGAAGCTGATTCCTCAGCAAACGACACTGCTGGACAACGCCGCGACGAGGGTCGACGAACTGGTCATCGGAGTCTGCGACGCGCTGGGATCGAGAGGCCGCTATGGGTCGGGAGCGGTCAGTGCCAAATTCCACTATTCATTAAGGCAGCGGAGTCCAGGCCGGCAGCTTTTGATAGGCTGATACCCACACCATGGAAATTCAAAGCTTGGGCCCAGCATGAATAGCATTAGCGCAACCATGTACCGTTCGAAATTCGCAAGAGCCGCGCACCCGGTGCTAACTGTTGACTCCATTCCGCTTGGAAGATGGATCAAAGGCATCATCTATGACGGCACGGGCGTCGACACCACTGATGGCCTAGTCCCTGCGCAAGGCTGGTTGACTGATGAAGATCACTCGCGCTATGTATGGCAGGTTCTTGAACCTGCCATGGAGGACTGCTCGACAATTGTGCCGCTGTTGGTCTGTGCGGATGATCTGGACTTGAGCTGCACGGTGGCAGTGGTTGAGCAAGTTATATGCCGTGACACTGTCATCTGGGAACGCTTTGGTCGAGCGGTCAACACCGTTGCCGGCGTAGTCACTGCGGTTGCTTGGAATGAGATGAATCCGCGAGCGTCATTCCATCGAGGGCAATTTGAAGAGGCATTGTCAGAATTCTTACGGCTGACTGAGCATGAGTGGGTGTGAGGGTTCGCTATCGGCCAATAGCGGTAAGTCAGAAGTCGTAAGAATGCAGTTCAGAATCTGAAAATTCAGCTCGATAATCACTGTGCGTCAGTGCCACTCCTTAAAACAGTGCATGCACTGACGCGCACGCCAAGTCCTCAACTGCCCTCCGCAGAATGAGCAGCGGGCAATTTTTTGCTCGCACGGAGGCCTCATCCGATGGCGGAAATATTCCCAGACAACATCCGGATCAATATTTTCTCGGCGGACTATCTCATCTACTACTGCCTGATCACCCTTCTCGTGGAAACCCCCGATGATCGCTAGCGTCTCAATTGACGGACAGTAAGCAGTAATTGATTCGCCGCATCGATTACAAACACGTTGACCATAGTCAGTAGTCATAAATTCGTTTCAGTGCCTGGAACTGGAGATGACCTTTTTACTAGACGCGGGGTGCAGTGACAACGTCCGCTTTGGGTCGATTGCGGCCTGTCACAAAATGCTATTCCCCCTGAGCGGACACTCGCCAACGTTAGCCAAGATCAAAAAGCAGCTCCCCCAGTTACTGCAACGGAACATACACGTCCGTTTGCCATTGATCCTGCGGTGTTTGCGGATACACGCTCAGGTAATGGAAGAACAGTGGCTGATCACGCAGTTCTTCGCCACTGGCAGGCAGCCAATCGCGGTAGATCGGATAGATCGATTCGCCAATGTGGTGCGGCGACCCCACGTGCCGCACTACGACGCAGCGACCGCCAGCAATGACCTGTTCGTGCACGCCGAACGCATTCGGTTTCACCGCCTCGTGAATCTCGCCGCAAATGGCGAAGCGGAATGCTTCTGCTGGCGTGGTGTCG
>Ga0265798_10011384_pt1 | contig 10845 bp, 9 predicted proteins | sample P3T30metagenome_FD_192430 | JGI IMG/M metagenome (GOLD analysis project Ga0265798, IMG submission 192430) | Plant litter microbial communities from East Loma Ridge, Irvine, California - P3 T30 | ecosystem: Environmental > Terrestrial > Plant litter > Unclassified | place: USA: California... | reverse complement strand
AGTGACACCCTCACGGTCGAAACCATTGGCATCTGCTCCGTACTTCAAGAGTATTGCGACACTCTCCACGTCTTCTTTCTCTGCGGCGACTCGTAGCATTGCAGATTCCATATGTGGCTCAGCTCGTGCACCACCTTCGAGCAGTTGCTCAAGTGTGTGGTGTCTGCCCTGCTCAACGGCATGGAACACTGCGGCTTTGCCGCCAACATGCTTTGAAGCACCGCTTTGACGCGGCGCCCAGTGCGGTGATGTTACGGGAGAGTCAACTTTGGATGGAGGGTGATGCTCATCCAAGTAGCGCTCGTGAACGGTAAGACCATGAAACTTCTCCTCCATGGCGGGTGAGCGGCCGGAGTGTGATGATGCAACTTCCTCGTACAAAGGGTCTTCCTGGTAGCTAATGTTATGGTGATATTGTGTTTCTCTTGTTGATTCGCTCGAACGAGCACTAGCCGGTGCTCGCCAGTTCTTGTGAAGATCCACGATACCTTGTGACAGTCCCATTTCGGCCGGTCGATACTGTGAGATCTCATTGTCGTACGAATGGGTTTCACCATACCGCAGCTCGTTCACAGATGGCCTCTGTAGACCTTGTGAATGTGGTGCTGAAGCTTGAGTTCCATGGTGGCTAGCAGTTTTGGTAGGTGGCGTAGGCGGGAGAATCGACGTTGGAGCTGAGTGGATAGATGGAAGGCTTGCAGCTTTTGTTGGGCTTAGACGCTCCAACGCAGCGATCAGCCCAGCGTAGCCAATGCCCATAGAAGCATCCGCTTTGGCATCGCCAAGAGACCATCTGAACATGGCGGAGCTGACTTTTAATGCGTCGCGACTCCGTGCTAATGTGTGTCGCATCTTTTCTACGTCTGTGTCGGCGAACATCATGCGGAATTTCATGCCAAAGCCGCCCCTGTGGTTTTCTTTATCAACAACTAAGGTGACCAACGTGGTTAGTTTCTTTTCTGGGAAAGTTCTGACAAAACCTAAACCTACATTTGTTGACCATCTGGCTGAGCACCAAAAACTCTTCGGTAACCTGACGGAGCCGCCTGTCAAGCTCTTGAGCAACCTCAACTGGAAATGTATTCCGTGATTTGGTAACTTCTGTAACGCCAGCTTCGATGGACCATAATTCCTAGAACATGCTGTGAGTTTCGTCCCCGACCCGTTGCTTGTTGGAGATAGTACCTGGCAAAGTTCAATAAAGTCTCTCGATAGTGCTTCGAAGCCTTGAATAGGTGTCTTTGCTGTGCTCAGGTACTCAAGCATGCGAATGGCAATGGTGTTGCCCTGTGCATTGACTCGCTTGCATAGTTCCACTGACGTCTCTTTTGCTGGAGCCATAGCGAAGATAGTAAAAAGGAAAGAAATCTGGGGAGAATGAAAGCACACGAACGAGAGGGTCTATGAGGCTTCTTTACAGTGCCCTTGAGCCCCTTGACTAAAGACACCCTCCGGACGACCACGGATCCCTTGATAAGGCAGACGTGTGCCTGCTCTAGCCCACATGGTTAGTGAGTCAAGAAGACACCGGCAGACGAATAACGTCGTATCTTGGCTCTCAATTCGTAGTATGTTCTCCGGACGTGGCGCCTACATCGGACAGAGAGTGACGCCCGAAAAAACCAACCCAAGGGCATCCTAGTCGTGACAGTTGCCCCGCCACGTGAGACCAAGTGTGCATAAGGAGGTAGGCAATATGCGGCCGGTGCTGTGGGTCGAAAGACGACGCGGTCAAGCGCTATGCAAGCTTGCCACGATCCAATACCGAAATTTTGAATCCTTACCCGCAGCCCCATTCCAGCTGAAGCTTAAGAATGCAACGACCGCCCGAGGGATTTACCCTGTATGGCATTACAACTAAACGAGCATCATGCGGCATGGTTGTGGGTAAGGATCTAGCACGAGCTGACGGAGCCGCCCCGTGGTGCGTGCCTGATGAACTAGGCAATGATAACCCAAGGATCTGGGCGTCCTGGAGATGGTTTGTCGGAATGCTTTAGGGTGACATATCAAGACAGCATGGGGAGAAGACGCCATGTCATGCATAGCTGTGGCACCGCTATGATCGAGATCGGTCTTTCAAAACAGACCTTGTTGACCGCTGGAGTGTCAACAGTCCGCATGATATAGTGGCCGACTATGGGCGGGAAAAGCAAATTACTAAACGCTTGTCAGCCACACATGGCGTTTCTGATTTGGTTCCCCTTGGTTCCCCTCGGTCATGTTGTTCCGCACCTCTAGTTTGGCGAGACTTGTAGTACGCTAGGAAGGGGGGGGGGCGTGTACGCACCCAGAACTAGATGGTCAAACCACGCTATCTCACTAGCCTGAGTTTATTCAGAGGAAATCGGGGGCCGTTAGCCGTTTGTAGGCATGTTTTAGTAGCCTAAGGATTTCCAGAAGGGCCGGCGAAGCATTTTTAGAGCCTCGTGTACCCCTTGCTCTTGTGTCATGCGTCGCCCTCTGCCGCCCAAAGAACGATGTATGGTGAACAGCCACAGGACGAGCAATCCCCCGGTCCTGGGCCCGAGAGGTTGGAAAAGTTCGGTTGGCTCATGATCTGGAAGGCTAAGCGTGGACTAACAAGTATGGCTGTCAGGATAGCGAGTGTTCTAGCCAGCTGATGTGCGTTTTAAAACTATCACCATGCATCTTCATGGACATTGATATGATTGGGCTCGAGGTGGCCTTGAAGTAAAGTTTCGGCACACACCCCAAACGAGTCATGTTGCGAAACCGAGAAGGGCTGGTCCACTGGGCATGTCGGTTCTTGAACCAAGCACTTGCAGACTTGCCGAGGATGCAAACTTAGCTCCGCGACCAGGAAGTCCCAGCGAAACGTCATTTTCTGCGGGACGCGTCGGCAGAGTTGACGTTGGGCAAGACGTGATCCTTGTGGTGGCGCTCAGCTACGGTGAATCCGGGAAACATGAGGTTGGCGTGTATGTAGGAAGGGTGCAAATCCTCCGCAATCTCTTGTCGGGTGGACCATGTTAGGTGCCTGGGTCGGCTGACATGGCGCTAGCACGCCGCAGCACCTGCCGCGTCTGCGCTTGTAGTAGTAGTCGAAATTCGTCACCAAGGCCCGCCTGCAGAGTGATGTGAAATCCTGGGCCATTCGTGGGACGGATGGATTGATCGTCATCGGGTCTGTGGTTTCAGTTCGTTGTCGATCTGCGAAAGTCTGGTCGACAAGGGATTGCAGCGTAATCCGTTCGTGGCTTCAAGTGCCGCACACATGCCATTTTGGAGAAGGCGGAGCGCTGCTGAGAGGGGCATGTTTATGCACGGTCGGAGATGAATGTTTGACGGTGGAGAAGAGAGGCAGTCAGGCCAAAGTCAAAACTTTGTCGTCTTGCACTCCTTTCGCCTGGCGGTTGTGTTGATATACAGTACGTACGGTCACTGCGATGGCGATCAGGCAGAAATCAGACCACAATGCGCTGACCCCTGCACGTACGTGATTAAATACAACAGAAGACGGGACGTATAGTGCTCACTTTTCTCGCAATGTTGGACCTCGCTCAAAGCAATGACAGAGCCATCGGAGAATGCTCAGTATGGGATATATGTGGCGCTTCGCTATCCCCGGGCCTCTTATCGGAAAGCGGAGAGCATAAACGGCTTGAAGATTTCGTGCAGGCATTTTGCAGTGCCCCATTACACATTTGACCGAACGGCCTGGGCCCCACTTGACAACGTTTACTGCATCCGAGCCGCGAGTATCAAGAAGAAAGTCTCCCGTAAACACAAGCTACGGCTAGATGGGTCATCGTGAGAGCTGTCACGTGGTTATCATATGCACGGACCGCCAACGATTCTCGAGGGCTGTCGGGAGGCTCGACGTGACTTCCGACAGTGGATCAACATAACATTACGACCACAGCCAACCCACCTCACAGTCGCGAGCCATAGTGCGACAACGGCAACATGGGCGAACAACAGCTCCCCGTAGCACAAGTTGAAGACGCATTGCCTGCGGATTTGTCCACATTCAACGTGGCCGATCTCATCAAGACGCCGCACAATGCACGCCTGCACAAGGAAGTGCAAAACCTCAAGAAGCTCATCAACGAGCTCGTAGACTATCAGCTTGCGCATCCAAAGAACCCAAAGCCGGTATCGCGTGAGGATATGGACAAGGAGAAAGAGGCGACGCGAGAGATCGAGAAGAGGGAGAAGTACATTCGCGCCCAGCTGTCTGTGATCAAAACCCTGTACAGGCAGAGCATCTTGAAAGTGCGCGAGGAAAAGGCGAAGACGTCCGACGACAGGGCTGTCAACGATGCGCTCATTCTAGGCCTGCACAACCTCAAGTATGAAGAGCAGTCGCTGCGATCTGAAATCTCCGCTGCAGAAAACTATGAGTACGTCTCTTCATGGATTGCGTGTTTCACGGCTAACCTTGGACTAGTCACAAATACATGAAACTTCCCCTCATCTCCGTAGAAGACTTCCTCGAACAGTTCCCCGAGCACAACGAGTCCAACGAGCACGAACTGATGACGGCGCGTATCGAGCACGAACACCAAGTCCGGCTCAAGCTGGAGGAGCGGCGACAGGAGAAGCTCAAGCAGAAGCAGAAGCTTATTGCCGAAGTCAAGAAGGGCAAGGACGACCTGACCAAGCTGGACACAATGGTGGAGAAGTTTATCGAGGCTGCAGAACCAATCAAGAAAGTATTGGCTGCAGAGTAAATGAGTATGGCCAGATTTTTGGAGTCACGTGGCAAGCTACTAGGCGGCGGCATACCCATCTCTGTTTAGAGATGACGCCGTATTTAGGGAGAGACACAAAGGGTGGTCCGCTCGCTCGCGCCTCTGGTCGCTGTGATATTGCTTTCGATATTGCCTATCAAGGATCGAGATACGCACGTCATGTCGGCATTACTCTAGGTAAGGCTGGAGCATACGTATAAACCTACATGTGGGCCAAATTAGGTATGTGCGATGGAAGATGAGCTATGCTATGGACGAAAACTTAGGCTCCATCTTTTGGACAACATGCGCCATCAGGTCCGGCAACATGTCGAGGAAGAATCACTCGGCTGCGGGGAAAAGATCAATACCGCCTGCCCCAGGATACAGCAGGGGGAACAACATAGGTTGTCAGGGACTGTGTTGATTATTCGAAGACAGATTAGGTGTGTAGAAGCACAGACATCAGGTGTCAAGTCACATAGCAGCTAGTGATGCAAGCACTGTAGCTGGCAATGGCAAAAACACTCAGCTTGAACATGATGTCACATCGTCTGAAACTTCTGTTTGTGGAATATGGTGCTCTTCGAAAAGCATTAACAATCTTTCTCGCAGCTCGACAAGGCGTCTTGGGAGTGAAAGTGAAGACGTAAGTTCGAGGCGTGCACGCGTGTGATTGTGGGGATGGATCCTGGCTTATCACTTATCTTAGCGCGTCGAGGAGACGGACATGCGCTCACACTTCCGCGTCCGCCTTGTCCCTCCACACCACGGCTTCCCGTTTTCCAACCTCGACAGCGCATAGCCACCATGGTTTCGCTACATGGCAGTGCTGACATTTTAAGCGCGAGTCCCTCTCCGCTGAATAGATCTGGCCCGGCAGGGACGTTGATATCTCTTTATGCGCAAGATGCCCCGAGTTGCATCAGTACCGTACGCGGTCTGTTGGCCACGCCCAATGCCTCCAGGGAGGAAGGCCCGTCGGCGAAGCGACGCAAGGTTGGTAGCCGCGGCGCTGTCCACATACCATCTCAGGCAAAATTCGACGAGAAGAAAAGCATTGTCTTGGCCAAGGTGTCTATAGACTTAGTAAGTGTTCATGGAAGCCCTTGTGGTATTTGGCTGACATTCTTCTAGAATATGCCTGCTGCATCGGACGATCCCATGGATATAGCGTCTACCTCGCCCGAATCGCAGGAATCCATACTAGTAGAGTTGGAATCGGTGTATAGAGAACCCAACTCCAGACAAGCGTTCCAAATGGGACTCTGGAACGTAGCTACCAACACGGGTGTAGACATCGTTGCCACAACCTCAACAACTTTCCTCGACTCGATAGCAACTCACATGCGAACTGCTGCCACACTTGCCACAACTCGTCTTGGGAGGAAGTCCAAGCCTGTGTCTCGGGCTGCTTTCTGCCGCAGTCAGTTGCACCCCCCTGCACATGGACAAATGCCGTACAGGTTGGATGTGGAGATACGGTGGACTTTGGGCATATCAGTGGTTGAGGACCCAAGCATACGGGGCCACTACATGAACGAGGATCTGAAGCTCCTCTCTACCTACCTAAGCGATACCGCCACGCACGGCGACAAGGCATGGACGGTGTCCGATTTCTACGATTCCGTTCATGTACCACCTGCAGACCTGGAGGTTTCACCACGCATCAAGGAAGCCCTGAACGCTACCTCGCTGTTGCCGTTTCAGGAGAGGACTGTGGATTGGCTTCTGCGACGAGAGGGAGTTGCATTTTCGTCTTCGGGTAAGCTGGAGCCTTTCATCAACGCTGCGCCACCAGCATCTTTCAGACGTACACATGATGCAATAGGCGTACCGTGCTACACAAGTCAACTGAGGGGCGCCGTCGTAACGGATTTGGCTGCAGCCAAGGGTGACGCTCTGCAGTCACTAAGAGGTGGCATACTCGCTGAAGAAATGGGTCTTGGCAAAACACTAGAGCTGATCGCTCTGATATCTCAACACAAGCGGGTCATTCAAGAGGAAACAATGTACGACCATTACACCGGAGTTCATGTCAAACCATCGGGCGCTACATTAATCATCACCCCGTCTTCTATTCTAGAACAGTGGATGACTGAGATGCACAGCCATGCGCCTGAAATCAAAGTCTGTCATTATAAAGGAATGCCACCCATGTCTGCACCCAAGGAACACCATGCTACATCAACCATTGGCTATCTCATGCAACATGATGTAGTCTTAACGACGTACCAGGTTCTTTCCAAGGAGATCCATCACGCCGTACCTCCTCCCGACCGCAGCTCCCGACATGCCAAAACTCGCGAGCGTCGGACCAGCCCTCTTGTTGGCATCTCGTGGTGGAGGGTTTGCCTTGATGAGGCACAGATGGTAGAGAGTGGCGTCAGCCAGGCTGCCAAGGTGGCTCGAATCATACCTCGGTGTAATGCTTGGGCAGTGTCTGGAACTCCTCTTCGCAAAGACATACAGGATTTGCGCGGCCTCCTGATTTTCCTCCGCTGCGATTCATTTGCAAACAACAAAGCAGTCTGGGGTCGCTTGGACAAAGCGTCTTTCAGGGGTATCTTCAACGAGATGGCGTTGAGAAATACCAAATATAAGGTTCGCAACGAGCTCCAGCTACCGCCACAAAAACGCATCGTCATCACCGTTCCATTCACCACAATCGAGGAGCAACATTACACCGAGATGATGCACCAAATGTGCGATTCATGTTGGCTCACGTCTGACGGGCTACCGTTGGAAGAGGATCGCGACGCAAACCACCCGGAGGTTATCGAGAGGATGCGAGAGTGGCTAGTCAGATTACGCCAGACGTGTCTTCATGCGAATGTCGGACGAAAAAATCGGCGAGCTCTGGGCGCAAAGAGTGGCGCTTTGCGCACTGTACACGAAGTCCTAGAGATCATGATAGAGCAGACTGACACGAAATGGAAGGCCGATGTCCGTGAAATGATAATGTGTATGATTAAGATGGGCCATATTCACGCGTATGCCGGCGAGTTTATCAATCGAGCTGAGTCGGCACTTCTATACTACCGTGCTGCGCAGATAGAGGCGGCGTCATATATTGCGATATGCAGGGAAGAGCTGGCAACAGAGGAGCAGAAACTGGGCCGGAGTTCTTTAGTTGGCCTTGGTGGGACCGACGACGATGACGAAAGGGATGGTGGTAATATGGGTCGTATCCCCGTCTTACGCAAGTCGCTACGATCATTTCTGGAGCTTGAACATGCCGCCCACTTCTTTTCCGCTACGGCATTTCATCAGATCAAGGAGAATCCCGAAGTTACTGAGCCGGGCTCCACAACCTGGCACGAAAAAGATAGATCTGAAACATTGTACTATGAGGCAGCCAAAGGAGTCCGACGTGAGCTCTTGAAGCAATCAAAGCTCAGGACTAAGCGGTATATGAAAAAGATTGATGCGAAGAAGCCATTCCACCAGATTCCTATTATGGAAGCCCTTCCAGATCTAGGTGGCATCGAAGTGCAGAAGATTGTAGATACGATGGATCGTATTGGCGACTTCCTCAACGCGCAAGCCCAACAGATACGAGCGTGGCGTACAAAGATCGTCGATATCCTCCTTACTCGCTTGGTGGACGATGACGACGACCGGGAAACTACTGGCGAGGAATATGATGATTCATTGAAGGCTCAAGATGAGCTCTACGTCTACATCATGGCTCTTCGAACTTTTGTCGCAGATCGAAATGCCGCTGTAAATGGTCTGCAGGATACTTTAATCGAGCACGAGTTGAAGGCTGCCGAAAAGCAAGCCATGTACAAGGACGACCAGGAGGATCGGGGACACGCCCCTGAGCTTGTGATAGATGTCATCAATACGCGACGCAAGCTCCAGGCCACTAGACACCCTGGTTCTTTGAAGGGTGCCGTGTCTGGCATGCGCTCCCTGATCGCCGGCTTGCAGTGGAGAGCAGATACCGGTGATTCTCGTGCTTCTGCAGAGCTGAATATTCTTCATAAATATATCGCCAGGGCCCAGACAATTACTTCAGAACAAGCAAAAGCTATCACAGAGCTGGAGAGGGAACAGGACATGTTCAGAGGCACCATGAATCAGCGTCTGGAATACTACCGACAGTTCCAGCATATTTCTGACACTGTCACAAGCTATCAGGAGGACCTTGATGAAACCTTCAATAGGCGCGAGTTTCAAAAGACCCAAGACTTACGAGATGCAAGGAAACAGAGTGCTGCTACTCACAAGGCAAGGTGCACGTACCTCAAGCATCTCCGAACTGAGAATCAAAACGAAGCGACAGCCGAATGCATCATTTGTAGAGAAGATATCGAACTCGGCGTCCTAACAAATTGTGGCCATAAGTACTGCAAGGAGTGTATCAATACATGGTGGCGTGTGCATCGCACCTGTCCAACATGCAAACAAAAGCTCGGCTCGTCCGATTTCAAGGACATTAGCTTCAAACCAAGGGAGATTAAAGCCAAAGAAGAGATACACGAGTCTGGCAGCCCAACACAAACTTCAACCCCAGGCTCATTTTCGATGGCCTCAATCTACTCAGATATTTCCGATTCAACAATGAGAGAGATCAAGATGATCGACCTCGACGGCTCCTACGGCACAAAAATCGACATGATTGCCCGACATCTGATTTGGATCCGCAAGAACGATCCTGGGGCGAAATCAGTCATTTTCTCCCAATTCGGCGACTTCCTTGACGTACTACGTAGCGCCCTCGACAAGTGGAAAATCGGCGCCAGCAGCATCGCCGACAAGGACGGAATTCGCAAGTTTAAAGCCGATCCAAACGTTCAGTGTCTACTCCTAGACGCAAAAACAGATTCTTCGGGCCTAACCTTGGTCAACGCAACTTACGTCTTCCTCTGCGAACCGCTCATAAACCCCGCCATTGAACTCCAGGCTATCAACCGCGTCCACCGCATCGGCCAGCAACGCCCCACTACGGTATTCATGTATCTCGTCAGCGACACAGTCGAGGAAGCTATATACGACATCAGCGTTACCCGCCGCTTGGAACATATGAGTAGCAATGACCGATCAAAAGCGCCCTCGCGGTCAGGGTCCGCGGCGCCAGGCCTCAAGGAACAATATTTTGATGCAGCAAATTCTGCTGAACTGGAATCTGCGCCTCTTAAGCAGCTCCTGCGTAAAAAGGGTGATGGCGAAGTTGTCAAGGAAGGTGATTTATGGCACTGTCTGTTTGGTAAGGCTAAGAAAGAACCGCAGCCTGTGCTGGAGAGCGTGGTAGCTAGGGAACTGAGGGCTAGGGCTGCGGAAGCCAGGTCGACGAATGTTGAGCCGACTGGTGAAAGCGGAGATGTGGAAATGCTTGGTGTGGCTGAGAGTAGTAGTGGTGGTAGTAGAAGCACGGTGGATGGAATTCCCATTGTAGGTGCGAGGTGGAATGATGAAGTGAGGTTTTAGCGTTGAGAAGTGTTTGGGGCGGGGGCGGGATGTGCATGTGGGCTGTTGGTATACCCCAGGAAATGGCGAATTTAGGAGTATGTATACCCGTAGGTAACGAAAACTATTCTTATGTTCCATTTGGACATACAACCAAGCGTGGGAATGAACCTAAAGAGTTACCATGATACATCTGCTTCCTACATACTCACTCAATCCAAAGAACCACATACACGCACACACACAATTCAAGGGTAAAAGTAACCATTCGACTAGCCATGCTACCTTGCTCTTTGCCCCTTCTCCCCATTTCCCTCACTATAAAAGGGAGAAAGAAAAAGAAACAATCAAAAAGGGTATAAGAGTATACAGTTGGAGAAAATGAAGAAAAACCCCCCGGCACCCCCATTCAACCAAGATATGACAAAAAAAGAGCGTTCCGGTCGTAACATGGAGATATCTCCAACCCATAGTACATCCATAGTCCACCGTCCACCGTCCACCAATCCATCATCCAACGTATATTTTGCTGTGGGAAAAGATATAAAAGAAAAAAAAACGAGGGTGATCGTGACGAATGTAGTGTGTCGTCCAGATACATGGATAATTGGATGGACCAAAAAGAAAAGAAAAGAAAATGGCGAACATGAGGGCCATGATAATGGCATAGGTGTAGCTCTTCGTGACAGGCGTTGAATGCAGGAAAACATTAAAGGGAAAAGAAGATGGCGAC
>Ga0265798_10011383_pt1 | contig 10846 bp, 6 predicted proteins | sample P3T30metagenome_FD_192430 | JGI IMG/M metagenome (GOLD analysis project Ga0265798, IMG submission 192430) | Plant litter microbial communities from East Loma Ridge, Irvine, California - P3 T30 | ecosystem: Environmental > Terrestrial > Plant litter > Unclassified | place: USA: California... | reverse complement strand
CGGCATGCCACATCCATCCGTAGATGCGGTCACCAATAATAGGATAGAGCGCCGACCTCAGCGTCAGTGGTAATCCGTGACGGTAGCTGAAGAACGCCAGAATCAGCGCCACAATGGCATAAATGGCCCAGGCATGCAGGCCCCAGTGGAAGAAGGTGATGCGTAGCGCTTCCCGTGCAGCCTCCACGGTCTCCGGCTGCCCCGTGGGAGGTGCCATGTAGTGCATCACGGGTTCCGCGACGCCGAAAAACATCAGACCAATACCCATGCCGGCCGAAAATAGCATGGCAAACCAGGAGTGATAGCTGAAGTCGGGTTCCGCGTGGTCGGGGCCGAGTTTAATATCGCCATAACGAGAGAAGCCTAAATAGGCTACCGTCAGCAGGATCAAGGCAACGGCGAGAATATAAAACCAGCTGGCGTTCGCAAACAGCGCGCTTTGCAGGGCACCGAACTGCACATCAGCCTGCTCAGGGAAAAGTGCAGCAAAGGCCACCAGAATAATAATAAGGGCGGCAGAGGTGAAAAATACCGGCGGATTAATCTGGCTTCTTTTGTGTGGCGTTTCAGTTTCTGATGAAGACATAAGTATCCTGCTCAATGTGAATGAAGACCAAATGTAACAATCAGTATGGAAGAGTGAAAGCGATGCGACATTGGCCGGCTAAATACTAAGCAGTTTGTCGCAATTATCTGCATCAACCCGCCAGCGGGAGGCACGTTCAACCGCTGCCTTGTCCGCTTCACAGGTCATCGCAACATTTGCGCGCATCAGCGCAAGCTGCGCATGGCGCTTTGCATCAGTGGCATAACGATGAGGTGCAATCATCGCTAACGCATGCAGCGCTTTCTGCAGGCGCAGCTGCACTTCAACCAGAGCGGCACCATCGCGTGCAATACCGGTGAACATATCGTCGAACATATCGCTAATCTGAGTTGGCCGCATAAAGAGCTGAGAATAATGCGCTGCGGCAGAGTCAGCTGGAACAGGCAGGCTGAACAACCTGACTGCCCGCCCGATAATATCGATTGCAGTGCCGGGATCGTTAACGGCCGGAGATAAAGCACGGGAAGCTATTTCAGACAGGACACACAGCCCAAAGCGGGGATCCTGCTCAAAAGAACGCTGTTCAGCCAGCGTAAAGGCGTTACGCAGTATCTGCTGCTGCTCATCGGAAAGCGGCTGGCTACACCAGAGCAGCGGGGCAGCACAGTGAAGAAAACTGCCCGGTTGGGCAGCAAGATAGAGATGACAGCCACGTTCTTTTGCGAAGTCGGAGAGATGTTGCAGGTCGAGATGCTGCAGATAGCCCGTCTTCATCGGGTAGACGCTTTGGCTGAAGGCCGTTTCTGGCAGAATACCGTTCCAGTAAGCGCAGCCCATGCAGTGTTCCTGGAGGCGATGATGAAGCGCCGCCGTCGTGGCTTCCTCAACGCGACGCGAGGTGTCAGACATACGACCAAACTGCGCCAGATGCTGTATCCAGCGCAGCAGGGTAATAACAATCATCGCAATGACCGCAAGGGTAACAAAAAACAGAACAACGCGGCCTTGTGAGCCATAAGCGCCCATGCCTAGTGCAATAATGCCCACCAGGCTGTAAAGAAAAGAGCCGATAAACGTTGCCAGGACATTCTGCGTCGTCCCATCCTCAAGTAACAACACAGTGGCACGAGGCGTAACGCTGCTGCTGGCAGAGTTATAAGCAGAGACCATAATATTGAGCGAAAAGGTGGTAACAGCCAGCATACTAGAGGCGAGGATGGCCAGTATTTTATCCACCGCGTCGCTGCCCACGATGCCTGATACTGAAACCGGTATGAAGGGCTTAATAGCAATGGCAACTAGCGCAGTGATAATAGCCAGTACCGCAAATAAGGAACTGCGAAACCAGAGTTGTCGGGTCAGCCGATGGATAAGCCATTGCGTTTTAGACATAACGTTTCCTGTTGTAATGAGTTTTTTGTGGTGGCTTAACCCTGTCTGTTCAGCGTAAAGCGTAGCAACAGCATCATGTCCGTTATGTTCTTACCGCGTAGTCCGGACAAAGGATATCAATGTGGTTGATTGCTGATTATTTATACAAGAGAGCCATAAGCTTTATAAGACATAAACATCCTTGTATAAGTACATCATAAAGGCTGTTTATGGGGCTTTTGTTCAGGGAAGGCACCATCTACCCTGGCTGTAGAATCTCAAAAAAGAGACCTGAAAGCGAAACTGCTTTTTCGGTTATGCCGACTTCTGTTACAGCGCAGTAAAAGCATCATATGTTCCGAAGTGAACAGGAATAGGCTGACATCATAATTGGCGGGGCCGTCCTGTCATTACTGGGTAATTTAACTAAGATTAAAAGAAAATCATTGAGTGATGCTTAAAGCTGAGAGTGCGCCCATGGTGATAATGACGGCGCAAAGTTACGCATACTGAGCGATCAAGAAGCCAGGGCGTGGCTCAGCTGAGCCTGTTTGACGAATACCGGCCGCAGGCGAACAGCGAGGCCCTGATGCGGGTTGTTGACGGACTTAATCAGAGCGGCAAGGCCAGTCTTTTTTTGCAGGGCAGGGTATTCAGAAATCCTGGTCAATGAAGCGAGAGATGCTTTCAGCGGCATATACCACAAGGGTTTCCGACCTGCCGGTGGTGTGCTGATTATTTCGCATTGTTACGCGTGGTGGCGTGTAGATACTCAATAGCTCATTACTGCAAAAACAGGGTGACTCAATCTATTTGTGGATTTCGACCTCTGCCATGCCTGGCCCATTAGTCCGATTATCACGCATGGTGGCGTGACTGTCGACAGGCAAGGGCTTGAGGGGATCATTGTGCCTGGAAAAGTTACTCCCCACGATTGGAACGGCAAATGATCCGTTAAGGCCTTCAATATAAATCCAGTGACTTTCATCATAGATTTCAGAAGTGTACATATGCGTGTACATAATAAAAAACAGTTACAAAAGCTCGCCCAAAAACCCTCGAATTACCAAGCATGTGTGCACTGCACTGTTATAGTTGCACTTTATATGGGAGGAACCATGAGCGAACTGATTGATATTTTTACAAGTCACAAAAGTGAACGCAGTTTCACTGAGCAACCTGTGGATGACGCTGTGCTGGATCGGATTATCAGTACCGCTTACCGCGCGCCTACATCAGTAAACTCGCAGCAGGTTTCTGTGGTGATCACGCGGGATGCCGGACGTCGCGCACAGATCGCTGCCATTGCAGGCGGTCAGCCGTGGATTGCCAAAGCACCAGTGTTTATCACCTTTGTGCTGGATATGCATAAATCAGCCGTGGGAATGGCCGCTGTCGATCAGCAGCAGATCGCCCATCAGAGCATTGAAAGTATCGTGTCGGGTTCTACTGATATCGGTATTGCGCTGGGGTCGGTAATGGCGGCTGCGCGTGCGGAAGGTCTGGGGATTGTGCCAATTGGTGGTATCCGTCGCGATCCACAGGCGATGATTTCACTTCTGGAGCTGCCGCCGCTGACCTTCCCGGTGGCGGGTGTGGTAATCGGTCACGTAGACGAACCGGCTCATCAGAAACCACGTCTGCCTCTGGCGACGTTCCGCCATGATGAGACTTACCAGACGCAAGGTCTGGAGCAGCAGATTGCAGCCTACAACGATGAGATGGTTCAGCACTGGAAGGCTATTGGTCGTAATGACGGTGAGAGCTGGAGCGAAAGCGTCAGCGGTTACTATAAAAACATCTACTTCCCGGATGTACTGCCAGCACTGCTGAAACAGGGTTTTGGCACAGATAAATAATTCGCTCTCGTTATTGAGTGAATAGCAAAAGGCCATCCGTACAGTTTACGGGTGGCCTTTTTCATTTTGTTACTATAACGAAAGGTGACTTTTCACGCGGTAACACATAATTTCCCTTTTAACCGAAGCGCGACTGTCTATAACACTTACCTTCCAGGGAAATAACATGTCTCAGCGTTCACTCTACGCGCTCTGTTTGATGAGCTTTTTTCTGGCCGATGTTCGTGACGGCCTGGGGCCATTTCTGGGCATCTTTCTTACGGAGCGACAGTGGCGACCCGACGAAATCGGTCTGGTAATGAGCTGTGGCGGTATCGCCGGATTGCTTGCCACGCTGCCGGCAGGGATCGCCGCCGATGCGACCCGCTATAAAAAAATGATTGTGTTGCTGGGCTGTCTGGTAATTACCGTTGCCACGCTGCTGCTGTGGTACAGCAATCAGACCTGGACGGCGATGGTCTCGCAAGTTGTAGCAGGCCTGGCTGCGGCGTTTATTGGCCCGACCGTAGCGGGGATCACCTTAGGGCTCACGGGTCAGCGCGGCTTTAACCAGCAGATGGGACGCAATGAGGCGTTTAATCATGGCGGGAATACAATTGCTGCATTGCTGGCCGGTTTTTCAGCCTGGTACTGGGGTATGGGTGCCGTTTTCATTCTCATGACGGTCATGGCGATTTTCGCTGCTTTCGCTACGCTGGCGATTCGCGGAAATGAGATCGATAACGACGTGGCGCGCGGTTATGAACCGCATGAAGAGCGTCAGCCAGCGCTGCGCTTATCAATGTTGTTGCGTAAACCGGCGCTGATGATCGCCGGTGTGACGCTGCTGCTGTTTCATCTTGCCAATGCCGCGCTGCTGCCGATGCTGAGCATGCGCGTCGCCTCGGCGGGCGGCCAGGCCGCAGTCAGTCCTGGCCTTTACGCGGCGGCAACGGTGGTGATTTCTCAACTGGTGATGATCCCGGTCGCACTATGGGTGTCTAAACGGGTTGATACGCACGGCTATCGCCTGTTTATCATGGTCGCCCTGATGATTTTACCGCTGCGCGCGGTGATTGCGGCAGGCTTTGCCGGGCCGATTTTTGTCATTCCGGTCCAGGTTCTGGATGGTATTGCGGCCGGGATTCTGGGTGTGGCGGTGCCTGGCTACATAGTTTCCCTGCTGCGGGGTACGGGACATGTTAACGCCGGGCAAAGCGTCATTATGCTGATGCAGGGCGCAGGCGCAGCGTTGAGTCCCGCCATGACCGGCATGATCGCCGCACGTTATTCCTACAGCACCGCGTTTGCGGTACTCGGCGCAATTGCACTGGCAGCGCTGATTCTATGGTGGCGAACCGGTAGCGCGCCAGATCCCCGTCTTGCCTGACCGGACATAAAAAAGGCTGCCCATTGGGCAGCCTCTTCTGGAAAATCCGTTTGCGACCATCCGTTATTTATACCGTTCTGCGGTCATGTGAACACGGTTGTTGGTGTTCGCTTCCGTAATTTTTTACCCCGCATTACTCTGGGCTGGACATGGCCTTTGTTGGATGCCCCTTACGTCCGTCGTCACAGGCAGTTAATGCTTTCTGAAATCGTATGCACTTTTATGCTTATCTGAAAATCATGAACGTCCGCTTCTGGCACAAAGCGGATAAGGCCATTATAAAAGTTCGCAATGAGCGAAAAGCGGACATTAACAATTTTCTCTACCACTTAAGAGGTAATTATTAACATCAATACAGGTTAATTAATGGGAAATAGGATAGGCCTTGTTAAGATTAAAACCTAAGCTGTCTCTTTCTTACCCCTGCTATAAAGTTAAGGAATGGTTAACCGATAATGATGATTAAGATGTTTTTGCTATGCATCTTTTATGATCTTATAATAATTAATCAGCAGGAAGTAAAAATGAGTAACATTCTAAACAATATTAATCTTACGGCTAAATTTGCGATTCTGGGCTTGTTTTGCCTTGTTCTTTTTTTAGTTCCTACCGTACTTTTTGTATCCGAAGGAAATAAATATATTCAGGACAAGCAAAGAGAAGTAACAGGAGTGCCTGCTGAGAAAAAAATTCTTGCCCTGCTGAATCTGATACAGCGCCATCGCGCTGAAACAGCCCTTGCTATTGCACAAAAAAATCCTGCCACCTCGTCGCGTCTACGGGTAAGGGATGACATTGTTACTATCACCGATGCCATTAAGAAAGAGATGGCGCAGACAGAAGGTAGTGCCGGTGTAATAGAAAAGATCAACAGTGTACGTGCGCAGTGGGACGCACTGCAGCAGGACATCGATGTGTTGAAACTGGATCAGACGGCCAGCCTTGACGCACATGCGCTGCTCATCCGCAGACTTCTAAATGCAAACCGTGATGTGCTGGATTTTTACGGACTGTCACTTGATTCCGATATCAGTACCTATCGCCTGATTACCAGTAATTTTTCATCACTGCCTGAACTGACCGAAAGCCTCGGTAAAATTCGGGCATTCGGCACTTCGCTGCTTGCCAGAAATGAAACTATAAGCGAGGCGGACTCCGTTCGTATGGAATCTTTACTCAGTACGGGTGTTTATAACCTGGGTCTGTTTGAGCAGGATTCAGAAAAGCTGTTTTCGTCTGATGCGGGGCTGAAGCAGAAATTCAGTGCCGATGCAGACGTGGCCGTACAGGAAGCCAATAATGCTCTGAAAACTGCCGGGGCGTTATTTATCAGCCGCAATATGACGAATAAAAGCCCGCAGGATTATGCCGCACTTTTCACAAGCGCTATTAACAGATTCAGCACCTACGCTATTGCCGGCGGTAATGAACTGAATGACATGCTGAACCAGCAGATTACGGACCACCGGCATGCACAGTATGGTTTGCTGAGCGTTCTTCTCTTTATGGTTCTGCTTTCTGTTCTTTTCGCACTGATCATCATCCGTTCTGTTACACGACCTATCGGTGCAGCGTCAAAGCTTGCGCTTGAAGTGGCAGAAGGCGATCTGACGGCATCTTTTTCTGTGACAGGACGCAATGAAACAGCCGGACTGCTCAAGGCATTACTGCAGATGAGTCAGCGCCTGACGGAGACAGTAGAAAACATCAAAAGTAATGCTGTCACTATTGCCACCTCATCTGAGGAAATTGCCCGCGGTAACGGCGATCTTTCTGCGCGAACGGAAGAACAAGCTGCATCGCTGGCTGAAACGGCTGCCAGCATGGAGCAGCTCTCTTCAATCATCGGCAACAATGCTGAAAACACCCGACATGCTGCCGAAATGGCCAGCTCGGCTACCAGCGCAGCCTTGCGTGGCGGACAGGCAATGGAATCAGTACTGGGTTCCATGGAGAAAATAAGCAGCAGTGCAGGGCAGATTAAGGAAATTATCTCTGTCATTGATGGGATTGCGTTTCAGACGAATATTCTCGCGTTAAACGCGGCCGTTGAAGCTGCCCGAGCCGGTGAGCACGGTAAAGGTTTTGCCGTTGTTGCGGCGGAAGTCAGGGCGCTGGCACAGCGCTCGGCTGGGGCAGCGAAGGAAATCAAAGGACTGATCGAACAGTCTGTGGAGAATGCTAAGCAGGGCATTTCGATGGCCCGGGATGCCGGTGAAAAAGTTAAGGAAAGTATGGATGCGATTGAACAGACAGCACAGCTGGTAAGAGAAATTTCCTCTTCTTCAGAAGAGCAGAGTGCAGGCGTATCGCAGATAAATATTGCGGTGACGCAGATGGATCAGGTGACGCAGCAGAATGCCGTGCTGGTTGAAGAGTCTGCATCGTCCGCTGATGAACTGGCAAGCCGTGCGGCTAATCTCAGGGATGCTGTCAGCGTGTTCCGCACGAAGGCTGGATAAATTTCCGTTGAGCGCTTCTTTTATTTGCCTGTCAACGGCGTGCTGTCACGAGCATTTCTCGGGCCTGTGACCTTTATAACAGTACCTCATAAGCCATCCACCGGGATGGCTTAACTCCTTTCGTTCCATCACATAGAACGCTTTTGTATCCCAGTGTCAAAATACAGGTCATGTTAATTATATCTATGTCGGATCAGGCATTCCTTTGATTACAAACAGACCTGCATACCGACAGAAAAATGCATTAAGAAATTCCTGTAATGAAGTATTCTCATTAATGCTGCTCCACGTTTAGCCGTCACCTCACCCGGAATAACCATTGCTCATTGGCTGAATATGATTGCTGTTTCAGGCTATGCAGCAGAGTCAACTCGGCCTGATATTCGCCCTTTTTTCGCCAGATGATAGCCATAGTTCGTCTTGTCGGTAACGCGCTCTTAACTTTTGGCTGTGGTAAAACTGCCCACGCGTTGACAGTCTGGGGTTCTGCTATGTGTGCTGTCATCGCCCCAGGCCTGTGGCGGACTAGCATGGATAATAAAAAGCCTGGCCGGAACCAGCAGCTTACGGCCTGTGGCACGCCATAGCGTAGAGGTGTTTTTCAGGGTAGTGCTCCGGTTAAGGGTAGGTACGAACGGGCAGCATGCGGCGCAGCACATTATCGCGTAAAAAGTAGTGGTGGATCAGGGCGGCCAGCGCATGTATAGAGGCCAGAACAATCAGCGCCCAGGCGACGATGTTGTTTAATTCACCCAGGGCATGTCTGAACAGGGGATCGACATGCACCAGCCCGCTGAGATCGAACAGGCCAAAAAAAACAAAGGGTTCCTGCTGCGCCCAACGAAACATAAAGCCAGGCACAATTTGTGCGAACAGAAGCAGGTACAGCGCACCGTGAACGGAGTGCGAAAGGAATTTTGCCGGACGTGAGATGGCAGCAGCTGGCATCGCGTAACGCGGTGAGCGTTGGCTCATCAGCCGCCAGATCGGCCTGATTACCATCACAAGCGCCAGTATGATCCCGCAGGAAATATGCACCGACTGTAATCCTTTTCTTAATGGTGTGCCGCGCTCCAGCCATTCCCGGATGTGCGCACTTGCAAATAAAAAGATGACACTGGCTGCGGTAATCCAGTGCAGTGCCAGGGTCATTCCGTCGTAGCGTTGTCGGTTTTTTGGGGATGGTGTCTGAATCATGCTTTGCTCTCTCAGTCAGGTTTATGACGAGTGAACGTGTGTGTGCGTATTTTTATTCGATTTTTTTACGTGTTGTTTTTAAGCGAAGTCACTCACTGGATGCGCCGGAAGAGGGCGCATTTACATTACCTGCCAGAATCAGTCTGTTTTTCGTCCTGATAGTTTGCCCTGACCGATGATTAAAATAGTGAAGATATTTAACGGTTCACGTCCCTCCCCATATACAACAGGAAAACGGAAGAATCCGGGTTCGCTGGCAACCGCCTGCGCGGCACCCCAGTCCATCTCATAGGGTATAGGCGGCGTGGGTTCAGCTTCAGTAATAAATTTCATGTGCTGTTTTGCTATTTATTCAGATTGCAGACTTATCACTGAGGCAGCCTCCGACTGCCCATGCTAAAAAGCAAAAGCGTTGAAGACGGGCTGCAGGTGTGAAAGTTTCTTCACCTGGCAGCCAGATTTTGATTTTGCTTTCGCCAAAAAACAGACGTCAGAACTGAGCGCCGGCTTGACCTTCTTACTTATTGCTTCCTGACCACTCATTATGTATCGATTCCAGTATTGATACCGTTTTTATGGTCATAGCGGGACTCATCACGGGACTGACGAGCGCATTTTTATCAAGGCAGTCGTGAATATGCTGGACTTCATAGACAAGCTCGTAATCACAGGGGAAATGCAGCTCTTCTGTTTCACCACTGGCATGATGAATGGTCGCCTTTCTGGCTTTCCAGTAGTCAGCTATCTCAATGTATCCTCTCTCCGCATAGATAAACGCCTTGTTGATTGCATTAACCTGCGTGGAAATTTTGCTGATGATCAGGACACCTGTCTGTGTGGTGAAGTTAATGACGCATTGCGCGTCCGCGCCTGACGGTGAACGAATGGCAGTGCCCGAGCGATACACCGGCATATTGTCAAAAAGATAACTGAGCATCTGAATGGTATAGCTTGCGTTTCCATACAGGCAGCCACCGCCCGCCTCCGGCAGCCCAAGCCAGTTGTTGTAAGTTGCCTCGCAGGAGCTTGTCATGTCTATAAGGCGTACCTGGCCAAGGCGTCCGCTCTGCAGGATGCTCTTTATTGCTTCCATCACGGGAAGGAATACTACCTTCTGAGCCTCCATGATAAATAAGCCCCGTTCAGCGGCCAGTGCAAAAAGGTGCTCCGCTTCCTGCTTTTTCAGTACAAAAGGTTTCTCGCAAATAACATGCTTGTCGTGTTCGAGTGCCATCAGGCAGTTAGCGTAATGCTCACTATTGATGGTGGCGATATAAACGATATTCACGTCTTTATCGTCCATAAGCGCCTGATATGAACCGTAAGCGCGTTCTATTCCCAGCTGGTCAGCTTTTTCTCTCGCCTTATCTGCTGAGCGGGAAGCAATCGCCAGGACAGTGCCGTCACCACTGGCACGAACTGCACTGACAAAACGAGGAACAATTGAAGCTGTGCTTATAATGCCGTAATTTTTTTCCATTCCATTCATCTCTTACGTTTACAGCCGTTTAATTTTCACTGGCTGGTTGAGTTCAAGGCTGCGGTGCACGGCATCCGCAATGATTTCCGCTTCAAGACCATCCTGTGCGGTGGCAATGAACGGCTTGTTATGAAGCAGGCAGTTCATGAAGTCATTGATGGGTTCGATTCCGAAACCATAAGGATGCCCGTTATTGTCAATAATGAAATAGGGGTTAGGCGTAGCGCTCTTGCTCGCGTTAAAAAATTCGACTCCGCGATTCTGCGAATCCGCACGCAGCAGCGCGTTTTCGGTCAGAATCTGTGTACGTCCGTCATTCGCCTTCGGAAAGCCCGACGGCAGGATCCACGCGTTTTCAACTGTCCAGTGACAACCATTTTCAAAGGTGAGAAATGCCTGAATGGTGTCCCAGGTATCAATACCCTTGCCGCTTAATACACCTTTCGACCCTGTGGCATAAACCTCTGTTACCTCACACTCCATGTACCAGCGGATAAGGTCATAACAGTGCGTACCGAGGAAGTGGCCGGGAGAAGAGCGGTGAGCCCAGTCGAACCATTT
>Ga0265798_10011382_pt1 | contig 10846 bp, 10 predicted proteins | sample P3T30metagenome_FD_192430 | JGI IMG/M metagenome (GOLD analysis project Ga0265798, IMG submission 192430) | Plant litter microbial communities from East Loma Ridge, Irvine, California - P3 T30 | ecosystem: Environmental > Terrestrial > Plant litter > Unclassified | place: USA: California... | reverse complement strand
ACACAACGGTGGTCAACGTCATGCGCACCGATGCCCACGGCGACAACGTCGTGCACACCACAGCCGGCACCGTCCTGGCGAGCACGGTCGGCGCTGAGCAGTGCGAGCTGACCTTCGGACCGAACATTGTCCGGGGCGACCTCAGAACATACGACCTGCACGTCGAGAGCGAAGACGAATCGCTCGCGATCGACCTGCACTACGAGGCGCTGACGCAGCCCTGGCGACCCGGCGGCTCCGGAGAAATCTCCGTCGACGACTCCACGCACTTCACCGATCTCATCCTCGCCCGGTGCGACATCACCGGCACGCTTGCCCGGAACGGCATCACGGTCGAAGTCACCGGCGAGGGCTACCACGACCACCAGTGGTTCGACACCGACCCCATGGACACGTGGCACCACTGGCTCCTCGCCCACCTCTACACCGACGACGCGACCGTGGTCGTGTACGACCTCACCGCCAACGAGACGCACGGCCACGCCCGCACCCCCTGGATCGGCGTCTTCGGAACCGACGGCACTCTCCTCCACGACGGTCAGGGACAGGTGCGGAGCTCTGCCGACACATTCACCGACGGCTCCAGCGGGAAGGACTACCCCGGACGCATCACCTACACAGGCCATGACCCGGCCGACGAGCTGATCATCACCCTGGACTGGTCACACACCCTCGTTGCGGAGGACCTCTACGCCGCCGCGTCAGGGACCCCGGGCTCAGAGCTCGGCGGAGCATCGCAAGCGGAGTATGACCGGAGGGGCATCCGTCCCACCTATGCCCGCTACCTCGCCCAAGGGGGCGTCCACCTCCGTCACGACCGAGGCACCATCGACAGCACCGGCGAAGCCGTCTGCGAACTCAACCACCCCGGCAGGGAGTTTGCTCCCTGGTAGGGAACGAAGCCCCCGTCCGACGTGCAGCCATCGTCGGTACCTACGAGCTGGATCTCGGCGATCTGGGGCGTTCCCGCGCCACCCCCGGATCCGTTGCCCAGCAGTCGATCCCCTATCGGGCGCCTCGGCTGCGACCTGGGTGCGATTCAAGCGCGTGCGCTTGGCGGTCTCTTAACACGAGGTGCCTAGTAGATATCGAGGTTGCGAGAGCGGCAACTGTTGCGACGGCGGCACCGACCATGGTCTCGGTGAACAAGCGCACGAGAGTGTCGGCGGGTGTGAGGTACTGCACGGTGCCACCTGCCACAGAGATGACGTCGCGCAGAAGGACGATGCTCCGCAGCCCCCCGACAGTCGCGAGGGCAGCGATGACGGCGAACGACCCTCGTCGCTCATGGCGTCGTGCGAGGCCGAGCACGCCGAACAGCACGGCCGCGAGGAGTACCGCGGGCAGGGTCAGCGGCAGCAGGGCCCAACCGGGGTTGAGCCCGGCAGAGAAAGCTTCGATAGGCGATCGACCGTCGAGCAAGACTGAGGTGCTGGCATTCGCGACGTACGTCGAGAAGACGTAGGACGCGAGGACTATCGCCGTGAGGACCAGGCGTTCTCGCCGACGAAAGACCGGCCTTCTTCTCATCCCGACCCCCTAGTCGTCTTCCCACCGGAGGATGTCGCCCGGTTGGCATTGCAGCACGCGGCACATGGCATCGAGGGTCGAGAAGCGGATGGCGCGTGCCCGGCCGTTCTTGAGGACGGCCACGTTCGCCGGGGTGATCCCGACGGCCGCCGAGAACTCGCCCACACTCATGCCCTGCTCCACGAGAAGCCGGTCGAGCATGATCTTGACCACCACTAGACCACCTCGTCGAGCTCGAGTCGCATCGCTGCCGCTTGCCGCAGGAGCGAACGCAGCACGATCACGACGAGCACGAAGGTGGCCCCGGTGATGGCGGCACCGAGAACGGCAAGACCCAACGCGGGCGGACCAGGCAGGACGGGCAATACGGCCACGACCACGACCGTCGCGACTACGAGGACCACGATGAGGGCGTCCACGAGCCTCGAAGCAGCCCGGTCGAAGATGCTGCCTTGGTGGATGGCGCCGATCAGCAGGGCCGTGATCAGCAGGACCACCTCGAGGCACAGGCCGAACGCGATCGCGGCCGCGAGCAGCAGTGCCAGGAGGTTGGCGAACTCGGGGTTGTCGTCGGCGAGCGTGCCGGCGGTCTCGACAACGACAGCCCCAGCGACGACGACACTCAGTGCGAGTGAACCCAGGGCCACCCACGACGCGATCGTTGCGGCCGAGGAAGAGTACCGAAGGGGCGACGTCATCTGTCGATACTCGATAGGTAACGATCGAAAGTCAATGCACGGGGGTGTGCGTTCAGACGCGCCAGCTGCCCTCTCCGGCGATACGGTCGCCTCATGGACGGGGCAGTCGGCAGGGCGGATCTCGCGATCAGGATCGAGGAGGCACTGATCCGGTTGGCGGAGACTGATCGCGAGATCAGGGCGTTCTTGCCGGAGCCTGGTCGACGAGACAGGATTCGGACAGTCTCGTCGACGATCCTCGGTGGACCGCTCGCGGGGATGCTCGTCGGGGTGAAGGACGTCATACGGGTAAATGGACTCGACACCAGGGCGGGATCTGCTCTGCCCGCTGAGGCGTTCGCCGGCGCCCAGGCGACCGTCGTGGACAGACTCATCGCTGCGGGCGCCCTCGTCGCGGGGAAGACGGTCACGGCCGAGTTCGCGGTCACGGAACCAGGCCCGACACGCAACCCCCGCGCCCTCAACCACACTCCGGGTGGGTCGAGCAGCGGGTCCGCAGCCGCTGTGGCGGCAGGCATGGTCCCGCTGGCATTGGGCACGCAGACGGTCGGTTCGATCATCCGACCGGCCGCCTTCTGCGGCGTCGTCGGCTTCCGCCCAACATGGGGCTCGCTTCCCCTGGACGGTGTGGTCACCAATGCCAGATCTTTGGACACCGTCGGCTTCTTCGCTCGAGATGTCAACACGGTCGCCCTCGCAACCCACACCCTGTGCGAGTGGGAAACGGAGACACCAACGGCCCGTCGGCCGGTCCTCGGAGTGCCCACGGGCGACTATCTCGATGCCGTCGAGCCGGACGCCCGACGACTCTTCGACACGCAGGTCGATCGCTTGAGGAACCACGGCTACGAGATCCGCACAGCACCCCTCGTCGACGACCTCACCGAGATGCGCCACCATCTGAGACAGTTCCAACGCTTCGAGCTCGCGCAGGCTCACCAGCACTGGTTTGCTGCATACGAAGGCCTCTACCGCCCCGCCACGGCGGCAGCCATCCAAGACGGGCAGAACATCACCCCCGCGCAGTACCTCGATAGTGGTCGCTGGCGGGATCAGTTCATCCAAGCCATGACGCGTCGCATGACCGGCAACGCAATCGACTTGTGGATGACGCCGGCTGCCCCTGGCGCTCCCCCGAGGGGGCTGTCATCGACGGGGAGCGCAGTCATGTCGGCACCGTTCAGCTTCGCTGGCATGCCGGCGCTTTCGCTCCCGAGCCCGGACGGCGCCTTGCCCCACGGCGTCCAGTTCGCGGCAGCTCCCGACCACGACCAGCAGCTCCTCAGCTCAGCAGACCACCTGCACCTCGCCCTGGCCCTGGCCATGTCCTAATGGCCGATCCCCTAATGGGACAGGAGCAGGGTGACGTCCCTAGAGTCGCCCTCCCGATGGATGCGTCTTTCTCGTACGGCCTCTTAAGTAGATACATGCGCCCCCTTTTCACGTCCTACCGCCTGCAGGGCTTGGCTGGCGTCTTACTTCTCGTGGCGTCTGGAGCTTTCTTCCTCGCCGTTCGGCTGGTCTACGTCTATAAGGGCGCGACATACAAGTGCGCCGTCGATGGGCCCTTTCTCGGACATTCCTCCGGCGAGGCCCAGCTCGTTTCCGGTTCGTTCTCTACCTGGCCGCTGGGACGCGAGTGCATCTACATGAGTGGGGCAGTCATCGAGACGACACGAGGAGCAGGTGATGCGTGGATTCTCACCGGGCTCACCTACGGCCCAGCACTCATAGGCCTGCTCCTCGTCATCGGCATCGTCAGAGCCGCCGTATTCCGCCGAGGACGGACCAGGTGAGCTGCTGCCATTCGACCGCTAAGCGATCGGCTATCGGGCACCTGCCTTGAACCATCCCGGAACTCGACGTACGGTGAAAGTGCCCTTGAAGCCGAGGGAGCGAGCATGGACGAGGACACGGAACAGGAAAAAGGTCGGCTTCGACTGCAGCGGCCAACATTCCGAGGGTCCTCCGTCGGCTGGGGCATTGGGGCGTTTTTCTGGCTCTTCTGCGCGGCCCAGAATCTCGTCGGCGTTGTTCAAGACGGGGGCACGTCGGTCATCGGCGCCCTGGTCCTGGCTGCCTTGGTCGCCCTGGCCGCGGTGTGCATCATCGGTACGGTGGCGACGATCCGACATCCCCGCCCGGCGCCGCCCGCCACAGATACCTGATGGGTATCTCCCGGTCGCGGCGACCTCTGCCCGCACCGACGACGCATCCTCACCGTCGATGCGCCCCGTAGAGCGATCCCCTATCGGGCACCTGAGCTGCTGCTACTCATCAGCTCACTCCAGGTCGACTACTCAAGTCGGATGACCACGATCAAGAAGACGCAGGCCGCAACCCCGACGAGCACGACGCGAGGGACTGGCCGCCACTATGAAAGAGGGGCTGTTGCGCGGTTCATTCATTTGGCCAGGCCGCGCCGGGGTGGTCGTCACGTTCGCCAACTGGGACCAGGTGTCGAACCACATGACGTTCCTTTCGGCGGAGCTGAATGAGGAGTGACGACCGTCCCTGATCGCTCGACGGGCTGGCGACCCATGGGGTCGCGGCTCAGATCTGGTCGAGCTCAGACATGATGCCGGCGAGATGTTCGGCGCGGGGCCCTGAAGCGACGTCGGCGAGGCGGGCGAGGAGGCGGCGGGCGGCGTCGAGGACGATCGGGTGCTCGGCGCCGTAGGTGAGGACACCGTCGAAAACGGTGTCGACGAGCTGTTCCGGCGCCGGCCAGTGGGGCAGGACGCGGGCTAGGGCATCCTCATCGAGGTAGGCGGTGATGGCCTGTCGCTGCGCCCACAAGGGCACGAGCGCCGTCGCTGAGAGGTCCAGTGCGCTGACAGCGGTGTACGGATCGTTGGTTCCGCTGGCAAGGCCACGGACTGCGATCTCGACAAGTTGCTGAAGAGCGAAGCCGACATCCTGGAACGGCGTCCGTGCCGCACCGAGGGTCACCGTCGAGCGGAGCCGGTCGAGGTCGTTTTCCGACAGAGGACGAACGTGGGCTCCGACACGGGGGGCGACGCGGAGCAAGTAGTCCCCCTTGATGAGGTGGTCTCCGGGCATGGCGGTCACGTCGATGACCTGATCGTGGTCGTGGGCCCAGGACACGAGCCGCTCCCACCCGACGGATTGGACGTACCCGTCGCCTCGGGCCTCGACCGTGGACCACGAGTGGAGACCGTCCGGATGCGGACGCACGCTCACTCCGTCGCTGTCATCGTCCGTCCGGTAGGCGTGGCCGACAGCTGTCTCGAGGTCCTCCTGCACCTGCTTCTGCAGCGATGTGATCTGCACGCTCGACGCGATGTGGTGGATGAAGAACACGAGAACGGCGACGTCGACGACCCCGAGGACGACGGCGACGTGGATGGCGATGACCGGGACGAAAGCCGACCCGTCCTCGATGGCGGTGTGGACGGAGCGGAGGACGACGATGGAGTAGAGGAAGGTGGACGTGAATGCCGCCAGGACGAACTGGTTCGCCCGGTCGGCCATGAAGTTCCGGACCAGGCGCGGGCCGTACGTCGAGGACGTCGTCGCCAAGACCGAGATCGTGATCGAGAACGACGTCCCCGCAACGGTCAGCATCGCCGTCCCGATGGTCGTGAGGATCGCACGACCCCCGCTGGCACTGAGAGCGTCGAGGATCGGGATCGAGGCGCCCCCATCGACGATTCTTTGATCGACGAAGACGAGCAGCTGGGCGACCACGATGGCGAAGACCCCCAGAACGGCCGGGAAGAACCAGAACGACTCACGGAGCCGGAGCGAGACGGTGCGCATGGGCGGCTTCTTCCTGTCGGGTCTTCAACACTCCAGAAGACACCCCGAAGCGTAGCCAGCCCCATGCGTTCTCCCCTCGGCGTCGGTCCGCTCATGGGGGCGACGCAGGTGTCTTACTGTGGGCCGGTGACGACGCAGACGAAGGGCACCGCCGCTCCTGCTCGGATCGCGGCCTTCTCGCAGGGCGTCCTGCGCCGCTCGCCCGCACTCGTGGCCCTCGGGATCTTCCTCGCTGTCGTCCTGCTCTTCTCCGCCCTGCTCGCACTCCCCGTCGCGACGGCCGACGGCACGAGGACCCCGCTGCACGACGCGGTCTTCACTGCTGTCTCGGCGATGACCGTCACCGGCCTCGTCACCGTCGAGACCGCGACGCACTGGTCGTTCTTCGGGCAGGTCGTGATCCTCGCCGGCATCCAGGTCGGGGGCCTCGGCATCGTCACCATCGCCCTGCTGCTCTCGCGAGCGGTGACGCACAAGCTGGGTGTCCGGGGCCGCATCATGGCCCAGCAGGGCATCGGCACCAGCAAGCTCGGCGAGGTCCAGTCGCTGCTGAAGATCGTCGTCCTCACCACCGTGATCGTCGAGGCCGCCCTCGCCCTGGTGCTCGTCCCGGCGTTCATCGTCCGCGAGGGCTCCGTGGCGTCCGGGGCCTGGCACGGGATCTTCTACGCGGTCTCGGCGTTCAACAACGCCGGGTTCGTCACTCACGAACGCGGCCTCGAGCAGTTCGGCACCGACCCGTTCATCCTCGTGCCGCTGATGGTCGGAGTCTTCATCGGCAGCCTCGGGTTCCCGGTGTTCATGATCTTGATGGTCCACAAGACCCATGTGCGCCGCTGGAACCTCCACACCAAACTCACGCTCTCGGTGACCACCGGCCTGCTGGTCTTCGGGGCGATCGTGTGGACCCTGCTCGAGTGGGGCAACACGGCCACCATCGGCGACATGGCCCCCGGCGACAAGATCGTCCACGGTCTGTTCGCGTCGACCATGATGCGCAGCGGCGGCTTCGCGCTCGTCGACACCGGCGCCTCCCACCCCATCACCCTCCTCGCCACCGACGCCCTCATGTTCGTCGGCGGAGGATCCGCGTCGACGGCCGGCGGCATCAAGGTGACGACGATCGCGCTGCTGTTCCTGGCGATCGCCGCCGAGGGCAAGGGCGACAAGAACGTCCGCGTCTTCCGCCGCACCGTGCCCGAGGCAGCTCTGCGCGTCGCGATCAGCGTCATCTTCCTCGGCGCAACCCTGGTGCTCGCCGCGACCGCGCTGATCATGACCGTCAGCGACGAACCTCTCGACCGCATCCTGTTCGAGGTGATCTCCGCCTTCGCCACCTGCGGCCTTAGCGTAGGACTCAGCCAAGAGCTCGACCCGTTCGGCAAGTACGTCCTCGCCGCTCTCATGTTCGCCGGACGGGTCGGCCCGATCGGTCTCGCGTCGGCCCTCGCGGTCCGCCGGCGCACGCTGTTGTACGACTACCCGGAGGACCGCCCCGTCATCGGCTGACGCCGGGCGGGGACTCCGCCGGGCTGGGAACGACGACGGGCGCCGCCTCCGAGGAGACGACGCCCGTCAGGCCGACACGTGTGGGTCAGTGCTCTTTCGAGCTGTCCTGGTCCGTCGCGCCGGATGCGTCCTCATCGAGGCGGTCATCGATGGCCGGGTCGGGCGACACGACGTCGACCCTCAGCGGAGGCTCGGTGACGACTGCGGACGCGGACGCCTCCGGGCCCGAGACGGAGCCCGGCCGGGTACCTCGGACGCGGCGCTTGACCGCCTCCCACGGCCGGGCCAGGCCCTTGCTGCCCGCATGGCCGGGCGCGTCGACCTCGAGGCCGTAGTAAGCGCCCACGTGCTCAAGAAGGACGTCGCGTTCGGCCTTGTCGTACGCACGACGTTCGCGATTGAAGGCGATGATCGTCGACCAGCAGGTCAAGAGCAGCACGATACTGAACGGCAACGCGGTCGTGATCGCGGCCGTCTTGAGGGCGTCGAGACCGCCGGTGAGGAGGAGCGCGACGGCGAGCAGGGCGGCCACGAGGGCGAAGAACACGCGCATCCAGTTCTTCGGCTCGATGTCACCGCCCGAGGCGATCATCGCCATGACCAGCGACCCGGAGTCGGACGAGGTGACGAAGAACACCCCGATGAGCAAGATCGCGCCGAAGGTCAGGACCGTCCCGGCGGGCAGGCCGCCGAGCAGGGCAAAGAGGGACCCTTCGACGTCGACCGAGCCGTCGGCTCCGACGAGGCCGCCGGCACCGTCGGTCTGCTGGTGGATCGCGGCGCCGCCGAGGACGGCGAACCACAGGAACGTGAGGGCTGTCGGGACGAGCAGGACGCCGAAGACGAACTGGCGCACCGTGCGGCCCTTGGAGATGCGGGCGATGAAGATGCCGACGAACGGCGCCCACGACATCCACCAGCCCCAGTAGAAGGTCGTCCAGGCGCCCTGCCACTCTTCACCGGCTGCGCCCTGCTGGGCGGTGACGTTGAACGACAAGCCGACGACGTTCTGCAGGTAGGCGCCGATCGACTGGACGAAGTCGCGCAGCAGGAACTGCGTGGGGCCGACGATCAGGATGAAGAGGAGCAGCGCGGCCGCGAGGATCAGGTTGAAGTTCGAGAGGATCTTCATGCCCTTGGTGACGCCGGTGACGAGCGACACGATGGTGACGGCCGTGATGACCGCGATGATCGAGATCTGGCTGACGATGCTGCTGTCTGCGATGCCGGCAGCTTCCAGGCCGGCGCCGATCTGGATGACGCCGAGGCCGAGCGACGTCGCGACGCCAAACAGGGTGCCGACCAGCGCGATGACGTCGATGAGGTTGCCCCAGCCGCCCCGGACGCGGTCGCCGAGGAGCGGCTCGAGGGCCCAGCGGATCGAGACGGGCCGGCCCCGCCGGTGGATCGCGTAAGCGAGGGCGAGGCCGAGCACGACGTAGATGGCCCAGGCGTGCAGCCCCCAGTGCAGGAAGGTCTGGGTCAGGGCCTGCTGGGCGAGCTGGTCCTCCGTTCCGGTGACGCCGGGGCGGGGTGAGGCGAAGTGGCTGAGGGGCTCCGAGACGCCGTAGAAGACGAGGCCGATGCCCATGCCGGCCGCGAACAGGAGGGCGAACCAGGAGCCGGTCGAGAACTCGGGCTCGTCTTTGTCCTTGCCGAGCTTGATGCCGCCGAACCTGCTGAAGCCGAGGAACAGGCTGAAGCCGACGAAGAACGCCGCGATCAGGACGTAGTACCAGCTGAAGTTCTTGACGATCCCGCTCTGCAGACCGAGGAACAGTGCCTCGGCCGAAGCGGGTGCGATCAGCGTGTAGGCGACGAAGCCGAGGACGACGGCGGCGGCGGGCCAGAAGACCCAGCGGCGCAGTTGCGGGGTGGTCGAGACGGTCTCCGTGAGGGATGCGGGATGGTCGGCGGTGGGCCCGGATGAGGGCGGTGTTGTCGTGGCCATGCATCCATGGTGACGGTTCAGAGGCGCTGCGGCCGAGTTGAGGGGTGATTGGCGATGACATCTCGACAACGATCCCCGCCCGGAGCCGGAGGCATCGCAGACAAGACGAGCTCCGCGAGCTCAGGCACTGACGGGAGAGTGAGTCCTCGGCCAGCTAGGCGTCCTGGTGCTTGTAGTGCCGATTGCGCGGCCTGAGGACAGTTGTCGCGAGGCCCGCAGCGAGGACCGAGGCGATGAGGATGGCGACCTTGGCGTCGTCGTCATGGGCGCTGCCGAGCCCGTAGCTGAGCTCCGCGACCAGCAGCGACACGGTGAAGCCGATGCCGCCGAGGAGGGCGACGCCGGTGAGGTCGATCCACGTGATCGTCCGGTCGAGCTCAGCCCGGGTGATGCGGGTCGTGATCCACGTCGTCGCGAGGATCCCGATCGGCTTTCCAAGGACGAGGGCGGCGACGATGCCGATCGTCACCGGACTGGACAGCGCTGTCCTCAGTCCGTCGAGGCCGCCGAAGGCGACGCCGGCGGAGAAGAACGCGAAGACGGGGACGGCGAAACCGGTGGAAATGGGCCGGAAGCGGTGCTCGAAGACCTCGGAGAGCCCGGGGCCGGTGCCCGGCCCGCCGCTGGCCTGGCTGCGGATGACGGGGACGGCGAACCCGAGGAGGACGCCGGCGACGGTGGCGTGGACGCCCGAGGCGTGGATGAGTCCCCACACCATGACGGCCACCGGCAGGAGGATGAACCAGTTCGCCGCCGGGTGCAGGCCGAAGAAGCGTCGGAACCGCTGCGTCAAGAAGACGTAGGCGGCGAGCGGGACCAGGGCCAGCACGAGCGGGAGAACCTCGATGGCGCTGGTGTAGACGAACGCGATGATCCCGATGGCGATGAGATCGTCGACGACGGCGAGGGTCAACAGGAAGATCCGCAGCGCAGCAGGCAGCCTCGAGCCAACGATGGCGAGCACTGCGACGGCGAAGGCGATGTCGGTCGCCGTGGGGATCGCCCACCCGCGCACCGCCTCCGGGTCGGAGATGTTGATGGCGGTGAAGATGAGGGCCGGTACGAGGACTCCGCCGAATGCGGCGGCCACCGGCACGATCGCCTTGCTGATCTTCCGCAGCTCTCCCGCGACGAATTCTCGCTTGAGTTCCAGGCCGACGAGGAAGAAGAAGATCGCCAGCAGCCCGTCAGCGGCCCACTCCCCCACGCTGAGGTGCAGCCCCAGGGCGGCCGGGCCGAACTCGAAATCGCGCAGGGCGAAATAGGCCCCGGCCCACGGCGAGTTCGCCCACACGACTGCGACGACCGCCGCGATGACCAGGACGATGCCGCCCACGGTCTCCTTGCGGAGGATCTCCCCAAGGCGGGTCGACTC
>Ga0265798_10011381_pt1 | contig 10847 bp, 5 predicted proteins | sample P3T30metagenome_FD_192430 | JGI IMG/M metagenome (GOLD analysis project Ga0265798, IMG submission 192430) | Plant litter microbial communities from East Loma Ridge, Irvine, California - P3 T30 | ecosystem: Environmental > Terrestrial > Plant litter > Unclassified | place: USA: California... | reverse complement strand
ACCGGCGACTGCGAGCAGGAGGCCCGCCGCCAGCAGGACGCCGGCGAGCGTCGAGCCCGTCATGGCCAGCGGTCCACGGTCGGCCGCCGTGGCGCTCGACCCGTCGTCGCCGTCCGAGCCGGAGCCGGTCCCGTCACCGGGGGTGCCGGGTCCGGTCGGGTCGCCGGGCGTGCCGGGCGCACCGGGCGTTCCGGGCTCCGTCGGCTCGCCGGGCTCACCGGGGTCGCCGGGCTCACCGGGGTCGCCGGGGTCACCGGGCTCGGTCGGCTCGGGGGCGAGCACCGCGCTGAGCGGCGACACCGAGAGGCGGTCGATGATCGGCGCCTGGTCGGCCCGGAGCGGGATGCCCGGCCAGTTGTCCCCGGCGTACGTCGTGCCGTCCCAGTTGGGCTGCTCCTCCGCGGCGAACGTGAGGGTGTTCGCCCCGGCGACGAGGTCGAGCACGAGGGTCCGCTCGAAGAAGGCGTTCTCGTGGAACGTCGGCGGGAACAGCACCCGCTCGGCGGTGCCGCCGTTGACCGAGATGTCGGCGTGGCGGGCCATCGGGTTGGGGTTGTAGTGCGTCGCGGGCACCTGCTCGGGGTTCGAGTAGCGGATCACGACCGCGTGCGGTCCCGCCTCAGCGGCCTCGACGTCGAGCGTCAGCGTGTTGCCGTTGCCCGGCTCGCCGCCGATCGACGACACCGCGGCGCCGCCCTCGGCGAGCGACAGCTCCTGCGCGGTCGCCGTGCCGGCGAGGGTGCCGTCCTCGGCCTGCAGCTCGGTGCGCTCGAGGGCGCCCGTGCCGCCCGAGACGGTGAGGCGGTCGACGACCGCGCCGTTCGCGCCTCCTGTGACGACGACCTTGTTGACGCCGCCGCGCACCGCCACCGCGGCACGCAGGCCCTCGGTGGTCGAGAGCACCGGGGCGCCGTTCAGCGCGACCGTCGCCGTGCCGGTCGCGGCGAGCTCCATCGTCGCCTCGGCGTCGCGCTCCCCGTAGACCCAGAAGGTCGCCGTGTCGCCCTCGCCCAGGCGGGCCGCGCCCGAACCGGACAGGGGCGCCGCGGCACGCGCCGCGACCTCGTCGCCGCCGTACGACAGGCGTCCGCCGTCGAGGTCGGCGAGCTCGGCCTCGTACACGTCGGTGCCGGCCGTCGGCGACGGCAGGGCGAGCGTGATCCGGTCGACGAGGGCGTCGCCCACCGTGGCTCCGCTGCCGTCGAGGCTGCGGGCCGAGAGGGTGACGACGTGCTCGCCGGCCGTCAGGTCGACGGTCGTGTCGGCGTGGTCCCAGACCACCCACTTGTAGGCGAGGGGCAGGAACAGCTCCTGCTCGGCCCCGCCGTCGACCGTGAGGAACACGTTCGTCGGCCCCTGCTCCTGGACCCGCTCGAAGGTGTTGAGGCTGTTCGCGAAGACGCTGAGGTCGTAGCTGCCGTCCTCGGGCACGTCGACCGTGAAGTCCATCGCGACGTCCGACCCGGTGCGCAGGCCGCCCACGTTCAGACCGCCCGAGGTGTAGAACTTGCCGACGTCGGCCGGTGAGCCCTCGGGGCCGTTGACGCTCCAGCCGCTGCCGCTGATCGCGGCGTCCTCTGCCTCGTAGCTGGCGTCCCACGTGGTGGCCGGGGTCGAGGCGACCTCGCCGGCACCCGCCGGCGTGATCACGATCTCGTACGCCGACGACTCCTGCAGCTCGGGCAGGTCGCCCGCACCGAAGTCGAACGAGACGCTGCCGTCGACGACGGGCAGCACGCGCTCGCTGAGCGTGCGAGGCTGGGCCGAGTCGCCGAGCTGGCCCGTCCACGGGATCTCGCGGACCCACGCCCGCACCTGGTCGCCGAACACGGCCTCGGGCACGTCGACGACGTCGACCGGGGCGTCACCGGAGGCCCCGCCCAGCAGGATGCGCGACCGGGCCTGGTCCTCGTCGAGCGACGCGAGCCCCTGCAGCGAGTAGTTCTCGCCCGGCTGCGGCGGGGTCACCGCGACGGTCTGCCCGCTGAGCTGGGCGTACGCGTTGTAGAGCCACCACTGACCGTTGGCCCGGTCCGACTGCACGGCCGAGTCGCTCAGGTTGCCGTTGATGTTCCAGAACGCGATCATCGCGTCGACCTTGGAGTCCTCGATGGCCGACATCCACTGCACCATCTGCCCGGGGACGGAGGTGTGGTAGTTGAACGCGTACTCGTTGATGTTGATCGGCGTCTCGCGCCCGGCGTAGGCGCTGCCCGCGAAGGCCTCGGCCTCCCAGCCGCGGAACTGCTCGACCGAGTCGCGGATCGCCTGCGGGTGCGTCAGCTCGTGCCAGGTGATGATGTCCGGCACGGTGCCCTCGGCCACCGTGTGGTCGAGGAACCCGCGCACCTGCGGGAACAGCACGGAGGTCCCGGGGCCCGCGACGCGCATGTCGGGGTAGGCGGCCTTGATGGTGCGGTAGGTCTCGTCCCAGGCGGCGAAGTAGTCGGTGGGGTCGTCGAGCCAGCTCGTGCGGTCGTAGCTCCACTCGCCGGTGCCGAAGGTGTTGCCCTCGGGCTCGTTGAAGGGCTCGATGACGAGGTTCGCCCGCTGGTCGTCGGGCAGCGTCGCGATCTTCTCGAGCTGCGCGTCGAGCTGGACGCGGAAGTCGGCCATCTTGGCCTCGGGCGTGTCACCGGGCCACTGGTACGGGAAGCCCCGGTACCAGTCGACGATGCGCATGTAGACGTCGCCGTCGGTGGTGCGGGTCAGCGGCCCGAGGATCTCGAGCGCGTCCGAGCCGGGGTGCTGCGAGCCGTCCTGCGCCTTGGTGGCCACGGAGCGCACGTTCATGCCCTCCAGCAGCTCGTCGCTGGGCATGCCGTCGCCGTAGAGGCCGTAGAGCACCCCGGAGGCACCACCGTGGACGTCGCCCGTGGTCTCGCCGAGGTCGACGCGCAGCTCGCCGCGGTTCACGTCGACCCGCGCGGTGACGGACTCGTCCGCCGCCGTGCCGGCGACCTCGAAGCTGCCGGTGCCGGCGTACGCCGCCGGGTCGACCTCGTCCCAGGCGATCGGCACGGCACGGTCGTAGCCATCGTCGAACGTGGCGCGGGTGCTCGCCGGCAGGGTCGGCGCCTGACCGGTGCGCGTGCGGACCTCGAAGGTCGTGCGCTCGAGCGTCTCGACGGTCGGCAGCTCACCGCCGACCACCTCGGCGACCTGGCCGGCGGTGAGCGCCTCGCCGTAGACGCGGAAGTCGTCGACCGCGCCCCGGAACGCCGGGTCGGGGTAGAACGAGCCGCCCAGGGACCCGGCCACCGTGGCCTGGTCGGTGAGGAGGTCCTGCGCACTGACGGTGGTCGGGGCGCTCCCGAGCTCGACGCCGTCGACGTACGTCGTCAGCCGGTCGGCCGTCGCGTCGAGGGTCGTGGTGAGCGTGACCCACTCGCCGGCCGCCGCGGGCTGCCAGCCGGGCACCTGCGCCTCGCCGCCCGCACCACCGGCCGTGACGGACGTGCGGAGCGTGCCGTCGCCCGAGGACGGCGTCTGGAAGAGGTAGCGGTCGGTGCCGCTGCCGAGGCCGTAGAGCCACTGCCAGTTGCCGCCCTGCCCGCTCCAGCGGAAGCGCGTCGAGACGGTGAGGTCGGCCTCCTGCCCGATCGCGCCACGCGGGATCGAGACGGTGCCGCCGCGCAGGTCGAGCGCCTGGCCGTCCTGGCCCTCGACGAGCTCGGCGCTGCCGCTGAGCGTGCCGTCGAGGCCGTTGCCCGAGGCGTCGGGCACCGTGGTGCCCTCGATCGCGTCGAGGGTCCAGTGCAGCCGCGGCTCGGGGGCGGCGGCAGGTCGGGCCGTCGCGGGGCCGGCGCCGAGGGCGAGGCCCCCGGTGCAGACCGCGAGGGCGGTGGCGAGGGCTGCGCCGCGGCGCAGCCTCCGCGGCGGGGGCGGAGCGTGTCGGTCGGTCATGTCGGGACCTCTCTGTCTCGAGATGGGGGAAGGGCTCTGTCGTCGGTGGATCGGTAGGTCGGTCGGTCGTGGTGGTCCGCCGGTCGTGGTGGTCGGTCGGTCGTGCTGGTCAGGAGGTGGGCAGGAAGACCCGCATGGTCGCAGCGCCTCGCTCGGCCCACCGGTGGTACGGCACGAGCGGGAGGTCGAACGCGGCACCCGGGCGCACCACCGCGGGGCGGGCACCGAACGGGGGCAGGCCGGACCCGCTCGGCGGCGCGGCGTCGGCCCTCGCCCGCACGAGCGCGCCGTCGCCGTGGTCCCGGAGGCCCTGGCCGGGGTCGACCCGCACGTCGTCGAGGGCGACGCCCTCGGGCAGGTCGGTCGACTCGAGGCAGAGCACGAGCGGTCCGCGCTCCACCGCGACGGTGCCGCGCACCGCGTCGATCCTGGGGTCCGGCCACGTGGCGCGCGGCTGCACGGGCAGGCGCAGCAGCAGCTCGTCGCCCCCGGCGAGGGCGTCCACGTCGACCCAGCCGGGCGCGACCTCACGGGTGCCCGTGCCGGGGAGCGTGAGCTCCGCGCCTCCTGCCCACGACGGCACGCGCAGGCGGAGCGCGCTGCCCTCGGGCGCCGCGACGACCGCGACGCGCACGTCGCCGTCGTCGGGGTAGCTCGTCGTCACGCGGAGGTGCAGCTCGCCCGCCCTGAGGGTCAGGCGGACGTCGCCCGTGGCGTACTGCAGCAGCACGCCCGTGCGGTCGCCGTCGACCGCAGCGGCCGTCGTGTGCCACGAGGCCAGGGTCCGCGCGACGTTCGTCGGGCAGCAGGAGACGTCGAACCAGGGGGCCCGGACGCCGCCCTCGGCGCGGGCGTTGACGGCGTCGGGCAGCACGTCGCCGCCGGCCACCCGCTGCTGCAGGGGGTTGGCGTAGAAGAACGCCGTGCCGTCGGCGCTCGGTGACGTCGCGAGCACGTTGTACGACGTCCGCTCGATCAGGTCGACGTACTCGACCCGGCCCGTGGCGAGGTAGAGCCGCCACGACACCATGTTCGAGGCGATGCCGGCGCAGGTCTCGCAGTAGGCGCGGTCCGGCGGCAGCTCCCAGTCGTCGCCGAAGCCCTCGTCCTGGTGCCGCGACCCCATGCCGCCCGTGATGTAGGTGCGACGCTCCACGCTGTGCCGCCACTGGCCCTCGAGCGCCTCCAGCAGCTCGTCGTCACCGCCGTCGACCGCGACGTCGACCGCCCCGGCGGCGAGGTAGAGCGCGCGCACCGCGTGGCCGTGCCACGCCTCGGTCTCGCGCACCGGCACGTCGTCCTGGAAGTAGGCGGGCCCGAGCAGGGCGATCGGGTCGAGGGTCCCGTGCCCGCGTCGCTCGACGAAGAGCTCGGCCTGCACCCGGTAGCGGTCGTCGCCCGTGGCGCGCGCCAGCTCCGCGAGGGCCACCTCGATCTCGGGGTGACCGCAGACGCCGTCGCGGCCGTCCGGCCCGAACTCGCGGACGACGTGGTCGGCGACCCGTCGCCCGAGGGCGGTCAAGCGGTCCTCGCCGGTCGTCCGGAGGCGCGCGACGGCGGCCTGCACCAGGTGGCCCGAGCAGTACAGCTCGTGGCCGGCGGAGAGGTCCGTGTACCGCTCGGCGCGACCGGGGTGCCCGTAGCACGTGTTGAGGTAGCCGTCGGGGTCCTCGGCGGGCAGCACCCGGTCCACGAGGGCCTCGAAGAGGGCGTCGGCGGCGGGGTCGCCCGTGCGGCCGTGCTCCCAGGCGAGCGCCTCGAGCAGCTTGTAGACCTCGGAGTCGGAGAACTGCCAGCCGGGCCGGTCGGGACCGGTCGTGCCCGCGGCGACGCGGTCGAAGTTCTCGATCCAGCCGAGGCGCTCCATCCAGTCGGCGCAGTGCTGCAGTGTCGCCGCCGCGTTCCGGTCCTGGAGCGTGCCCCAGAAGCCGCCGTCGAGCGTCACCTCGCCGAGGCCCGCGCCGCGGAGGGCGCCGGCTGCCGGCTGGACGGGGCGCGCCGTGCGCGCTCGCTCGCCGCGGCCCGCGCCGTCGGCGGCGGCAGGAGGCGTGGTGGTCGTGTCGAGGGTCACTGGTCTCTCTCCGTCACTTGACCGAACCGGCCGTCACGCCCGCGGCGACGTAGCGCTGCGCGAGCACGAGGAGGACGGCGGCGGGCACGGACGCCACCACGGCGGTGGCCATGATCGCGTTCCACTGGGTCGTGTTGTTGCCGATGTACTGGTAGATGCCGAGGGTGATCGGGATCAGGTCGCCGTTCCGGTTGAGGGTCGAGGCGAAGATGAAGTCCGACCAGGCCCAGAGGAACGCGAAGAGCGACACGGTGATCGTGCTGTTGCGGCTCACCGGCAGCACGACCGAGACGAACGTGCGCCAGGCGCCCGCGCCGTCCACGCGGGCCGCCTGCAGCAGCTCGCGCGGGATCCCGGCCATGAAGGCGGTGTAGAGCAGCACCCCGAACGGCACCGCGATGGTGCTGTCGGCGATGATGAGGCCCGGCAGCGTGTTGAGCAGGCCGAGCCGCACGTAGATGGCGTAGAAGCCCATGGCCATGACGACCGCGGGGATCATCTGGGCAACGATGAGCAGGAAGTTCAGCGCGCGCCCGCCCCTCAGGTTGAGGAGCGCCAGGGCGTACCCGGCCGGTGCGGCGATGACCACCGTCAGCAGCACGGTGCCGAGGCCGATGACCAGGCTCGTGCCGAGCGCGGGCAGCTGGTTCGCCAGCACGGCGCGGTAGCCCTCGAGGGTCGGCGCCCACGGGGCCCAGTGGGGCGGCGACGACCGGAGGTCGCCGGTCTGCGTGAGCGAGACGTTCACCATCCAGTAGACGGGGAACAGCATGATCGCGGTGAAGAGGAGGCCGAGGCCGGTCCTCCACCAGGAGCGCTGGGCGGGCATCACGCCTCCTGTCGTCGTTGGAGCTGGATGTGGAGCAGGCCGCACACGAGCGCGATGAGGATCAGCACGTTGCCGACGGCCGCCGCGGGCGAGAAGTCGGGGCGTCCGGTGCCGAAGGCCTCGCTGTACGACCAGACGGCGAGCGTCGTCGTGGCGTCGCCCGGGCCTCCTGTGGTCATGATCCAGATCACGTCGACGACCTTGAGCGTGTAGATCAGGCCGAGCAGGAGCGTGATCGCCGAGACCGGGCGCAGCAGCGGGAACGTGATGCTCCAGAACTGGCGCCAGGGGCCGGCGCCGTCGAGCGACGACGCCTCGTACACCTCGTCGGGGATGTTCTGCAGCCCCGAGTAGAGGATCACCAGGTTGAACGGGATCCCGAGCCAGATGTTCGCGATCGTCACCGACAGCAGGGCGGTGTCCGGCGAGGTGAGCCAGTTGACCTGCCCCACGCCGAACGCGCCGAGCACCGAGTTGACGATGCCGTTCTCGCTGTTGAGCATCCACGACCAGGTCGAGGCCGACACGATGAGCGGCAGCAGCCACGGCACGAGGAACAGTGCGCGGAGGAGGCCGCTCAGCCGGAACGACGACCGGAAGAACACGGCGAGCGCGAGGCCGAGCGTGAACTGCACGGCGATCGAGCCGAGCGTGAAGATCGCCGTGTTCGCGAGGGCGGTGCCGAACAGCGGCGACGACACGACGTCGACGTAGTTGTCGAGGCCCACGAACTCCGCGTCGCCGGTGACGAAGGCGCGGATCGTGTAGTCGTGCGTGCTGAGGTCGAGGTTGCGCAGCAGCGGGTAGGCGTAGAAGACCGCCAGGTAGGTCAGCAGCGGGGCCGCGAACCCGACGGCGGCCCACTGGGTGCCGTTCGGTCCGCGTCGGCGGCGCGGCGGTCCGGCCGGGGCGGGCGAGCCGTCGCCCGCCCCGGCTCGGTCACCGCGACGCGTCCCCGCATCGGCGAGGGTCGTCGTCATGGTCGTCCTCCGGTGGTGCTGGTGGTGGTGGTTGTGCAGCGGGTGGTGCTCGGCGGGGTCAGCCGAGCTCGGACTCGACCTGGTCCTGCGCGGCCTCCAGTGCCTCCTGCGGGGAGGCGATGCCCGAGAGGGCGCGCTGCACGGCGGTCCAGAGCGCCTCGGAGACGACCGGGTAGTCGGTGCCGAGGTCGTCGCTCGTGCGGCCCTTGGCCTCGCGGACGGCGGAGACCCAGGTCTCGAGGTCGGGGCGCTCCTCGACGAGCGCCTCCTGGCCCTCCTCGGTCGGCGGCACGTAGTACGCGAACGTGTTCGCCGTCTCGACGAAGCCCTCGGGGGTCGTCATGCACTCGACGATCTCGCGGGTGACGTCGTAGCGCGCGTCGTCGTCCTGCACGGGCGCGACGATGAACTCGCCGCCCGTGGGGGCCGGGGCGACGCCGCCCGACTCGGCAGGTATCTCGACGTAGCCGGTCTCGAACCCGGCCTCGGCCGCGCTGTTGACCTGCCAGGTGCCGTTCTCGACGAAGCCGAAGTCGCCGGTGAGGAACTCCTCCCAGGTGGTGTTCTGAGAGTTGTTGATCACGGTGTTGGGGGCCAGGCCGCGGTCGACCCAGTCCTTCCAGAGCGTGAGGGCTGCGACGGCCTCGGGCGAGTCCAGCTCGTCGAGGTCGGCGCCCGCTCCCCAGAACCAGGGCAGGAACTGGAACGAGCCCTCCTCGGTGCCGATGCCGGCGAAGGTGATGCCGCGGGCACCGGAGGCGTCGATCGCCTCGAGCGCGGCGGTGAGGCTCGCCCAGTCGGTGACGGAGGCGGGGTCGACGCCCGCCGCCTCGAGCACGGCCGTGTTGTAGTACAGCGCCAGGGTGTTGGCGCCGATCGGGATCCCGAAGGTGTCGCCCTCGAGCTGGCCCGCGGCGAGGAGGTTCTCGTCGACCTCGGAGACGTCGAGGCCGAGCTCGTCGACGGTGCTGAGGATCCCCGCCTCGGCGAGCGTCGAGACGGCCGGGTTGTCGAGCAGGATCACGTCGGGCGAGCTGCCCTCCTGCGCCGCGAGGAGGGCCTGGTTCGTCAGCGCCGTCGTGTCGTAGGCCGTGCGCTGGATCTCGACGCCGGCCTCGGTGCCGCAGGCCTCGACGCGGTTCGCCCAGTCCGAGCCGGACTCGTGCTGGGGGTACGGGTCCCACCAGGTGTAGGTGCCGCTGGCGGCCTCGCCGCCCCCGTCGGTCGAACCGCCGGAGCAGCCGGCCAGGAGGCCGATCGAGAGGAGGCCGGCTGCGGCGGCCAGGGCGGGCTTGCGGGTGGAGCTGATCATGCTGTTCCTCCTTGAACAACGCCGGCGGGAGCCGACTGCGGTGCGGGACGGTGCGGCGGTGCGGTGCGGGTGGTGCGCTGGGGGTGGTGCGGTCGGGGGGAGGGTCAGGACGCGGTGGCGCGCGGGCGCGCCGTGCTGCCGCGGTCGACGATCTCGGGGTCGAGGAGCTGCACCAGGGCGGGCTCGTCGGGGTCGAGGTCGCCCTCGATCCGGCGCACGAGCTGGCGGACGGCCATGCTGCCCAGCCGGTCGGGCGCGCTCTCGATCGAGGTGTAGGGCAGCGAGAAGGTCCGGGCGAACTCGTCGGAGTAGCGGCCGAGCACCGAGAGGTCGCCGGGGCTGGTGAGGCCGCGCGCGTGCAGCACGGTCGGCAGCGCCGCCGCGGCCGCCTCGTTGTTGACCAACAGGCCGGTGGCGTCGGGGTGGGCGTCGAGGAGGCCCGTGAGCACGCGGCCCACGTCGGGCTGCGACGACGGCGCGAACGAGGCGTGCAGGCGCATGCCGTGCGCCTCGGCGGCCTCGAGCGCGGCGTTGCGGAGGCGCCAGACGTAGGCGCCGCCGCGGTCGACGACGTGCTCGGGCTGCGAGACGAGCACGAGCTCGCGGTGGCCGAGCGCGTGCAGGTGGTCGACCATGGCGCGTCCGGCCGCCTCGAAGTCGAGGTCGAAGACGTCCACGCCGCGGCAGTCGCGGGGCAGGCCGACGAGCGCGCCGGGCTGGCGCGCGTCACGGAGGATCTCCAGACGGGGGTCGTCCTCGGCGACGTTGAGCAGGACGATGCCGTCGACCATGCGCGAGTCGCTGATGCGGCGGAGCGCGCCCGTGCCGTCGGAATCGGTGACGAGCAGGATGTCGTAGCCGAGCTCACGCGCCGTGTTCGAGACGCCGAGCATGTACTGGAGCATCGCGGGCGCGAACTCGTCCTCGAGGAACTGCGCCAGGAGGCCGATGACCTTGGTCTGCGAGGTGGCGAGCGACCGGGCACCGGCGTTGGGCGTGTAGTCGAGGCTCGCGGCGACGGCAGCGACTCGCTCGCGGACGCCCGCCGAGATCGACCGCTTGCCCGAGAGCGCGTAGGACGCGGTGCTGCGGGACACCCCCGCCTCACGGGCGACGTCGGCGATCGTGACCATCTCGTTCTCCTTCGAACCGGTTCGACGCTTCGAACCGGTTCGACGTTACAACGCGCCCTCCGAGGAGCGCAAGGGTGAGGTGCGGGTGATCCCGGAACGCCCCGCGGGGCTCCGGCCCCGTAGGCTCTCGGGACCGCCCCCGAGGAGATCCGTGTCCCCTGCCCTGTCCCGCCGCCGCCTCGCCCTGTTCGCGCTGTTCTTCGTGCCGGGCTTCTCCATCGCCTCCTGGGTGACCCGCACGCCGGCGATCCGCGACCTCCTGGGCGCGTCGACGGCGCAGATGGGACTCGTGCTCTTCGGACTGTCCGTCGGGTCGATGGTCGGCATCCTGTCCTCCGGGCCGCTCGTGGCCCGGTTCAGCACCCGGCCGGTCATGCTCTCGGGGATCTCCCTCGTCGTCCTGAGCATGCCGACGGTCGGCCTGGGCGCCGCGGCCTCGAGCAGCGTCGTGGCCACCGCCGGCCTGGCCCTGTTCGGCCTGGGCATGGGCGGCGCCGAGGTCGCCATGAACGTCGACGGCGCCGACCTCGAGACGGGCATCGGCCGGTCGGTCCTGCCGTCCCTGCACGGCTTCTTCAGCCTCGGCACCGTCGTCGGGGCCGTCGCCGGGATCGTC
>Ga0265798_10011380_pt1 | contig 10847 bp, 9 predicted proteins | sample P3T30metagenome_FD_192430 | JGI IMG/M metagenome (GOLD analysis project Ga0265798, IMG submission 192430) | Plant litter microbial communities from East Loma Ridge, Irvine, California - P3 T30 | ecosystem: Environmental > Terrestrial > Plant litter > Unclassified | place: USA: California... | reverse complement strand
GCACGCCGACGCCGGCTTCGGTGGCCATCAGGCGGATGCGGTTGGCGTACATGCCGCCCAGGGCGCTCGAATCGATGCCGAGCGCCGGCGCGGCCGTGTCGGCGCCGATGGCGCTGGCGCTGCGGCTGGCGTAATCCCAGTTATTGGCGCCAGCGGCCAGCGTCAGGTCTTTCGCGTTCACCTGGCCGTCGATGCGGATCGAACGCGCCACCAGGTCGAGGTAGTCGAGGCCGGTGCCGTTCAGGCCCGTGCCCGACACCAGGATGTCGCCGCGGCCCACGCGCAGCCCGGTCATGCGGCCTTCGGCGTCGAGCACCGGCACGCCGGTGGTCAGGGTAGCGCGCGGCGTGTTGATGAAGCCGCAGCCGTCGCAGGTGATGCCGTAGGGGTTGGCGACGATGACTTCGGCGGCGCTGCCCAGCACCTCCATGTGGCCGGCCAGCGTGCTGCGGTTGGCGCCCGTGACTTCGTTCAGGATGATCTTGGCGCTGTTGTTCAGGTTCAGGTTGGCCGACACCTGGCCGGCCAGCTGCGATTGGCGCGTCATCTGCGTGCTGTCGCCGTTGTTCAGCACCATGCCATTCTTCGCGACGTTGAACTCGGTGAACACGTTGTGCGACACGCCGGCCTTGTTGGCGGTGGCGATGTCGACCACCTGCACGCCGTTCGGCGCCTGGTAGACCTTGGTGTTGCCGCCGGCGGCCACCACCTGGGCACCGGCCATGCCGGGGAAGGCGCACAGCGACGCGCCGAACAGCGCAAAGGCCAGCGGGCGCAGGCGCAAGTTGTGGTGTGGCTGGGCCTGGGTCTGGACCGGGGTGGGGACGGAAGCTGGTTTCATGGTCGTGTTCTGGTCGTGGGTTCGGTTCGTGTTCACAGCGTGGCGCGCAGTTGCAGGTAGAGGCGGCTGCTTTCGCGGCGCATGCCCTCGGTCATGCCGAGCGGCCAGGCGTTGAAGACATCGAGATACAGGGGGCCGCTGCTCAGGCTCAGGCCGAGCGCGCCGCCGCTCAGGTAGCCGGCCTGGGTGCCGGCGCCGCGCCGCTCGACGCGGCCGTAGTCGATGCCGAGGTAGGGCCGCAGCAGGGCCGGCTGGGCGCCGACCTGGAAGGGAATGCGCGCGGCCAGGTCGTTGCGCACCACGAAGCCGCTGTCGCCGCTGAGCGTGGTGTCGACGAAGCCGCGCACGCTGTAGATGCCGCCGACCAGCACCTGCTCGGAGCCATACAGCACGTCGATGCCGTGCTGGCCACTGAGGCTGCTGCTCAGGCTCAGGTCGACGTGCTTCAGCGCCAGCGGCAGGTAGTACGAAGCGCCATAGCGCACTTTGCGGAACTGGGCGTGCGGTGCATTGCGCGGCAGGCCGGGCACATCGTCGAGCGCGCCGAACTTGTGCAGGCCGCGCGAATAGCCCAGCTGCAGCGAGACCACGCCGCCCAGCCACTGCTGCTGCAGGCCGGCGTCGATGTCCCACACCGTCAGGGTGCGGCTGCTGGTGGCCAGGAACTGCTCGGCCAGGAAGTTGTTCGCATCCTTGCGCGTCAGCGTCGTGCCGAGGGTGGCGCGGGTAGTCTGGTCGCGGTACACCACGCGCTCGAACTGCGCGAAGCGGCTGTCGCTGTCGCCATTCGAACGCAGCTGCTGGCCGCCGGCCGTGTTCAGGGTGCTCACGTACAGCGAATCGTTGATGCCGAAGGTGAAGGTGTTGTAGCCATACGGGACCACATAGGCCAGGCTCTTCGACACCGAGCCGGCGCGCGCGTAGTCGGTCGGCACCGCGCGGCGGTAGGTCAGGTTCAGGAAGTCGTTCAGGCCGAAGGGATTGTCCAGGCCCAGGCTGACGGAAGCCTGCTTGCGGCCGGTGCTCTCGCCGCCCTGGTTGTCGGCCGAGGCGGTAACGCGCCAGCGCCGCGACGGCGTGTTCTTGATCGAGACGACGCTGCCGCCGGCTTGCTGGCCAGGCAGCAGTTCCAGCGTGGCGTTGTTCGACGGCAGGCGATTTACCTGCTCCAGCCCCATCTCGAGGTCGCGCAGGTTCAGCGGCTTGCCGTCCAGGCCGGGGAAGGCCCAGCCCAGCAGGATGCTGTTCTTGCCGCCGTCTTCGAGCATGATCTTTTCCAGCTGGCCTTCGACCACCAGCACGACCAGGGTGCCGGTGGACGCATCCTGCTCGCGCACATAGGCGCGCGCCGCCACCTGGCCGCGCGCGATGTAGTCGGCGACGATATCGGACAGCAGCTGCTGGATGTCGTCGATGCCCAGGCAGCGCCCGGTGTAGGCCGTGCCGACCCGCGCGCGCGTATCGGCCGACAAGTGCGGCGCGGCGTCGATGCGCAGCGCGCGCACGTTGACGCATCCGGCGCCGGCCCGCGCCGGTGCGCTCGGCTGGGCCGGCAGCTCGATCTGCAGCGGACGGCGGCTGTTGTCGAGCGACTGCTGCAGCTCGGCGCGCTGGCGCTCGTCCTGCTCGCGCTGGATACGGCTGGCGTTGCGGCTCGCTTCGGACAGCTCGGCCGCGCTCTGGGCGGTGGCATTTGTCGAACAGGAGAACAGGACGGCAAGCACGGCGGCGATGCGGCGCGTGGGCGAAGCGGAAAGCGGCATAAACAGGGACAGGATAAAAGCGTTGGGTACGGCCGACGGCACGCGGCGACGCCAAACCGCAAGACGCAAGAGGCTTGTACGTTTATCCACAGGACAAACGCAAGGCTGGTTGCTTACAGAGTTGACGAACAGGAAAACGTGGTAGTCGGAGGGAACGGCGGGATAATATCAGTAAATAATTACAATAAAAATACCCGGAAGTGTTTATTCCAGGATAATTTATTTTATTGGAATAAAAACGACAGCCGGTTACATTTCCATTCCCAAGAATTACAAACATGGACCAAAGCAGGCGCGTGGCCTGCCTTGTTCGCTGCGCGAGCGGGCGCGAACGATGTGCCTACAAGTTGCGAATCCCGGCCGCCGCTTCCAGCAACAGCTGCGGGTCGGCGCCGGCCAGCTTCTTTGGATCCGACAGCATCTGGCGGAAGGCGCGCGCCCCCGGCAGGCCAGCGGTCAGGCCCAGCATGTGGCGCGTAATGCTGTTCAGCTTCAGGCCGTATTGGCCGTAGCGCGCCAGCTGGTCGGCGATGTAGGGCACCATCGCGGCCAGCACCTCGGCACGGGTTTTCGCCGGCGCATCGTCGCCATAGAAGCGTGCATCCCACTCGGCCATCAAATAGGGGTTGTGGTAAGCCTCGCGCCCGAGCATGACGCCGTCGACGTGCTGCAGGTGCAGCGCGATCTCGTCGTTGCTTTTGATGCCGCCGTTGATCAGGATTTCCAGCGCCGGAAAGTCGCGCTTGAGCTGGTACGCCGCGTCGTAGCGCAGCGGCGGGATCTCGCGGTTTTCCTTCGGCGACAAGCCCTTCAGGACGGCATTCCGGGCGTGGACGATGAAGGTGCGGCAGCCGGCGTCGGCGATCGTCCCGACGAAATCGCGCACGAAACCATATTCCTCGTTCTTGTCGATGCCGATGCGGTGCTTGACCGTGACGTCGATCGTCACTGCGTCGCGCATCGCCTTGACGCAGTCGGCCACCAGCTGCGGCTCGTTCATCAGGCAGGCGCCGAAGGCCCCCTTCTGCACCCGCTCGGACGGACAGCCGCAGTTCAGGTTGATCTCGTCGTAGCCCCAGTCCTGCCCCAGCTTCGCGCTTTTCGCCAGGTCGGCCGGCTCGCTGCCGCCCAGCTGCAGGGCAATTGGATGCTCGATTTCATCGTAGCGCAGGTGGCGCTCGACGTCGCCATAGACCAGGGCGCCGGTGGTGACCATCTCGGTGTAGAGCCAGGTGTGTTTCGTGATGTGGCGGTGGAAGACGCGGCAGTGGCGGTCGGTCCAGTCCATCATCGGTGCAACACTCAGTAAGCGCTTGTTTTTACTAGAGTTTTTTTCTTCAATTTCATTCATGTGCAGCATTCAGTGCACACGAAGTGCACACAGTAGGGTTAAATCGGTCATAATCGGGGCATAACTCAACACACAGGGATTGCACACGATGGCGACGTTCACGAAGCTCCCAAGCGGGAAGTGGCGTGCTCAGGTACGACGAGATGGGATATACCGGGGACAGACTTTCACCCGGAAGCGGGATGCCGAGATTTGGGCGAAGCAGATTGAAGTACAAGCGGAGCACATTGTCGCGAGCGGTTACCAGCCAGTTCCTGAAGGGTACAGCGTAGGCGACCTGATCGACGGCTACGCCCAAGAGTGTAACATGGGCGGCCGCACCAAACAGGCGACCCATGCCATGTTAAAGCGCGAGCTTGGCACCATCCCACTCAAACGCATCAACAGCATCCACTTGCGTGACTTCATCGACACAAGAGTGCAAGCTGGCGCTGGCGGTGTAACCATCGCAGCAGACCTGTCGTTCTTCGGAGCCATCCTAAAGTGGGGCAAGCACTCGCGTAGGATGGACCTGCCTACTGACCTCGCCCGTGACGCTCGCAGAGACCTTAGTGCACGCAAAGTAAGCACCCGCAGCATCGAGCGTGATCGAGAACCGACAACAGCGGAACTGGAAAAGCTTTACGCATTCTGGGCCGCTAACAAGCGCCAGCGCATCCCAATGACAACCTTGTGTGCGTTCGCGTTGTCCACCGCGATGCGACAGGACGAAATCTGCTCCATCCTGCTGGAAGACGTGAACGAGGAGAAGCGTACAGTAGTGATCCGCGACCGGAAGGACCCCCGCAAGAAAGAAGGAAACCATCAAACGGTTCCACTGCTTCCTGCCGCATGGGCATTAGTCGAACCGATCCTGGCAATGCGCAAGGCCGGTCGTGCCTTCCCGTATCAGGCGTCAAGCGTAAGCACTGCGTTCACCCGTGCGTGCACCAAGGTCGGCATCGAGGACCTTCGGTTCCACGACCTCAGACACAAGGCGACAAGCGACTTGTTCCGCGTCGGACTAACCATCCCACAGGTTGCCCTGCTCACTGGGCATAAGACTTGGACCCAACTTAAGCGGTACACGCACACAAAGTCGGAAGACGTACATGCCGCACTATCGGCCTTAGCCAAGGCGGAGGCAGACCGAGCATGAAAAAGTTCGCCAACCCATTCGATTCCTTCACTGCTGAGCATTCGCCAGACGATTTCGCTGTGTGTGCATGGAAGGCCGCCGAATGGCTGCTGCCGTACATGGACAACAACAACAAGGCACATGTCCAATTCATTGTGTATTGCCTGACCTACTCTGACTTCATACTCAAGAACGGTAGGGAGCTTGATGAGCGCATCACTGCTGAAGAAGCAAACATGATCCTCGACTTGCAGCGAAAAACCGCAAACGCCTTCCAGCGCATCTGGAATGTAACGGTCACAGGCGAATTGACCAGCATGGCGATCAAACACAGTAACGCGCAGAGTGAGCGCGCCTCGAAGCCTCGCAAGTTCGACAATGTTCAACAGTACGACAGAATCGCCAAACGCTACTGGGACGCTAAGCAACAAGGCACAGGGTACGGCTTCACAAAGGCACTTGCAGACGAGTTTGGCGTAACTCCGCAAGCGATCCGGAACATCGTCAATCCACGCAAACCAAAGTCAATCGCAAAGTAGCCACGCTGTTTGCTTTTCGGTGTTTAGAGTTCAGTCCTCATCAACAACAACGGAGGATTGAAATGCAAGCAAGTCACACCACCCCTAACGTAGGCAGTCTGGCTCGCCTCGTGAACTGCCTTGACGAAAGCGAGTTCGCGACACTGGCCGGAGTGAAAGTCTCTACGCTCGACGCATGGCGCAAACGGGGCAAAGGCCCACAGTACGTCCTGCTCGGGAATAACTATCTTTACCCGATTGCCGCAGTCGAAAGCCATCTGACCAGCTTGGTCAAGACACGGAGCACTCTCAACCCAGCGGGGATGCTGATGTGATCAGTTCTCTGTCGCGAAGGACAGAAAACGTCAGTTTGGTTAAGCATTTGGGTGCGTTTTGTATGTTATAGCGCTGCTGAAATTTTGAGCACTCTGGACATTGCAAGACCGCGTATTCGCCAGCGCCAAGCAAGCAAGCTCAACAGCCGATTCAAGGCACGCTAAGGCCCTTAGAAGACGCTTTCGCAAGAAGTCGGTAGGTAGGTAGCCAGCGTGAAAAAACCGCCCTAAAAGGCCGCCGTTCACACATGAATAGCAACGCAGCACAGTTCAGGGCTAATCATCGTCAGGAATTCCGATTCGCACTTTTGGAAGAATGCGTTATCTCGGGTTCTCCTATGATGATAGCGTTCTACTGACCTGTCAAGGAAAGTAGTGAATTAACCTGTTTTTAAGCTCTCCACATAGGAGAAATGACCAACCCGCTCAAGCATCACCGCCAATTTGTACTAGTAAGTAAGGAGAAGCAGTGTAGGAGCAGTAACCGAAGGAGTATTAACAATGAAGAAGGAAGAGACCGTCATCACACTAGCTAACGGTGGGATGCACAATCAGAAGGCATACCGGAAGATGAAGAGTATGCTCAATAACAACTACTATACGTCCCCACGACTCTACCACGTCGTAATGATGGGATCGGAACAGAGCCGTGACTATCAAGCAGCCATGAAGGCACTCTGCCTTGAGCTACGCAGACAGGACATTCCCTGCCAGTGGAAAGGCTGCTTGGAAGTGGACGACGAGAAGGGACTACACTTTCATGTATTTATCCTGGTCGAGGCAAAGCATCGCAACCCTTGCTCCGTCCTCAACCACAACTCCCAACACTGGCTTGACGTGATGATGCAGAAACGTGAACTCACCTTCTACATCGCTCCACCAGAGAACCCGATGCACCGTACGCGACTAGGCAAGCGAGTGAACTATGCCACCCTCGCCGGGGAAAAACTTACGGACTGCCTAATTTGGATTTCTTATCTGGTAAAGAGCCGATCCAAGATTGACGGCTTGCCGAGAACCTACTTCGGCAGTCAACCAGGTCGGTCCGCTTAGTTTGAGCTGAGCGCCTTAGCCACAACTCCCTACCTAATCACGGCGAGTTCTGTTGGGCGTTCAATGCTGGCGCCCACTCTAACAACCCAAAGTGATATCGATCCAATCACCAAATGGTGAACTCTGGCAACTGGACGCCACGCTCCTTCACTCTGGCCTCAAGCCCATTTATGACACGAACGTAGTCTTCTCTGCTCGAAACCCTTGCGAAATCCGACCTGATCACCCTTTCTTCGGTAGCATTTATGAAAGGCGCAGCGATAGTAAGCGACTGGTTGAAATGGGTAATCGCCTTATTTGCGTACGTCATCGTCATCGATTGCGCACCGAGCACAACACCAAGACCGACCGCGACCCACAGTAGAAGACGAATCAGCCTCTCCATCGCACTCAGCCTATTGAGCAGGTCTGTACGCGCCTGCTCAAGGCCTACCGTATCCCCAGAACCCTCAAGCGAACGCAACTGCCTCATCTGTTTCGAGGCGCTTCCACGTCGCTTCCCATAGTCGTACGCGAGCGTTGCGGCGGGAATCATCATTACTATGGTGTTAATAAACGCGTATGTAAGAACACTGTAGCGTTCAGAGTACCCTTGAGCCACTTCTTGATAGATACCGTCGCTTGCCGATTTAACCCCTAGGGTAATGAGCGTAAGCATCGTGCGCCCCAGCCAAGTAGTAGCAGGAGAAAAGACGTTTTCCCAGACTCCGCTCCCTATAGCGCCGAGCACAACCGCGAGAGCAGCACCGCCAAGAATCTTTGTAGGCTTATTAACTTGCAAAACAACCTCACCGTTGACTTGAACAAAGGTGAACTTTATCCGTGTTTCTGAAGTTCAACAAGTACACCTTTCTGCACAGCCCTAAACAGCCGAGAATCAGTGTGCAACAAGGTCCATATAGAAACTTCTTGAACACTTTCCAGAAATCCCTTAGACTTTGTTGAACAGATCAACTATGGAGAAGCAAGTGGCGACAGGACAAACAGTGGGATACGTAAGGGTGAGTTCGGTTGACCAGAATCTTGCTCGCCAACTGGACGGTATTAAGCTTGACAGAGTGTTTGAAGACAAGGCATCCGGCAAAGATGCGAAGCGCCCTGCTCTGGTAGCCCTACAAGCGTTTGTTCGTGAAGGCGATACCGTCATGGTGCATTCCATTGACCGCCTTGCTCGTAATCTTGTTGATCTGCGAGCGATCGTCTCGGGTCTGAACGATAAGGGTGTAGCCGTTACCTTCGTCAAGGAGAACCTAACCTTCAGTGCCGACACTTCCAGCCCAATGAATACCCTGATGCTCTCGATGATGGGAGCGTTTGCCGAGTTCGAGCGTTCGATGATCCTGGAGCGGCAGAGAGAAGGCATCGCGGCAGCGAAGGCAGCAGGCAAACCCACTGGACGACCAGAACGATTGAAGCCAGCCGATGTCGCGGCGATTAAAGCCCGTTGCGCAGAAGGCGAAAGTAAGGCAGCCCTAGCAGCCGAGTATAAAGTGTCGCGAGGAACGCTCTACGCCGCCTTGAAGGCCTGATCACCTCTAAAAACTCGGTCGACGAGACTGCACAGTTCTCATACACTCGCTTCGGATCAGACTACGAAGGACGCGAAAGCACCAAGGTACGGCTTGATGGCAGCGACGACATCAATGCGCGCTTCAGTTCGTGCAAGGCGAACCACGAGCTCGACGAGCTCTCCAGCCTTCAAACCTAACGCATTTGCGACTTGATTCGGCAGGGACTTCCGGTTGTATAAACGAAGCAATCCTCGGTAGTCAGACGCGCTAATTAGCGTCTGGAATTCTCCATCGAACTGAGCGTAGAGTGCAGGAATGTCGATGCTCTGGGTCAGCTGTTGCAATGCATTGGAGAGGTCGGGTACTCCACGAGCTGACGCATTGAAGCAATTAAGCCTGAACTTCACCTCCGCTACGACTCGAAGTGAGACTTGCGTGTCGACTTCAGTTTTTAGCTGCTTAAAGACCTGGGCGACGACTTGATTGAAGTCCGTGGCAGTATCACGGGCTAGGCGGCTACTGACGAGTGCGAGGACCTCCTGCGCACAGAAAAGGTTTTCCACTTCAGCAACTTCAAGCGTATAGATGTTGTCAGTCTGCAGCGCTGCGATTTCTGACGGTGTCCGTCGGTCACGATCAATGAGACCGTAGACTTGTAAATGGTGAAGCTGAGAGTTCGCGCGCAAAGCTCGAACGGCTTGGATGACTTGGTCGCAGCTGCCGCGAGGGAAAACCAAAAATCCTGTGAATATCTCGCGGTAGAGTGAGACATCGTGACTGCCATTCACTCCTTCGACAAATACAACGGGCTTTCGACTACCAAGCACCTCGATTAAGAGGTCATCGGGAAGGTCGTCCTTGTTCTCAAGGAGATCCCAGTCCCAAGACTCTCCATCAAAAGACTTCAGCCAGACACGCTGTGCGCCCTCTTGTGCTACGGCAAAGTCGACATCGTGAGTCAAATACACAAACAAGCAATCGGGACGCATTCTCTCAACCTCGGCCCAAAGAGGGGCTTGCACCGACTTATGTAGGTGAAGCTCAGGTTCGTCGATGACGACAATGGCATCCTTAGGAGCCGAAAGACATTGTCCGATGAGATAGAAGATGACACGTTCGCCATCGCTCATTTCAGACGAGTTGTAGATCTTGCTCGCGTCACCACGAACTTGGGTCTGAATTCGCAAGCCACCGATCACAAGCTCGCGGTGCGGAAGCACCCGTTCCCATGCCTGTTTTACCTTGTCGAGCCTAGTTAGCGGCGGCTCGACCTTGACGTTTGACTGGCGTTGCACGACTTTATATTTAGCGTTCGCCTCTGTCTCGTCCGAGAATAGAAAGACCATCAGCTTCTCGTAATCGTTCAGGAAGCCTGTGGCTGGCTTGTTCTGCCATCGGTAATAATGCTTGCTTCCCCCGTCCGGACTTCCGAATATGAGATTACGCTCCGCTAGATCGATAGCCATTGGAGTCGTCGTGTCGGGCATAGCCAGCGATTTCTGCGCAGAAATTCTAAATACCCGATTGTGGTCAGGCGAGCTCAGCTCAAGCCAAGTTCCAAGGCGAGTCTTGCCAGAACCATTGGCGCCGACGAAAAGTAAGTTTCCGCTAGTTGTAATTTCCTCGTTGGCTGCGCCACGGCGTGGAAGCGTGATGGATCGCTTGCTTGAGGTGATTGACATCGAATTTTTGCGTTTAGGCTAGTTGGCTAGGATGGTCGGGCTACGAATACTGCGACATGTTCGCAATGTTGCGGTTCATTTCTTGCATAATTGTAAGTTATCTAAAGGCGACCGTCCTCAGCTTTACAAAGGTTTTTAAAGCGGTGGTTCGGTGTGCGGCGAGCGCTTGCGTGCAGAAGCAACGTTCTCTGGTCTGGACACATCTTGACGTAACGCGACCGTCCGTTGTCGGGGCGATAGCCGACGTTCGAGGCAGACCAGCGCGTCTAGATATTTTGAAATGGCAACGAACAGATATTTCCCCAGCCGTCACTGGGTTAAGCCACGCCATCGACACTTTACAAATTTTAGTTTTGAGCCAACCTGGTGGCTCTCTGCCCCAGAGCTACCGAAGAACGTGTGCACACAAACTGCACACGATACCTTGAAAACCCGCATGGATACTACTTCTTACGTCCAGTCCATCAGGGGCGACACTGAGGGTGCGGGGGCGATAGGTCATGCGGTAAGAGCGCGCGGCACAGCTGCCGAGGAAGGGCGTGGGCGCGTGGAAAGATGGGAAGGGGCGTATCCTACAGGAAGTAGAGGCGCGTCTCAAGCGTGGGTGGCCGGGTGCAACGCGTGCGAAGCAATCGGCGCCAGTCCTACCCGACTGAATCATGGATGCTGAGCGCGC